>Ga0172373_10000325_pt1 | contig 77863 bp, 59 predicted proteins | sample Lak10m_2_FD_114546 | JGI IMG/M metagenome (GOLD analysis project Ga0172373, IMG submission 114546) | Freshwater microbial communities from Kabuno Bay, South-Kivu, Congo - kab_092012_10m | ecosystem: Environmental > Aquatic > Freshwater > Lake | place: Democratic Republic of the Congo...
CCGGTGTTGTTCGGCGAGGAGTTCGTGGGCCGCGCGGGGTCGAAGTGCGGGCCGACGGCCTTGGTGGCGAAGTCGTATTTCGCGTAGGTGAAGTTGCTGCCGACGAAGAGCGGCCAGCCGAAGTTGCCGGCCTTGCGCGCCTGGTTGATTTCATCGTAGCCGCGTGAGCCGCGCGGACCGTCGCCGCCTGCGTCCGGCCCGACCTCGCCCCAATAGACATAGCCCGTGCGCGAATCCACGCTCATGCGCCACGGATTGCGGCAGCCCATCACGTAAATCTCCGGCCGGCCAGCGGAGCCGTCCTTTGGAAAGAGGTTGCCATCGGGAATCGTGTAGCCGCCCTCGGGCGTGAGGCGGAGACGGAGAATTTTCCCGCGCAAGTCGTGCGTGTTGGCGGAGGACTTCTGCGCGTCCCACGGCTCCTGGCCGGGGCGTTCGTCAATCGGCGCGTAGCCCGCCGTGTCACCGCCGGGATGCGTGTTGTCGCCGGTCGAGATGAGCAAGCAACCGTCCGGCGCGAACTCGACCGTGCCGGCGTGATGACAGCACTCGCGGCGCTGCTCGGGGAATTCGAGGATGACCTTCTCGCTGCTGTTATCGAGCGCATCGCCACGCATGACGAAGCGGCTCAGGCGCTGGCCGGTGTAGTTCGTGGGTGAGTAGAACAGGTAGATGAATTGGTTCTGCGCGAACTTCGGGTCCAGCGCGAAGCCAAGGAAGCCATTCTCCTGCGCACCAAACACGGGCACCGAGCCGGCCTCAACGATTTGCCCGCCGGGCTTCCAGATTTTCAGCTTGCCGGAAATCTCGTTCCAGAAGATGCGGCCATCGGGCGCAACTTCGAGTTCCATCGGCTGCGGCATGTTGCCAGCGGCGAGGATCTCGACCTTGAAGCGGTAATCCGGCGGCGGCGCGGCAGCAGCGAGCAGGGCGACGGAAGCGAACCAAACGGAGGCGAACACGGACAACTTCATGCGGGAGGCAGACGGTGAGGCGGTTTCGGAATTCGAGTAGTGACCGTATAGATTTTGGCACGATCAAGGCTCGGGCTGCGTTGTCCGCAACTGCACGCCGCAATGCGTGCAATACACGATGCGAAGGCGAAGCCGCCTACGTTCCCTGACCGAAAGCGAAAAAGGCTGCCGACATTTTGAGCACGTCGCGGCGGAGACACCATTGCCACCGGCATACTCGGCGCAACAAAAGGGACAAAATCTACCGCGTTCAATTGTGCCCATCATCCGGTGACACGCCGGACAGCCGGCTAGGGCGACTCGCAACATTTGGATCCCGCACAAGATAGCGAATGCAACAGGGGCTAGGTAGAGCCAAGCCAACCAAGGGAAATTGGAGTTGGGTGGCCAGAAGTGGCTCAGAAGGAGATTGGTCCCAAGCCCTAGAAACATTCCGAGAGAGGCGCGTTTGCCTCGCCGATCTTGAGCCGCCATTTGAGTTTGGAACGCGGCCAAGTCTTCCGAGGTGTAGGCGATGGCTGGTTTCATCGGGGTCAGTTGGTGGAATTCATCACCAATCGGGCATGGAGACAAGTGGGATTCCCGTTGCAGTCGGTAGAACCAGCGGCAATTCTTCGACCCTCGCTGAATGGCCCGGCCCAACGGCCCGTCGGCGCTTACGCACATGAACCGCCTGCCCCTACCGCTCCTCGTCGCCGGCCTCGCATTCACCCTCGCCGCGCGCGCGGACCACGACACGCCCGCCGGCCAGTCCATGCACGGCGAGGCCTACAACGAAGGTCCGCGCCAGCAGGCGCACCTCATGCCGGGCATGGGCAACGTCCACTTCCCCATCGCGACGAAAAACCCGCTGGCGCAAAAGTTCTTCGACCAAGGCATTGGGCAGTTGCACGGGTTTTTCTACTTCGAGGCGGAGCGGTCCTTCCGGCAGGTGGCGGCGTTGGATCCATTTTGCGCCACGGCCTACTGGGGCATCGCGATGGCGAACGTGAACAACGCCAAGCGCGCGAAGGAGTTCATCAAGACCGCCGAGAAGTATCAGGCCGGCGTCAGCCCGCGCGAGCAGCAGTGGATTGCCGCGCTGGCGAACTTCCACCGCGACGAGAAGAAGCCCGAGAAGGAGCGCCGGCAGGAATACCAGAAAGCGCTCGAAGCCATCGTGAAGAACTTCCCGGCCGACGTGGAGGCCAAGGCACTCCTCGCGGTCGAGTATTGGCAGGGCAACTCCAAGGGCGTCCCCTACGGCGACAAGAAGAAGGTGGACGCGTTGCTGGACGCCGTCTTTGCCGCCAGCCCCACGCACCCGGCGCATCACTACCGCATCCACCTGTGGGACGAGGGCGCGCGCGCGACCAACGCGCTGGTCTCCGCCGCGAGCTGCGGCGCGGCGGGCTCCGGCATCGCGCACATGTGGCACATGAGCGGGCACACCTATTCCGCGCTCAAGCGCTATTCGGACGCCGCGTGGCAGCAGGAGGCCAGCGCCCGCGTGGACCACGCCTACATGATGGGCAACTACGTCCTGCCCGACCAAATCCACAACTTCGCCCACAACAACGAATGGCTCATCCGCGACCTCAACCACATTGGCGCCGCGCGCCGCGCCGTGGACCTGGCGAAGAACATGATCGAGCTGCCGCGCCACCCGAAGTTCAACACACTTACCCGCGGCAGCTCGAATTACGGCTACCAGCGCCTCTTGGAAACTCTGGTGCGTTTCGAATCTTGGGACGAGCTGCTCACGCTCGCCGGTTCCACCTACCTTGCGCCGACGGACAACAACGACCACGAAGCCCGCCGCCTGCACGCGCTTGGCCTGGCGTCGCTGCACACCGGCGACATTACGGGCGGCAAAAACCAGATTGCTGCCCTCGAAGCCCTCGCCAAGAAAGTCACGCCCAAGCCCGCGACCAATGCGCCGGCGGCCAAACCCGCCGACCCCAAGCCGGCCACTCCTGTCCCCGCGAACACCAAGGGAGAGGGAAGCGCGCAAACGAACTCCACCACCGCCGCGAAACCCCCGGCTCCGCCCGCACCGAAGGATGCCCCGAAATCCGAGACCAAGAAGTCCGCGCCCAACAGTTACAGCGGCGGGGCCAGCGTGCTGGCTACCGCGAGCACCAATGCCATCTCCACCGCCGTCGCTGAGCTGCGCATCCTCGTCGCGCTGAAGGAAGGCCAGTTCGCCGCCGCCAAGGAGCAGCTTGCCAAGGCCGGCAACCTTCCCAAGGAGCGGCTTGCCCGGCTCCACTTCGCCGCCGGCGACAAGCCCAAAGCCGTGCAGCTCGCGCAGGAGGCCGCGAAATCCGCCGAGAAGCAGGTGCAACCGCTCGCCAGCTACGTGGACCTCGCGTATCAGGCCGGCCAGTTCAAGGACGCCTTCGAAGCGTTTTACAAACTGCGGGAACTGGCCGCCGAGGCCGATCTCGACACGCCCGTCTTCCGCCGGCTCGCGCCCGTGGCGAAGGACTTGAAGCTTGGCGGGGACTGGCGGCCGCCGCTTACGCGCGCTTCGGATTTCGGCAAGCGTCCGAGCCTCGCGTCGCTTGGGCCGTTCCGCTGGCAGCCGCCCGCCGCGCCGGACTTCACCTTGACCGATGGTGAGGGAAAGAAAGTTTCCCTCCGCCAATATCGCGGCAAGCCGGTCGTGGTCATCTTCTACCTCGGGGCGGGCTGCGCGCACTGCATCGAGCAGCTCGTGGCCTTCGCGCCGCTGGCGGCGGACTTCAAGCAGGCGGGCATCGAGCTGCTGGCCGTCAGCACCGACACGGCGAGTGGTCTGCAATTCACCGTGGAAAAGGCGAAATACAACGGCGGCTTCCCCATCCGCCTCGCCGCCGACCCCGGCTTGAAGGCGTTCAAGGCGTTCCGCGCACACGACGACTTCGAGCAGCAGGCGCTGCATGGCACGTTCCTCGTGGATGCCGAGGGTCACATCCGCTGGCAGGACATCAGCTACCAGCCGTTCATGGAAACGAAGTTCCTCCTCGGTGAAGCGCAGCGGCTGCTCAATCTGCCGAAGGGCAACGGTTCAACGCCGCCGCTGAAGCTGGCCGGGCAGCGGCGTGAGCCGACGGTGAATTGCAAGTAAACGCCCGGCACTGGGAGCCGGTGTTCAGTCCTCCGCCTTCGACTCCCGACCAGTCAAATCCCGCACCGCCGCCTTCACGTCCTTGCTTTCGTAAAGCACGGCGTGGACCTGCTCGATGACGGGCGTGCTCACACCGTGCTTCCGCGCGAGCTGCCACGCGGAGCGCGCGGTGGGATAGCCTTCCACCACATGCGGGCTGCTTGCGAGCAGCTCCATCACCGCCGCGCCGCGCCCGAGCTGCTCGCCGAACGCGCGGTTGCGGCTCAACTTCGAGAAGCACGTCACGGTCAAATCTCCCAGCCCGCTCAAGCCCGCGAACGTCTCCGGCTGTGCGCCGCACGCCACGCCCAAACGCCGCATCTCCGCCAGCGCGCGCGTGACCAGCGCGGCTTTCGCGTTGTCGCCAAAGCCGAGCCCGTCGCACATCCCGGCGGCGAGGGCGATGACGTTCTTCAACGCGCCGCCCAGTTCCACGCCCAGCGGATCGGCGCTCGTGTAAACGCGAAAGGCCGGCCGGTGAAAGACGCTTTGCACGAGCGCGGCCGCGGCTTGTTCCGTGCTGGCGGCGACGATGGCGGAGGGAATTCCCCGCGCGACTTCGAGGGCGAGTGACGGGCCGGACAGGGCCGCGACTTTGGCGCGCGGGGCAACTGCCTGCAGCACGCCGCACATGGTGAGCCCGGTGTCGTGCTCGATGCCTTTGGTCAAGCTCACCGCGAGGCCGCGAAACTCCGCGAGCGCGCCCGCCACGGAGCGAAAGGCGCGCGAGGGGACGGCGAGGACCACTTGACCCGCGCCGAGCACGGCGTCGGTCAGCACGGGCTGGAATTGCAGGCTCGGCGGCAGCGTGATTCCGGGCAAGTAACGCTCGTTGCGGCCCGCCGCGCGGAGGGCATCGAGCTGCGCGGCATCGTGGCCCCACACGGTGACGGAGTGACCGGATTCCGCGAGAAGCTTGGCGAGCGCAGTGCCCCACGCGCCGGCGCCGAGGACAGTGATGTTCATGGAGAGGGGAAAAGGGGGAAACGTCCAACGCTCAACTTCCAATGTTCAACGTCCAAAGTGGCCGCATCGCTCTCCTTTGGAAGTTGGAAGTTGAGCGTTGAGCGTTGGACGTTCTTGCTTTTCATCTCGGTGCTCTCTGCGCCCTTTCGCGGCTAATCCTTCTTCTCGGGCGGCGGCGCGGGCGGCTCTGGCTTCTTCGCGCCGATGCGGTTTTCCGTGCCGGCGAGCAGTCGCTGGATGTTGGTCCTGTGCTTGTAGATCGCGAGCGCGCCCAACGCCGTGGAGACGCCGATGAGCAACGCGCCGTTGCCCGTGAGCCACACCGCCAGCGGCAGCGCCACCGCCGCCACGATGGACGCGAGCGAGACGTAGCGGCTCGCCGCGAAGACCACGAGCCACGTCGCCAGCGCGATGCCAAAGGCCGCCGGGGCCAACGCCGCGAAGACGCCCGCCGTGGTGGCAATGCCCTTGCCGCCCTTGAACTTCAGCCAGCAAGTGTAGTTGTGCCCTAGGATGGCGCAGATGCCGGTGACCTCGCGGTAGTTTGACCAAAGATGGGAAGCATATCGCTCCACTAGGCTGACGTGTCCACTGACTTGAGTGAGCACGGTCGCTGTTTCCGGTGCTAACACTTGTATTCCAAACTCCGTCAACGGCCGGACCGCCAGCACCGCCAGCGCCCCCTTCACCGCATCTGCCAACAGCACGAAGATGCCCGGCCCCTTGCCGAGGATGCGGAAGACATTCGTCGCGCCGATGTTTCCGCTGCCTACGCTGCGGATGTCCACGCCCTTCGCCTTCGCGACGAGGAAGCCGGTAGGAATCGAGCCGAGCAGGTAGCTCAACAGAATCAGCGTGATGAGGGCGGCAGCCACGCGCGGAGTATGAAAGCAACCCCGAAACTGCAAAAGGCAAAGTTCACGGCCGCAACTGAGCCGCCACTAGCCCACGGAAGCCGTCAACGGGTGAGCTTCAGGGAAACAGCTCCATCAGTGCGTCGGCAAACAGCTTCATGCCGCGCGCGTCGGGGTGGTTGATGGAATTCAGCATCAGCGTGTTGTAGGGCAGGCCCTGCCGCCAGAGCCGGCCGTAGCGGAGCGACGCATCGGCCAGCGCGACCTGATGCTTCGCCGCGAAGGCCCGCAGGCCGGCGACGTAGGGACGTGGGTCGTTATCAATATCCCGCTCGCGCGTCAGGCCCATCCAGTCCGGCCGAACGTAGTGCGGGGTAAGGATAATCCACTCCGCCCCGATGCCTTGGAAATCCGCGAGCAGCTTGCTGTAGCGCTCCTCGACCGCTGCGGGGCTGAGGCCGGCGTCGTTCACGAACTCGGACACGATGAGGTCCGGCTTCGCACCGAGCACCTTCTCGCGGTAGTTGTGCAGGCTGCCGGGCGGCTCGTTGAGATAACTGCCCGTGTTGCGCCCGCCCCACGCCTCGGTGACGAGCTCGATCTTTGCCTGCGGGAAACGCTCGCGCAGCCGGGCCACGAACTGTTCCTGCCAGCGCTCCTTCGCCGGGTCGGGGACGTAGGTGCCGACCGTCACGCTGTCGCCCCACGCGAGAATGCGCAGCGGCTCGCCGGAGCGGAGCTTCTTCAACGCCTTGGGCACGCGCGCCTCGGCGACCGTGGGGCTGGGCTTCTTCGGCTCGGGATAAGCCGTTTCGAGCACGGGGAAGAGATGCTCCGGCGCGAGCTTGGCGATGCGGCCGGGCAGCCAGATGTTCGCCAAACGGCGCTCACCGGCTTTGACTTCCGGCGGCAACGGTGCGGCGGCGCGCGGCTCGCCGGGGCGGAGTTCGATGCGTCCATCCGACGTGAGCACGACCGCATCCAGCCGCAGCAACGCGTGGCGGTAGCTGGCGAAGACGGGTTCGCCTTCCTTGATGCCGCCGGTCGCGAGCCGACCCACCGTGCCCCAAATCAGGTCGGCCTCGTAGTCCGTGCCTTTGCGGAAGGTTGCGGCGTCCGCACCCGGACCAGCGCGCATCACAAGGCTGTCCGGGTCCAGCAACCCGGCGGTGGTCGTCTCCTGCGCGCGGAGCGGACGGAGCTGCGCCCCGCGCACCCAGCCACCAGCCTTGGGGTTGAAGACGGGGAGCGACTCATATTTCTCTGCACTGACGGTGAGCAACTTGGTCGGAGCGATGGACAAGGTTGTTTCGGCCGGCCGCGCGCCCGGCACCGTCACCTTCACCTGCCAGTCGCCGGCGAGCTTCAAGTCGGCGGGAGCTTCCGCAGCGCGGCTGGGCAACAGCGCCAGGAAGGTAGACACAAAGACGCTCACGGCGATGAGGCCTGAAAGGCCGCGCTGTGACAGCCCGGGGAGAAGCCCCGGGTTGCGTGGCCAAATACACCGTCCGCCCTGAAGGGGCGGAACTCCATGTCGCGCCCCTTCAGGGCGCACCGACAATTGGGACTCCATACCCGGGGCTTCACCCCGGGCTGTCACATTGCGCCCTTTCAGGGCTGGGGCGAAATCAATCCACATACAAAAACTCATTCGCTCCCAGCAGCGCGCGGGCGAGGCTGGGCCAGGCTTGGTCGGTGGGGAGTTTCTTGGCGGCGAGCTTGGCGCGGAAGTTGGCGAGGTAATCGGTGGCGAGCGCGAGTTCATCGGGCTGCGGCGGGCGGGCGTAGAGGGCGAGGAAGGCGCGCTCGATCTGGCGGGCTTCGTCGGGTTCGCCGTGCTGCACGCGGGCGGCGAACTTCGCGGCCTGCTCGTGCGCGAACTTGTCGTTCATCATGAAAAGCGCCTGCAACGGCGTGGTGCTCGGCTCGCGCACGGCGGTGCTGGAGTTCGGGTCCGCGCCGTCGAAGAGCGCGAGGAACGGGTGTTTCCGGAGGCGCTGTTGCATCTGATAGACCGTGCGCTGGCGGTTGTCGTAGTTGGCGAAGAACTGGTTGTGCTGCGTGAAGCCCCACGTATGCACGGGTGGGAACGGGTGTGCGCCGCCGACTGACTCGTCGAGGTCGCCACTGACGAAGAGGAGCGCGTCGCGGATGGACTCAGCATCGAGGCGGCGGCGTTCGGCGCGCCACCAGACGGTGTTGTTCGGGTCTTTGGCGGTGTTGGCGGCGAAGACGGCGGCGGGGGCGGTCGAGGATTTGCGGAAGAGGCCGAAGAGGCCGCCAGCAGCGGGGCGAACTGAGGGCGCGGCAGCGTCTTGGACTGCGGCAGTCCTCTGCCGCTTTTCCTGCGCACCAGCACTTGCGAAAGCGGCAGAGGACTGCCGCAGTCCAAGACCTCGCGGAGACGACGGCTGGCTCTCGGCTTCCGGCCCGCTCGCAAGCTGCCACGTGCGCGAGGTCAGAATCAGGCGGTGCATGGCCTTCACCGACCAGCCGCTCTCGATGAACTTCCGCGCGAGGAAGTCCAGCAGCTCGGGATGCGTCGGCGGCTGGCCGCGCGTGCCGAAGTCGTTTGGCGTCGTCACCAGGCCGCGACCGAAGTGCTGCTGCCAGAGCCGGTTCACCAGCACGCGTGCGGTCAGCGGGTTGGCGGGGTCGGCGATCCAGCCGGCGAGTTCCATCCGGCCGCTGTTGCCGCAGTCCTTCGGCAGTGGCTGGCCGCCCAGCACTTGCAGAAAGCGGCGTGGAACCTCCTCGCCGGGGCGCGCCGGGTCGCCGCGCACATGCAGGCGGGCGTTGGCGGGCTTGCCCGTGTCCGCAACGGCGTAGGCGAGTTCGTAGGGGACGGTGTCGCTGGCCTGCTTGTGCTTCGCCTTCGCGGCATTCACCGCCTTGGTGGCCTCGTCCACCTTGGCCTTCTTGTCGGGCGAGTCGGGGAGCTTGTCGACGGCGGCCTTGGCGACCTCGGCCTTCTTCACTTCGGCATCCAGGGCGGCGAGCTGCTCCTTCCACGCCTTCGTCGCGGCATCGACCTCGGACTTCGGCGCGAGCGCGACGAGGTTGGCCGGGCGGTTCATCCCCTCGCTGCCGGGATGCGGGAAAGTGGTGCTGCTGAAGATGCCGTAGAGCGCGTAGTAGTCCGGCATGGCGACGGGATCAAACTTATGGTCATGGCAGCGGGCGCAACTGAGTGAAAGGCCGAGGAACGCGCGGCCGGTGTTCTCGATGGCGTCCTCGATGGTCAGGTGCGGCTCGCCTTTGCCGCCGCCGAAATGGCGTGCGATGGCCAGGTAGCCGGTGGCGACGGTGAGTTCCGGATTTGGGGTCTCGAGCTTCGCGTTCAGCAGATCACCGGCGAGCTGCTCGCGGATGAAGCGGTCGAACGGCTTGTCCTCGTTGAACGCCTTGATGACGTAGTTGCGATACTTGTAGGCCTGCGGGACGGGATAGTCCGAGGCGTTGCCGCAGGTGTCGGCGTAGCGGACCACGTCGAGCCAGTGGCGGCCCCAGCGCTCGCCGTAATGCGGGGAAGCAAGCAGACGGTTAACGGTGGCGGCGATGGCCGATTGCCGGTTGCCGACTGTGGAAGCCTCCTGGACGAACGCCTCGGTCTCCTCCGCCGTCGGCGGCAGGCCGGTGAGGTCGAAGGTGAGGCGGCGAATCAAGGTGCGTGGGTCGGCGTCGGGCACCGGCGCGACGCCAGCCTGCTCCATGCGGGCGAGGGTGAAGTGGTCGAGTTCGTTGCGCGGCCAGGCCTTGTCCTTGAGCTTGGGCAGCGGCTGCAACTTCAATGGCTGATAGGCCCAGTGTTTGCGGCCTTCCTCCAGGCTGATGCCGTAGGTCGGCTTGGCCGCGGCGCTCGCAGTCGCGGTTGGCGCGTTGGTGCGCGGGTCGGGCGCGCCGAGCTTTACCCACTCGATCAGGTCGTTGATCTGGGTCGGCGAGAGCCGCGTGTCCGGCGGCATCTTGAAGTCCTTGGCCCAGTGGCGGACCCCCTTGATGAGCAGGCTGTCGTCAGGCTTGCCGGGGAGGAGCGCCGGGCCGGAGTCGCCCCCCTTGGCCCAGCCGTCACGCGAATCGAGGCGCAGATTACCCTTGGCCTTCTTTGCCCCGTGGCATTCAAAACAGTGCTCCGCGAGCAGGGGCCGGACGCGATTCTCAAAGAAGGCCACACCCTCCTCGGGCGTCGCAGCCAACGTGGGCAACAGCGCGACCGCCGGCAACAGGGCCGTCAACGCGCGACGGGCGAACTTAGGCTTCATGTGAATGGGCCGACCCACGGACACCAGCAGGCGGGCGCAACTTGGACGCACGTTCGGGCCGGCTAACTTCAGCGCAATCACCCGCGCTCAACGTAACCGGTAACGGTAGTCGCGGAACTGACCGGCGTTGCCCGAGTGTCCGTCCTCGGCGGCATGGAGGATGTTCACCAGCTCGCGCGCAGTGACGTAGTGCATCCGCCAGCCGTTCCGCTCCGTGTAGGTTTCCGCAAGGTGCTGGTGAAACGCCCGGTAAGGCTCGCCAAGGAAGACCCCTGAGTTTGGCGGCGGGCCGCCGTGGCAGTGCAGCTTGATAAAGATCCACTCTGGCCGGCCGAGAACGTGGATGTGCTGCTGGAGCCAGAGCCGCATCCGGTCGGGACGCGGCGGGTTCACGGCGGTGAGGTCGGAATTTTCCAAGCGCGGGAGCAAACCGAACTTGCGGCGCTCCCAGTTCAAAGCCAGCGGGCCTTGGACAATGAGCAGGTCGCCGAAGACCGGTGCCGGCGACTGCAAGCCGCCAGCACGGAGCACGCGCACTTGCACGCCCGTGTCGTGGCTCTTTGGCCCCGGTGTGTCTTGCGCGTAGTAGAGGCGGTTGATGGTGCGGGTCTGCGTCACGTCAGGGCAGGACGGCAAGGTGAAGTCCGCGTAGCAGCCCAGTTCGCGCAGAAGGGAGAGTTCGTTGCTCACGCCGCACTGCGCACCGTCGGGATGCGAGTTATCTAACGCCCAGTCACCGTGCACGAAACCCCAGCGCGTGCGGCCAGCCGCATCGCGGGGAAGGAAGCCGTGCCGCGTGAAGTCGGCGATACCTTTCACGAGCTTCGCGCGCAGCGTCGCTTCCGTGTCGCGGTCGTGGTGCAGGTGGATTTCCACCTCCGCGCCGGACGCCCGGCACAGCTCGGCGCAATCATCGAGCAGGTCGGGGTCGTATTGTTCGATGGGATAGAAGCAGGTGTGCCGCGGACGCACGCCGTCGGCGTCACGGAACGGCGCAATATTCTTCGGGAATTCCGTCTTCCACGCCGCCATGCGGCGGCGGGCTTCAGCCTTGTCGGCGCGGTGGAGCGGCTCGAAGTGGTCACAGACGCAGAGCATGACGTCCTTTACGCCGTTGGGCAGGCGCGCGGGCGGTTGCCGGAGATAACTCGGCAGCCAAAGCGGGAGCGTGCGGAGCTGCTCAGACATGGAAGAAGCGCGCTGTGCGATCCGCGTTAAGCTTCCGGGCATTTGTCATGCGGTCGGGCGGTGCAATCGCCACGCGAAGTGCGGCAGCGAGTCGCAGCAGTTGAGGCGCGGGAGCTGGTGGAGGTCCTCCCCGGGCTTCACGAAGCCGGGTTGGGTGGTGACAGCAGCGGTGTAGTTCACGCGGGTCAGCGCACTGACCTGCGGGTTGAAGTCGCCGTTCGGGTAGCAGAAATACTCGACCGGCCGGGCCAGCTCCTTTTCCAGCCGCGGGCGGCACTCGGCCACTTCCGCCTTCAGCTCTTCAGCCGTGCAGTTGGCGAGGATTGGATGGTTCGTGCTGTGCGCGCCGAGCGTGATGAGCGCGGGGTCGAGCGCCTTCAACTCGGTCCAGTCCATCAGGTCGAACTCGGTGCGCTGCGCGTCGGTGGGGCGGAAGTTGGGGGTGGCGTCGCGGATGACGCGCTCGATGTGGCTGCGCGAGTGAAGCGGCAGCGTCTTCATCCACTTGATGACGGCCTCGAGGTTTTCGCCGGTGCGGCCAAAGCTGTCGGCGAGCGCGGCAAACTCGGCGGTGGGCAGCGAACGCAGTCGTTCGCGGGCCTCATGATTCCAAAGCCATACACCGCGCCCGACGAGGCCGGGGCAGATGAAAAACGTCGCGGGCAGGCCGAGGCGTTTCAGGATGGGCGCGGCGACGGTGCCGTTGTTGCGCGTGCCATCGTCGAAGGTCAGTGCAATCCAATGGGCAATATCGGTCCGCCCATCACGCAAGGCCTGCACGAGTGCGGCCAGCGGGACAATCCGGAAGTGGCGTTGCAGGTATTCGAGCTGCGCGGTGAACGCCGCGGTCGGGCAGCTCGGCACGCCCACGGCGTGGAAGGTGATGATGCGCGCGACGGAAAACTCTTTCGCCCGCGCCAAGGACAGCCCAGTGGCGTGACCGACCGCATGCACGAGCGGGGCGAGGGCGGTTCTCAAGCTCATGGTGGACCGGGTCCGCTATGCGGCCTTGGGCTTGCGCTTCAACGCCGACTTCACCCGGCGCAGCAGCGTGATGGCGGCGGAGGCGTAGTTGCTTTCCTCGACCAGTTCGCCACCGAAGCTGTCCTTGAACTCGTTGATGTGTTGCAGTGCGGGGTCGGTCGTATTCGCCGCATAACCGCCGAAGTCATAGGTCTTGAAGCCCTGATCGCGCAGCCAGGTCATGTCACGAAAGTGGAGCAGGCGGTTGGCGCGACCGATCAGGTTCCGCCGTTGCTGTGCGTCTTCGCCGTCCGCGCCGCGGAACTGCGAGGCCGAGTGCCAGAGGGTTGCCCGGCCGATGGTCTTGTCCATGACGTAGCAGTGCATCACGAGCACCTCGGCGGCGTTGGTCATCTGGGTGACGGCGAGGTTTGGCCAGTAGGCGCGCAGTATCTTGGGATCCATCTTCTCCATGGCCTTCGTGGCGGCAAAGCCGTCATAGAACTCGAGGAAAACGTCGGCATTATCGAGAATACTGAAGGCGAGGCCCTCCTTCTGCGCGCGGCGGACCTCGTATTGGGTGTTCTTGCGGAAGTCCTTCTGGATCGCCTCGTCGGGGCGGTCCACGCTGATCAGTTTGGTGAACTTGGCGTGCCGTTCAAATCCCTGCACCGGGCGGGTGGATTTGCAGTGATAATAGTAGGCCAGTTTCAGTGCGTCAGCCGGCTTCGGCCGGGGGGCGAACCAGATGTGGGCGGCCTGCACGGCCTTGGTGCGCTGGAGGGAGAGCTTGATGGTGAGCATGGTCAGGCGGCGCGTTTACCGCGGAAGAGTTGGTTGAGCTTCCGCGCGCAGTGCAGCGGCAGCGAGATGTAATTGCTCTCCTCGACGAGTTGTCCCCCGAAGCTGTCCTTGAACTCGTTGACCTGCTGCAGCTCCGGGTCCTGCGTGCCCAGCGCATAACCGCCGAGGTCGTAGGTCGTAATGCCCCGGTCCTTGAAGCTGAGCATGTTCAGGTAGTGCAACGCGCGGTTCGCCCGGCCGATGCGCGCGCGGCGGTCGGGATCGTCGGTGCTGCGGAACAGCGACGCGGAGTAAAGGTGGTTGGCGCGCTTGAGGCCCTCGTCCACGAGGAACGCATGCATGACCAGCGGGTCGGCATCGAGCGAGATCTTGGTGGCCAGCATTTTCGGCCAATAAGCGCGGAAGGTGCGCTCCTCCAGCGGCGGCCGGCCCTTGCCGCGGGCGAACTCGTTGTAGAGGTCGCGCACTTCCTCCGCCTGCTCGATGACGGCGAAGCGCAAGCCACCTTCGGCCAGCGCCTGTTTGATCTTCGGCTTCGTGTTCTTGCCGATCTGGTCGAAGATATCGTCTTCGGTGCCGGTCAGGCTGATGAACTTGGTGTGCTTTTGCTCGCGGACAAAACCACCCACGGCCTCAGTGGACCTGGCTTGGTAATAAATGGCGAAGCCCCAGGCATCAGCGGGGTCGGGCCGTTCGGCGAACCACGTGTGCGTGGCCATGCCGAAGGGCAGCCGGCGGAGAGGAAATTCAAAACGGAGCATGACTTACCATTTGCCCTGCCGATAGGCGCCACGCAGCCAGTTCACGCAGCCACCAACAGTCATCAGGTTCAGGAACACGAAGCCGGCGGGGATGGAGAATGGCTTCCACTTGAGTGCCGGCAGTGCGAGCCCCAGCAGGGCCAGCGAGTAAAAGGCCGCGTGTGCGAAGAAGATTTCCCGATAGAACGGCACGCCAGCCAGCGCGGCGTTCCCTGCGAACATCGTCACCATGAACACGGGCGCGACGATGCGGGAATACTTGTGTGAAAGCAATTGCCACCACAGCCCCGTGCGCCCCGGCAGCAACCAGCCGGGGTGGTGCGCGAGCAGCTGGAAGTTGCCGGCCAGCGTGCGCATCTTCCGGCGCTTTTCCCGCGCGGGGTCGGTGGTCTGCGGATCGTAGGCGGGCGCGGTGGGGTCGAAGGAGATGCGTTTACCGTGGTTCACGGCGATCTGCAGCGGGATGACCACGTCGTCGAGGATCGTGTCGCTGGGGATGGCTTGGAAGAGTTCGCGGCGGATGGCATAGACCGCGCCGGTCGCGCCGATGGTGGAGCTGAAGCGGCCTTCACTCGCGCGGATGAACTTTTCCAGCTTCCAATACAAATCCACCCCGCCGCCCACGCCGGTCGCGGCCGGGTCAATCTCCAGCGAGCCACTCACTGCACCAAGAGCGGGGTCGGAGAAGTTGGCGACCAGTTCGGGGATCGTGTGTGGTGCGAAGCGCTGCCGGGCGTCGCAGAGCACAACGATTTCGCCGTGCGCTTGTGGGATCGCGGCGTTGAGGCAGGCGGATTTGCCGGAGCGCTGCTCGCGGGCCAGCACGCGCACCCGCGGGTCGGTGAGGGCGCGTAGCCGGGCCACGGTGCCATCGGTTGAGCCGTCGGTGACGACCAGGATTTCGAGCTGGTCCGCCGGGTAGCGGGCGGCGAGCAGGTTCTCGACGCGTGCGACGATGCGCTCCTCTTCATTGAAGGCAACCAGCACCACGGTCACGGCCGGGGGCGTCGTGGGTGGGGATTTTTTGACCGGTTGGCCGAACGCCTTCGCCAGCGCGCCGATGAGCAGCGGGTAGCCGAGCAAGGTATAGAACAATGCCGCGAAACTGGCCCAGAAAAGCAGTTGCAGGCCGTCATCGCTAGGCATGGCTCGGGTGGGCGCGTTCGCTCAGATGTTGACGATGACCCAGTTCCGGATGGCGATGACGATCTGGAAGCTCACGTAGACCCCAACGATGTCATACCAGCGGAACTTCGCCCAGGGCATGTAGGGCGTTGGGACGTTGGACAAGGCTTCAACATCCTTTACGGCCGGAGCGTAGGTTACCGGCTCTGCTTGTCCTCGGTTGGTTTGGACGGCCACGCCCGTGTGCGCCGAAAGCGCCTGGCGGGGGCGGGTGGGGAGCCCCCGCACCACTTTCCGCTCCGCCAGATAAACTTCCGTGAGGCCCATGGCACCCGCTCCAGCCAGCGCAGGGCTGAGGGTGGTGAAGCGGTCCGGCGCAGCTGGTTCTGCCGCCTCAGAGGCCAGATAACCCGGCTGCCGGTCCAGCAGGATGCGGTGAAACGCGCTGACCATTGCCACCATGATGAAGAACGCAGCGCGGAAACCGAAGTCAATGAGCCATGACGAGACGAAGTAGGTTGTCAGCATGCACAAAAGCATGCGGCGCACCCGTTCTTCGTTGTCGTCTGCGGTCTTGGCACGGATGAGTGAGTTGAAACAGGTGTAGAGGATACCGGAGAAAATCATCAAACCCCAGAAGCCGAACTCGGCCTGCACCTGGTTAAAGGAAGAGTGAGAGGCGCGGGCCTTCAGATCGCCTTCTTTGCGTCGGAAGGCTTCGTAGAAGTTGCCGAAGCCAACGCCATACTGAGTGTTCTCAAAAGCCCAGCGTCCGAACTCGAAGGCATCGAGGCGGCCGCTGATGGCCTCGTCACGTCGGCCGCCGCCGCCGCCGATCTGCACCTCGTCGAAGCGTGGCAACAATTGCAGGCCACCCATGCCGAACGAGAGGGCGGACACCAGGATCAACCCCTGTATCCACTTGGGCCGGCCGAAGGTCAGCGTGGCCAGAATGGCCGCGAAACCGGACATGAACGCGCCTTTCGACTGGGTGAAGAAGGCGCAGGCCAAGGGAAAGATCATCAGAAATCCGCCGACCTCCTTAATGAACACCGGGCGCTTCCAAAAGCTCAGGAAGTAAAGCAGCGGCACCGCCACGATGACGGAGTGGCCGAGCGCGTTTGGATTGCTGAACAGGGACAGGTTCAGCGTCAGGCGGCCCAACGAGCCGGCCGTCGTCGTCTGGGAGTCCAAGGGGTCGATGCCGATCAAGCTGAGCAACGCCAGCAGCGCGATGAACAGGATGGAGCCGCACCACCACCACAGATACTGGTAGATGCGCTGAAAATTGGTGAGGGCCAAAACGACCAGAAAGTAGAAACCGACGTATTGATAGATCGCCCCCCACAGGTCGCCAAAACTGCCCGGCGTGAAGAACAGAATGTAGAGGAAATAGGTCAGCACCATCCAGTCCTGCGGAGTGCGGACGATCTGCCGCGGGTTCACGCCGCCGGGGCGGATGAAGAGGCCGAGGCCTGCGATGGCCAGCGAAAGGAATGCCGGCTTCAAGCCGCTCAGGAAGTCGAACATTTCCTGCGGCCGCACATACAGCACGATGGCAAATATGACGATGCCGACGAAATCCATGCGACGGCCGCAACTATGGCGAAACTGAAGGGCGCAGACAAAAACTTTGTTGAGCTGGCCAAACCGGGGACAGCCGGAAAGCGACCACGGGAAAAAACTGAGCGCCGCCTGCGAGAATCCATTGGCTCTCCCTCTTTGCCCCCGCTACCCTGAACGCGTGACCATCGAATACGTCTTCAAGCTCGACGGCGGCCAGACCTTCAACTTCGAGGTGGACACCGAGCGCACCTATCAGGCGCGGTTCGACAAGGTGGAGCACCCCTTCTGGACCAAGCTGGATTTCCAGAAATGCACGCTCTGCCCGCTCTCCAGCGACCAGTTTCGCCACTGCCCGGCCGCGCTGGATGCCAAGAAAATCACCGAGACCTTCCGCGCCATGCTCTCCTACGTGGAGGTGACGCTCGAGGTTCGCACGCCCGAGCGCACTTACGTGAAACGCACCGATGCGCAGACCGGCCTGCGCGCCCTCTTCGGGCTCGTGATGGCCACCAGCGGCTGCCCGATTTTGTCCCGGTTAAAGGGGCTTGCCCGCACGCACCTGCCCTTTTCGACGATGGAGGAGACCATCTTCCGCACCGTCGGCGCCTATCTCATCCAGCAGTTCCTGGTGCACAAAAACGGCGGCGAACCGGACTGGGAGCTGAAGGGCCTGTATCTCCTCTACGAGCAGCTTCAGGAAGTGAACCGGTGCTTCAAGGCGCGCATTGACGCGGCCTCCGAGCAGGACGCGAACATGAACGCCCTCGGCTCGCTCATCTACCTTGCGATGGGAGTTTCCTTCTCGCTGGAGGCGCAGTTGCAGGAAATTCAGCATCTGACGATCTCCCCGGCACCGTTAACTTAGTGGTCGGTCGGTAGCTGCCAACCAGCTCACGGCATGGCGGTCAGCCAACGCTCCCACCTCGGCGCAAACCACCGCTCACGATCCAGAGACAGCACGATCGCCGTCGAGCGACCGACAATCCTTTCCCGCGGCACGGGGCCAAACGAGCGTGAGTCGAGGCTGTTGTCCCGGTTGTCGCCGAGCATGAAGTAGTGGCCCGGCGGGACGGTTATCGGGCCGAAGCTCCGCTGTGCAGACAGTGCCGGCGTCGCCATGACGGGATGCCTGCGTTCCACCAAATGCTCGCTGGCGAACTCGTGAAGCGGCTGCTGCGCGGCGGGTATCGCGTTGATGGTGGCTGTGTCCAGCGCCGTGTAGTCCACGGCGCGGCCATTGAGGAGGAGGCGGTTGTCTCGCAGTTCAACCGTGTCACCCGGCAAGCCGATGACGCGCTTGATCAGGCGCGTTCCGTTCGCCGGCGAGAAGAACACGACCACTTCGCCCCGCTGCGGGTTGCTCCACTCGGCGAGGCGCCAGGTGGTGAACGGCACCTTGAGGTCGTAGGCCAGCTTGTTCACCCACACGCGGTCGCCCTCGAGAATGCTCGGCTTCATGGACCCGGTGGGAATGTCATTCCAATCCGCCAGTGCCGAGCGTAGCGCGGTGGTGACGAAGACAAGGATGAGACAGGGCTTGAGCCATTCCCGCCAGAGACGGCGGGCGGCGGGTTTCCATCGGGAGTTGTTCATGCGGCAGGTTGGAACGGCGCGGGGCGCGGACGTTCAAAATCCGCCGCCACCGGTCCGTTCAACTGTCCGCTGCGAACCAGCGGAGATGCTTGTTCACCTGAGCCTTGGCGGCGCTGCGATTGGCCTTCTCGCGGAACTCCGCCCGCACCTGCGTCAGTTCGCCGGCGTCGAGCCAGTTGCCACCGCATTGCGGACAGGAATCCATGTGCGTCCGCCGCTGCTGGTTGAAGTAGTGGCGCATCATGGGCACCGAACACTTGGGGCAATCGCGCTTCATGTCCGGGTCGAAGTGAACGGTGGGATCAATTGGGACGAGCAGCAAAGCTTCGTCCACTGGCTCGTGGGGCTCGTCAAAACGCTTCAGCTCGAAGTTGTCGAACCACAGCCCGCCGCAGCCGCCGTGGCAGGCGTCCACCTCGACGCCGTAAATGTGGATTTTTTTGAGCAAATGGCCGCAGGCAGGGCAGATCATGATCGTGGTCGAACGTAGGCGTGAACTGCCGGGCCGTCAACTTGCGGCCTTGCGCGGGCCTTCGACGCTGCGCATCGTCAGCTCATGCGCTCGCTGCTCACGTTCTGCGCCATCCTCGCGTCCCTGGGTCTCTGGGTGAAACCCGCCCCGGCCGCGCCGCGCCCGCCCAATGTGATCTTCATCATCGCCGACGACCTCGGCTATGGCGACCTGGGCTGTTACGGCCAGAAGCTCATCCGCACTCCGCATCTCGACCGCATGGCTGCCGAGGGGTTGCGCCTTACCCACCATTACTCCGGCAACGCCGTCTGCGCGCCGTCGCGTTGCGTGCTGATGACCGGCAAACATCCCGGCCATGCGTTCATCCGGGACAACCGGCAGTTCAAGCCCGACGCGGAAGGCCAGTTCCCCATCCCGGCCGCCTCGGTCACGCTGGCGAAGCTCTTCCGGGATCGCGGCTACGCCACCGGCGGCTTCGGCAAGTGGGGCCTTGGCGGCCCGGGCACCTCCGGCGAACCGCTTCAACAGGGCTTCACCCGGTGGTTCGGTTACAACTGCCAGGCTGTTGCCCACAACTTCTACCCGACTTACTTGTGGGACGACGCCAAGCAGGTGCCCTTGAACAACGCGAAATTCTCCGCGCACGACACCCTTAAGCCCGGCGAAGACCCGAAAGACTCAAAGTCCTACGCCCGCTTTCAGGGCAAGGAGTATTCCGCCGACCTCATCGCCGAGCAGGCGCGCGCCTTCATCCGCGCGAACAAGGAGAAGCCGTTCTTCTGCTACGTGCCCACCACCGTGCCGCATCTCGCCCTGCAAGTGCCCGACGACTCGCTCGCCGAGTATCTCGGCAAATTCCCCGACCCGCCCTACGCGGGCGGGCGGGGCTACCTCCCGCACTTCAAGCCCCGCGCTGCCTATGCCGCGATGATCACCCGCATGGACAAGGAGATTGGCGCGATGATGAAACTCGTCGCCGACCTCGGCCTCGATGACAACACCATCTGGGTCTTCACCTCGGACAACGGCCCGCTGCACGGCCGCCATGAAGGCCTCGCCGGCACGGATGCGACGTTCTTCAACTCCAGCGGCGGGCTGCGTGACGGCAAGGGCACGCTCTGCGAGGGCGGCTTCCGCGTGCCTGGCATCGTGCGCTGGAAGGGGAAAATCGCGCCCGGCACCACCAGCGACCGCGTGACTGGTTTCGAGGACTGGATGCCGACCTTGATGGAGCTCACCGGCGCGGCAGCCGCCACGCCGAAGGACAGCGATGGCCTCAGCTTTGCGCCCACGCTCCTCGGCCTGAAGCAGCCTGAGCGCCCCTTCCTCTACCGCGAGTTCCCCGGTTACGGCGGTCAGCAATGTGTCCGCCTCGGCGATTGGAAGGGCCTCCGCCAAAACCTCAAACCCGCCCCCAATGCCAAGAAATCTCCCGACGTCGCGCTCCGGCTTTACAACCTCCGCACCGATCCGGCCGAGACCACCGACGTGGCTGCGCAGCATCCCGACGTAGTGAAGCAGATCACCGATATCATGCGCGCCCAGCACACGCCCTCGGCCGAGTTCCCGTTCCCTGCGCTGGATAAGCCTTAACCCAAGCCCACCCAGCTCCAACTCCGCGCCTTGACGTGGGGCGGGGCACCGCGTTTGCTACACACCGTTGAACTCAGCCCCCTCCACCCCCCGCCGCGCCTGGCTGGCCTTCACCTTGGTCGAGACCATGGTCGCCACGCTCATCATCGGCATCCTCGTGGCACTGCTCCTGCCGGCCATCATGAAGGCCAAGGCCAAGGGCTTTCAGACCTTTTGCAGCAACAACCTTCGCGGCGTCGGCATTGGCCTCATCAGCTACGCCGAATCTCACGATGGCAACTTCCCCCAGCAAATCCCCTTCACGCAGGGAGGCAGCGCACCCATCCCCACGAACGCCATCCTCCCCGGCGGCCTCATCGCCAACGACGTCCGGCCCTTCATCCTCGCTTCCAACTCCCTGGGCAGCGCCAAAATCCTCACCTGCCCCACCCATCGGGACATCCGGCCGCCCGCGAGCTTCGCCCAAGTGCGCGGCACCAACGTCAGCTACTTCACCAGCGTCCGGCCCCGGCGCGCGAACCACAACACCCTCCTCTCCGGCGACAACAGCATCACCTGGATCCAATCCGGCGGCTCCCCGCTGGGCTTCCGCCCCTACTGGACTTCCGACCGCCACGCGGGTGACGGCAATCTCCTCTTCACCGACGGCCGCGTGCAGAGCTACAAGAGCAACGACCTCGCGCAGGTCTTTTACACGGCAGCTCGCCCGGGACCGTAGACCGCCCTCCGCCTCCAGCCGGTGACCCTGAGCCCGATGGGCACCCGATCCCACCCACTCATGCAGATCAGAACCATGAGCGGAAAAGACCGGCCGAACTAAACGGCCAGCCGCCAGTCTCAACCGCCTCGCTTCGCAAGGTTAGGGTGACAAGACCCTACGCCAATACGTCCTTCACCACGTTCCCGAACACGTCCGTGAGCCGGTAGTCGCGGCCCGCGTGGCGGTAGGTCAGACGCGTGTGGTCGAATCCCAGCAGGTGCAGCATCGTGGCGTGGAAGTCATGCACATGGACGCCGTTGGTCGCAACCGCGTTGCCGTGCTCATCGCTCTCGCCGTAGCTGAAGCCGCCCTTCACGCCGCCGCCGGCCATCCAGCAGGTGAATGCCTGTGCGTGATGCTCGCGGCCCTTTGCGTCCTTGGCTGTGTTGAACGGGGTGCGGCCAAACTCCGTGGCCCAGACGACCAGCGTGTCTTTCAACATGTCGCGGCTCCTGAGGTCCTTCAGCAGTGCGGCCATCGGCTGGTCCACGTTCTTCGCGAGCGGGCCGTGCGCGGCCATGTCGCCGTGCGAGTCCCAGTTACCGGAGGCGCCGGTGTCAATCAGCTCGATGAACCGCACGCCGCGCTCCGCCAGCCGGCGCGCGATCAGGCACTGCCACGCGAAGCCCTTCGTGCTGCCGCGCGGCAGGCCGTAAAGCGCGAGCGTGGCGTCGGTTTCCTTCGCCAGGTCGAAGGCCTCCGGCGCGGCGGCCTGCATGCCGTGCGCGGTCTCGAAGGCCTTGATGCGCGCGGCGAGCTGCGGGTCGTTGCCGCGCTTGAGCAGGTGCTTCTGGTTGAAGGCTGCACCGAGTCCCAGCTCCATTTCCTGCAATTCCGGATCGGCCACGCGCCGGTGGATATTCGGCACGGGTTCCGCGCCGGGCACCACGCGCGTGCCCTGATGGCAGCCGGGCAGAAAATCCGCCGACCACACCTGCGCGCCGGCATACGGCAGCGCGGGCGCGATGACCATGAAGCTGGGCAGGTTCGCGTTTTCGGTGCCCAGGCCGTAGCTCACCCACGAGCCGACGCTGGGCCGCGTGAACGTGACCGAGCCGGTGTGGATGCCGAGCGTGGCCTGCGCGTGGTCCGCGTGGTCGTTGAACATCGAGCGGATGAGGCAGAGGTCGTCCGCGCACTCGGCGGTCTTCGTGAACATTTCGCTGATCCACAGGCCGGACTGTCCGCGCTGCTTAAATTCCCAGCCGGGCTTCTTGTAAAACTTCACCTCGCTCCGGTTGTTCAGCGCGAAGGCCTCGAGCATTTTCTTCGGCACTTCGTAAGGTTGGTTGTGGTCCGCGATGAGGCGCGGCTTGTAATCCCACGAATCCACATGCGACACGCCGCCGCTCATGTGCAGGAAGATGACGCGCTTGGCCTTCGGGGTGAAATGCGGCTGCTTCGGCGCGAGCGGGTCAACGGGCGCGACGGAAGTGGCGGCGCGTTTCGCATCGGCGGCGAGCAGGTCGGACACGATGCCGGGCAGCAGGAGCGAACTCCCGGCGAGCGAGCGGATGGCAGTGCGGCGGTTCACGGTGGATTTCAGCGTTCACTGCTCTGACGCGGCGGCGGCGTTTCGCTCGCAAACAAATTTGCGCACCTCGCTGAGGGCAGACCCGTGCCGGTCACGGAACCGTCCCGGCGTAGCTTACCCAGCCGCGCTGCGCGGCCCGCGTGCCTGCGCGCAGCGCGCGGACGGCCTCGACCGAGCGCAGGTCCACGCCCGCTGCGTGGCACAGGCTCGCGGCCTGCGCGGCGACCGCCTGGTCGTGACCGGCCAGCGCGGGGAACAGCTTCGCCGGGCTGGTGCCGTGGCGGGCCACGAGCTGCTCGGCGTAGCGGCGGGCGGAAGTGAACTTGCCATCGTCGTCGGCATCCACCCACACGGGGTTCGTCGCGCCGAGCACGCGCGGGGTGAAGTTCCTTGAGCTGGGCGGATACGGGCGCGGCGTTTCCCAAAATGGCGCGGTCACGCCCGGCCCGCTGGCGATCGCGACGAGGTGCGTGTCGTGCTTGAGGCGCGGCAGCTTGAAGACCACGCGCGCCCGCACCGCGCCCGGCACGGGGGGCAACGGTTGCTCTGCCAAGCGCACGCCGTTGGCGAACAGCTCCACGCGGTCCGCCTGCACCCACGGCGGCCCGAGCACGGTCACGACGGCCGTCGCGTTGCGCTGGCCGCGGAGCGCCAGGTCGCCCACGCCGAAGCGGTCGTTGACCGTGAGGTTTGCCAGCAGGCCGAAACTGACGAGTGCGCGGCCCTCGCGCAGGCTGCGACACGCGGCGGCCACGTCGAGCGCGGCGGGGTTGGTGTCCGCGCATTGCACATAGGTGCGCGCCTGGCCAAGGATAAATCGGCTCACGTCGTGCGTGTCGCTGGAGCCGAGCGCGGTGAGGCGATGGCCGTGGTTCAGCAACGCGAACCAGTCGCGGAACAGCAGCAGGATGTCCGACTGCATCGCGGCGGAGGTCACGACTTCGAGGCCGTCGAAGGCGAACGCCTGTCCGCGCAACGCCGCGCCGGAAACGGGGTTGAAGTTCGCCGGGCCGAGCGGCACGAAGCCGCTGTGCAGGTCGCGCGGGTGGTTGAGCGTGATGACCTGCACGCCGGTCGTGGCGCGGATGCCCGCGAGCAGCGCGGGCCAGTTCGTCACAGTGAAGTCCGGCGGCGCGCTGCCGGGCGCGATGGGGAAGGCGTTGAAATGGCCGGCCTTGGTTGTGACCTCGTTGCCGGGCACGGGCGTGAAGCGGTTGGTCAAGCCCGTGCGCCGCGCGACCTCGGTGTAGTCCGCGTGGACATTGTGGTCGGTGGCCACAGCCAGCTCAATGCCTTCGCCCGCGATGGTGAGCATCCGCTCGTCCTCGGTCGCGTCGCCGTGCCGGCTCTTCGTGAACGTGTGGATGTGCGTGTCCGCCGCCACCCAGCCCGGCGTGGGCACGACGCGTTGGATCGCTAGCGCAACCGTCTGCGTCTGCCCGGCGACCAGCGTCACCGCCTGCGTGGCGACGCTGAACTCGAAACCGCGCGAAGCAAAGACGGTGTAGGTGCCGGGCAGCAGCCCGACCGTGGCCATGCCGTCGCGCGCGTAAAGCACGCCGGGCCGGGCGGCCAGCTCGGATTGGTTTGTCGTGCCGGGACGCAGCGCGGCGAGCGCGCCCTCGGCGTCCACAATGGTCAGACGGCAGGGCGTGCCGGCTTGCGCGTCCGCGTCGGTGACTTGCAGCCGCAGCGTCGCCTGCGTGAGCGTCGCGGCCAGCGGGGCGTCGGCCAGCCGGAACTCGCCCACCACGATGTCGTCCACCGCCGTCGGCGGCAGGATGGCGAGGGTGTTGGAGCCGTCGCGGAGCGCGCCCGGCGGCACGGGCAGTGCTTGGACGAGCGGGGTTTCCTGCGTGACGAGGCTGCCGAGGCGGCGGCCGTTGAGCTGCACCTGCCAGCCCTGCTTCACGTCGCGCTGGCGGAGCAGCAGGGTTTGCTCGGTGGGGTTGCGCTGGGCATCGAACCGGACTTCCAGCATCCGGCCATGCGGCCTTTTCCCGGCGAACTCCTGCCATTCGGGGAAGCCTTCCGTGCCGAGGTGGCAGCGCGTCGCATCCAGCAAGCGCGGTTCCGCGCCGGTGAGCGCGAGGCTGCCACCCGCCAGCGCGAGGCAGATGAGGTGGACGGCTACCGGACGGAGCATGGCACCAGCTTAGGAGCAACCCAGCAGGCGGGCAATGCACTTGCGCCTTAGCTGGCCACGGCTGGCATTGCCCGGCGTCCTAGGGACGTGGTTTGATGGCCGCGCTTTGAAGAACGCGCCTGAATTCCCGCCGCCACCCGTGTGGCAGCCACTGACTTTTGGCGGGGTCGCCGCCTTTGCGCGGGCGCGGTGGCCACGCCTGCTGCTGGTTCAGGCGGTGGTGGCGGTGGCGGTGATGGTGGCGGTGCTCATGGTGCTGGGCCGGGGATGGTTTCCGGTGGGCACGGACGCGGTGCGGGCACTGACGGATTTCGGTGCGGTGCGCGCCGGGCGCCTGGCGTGGCCGAAGACCGAGGCCGTGATGCTGGCCGAGAACCGGTTTCTTGGGCTGGCATTGGATCTGGAGGAAACGGGGGCAGCTGGCCAAATCGCGGACCTGCAGGTGGAGTTTGGCCGCGAGCGGATCAAGGTGGTGTCGCTGCTGGGCTATGTGGCACTGCCGTATCCGGTGGGCGTGGAGATTGAGTTGAGCCGGCAGGTGCTGGATCCGTGGTGGAACGCTTGGCGGCCGGCGTTCTGGTTCGTCGGCGGGCTCGGGGTGTTGGCTTGGCTGGCTGCGAGCTGGGGCATGCTGGCGACGCTTTATGCCGTGCCAGTCTGGGTGCTGGCGCGGTTGGCCGGGCGGTTGGCCTCGGCAGGGAAGTGTTGGCGGTTGGCGGCGGCGGCGCTGCTGCCGGGCGCGCTGTGGATGGGCGGGGCGATCCTGCTGTATGCGGCGGAGCAGCTGTCGCTGGCCGGATTGGGCCTCGCGTTCGGGGTGCACGTGGTAATCGGCTGGGTTTATTTGGTCGGCGCGCCGTTCTGCCTGCCGCGTCAGGGCGAACCTCCGGTGACAGCTGGCGCGAACCCGTTTACGCCGGCTCCGCCCGAGGATAAGGCGGAGCCGCCGCCGCCCGAACCAGCGGGCGAAAATCCGTTCCAAGGCGGGCCGCGCGCATGAGTGAGGTTGCGCCCCTGCGGTGTTTCGCTACGCTGCGCGCCATGATTCTTCCGGCGTGCCGACGCCTCGTTCCCGGCCTGCTCCTGCTGCTGTGCGCGGCCGGCTGCATTCCGACGCGGGACATCGGTGCGGACGAGGAGCGCGAGCCGCATTTCCTGCGCGCCCAAGAGCTGGCCCGGGCGCAGGATTTCCGGGCTGCGGCCGAGGCGCTCGAACGGGCGTTGGAGGCCAACCCGCGCTCCGCAGCGGCGCACTTCGAGCTGGGCCTACTTCACGAAACGCGGCTCAACGAGCCGGCGTCGGCCGTCTTCCACTTCGAGCGTTTTCTCAAGCTGCGGCCCACTTCGGACAAAGCCGACGTTGCCCGGCAGCGCGCAACCAACTGCAAGATGGAGCTGGCCAAGTCGTTCCTCCTTGTGCCCACCGCGCCCTCCGTGCAGCGCGAAATGGACAAGCTCCGCGCTGAGATCGAGCGGTTGGGCTTGGACAACAACCAGCTGCGCCGTCATGTCGAATTGCTCAACGCCCAAGCCGCCGCCCGCGGCGTTACCGCCCCCGTCGCCCCGCCGGTCGTCACCGCGGGCAAAGCGCCGGCTGCTCCTGCTCCGCCGGTCGCCACTCCGCCGACTGCGGTGGCTGCCAAACCCGCCGAGCCGGCTCCGGCCATGGCTCCGGCTGCCGCCTCCCGCTCGCACTCGGTCAAGCCGGGCGAAATACCCGAGACCATCGCGCGGCGCTACGGGGTCAAGGTGGAAGCCCTGCTGGCGGCCAATCCCGGGCTGGACGCCAAGCGGCTCAAAATTGGCCAGACCCTCAACATCCCCGCCCCCTGAGCCATGGGCATGAGCCGCGTCGCCTTCCTCGCTATCACCGCGTTCTTCCTCACGATGAACGTGCTGCTGTGGCGTTCCGAGTTCCGCGCGCAGGGCGAAGGCGCACCGGTGCCGCTGGCCGGGGTGTGGGAGCGCATCCTCCGCGCCCCGGATGACTCGGATTTGGAGATCTTCCACCACCGGAAAAAGATCGGCCACCTGCGCTGGGCTGCGAATGCCGGCGAATCCACCACGACCAACGCCCTCGCCGCGAACGATGATTTGCAGGAAGGCATGGTGCGCAAGGTGGCGGGTTACACCATTGATATCCTCGACGGCCGGCTCGACCTGGGCGAGGACCGCAAGCGCATCCGGTTCACGATGAACACCACGTTCAGCACGAACCACCAGTGGCAGACCTTCAACCTCCAGTTCATCCAGCGTCCGGCGACGATCGAGGTGAACGCTTCGGCCACCAACGAGACGCTGACGCTGGCCTACCGCCAGGGTGAGGACGCGGTGACCCGCACGGTGACTTTCGCGCAGTTGCGGGATCCTGCGAGGCTCTTGCAGGAAGTGGCCGGACCCGTGCCGCTGGGCCTGCTCACTGGCGGGCTTCTCGGCGGCCTGGGCGGCGGCGCTGGCGGCGCAGAGCTGACCGCGGTGCCCGCACTGCAAAAACTTTCCCTCGGCCTCCAATGGGAAGCCCGGCAGGACTGGCTCAAGGTGGGCAGTGCCAAGCTTCGCTGCTACCGCCTGCACACCCGCCTGTTGGAGAGACACCAGGCGGTCGTTTTCGTCAGCCGCGTGGGCGAGATCCTCCGCGTCGAGCTGCCCGACGGTTACGTGCTGCAAAACACCCGGATGCTGCTGCTGTGACTCATTCTTCTCCTCCAGCTCCTAATCTTGATCCTAATCCCAATGCTATCCGGGCCTTGCTGGCTGCGGCGAAGCGAGCAGGATCAGGATGGGGATCAAGAGCAGTAAACGCGACGACATGATCGAACTGCGCAACCTTACCAAGCGTTTCGGCGAGCTGACCGCCGTCAACGACGTCACGCTCACCGTCAACCGCGGCGAGTTCTTCGCCGTGCTCGGGCCCAACGCCGCAGGCAAGACGACCACGATCAAGATGATCACCGGTCTCATCAAGCCAACCAGCGGCACCGTGCGGGTGGCGGATTTCGACGTGCAGGCCGAGCCGCTGGAGGTCCGGCGCCGGCTGGCCTATGTGCCGGACTTTCCCTTCCTCTACGAGAAGCTCACGCCGTGGGAGTTCATGCGGTTCATCGGCCAGCTTTTCCAGATGGCCGATGATCGCATCGAGGCTGCGGCGCGGACGCTGATCCCGCGCTTCAACCTGGAGCCCTACCTGCGCAAGCCCATCGAAGGCCTTTCGCACGGCACCCGCCAGCGCGTTGCCATCGCCGCCGCGCTGCTGCACGACCCGGAGGTCTTCGTCATCGATGAGCCGATGGTTGGTTTGGACCCGCACCACGCGCGCGTGGTGAAGGACATTCTCAAGGAGCGTTCGCGCACGGGCATGACGGTGTTCCTCTCGACGCACCAGTTGAGCGTGGCGGAGGAAATGGCTGACCGCATCGGCATCATCCATCAGGGAAGGTTCGTCGCCGTGGGCACGAGCGAGGAGTTGCGGCGGCAGAGCGGATCCGACGGCGTGCTGGAGCACTCGTTCCTTGCCCTGACGCGGCAGGAGGCAAACCTCAGCGAGGAGCACGCGGCGAGCACTAAAAGGGCGTGACCCCGCCGGGGCACTCTCCTAGCTTCCGCGCCATGCCAACCTGGCGGGAGCGCGCGGACAAATATTGCGGCCACGGCATTTTGCTGCTGGTCGTGGCGCTGCTGGTCATCGGGCCGCTGCTGCTGGGCGGGGCGCATGTTGAATTCTTCGCGGTGATGGCCGGCTTGGGCGTGGCGGCGCTGCTCTTGTGGGTGGTGCGGCTGGGGGTGGCATCGGAGCCGACGGTGTTCTGGCCGCCGGTGGCCTGGGCGGTGGTGGCGGCGCTAGCGTATGCCCTGGTGCGCGGTCAGTTCGCCGTGCTGGAATACACCGCGCTCGGAGAGCTGCTGCGATATGCCTTGTATGCAGCGGTCTTTTTCGTGGTGCTCAACAACCTTGGCCATCGCCAAGCCGCGGGCTGGGTCACCGGGGCACTGCTGGCGATTGCGGCCTTCGCTTCGTTGTATGCCATTTTCCAGGCGCTGACCAAGTCCTCGCAGGTGTGGCACTTTGCCCGGGCCGAGCAATATATCGGGCGCGGCTCCGGACCTTACATTTGCCCCAATCACCTTGCCGGCCTGTTGGAACTCGCCCTGCCGCTGGGGCTGGCCCACTTGTTTCTTGGCCGGGTGGGACACCTGTCGCGGATCGTCATCGGCTACTCTGTGTTGGTGATCGTGGCCGGGTTGGCTGCCACGCAATCCCGTGGCGGTTGGGTGGCCACAGCGCTGGCCCTGCTGGTGTTGTTTGCGGTGCTGCTCCGGCAGCGTGGGCATCGGATTCCGGCGATGATCCTGTTGGTGCTGCTGGCGGGTGCGGCAGTGTGGTTCGTTCTTGAAATGCGGGCATCCTCGGAGCGGATTCGTCAGGCGCTGGGCGATCAGAAGCTCAACGACATCAGACTTCATATTTGGCCGGTTGCCACGCGCATCTGGCAGGAGCACTTCTGGTGGGGCACCGGGCCGGGGCACTTCGACCCGATTTTTCGCCTGTTCCGCAACCCGCACGTGCAGGCGCGTCCTGAACGGGCGCACAATGACTATCTGAACCTGCTCGCGGACTTTGGCCTGGCGGGGATGATCCTGGCGTTGGTCCTGCTGGGACTGCTGGCGTGGACCGTCTTCCGGGTGTGGCCGCACGTGCAGCGTGACGGCGATGATTTCCGGGCGCGCCAGAGCAACCGCGCGGCGTTCGTGCTCGGTGCCGGCACGGGCCTGCTGGCACTGCTGCTGCACGCCTTCGTGGACTTCAACTTCCACATGCCGGCCAATGCGGTGGCGTTCACCACCCTTGCCGCGCTGCTGGCGGCGCACCTGCGGCACGCACCCGGAGATTACCGCGTGTCCTTGAGTCTGCCGGGACGTTTGGTGGTGATGTCCGCGGGCCTGATTGCGGCGGTGGCACTGGGGCACGCCGCGGCCCGGCGGGGGTGGGAAGACCATTTGCTGCGCCGCGCGAACGACTCCCGCACAAACCGTGGCGAACAGCTTGCGCTGCTTCACCGAGCGGTTGCGCTGGAGCCGACGAACCCGGAGACCCACTTTGCCATCGGTGAAATCCTGCGCGTGACGGCTTGGGAAATGCCGCCCGGACAGCAGGACGGGGTGCGGGATGCGATGCCGTGGTTCGAACGTGCCTGGCAGATTAATCCCTACGATGCCTACTCCCACCTCCGCTACGGAATGTGCCTCGATTTGCTCGGCGAGCGCGAACGGGCTCTGCGCCACTTCATGCGGGCGCTGGAGCTGGATCCGGTCGGGGCATTCACCCTCGCGCACGTCGGCTGGCACTACATGCAGCTGGAAGACTGGGCCAACGCCCGCAAATACCTCCGCCGCGCCGCCGAGATGCCCGCGACGGACTACACGATTCCCAACACTTACCTGCCTGTGGTGGAGGAACGGCTTGCCGAAGAGCAGCAGCGGGCGAAGGCGAAGCAGCCGTAAAGCGCGTCAGTGCCCGCCCGCGAGCCTCGCATGCCCGCGCCGTAGCAGGGCTTCCGTGTCCTTCCAGCCGAGGCATGCATCCGTGATGGAAACGCCATAGCGCAGCTGTTTCAGGTCCGCCGCCAACGGCTGGCTGCCTTCCTCCAGGTTGCTTTCCAGCATCACGCCGATGACCGACGGGCTGCCCGCCATGCGCTGCTCGATGATGTGCTCCCACACCGTCTGCTGGCGGGTGTGCTTCTTGCCCGAGTTCGCGTGGCTGCAGTCCACGATCAAGGCCCCCGGAAGGCCTGCGTCCTGCAGTTGCTGCACGGCTTCGGCGATGCTCCGCTCGTCGTAGTTGGGCGCGTGCTTGCCGCCGCGCATGACCACATGGCCCCACTGGTTTCCTGTGGTTTGAATGATGCAGGTGCGACCATCGGGATCGATGCCCAGAAAACTGTGCGCGTGGCGCGCGGCCTTCATGGCGTTGACGGCGGTTTCCAAGCTGCCGTCGGTGCCGTTCTTGAAGCCCACGGGCATGGACAGCCCGCTGGCCATCTCGCGGTGCGTTTGCGATTCCGTGGTGCGTGCGCCGACCGCCGCCCAGCTCACGAGGTCGGCAAGGTATTGCGGCACCACGGGGTCGAGGAACTCGGTGCCGGCCGGCATCCCAAGGCCGACAATGTCCAGCAGCAGCTTGCGGCCGACCTTCAAGCCCGCCTCGATATCACATGAGCCGTCCAGATGCGGATCGTTGATCAGCCCCTTCCAGCCGAGGATGGTGCGCGGCTTCTCGAAATACACGCGCATCACAATCTCCATCCGGTCGGCCAACTGCTCCCGCAGCGGCATCAGGTGCCGCGCATAGTCCACCGCCGCCACCGGGTCGTGGATCGAGCAGGGGCCGACGATGACCAGCAGCCGGGGATCCTTGCGGTCGAGAATGTTCTGCACCGCGTGCCGGCCGGCGACGACGGTCTTTGCCACCTCCGGCGTAAGCGGGAGTGAATCGGCCAGCAGCCGCGGGGTGATGATGGGCCGCGTGGCCTGAATGTGCCAGTTGTGCGTGCTCTGCATGTAAAGCCCCAGCCGGCGCAACCCGCCGAGAGGGGCAGGGACTGTGCCGGAACCAGCCGACCGCCGGCAAGCGGGGATTCGACCGCCGGCCAACCCCCGTGCCGGATATCCGGGGGTCAGCTTTTCACCTGCGCGAGCGCGTGGGTGAGGTAGGGCAGGAGCTGCTTCTTGCGGGAGACGACGCCATCAAGCTGGTAGATGCCGGGTTCGAGCTTGGGGTAGTCCACCTGATCCATGAAGGCTTTCGCGCCGGCCAGCAGGAGCAGGGAGCTTTGCAGCACGACGTCGGTCACCAGCAGCGCGGCGAAGAAATAGCCCTTCTGCTCACGGTGCTCCTCCAGCGCGGCGAGCACCTCGGACTTGCGCTTCCAGAACTGGTCGAAGCCGAGTTCCTCGATCTGCGCGACGCTGAAGGCGCGGCCGTTTTCCAGGTATTCCTTGCAGTCCGTGGTGATGGCCTGGGCGGCGGGCTTGGTGGTGAGGAGGGAACCCGAGGCAAACAGTTTCTCGGTGAACTGGGTGGCATTGACGCCGGAAATCTGCTCGAGCTTGCCGAGAATCTCCGCGTCGCGGGCGGTCGTGGTGGGCGAAGTAAGGTTCAGCGTGTCGGAGACCAGGCCCGCCAGCAGGAGCCCCGCGATGCTGGGCGGCAGCTCGACGCCGTAGCGGAAAAAACAGTCCGCCACGATGGTGCTGGTGGAGCCGACGGGTTCGTTGCGGAAGAGGATGGGCTGCTGCGTGGTCAGCGCGCCGATGCGGTGGTGGTCAATGATCTCGAGGATTTCCACCTGGTCCGCGCCGGTCACGGCCTGCGACAGCTCGTTGTGGTCCACGAGGATGAGCTTGCGGTCCACGCGCTTGAGGAAGTCGGACTTGGACAGGATGCCGACGGTGCGGCCCGACTGGTCCACGACGGGGAAGGCCTGGAAGGCCGACGCGGTGGCGACGGGCTGCACCTGCGCGAGGGATTCGTCCTCGCGGAAGGTGAGGAAGTGCTCGTGTAGCATGTGGCTGACGGGAATCGCGCCGCGGCAGAGCATCGACGTGGTGGCGGAATCGTGTGGTGAAAGGATCAGGCTGACCTCGTTTTTTTTTGCGGCCTCGATCGTCTTTGCCTCCACCTGCAGGCCGCCAGTCACAATGATGACGCGCACCCGCTCACGGATGGCGAGGTTTTGGATGTCCCAGCGGTCGCCGACCACGACGATCAGCTTCTCGCGTGGGTAGCTGGAGAGCCGTTCCGAAAAAGACTCCAGGCTCATCGCCCCGACCATCAGCACGAGATCCTCCTCACGGTCCGGGTCGACGGAGAAGAGGAGCTTGCCCTCGAGCGTGCGGGCGAGATTCCGGATGGTGGACAGCACGCGCCGGGAGTCGAAGAGGCGGTTTCCTGCGGGGAAGAAAAACTTGCTCAGCTTGAACAGGGAAAGCAGGCCGCGGCAGGAGCGGTCCTCATTAAGCACGGGCAGCACGCGGATGTTGCGCTCGTCCATGATGCCCAGTGCCTCTGATACGGACGCGGTGGGCGGCACGGCGATGACCTTGGCCTGCATCACATCGCGCACCTTGGGGGATACGTCGGCGACGAAGCGGGGCGGCGGGACCAGGAATGATTTCAGGACGAAGTCAATCCGGTCGTTCGTGTCGCCGCAGCGGGCGGCCTCCACATTGCGCATTCCGGTGCGGCGCTTGAATTCCGCGTAGCCGATGGCTGAACAGATGGCGTCGGTGTCGGGGTTCCGGTGGCCGATGACGAGGATGTCGCTCATGTGTGCCGCACGCGGGGCGCGCGGGTGGGATTGCAATAACCGCAGTTGCGGCGCGTCGCAATCCTGAATGCGGCCGAGCGAGCGTCACGGGCGGCGCAGGTGTGCCGCCCCGGCCCGCCGGCCGCTGGCACAAGTGGTCACGGGTGGGCCAAAAACGGGCGATTTCCCGCCAAGTTCGCGGGCGTAGGCTTGGCATCTCCGCTGCATGTTGACACGCATGAACATGGACCGATTCACCACCAAGGCGCAGCAGGCGCTGCAGGACGCACAGCGGCTCGCGCACGGCTACGAACATCAGGAGCTGGACGGCGAGCACGTGCTGCTCGCGCTTGTCGAGCAGGGCGAGAGCCTCGTGCCGCTTGTGCTCCAAAAGCTCGGCGTCGCGCTGCCCGCGCTGAAGGCGGACTTGGAGAAGGAGCTGACGCGCCGTCACAAGGTGCAGGGCACGAGTTCGAGCGATGTTTTCCTCGGCCAGAACTTGAAGAAGGCCCTCGATGCCGCCGATGCCGAGGCGCGCAAGCTGAAGGATGAATTCGTCTCCGCCGAACACTTGCTGCTCGGGCTGGTCGCGGAGGGTGGTGAGCCGCTGAAGAAGTTGTTCAAGCAGCACAAGGTCACGCGTGACGCTCTGCTCAAGGCGCTCGCCGACTTGCGCGGCAACCAACGCGTCACCGACCAGAACCCGGAGGACAAATTCCAGACGCTCGAAAAATACGGCAAGGACCTCACCGCGCTCGCGCGACAGGGGAAGATTGACCCCGTCATCGGCCGCGACGACGAAATCCGCCGCGTGATGCAGGTGCTCACGCGCCGCACGAAGAACAACCCCGTGCTCATCGGCGAGCCGGGCGTGGGCAAGACCGCCATCGTCGAGGGACTCGCCAAGCGCATCGTGGACGGCGACGTGCCGGAGTCGCTCAAGAACAAGCGCGTCGTGGCGATGGACCTCGGCGCGATGATTGCCGGCGCGAAGTATCGCGGCGAGTTCGAGGACCGGCTCAAGGCGTTCCTCAAGGAAGTCACGTCCGCCGAGGGCCGCATCATCCTCTTCATTGACGAGCTGCACACCATCGTCGGCGCGGGCAAGGCCGAGGGCGCGGTGGACGCGGGCAATTTGCTCAAGCCCCAGCTCGCGCGCGGCGAACTGCGCTGCGTGGGCGCGACGACGCTCGACGAGTATCGCAAGCACATCGAGAAGGACCCCGCGCTGGAGCGGCGGTTCCAGCCGGTGTTCGTCGCGGAACCGAGCGTCGAGAGCACCATCGCGATTCTGCGCGGGCTGAAGGAGCGCTACGAAGTCCACCACGGCGTCCGCATTCAGGACACGGCGCTCGTGGCGGCGGCGACCTTGAGCCACCGCTACATCGCGGACCGTTTCCTCCCCGACAAGGCGGTGGACCTCGTGGACGAATCGGCGTCGCGGCTGAAGATGGAGTTGGATTCCAAGCCCACGGACATTGACAAGCTGGACCGCGCGATTCTCCAACTGGAAATCGAGCGCACATCGCTTGCAAAGGAGAAGGACGACGCCAGCAAGGAGCGGCTGAAGAAACTCGAAGCCGAGCTGGCGAACTTGAAGGAACGCTCCGGCGCGCTCACCGCGCAGTGGCAGAACGAGAAGGCCGCCATCAACGCCGTGAGCGTGATTCAGGCCCAGATCGACGCGGCGAAGACTGAGCTGGAGCAGGCGCAGCGCAAAGGCAATTTGCAGAAGTCGGCGGAAATCCAATACGGCAAGCTGCCGGAGCTGGAGAAGAAGCTCACGAGCGTCGCGAAGAAGTCCGACGCGGCGAAGAACACTTTGCTCCGCCAGGAAGTCACCGAGGAGGACATCGCGAAAGTCGTGTCCACCTGGACGGGCGTTCCGGTGACGAAGATGCTCGAAGGTGAGCGGCAGAAGCTCGTGAAGATGGAGGAGCGGCTCGCCGCGCGGGTCGTCGGCCAGCGCGAGGCGGTGAAGGCCGTGAGTAACTCCGTGCGCCGCGCCCGCAGCGGCCTGCAAGACCCGAACCGGCCCGTCGGCTCGTTCATCTTCCTCGGCCCGACCGGTGTGGGCAAAACCGAGCTGGCCCGCGCGCTCGCGGAGTTCCTCTTCGATGACGAGCAGGCGATGGTGCGGATTGACATGTCGGAATACATGGAGAAGCACACCGTCGCGCGGCTCATCGGCGCGCCGCCGGGCTACGTGGGCTACGAGGAAGGCGGGCAACTCAGCGAGGCCGTGCGCCGCCGGCCTTACGCGGTGGTGTTGTTCGACGAAATCGAAAAAGCCCACCACGACGTGTTCAATGTGCTGCTGCAAGTCCTCGACGGCCGCCTCACCGACGGCCAGGGGCGCACCGTGGACTTCAAGAACACGGTCATCATCATGACCAGCAACATCGGCTCGCCGATCATCCAAGAGTATTTCCTCGACGGAAAGACGACCCTCGGCGCGCGCTCCGCGATGGAGGACAAGGTGATGGCCGAGCTGAAGCGGCACTTCCGTCCCGAGTTCCTCAACCGCGTGGATAGCACCATCATCTTCCACAGTCTCGACGAGGACGAGCTGGCGCAGGTCGTGGACATCCAGCTCACGCGGTTGGAGAAACGCCTCGCGCAACAGCACCTCACGCTCGACGTGGACAAGTCCGCGCGGAAGCTCATCGCGAAGGAAGGTTACGACCCGCAGTTTGGCGCGCGCCCGCTCAAGCGCGCCGTGCAGGAGCATCTGCTCGACCCGCTCGCCACGAAGCTGCTCGAAGGCGAGTTCAAGCCGGGAGACAAGATCAAGGTCAGCGCGGACGGCGATCGGCTGGACTTCAAGGCGAAGTAAGCGCGCCGCTTGCTCCCGGCCGCGGCCCGTCGCATAGTCCGCCCATGAGCGCAGGTACCACTGTCAAACTCGCCCGCGATTGCGCGGCCATCCAGATTCCCGTCGGCACCGAGGTTACGTTGAAGGCGGCGACGCCCGTGGACATTGTGCAAACTCTCGGCGGCACCTACACCGTCCACAGCATGGGCGGCCTATTCCGCATCGCGGGGAAGGACGCCGATGCGCTGGGCCTCACGCCGGAGCCGGTATCCGCATCACCTGCCGCGCAAGCCGTGTCTGAGCAGGCCGTCTGGTCCGTGCTGAAGACATGCTTTGACCCGGAAATTCCCGTGAACATCGTGGACCTCGGGCTGGTTTACGACATGGCCATCGAGCCCTTGCCGACGAATGGCCACAAGGTCTTCGTGAAGATGACGCTCACCGCGCCGGGCTGCGGGATGGGGCCGACCATCGCCCGTGATGCTCAGCAAAAGATTCTTTCCCTGCACGGCGTCGAGGACGCGAGCGTGGAAGTGGTCTGGGATCCGCCGTGGCACCAGTCGATGATTTCGGCGGAAGGGCGGAAGATTCTTGGGCTGGGCTGAACGCCTCCCCGTCCTACAGCGCCACCGTCTCACAGGGCGCATCCTGTGACGTGGATTCAATGCGCACGTGCGTGGCCCCCAGTCGTTGGAGGCGGTCGCTGACCGCGGCGCGCGCCAGCTCCGGGCGGTTGCAGTCGCGGCTGAGGTGGCCGAGATACACCCGGGTGAGCGTGCTCGAAACAATCTGCTCGGCGACGGTGGCCGCCGCGTCGTTGGAGAGGTGGCCGTGCCGGCTGAGGATCCGCTGTTTGGTGGACCATGGACGCTTGGTGTCGTCCTGCAGCAGCTTCAAGTCATGGTTAGCCTCCAGCACGAGCAGGTGCGCGGGGCGGACGCGCTCGAGCACAAGCTTGGTCGCGTGGCCGAGGTCGGTGAGGAAACCGATGTTGCCCGCGCGCGTGCGCAGCAGAAACCCGACGGGGTCCTGCGCGTCGTGTGGCACGCTGAACGTCTCGACCGTTACATCCGCGAGATCGAAGCTCGCGCCCGTGACAAAGTGCCGGGCCTCGAAGCGCGCTTCCAACTGCCGTTCGGTTGCTTCCTGCGTCAGGCGATTGCAATAGACCGGGATGCCTAGTTTCGCCGCGAGGACTGGCAGTCCTTGGGTGTGGTCTTGGTGCTCATGCGTCAGGAGGATGCCGGTAAGCCGCTCCGGCGTGCGGCTGATGGACGCCAGCCGCTCGCGGATTTGCCGACCACTGAAACCCGCGTCGATCAGCAGCCGCACCTCGGGCGTTTCGAGGTAGGCGCAGTTGCCCCCGGAACCGCTGCCCAGGATGGTGAATTGAACGGACACCGGACGACGGTAGGAAAGCAACGCCAAACGTTCAACGATCAACCGGGGCGCGAATCCAGCTCGACAGGCAGCCAGCCAAGGTTGAACCTCGCCTTGGCTGTGGCGGAACACCAGCCAAGCAATCAAAACCGCATGACGATCCCGTCATCATTTGAAAGTTATTCCCGCCGGCTCCGCGCTGACATAAAGCGCGGCACTGCCCTTACCGATGCCGAGTTTAGTGCGCTGGCGAACTGCCTCTTTGCCCTGCAATTCGCCCATGTCGCCCCCTATCGCCGGCTATGTGAGGCGCGCGGTATTTCACCCGCTACGCTGGCAGATTGGGCGCGTATCCCGGCCGTGCCGGCGCAGGCGTTCAAAGATTTGGAACTGACGAGCCTTGCCACCACGGAGCGCACCAGCGTTTTTCATTCCAGCGGCACGACGGAGCACCGCCCGAGCCGGCATTTCCACAACGCCGATTCGCTGGCCGTTTATGAAGCTTCGCTGCTGCCTTGGTTTGAACGGCATCTGCTGACCGGCGGGGGGCGGCTGCGGCCGCGTGCAATCCTCTGCCTCGCGCCGCCGCCGGAGCTGGCCCCGCACTCGTCGCTTGTCCACATGTTTGCGTGTGCAGGCGCGGCCTTTGCCGAAGGCGGGGCGCGGTTCCTGGCCCGCCTTGGGGTGGACAACGTCTGGGTGCTGGATGACCCGACGGCGGTGGCTGCCATGCGCGATGCCGAGCGGGCAGGCGAACCGGTCGTGCTGTTGGGCACGGCCTTCATGTTCGTTCATCTGCTCGATGAACTGGAGCGGCGCGGGCTCACGCTGGCTTTGCCGCCTGGTTCGCGCGTGATGGAAACCGGCGGTTACAAGGGTCGTGCGCGCGAACTGCCCAAGGCGGAGCTGCACGCGCTGATCACCGCCCGGTTGGGAGTGCCGGGTGGATTCATTGTGTGCGAATACGGCATGAGTGAACTGAGTTCGCAGGCCTATGACCGCATCGCGGGCAACGCGCCTGGGCAACGCTGCGCCATGCCCGATGAGCCACGGGCATTCCACTTCCCGCCTTGGTGCCGCGCCTTGGTAGTTTCGCCGGAGACCGGCTGTGAAGTGGAGGAGGGGGAAACTGGCATGCTCCGTCTGTTTGACTTGGCGAACGTGCGCTCCGTGATGGCGATTCAAACCGAGGACCTTGCCGTGCGTCGCGGAGCCGGCTTCGAGCTGCTCGGTCGCGCTGCCCGGGCCGAGGCGCGCGGATGCTCGCTCCTGGCCGCCTGAGATGCACGCGCCGCAACATCGCGTTCGCACGCTCTGGCTCATCGGGGTGCTGCACGCCTTCACGCACGTGTATCACGTGGCGCTGCTGCCGCTTTACCTGCCGATGCAGCGCGACCTGAAGCTGGCAAGTGTCGAGCAGACCACGCTCCTGCTTACGGCGCTGATGCTGGTGTATTACGGCCTGAGCTATCCGCTGGGCATCCTCGCTGACCGGGTGAGCCGGAAGAAGCTGCTGGGCTGGGGCTTGGCCATCAACGCCCTCGGCTATATGGGCCTTGCATTTGCGCCCACCTACTCCTTTGCGCTGGCCAGCGTCGTGGTCGCGGGCGTGGGTGGGAGTTGCTTCCATCCCGCGGCCACGGCCCTGGTGGCGCGGCTGTATCCCGAGGCCACCGGCCGGGCGCTGGGACTCATTGGCATCGGAGCTGGCGCGGGCTTTTTTGCCGGGCCGATTTACGCAGGGTGGCGCACCACGCAAACCGGTGATTGGCGCATCCCCGTAATGGAATTCGGCCTGGCTGGCATCGCAACGGCCGTGGCCTTTGCCTGGCTGGCGGACGAGGATAACGGCGGCGAGGCCAAGTCGCCGGCGAACGCGGACCTCGGGTCCAGCCCGCCAATGGCACCGCCTGCGGGGGCGGGCAGTGGCACAACACCGGCCCGTGGCCCGTCGCTGTTTCCCACCTCTGCGCTGTGGCTGCTGTTCTTCGCCGCCGCCGTGGCGTTTGCGCTGCGGGACTTCGCCGGGCACAGCATGGGCAGCCTCGGCTCGCTGTTTTTGCAAAAGGCCCACGGCTTCACCGTGAAGGAAGCGGGCGCGGCGCTGAGCGTGATTTTCCTGATGGGCGTGGTCAGCAATCCGCTGTTCGGCCATCTCAGTGACCGGGGCCGCACGCGGTGGACGGCGGGGGTGATGCTCGCGGCGGCGGTGGTCATCGCGGCCTATCCGCATCTGCCGCGCGGCTGGCTGACGGCGGCGCTGGCGGTGTATGGATTTTTCTTTATGGGCTGCTACCCGATGGTCGAGGCGGCGTTGATGGAGTCCGTGCCGGACGCGGTGCGCGGGCGGGTTTTCGGGCTGTTCATCACGGTGGGCGGCATCCTCGGCAACCTCGCGCACTGGCTCGCTGGTCGGTGGGTGGAACGGCTCGGCGCGGGTGCGGCCCAGACCGCGAGCTACCATGGCTTTTACCTGCTGCTGGCCGCGCTGCTGGTCGCGTCACTGCCCGGTTTGCTGTGCCTGCGCGAAATCCGGCGGAGGGAAAAACCAGCTCATTCCGCACCATGACACTGCCGAACTACTTCCTTGCTGACCTGCCACCCGAGGCCGAGCTCACGCCGGCAATGATCACGGACGCGTGCCTGACGCTGAAGCGCAACCGTGCCCATTACCTCGCCGTGCGCGATACGCCCAGCATCCTGCGCACGCTGGTGCGCACGGCGGAGGACTGGCTTTCTGACGATTATCCGTTCCGCCGGCTCGCTTTGAAGGAAGGTCCGGCGCACACGGGCTTTTCCGCCCACACGCTTGCCACCGGGCTGGACAGCTTCTTCAAGCAGCTCACCGGCGAGAACCTCGAGGCCCTGCTGGCCCAAGAGCTGGGCACGACGCAACGGCTCGATGCCTTCTGCGCCAGCAACAGCGACAGCCGCACGCGCCGGCTCGCGCTCGCCACCGGCCCCGAACTGGTCGGGCACATCACGGCCGGCTGCGTCCCCAACGCCGCCTTCATGGCCATCGTGCTGGGGCTGCTCACGCGCTCGGCGCAATTCATCAAGTGCTCGCGTGGCGGAGCGTTCCTCCCGCGCCTGTTCCTGCACTCGCTTTACGGCAGTGAACCCAAGCTCGGGGCGGGGATCGAGATCGCCGCGTGGCCTGGCGGCTCGGCCGAACTGGAGCAGGCGCTCTTCGCCCAGTGTGATTGCGTGACCGCCACCGGGTCGGATGAAGCGGTCGCCGCCATCCGCCGGGCGCTGCCGCCGCGCGTGCGGTTCGCGGGTTACGGGCATCAGGTCAGCTTCGGCTACGTGACCCGGGACGCCTTCATGGGCTGGCGCGGGAAGAAGATCGTCGCGGCAGCGGCGACCGACGTGGTCGCGTGGGATCAGTTGGGCTGCCTGTCGCCGCACGTCTTTTACGTGGAGGACAACGGCGTGGGCTTCGCGCTGCAGTTTGCCGAGCAGCTCGCCGCCGAGCTGGCCCGCCGGGAGGCCGCTGAGCCGCGGGGCCGGATTGGCACCGAGGATGCCGCGCACATCGCCGCGCGCCGGGCGATCTACGAGGTGCGCGCCGCCCATTCTCCCGAGACCACGCGGCATTGGTGCAGCGCCAATTCAACGGCCTGGACCGTCATCTACGAGGCGGATCCGCGTTTCCAGCTGTCCTGTCTGAACCGCTTCATCTACGTGAAGCCCGTGCTCGACCTGGCCGAGGCGTTGCGCGCTGCCGACCCCGTGCGTGACCATACGTCCACGGTGGGGCTCGCCGCGCAGGAGCACGAGCTGGAAGCGCTGGCCAAACAGCTGGCCCGGTGGGGCGCCACGCGCCTGTGCGCGCTGGGCCAGATGCAGAACCCGCCGTTGACCTGGCGGCATGACGGGCGCGGGCTGCTGGGCGATTGGGTGCGCTGGACGGATTGGGAACAATGAATCCGCAGCCTCAAGCCATGATGACGTCAGACCGCCAGTCCGCCGCCACGCCTACCATCCCAAACAATCCAACCAAACCCTGAACCGATGAAGATGGAACTGAGAAAGAGCTTTCAATTCGAGGCAGCCCATCTGCTTCCGCACCTCCCCGCTTCACACAAATGCCGGCGGCTGCACGGGCACAGCTTCAAAGTGGAAATCGTCGTGGCCGGCGAGTGTGACCCGCAGCTGGGCTGGCTCATGGACTACGCGGACATCAAGGCGGCGTTCAAGCCGCTGTGGGAGCAGTTGGACCACCACTATCTGAACGAGATCCCCGGCCTCGCCAACCCGACCAGCGAGAACGTGGCAATCTGGATCTGGGAGCGCCTGAAGCCGTCGCTGCCCCTTTTGACCGAGGTGGTCGTGGCGGAAACCTGCACGGCACAGGCGGTTTATCGAGGGCAATAGCGCGGGGTTCCGAGCGGGGAAGCCTGGCTGGAAAAAGAATGATCACGGATCCGGATTTCCGTCTGGCGTTGACTCGTTGCGCCGCTTGAAATCACGTGCAATCCCTCGCAGAGTCCCGTCGTGCGCCTCCTGTTCATCCTCCTGCTGTGCGGCCTTGTCTCTGCGTCCGCGCAGGTCCGCCCGGCTGCGCCGAAGCTCAACGTCGTCCTGATTCTCGCCGACGACCTGGGCTGGACAGACCTCGCGTGCTTCGGCAGCGACTTCCACGAGACGCCGCATCTCGACCGCCTCGCGCGCGAGGGCATGAAGTTCACGCAGAATTACTCCGCCTGCACCGTCTGCTCGCCCACGCGCGCGGCACTCATGACCGGCAAGTATCCCGCGCGCCTGCACATCACTGACTGGATTCCTGGTCTCATGCCGGACAATCCCAAGCTGCTCGTGCCCGACTGGTCGAAGCAGCTGCCCCTGGCCGAAACCACCATCGCGAAGGTCTTCCAATCCGCCGGCTACCGCACCGCGAGCATCGGCAAGTGGCACCTCGGCAACGAGGAGTTCTACCCGGAGAAGCACGGCTTCGATGTGAATATCGCCGGGCTCAACGCCGGTTCGCCGCCGACTTACTTTTCGCCGTGGCGCATCAAGACCATCACGGACGGCCGCGACGGTGATTATCTGACCGACCGCCTCGGCGAGGAAGCCGCCGGACTGATTGAGAAATGGCGCGACCAGCCATTCTTCCTCTACCTCCCGCACTTCGCCGTCCACACGCCCATCCAAGGCCGCGCCGACCTCGTGGCCAAGTATCAGCAAAAACTCAAACCCGGCCTCCGGCACAAAAACCCCGCTTACGCTGCGATGGTCGAGAGCCTCGACTCCGCCGTCGGACGCGTGCTGACGAAGCTCGACGAACTCAAGCTTGCGGAGCGCACGCTCGTCGCGTTCACGGCAGACAACGGCGGCCTCATTGCCCGCGGCGTCACCACCAACGCGCCGCTGCGGCTCGGCAAAGCCTCCGCCTACGAAGGTGGCGTGCGCGTGCCCGCCATCGTGCGCTGGCCCGGCGTGACCAAGCCCGGCAGCGTGAGCGACACGCCGGTCATCACGATGGATTGGTTCCCCACGCTGCTGGAGGCGGCCGGGCTTGGTGTCCCGGCTTCAGCCGGTCGGATGCCGCCTAAAGGCGGGACACCAAGCACCGATGGCGTGAGCCTCGTCCCGCTGCTGCGGGGCACGGGCACGCTGCCCGCGCGCGACCTTTTCTGGCATTATCCGCATCATCAGCACTACCAGCTGGGCGGCGCGATGCCCTACGGCGCAATCCGGCGCGGCGACTTCAAGCTCGTCGAGCACTTCAACGAGATGAAGGTCGAGCTTTACAACCTTCGCGAAGACCTCAGCGAATCTCGCGACCTCGCCGCCGCACAGACGGAAAAGGTCGCCGAACTCCGTGACCGCCTGCACGCCTGGCGCAAGGAGGTCGGCGCGCAGATGCCCACGCCGAACCCGAATTACAACCCGGCCAAGCCCGAATACACGCCGCCTCCGCCGAAGGCCAAAAAGAAGGCCAACGAGTGATGAAAGTCATCCAGCTTGTTCTTGGTTCAATCGCGACGTTGACCGCAGGCATTGTCCTGGCCGCCGAGTCGCCCGCGTGGTCCCCCTTGCCTCCATTGCCCGACAAGGAAGGCTTCGCCTCCATGTTCGCCGGCGTGAGCGGCGGCGCGCTCCTCGCGGCGGGCGGCGCGAACTTCCCCGACAAGAAACCATGGGAAGGCGGGAAGAAGGCCTGGTATGACACGGTCTTCGTGTTGGCTAAGCCGGCCGGTCAGTGGGAGGTCGCCGGCCGGCTCCCCCGCCCGCTCGGCTATGGCGTAAGTGTGTCGCACGACGGCGGGGTTGTATGCGTGGGCGGGAGCGATGCCGAGCGGCATTGGGCGGACGCATTCCGAATGGAATGGCGCGCGGGCAAGCTGGACTTCAAGTCGTTGCCACCGCTGCCGCAGCCGGTCGCGAACATGAGCGGCGCGCGGCTCGGGAACACGCTTTACGTCGCCGGTGGCACGGCACGGCCGGACTCCACCACCGCGCTGAAAAAGTTTTACGCGCTCGAGCTCGCTGCGAAATCGGCGGCGTGGCGAGAGTTGGAACCGTGGCCCGGTCCGGCACGGATGCTCGCGGTAGCGGCGGCGCAGGATGGTTCATTCTTCCTCGTGAGCGGCGCGGACTTGAACCCCGGCCCGGACGGCAAACCGGTGCGGACTTACTTGAAGGACGCGTATCGCTTCACGCCGGGCAAGGGCTGGCAGCGCATCGCGGATTTGCCGCGTGCCGCTGTGGCCGCGCCGTCGCCTGCGCCGACGGTCGGGCGAACGCAGTTACTTGTCGTCAGCGGTGACGACGCCTCGCAACTGACCACGCCGCCCGCGCAACACCTTGGTTTTCCCAAGTCAGTCCTGGCTTACGACACCCGCACCGACCGCTGGACTGAAGTTGCGCCGACGTCCGCCCCGCGCGTGACCGTGCCGACGGTCGAGTGGAACGGGGCGTGGCTGGTGGTCAGCGGCGAACAGAAGCCGGGCATCCGCTCGCCGGAAGTGTGGAAACTTGCGCCATGAAACTTATCACTTTGGGCATCCTGCTGCTGGTTGCCGCAGCTTCGGCGGCCGACCTGCGCGTCAGCACGGATTTCGAGGGCGGCTCCGCGAAGGTCGAGGCCATCGACCAGACCGCGCGGGTCATCCGCTTCATGCCGGACGGCGATCCGCAGCGCGGGTGGCCCTGCTGGTGGTATCTGCGCGTGGACGGCGTGGCAAAGGACGAGAAAGTCACGCTCGACCTCGCGGGCAGCGACCGGCCCACGCGTAACAACGGGCAGGACACCGGGAAACCGCTTGCCGCAGGTTGGACCATGCCCGCGCGGGCGACTTTCTCCACCGACGGCCAGACCTGGCGGCACACCGCGCCGGGCAAGAAGGAGGGCGCGCGCATTCTCTACGAAGTCACCGGCACCGGCGGTCCGCTGTGGGTCGCGTGGGGCCCGCCCTTCACGCCGCGCGATACGGACGCGCTGCTGGCCGAAGCGGAGAAGTTGTCGCCCGCCGCGCAGGCCTTCGAGCTGGCCCGCACGCGTGGTGGTCGTCCCGTGCGGGGCTTGCGCGTGAGCGAGGCGACTGCGCCGAAGCCGCCCGGCATCTGGGTGCACGCCCGGCAGCACGCGTGGGAAAGCGGCTCCTGCTGGGTCGCGCGTGGCTTCACCGAGTGGCTGGTGAGCGACGACGCCGACGCGAAGTGGCTGCGCGCCCACGCGGAGGTGTTCGTGGTGCCCATCATGGACGTGGACAACGCTGCGACCGGCAATGGCGGCAAGGAGGCCGCCCCGCGCGACCATAACCGCGATTGGGATGACAATCCCGTTTACCCGGAAGTCGCCGCGGCCCAGAAGCGCCTGCGCGCGATGGTGAAGGAGGACCGCCTCGCCGTGTTCCTCGACCTGCATAACCCGGCGGCGGGCGACCCGACTTTCTTCTACATCCTGGAGAACCAGCTCTTGAAGGAGCCGATGATCGCGGAGCGCGACCGCTTCATCGCGCTGGCCTACGGGCGCATCAGCAAGATCAAACCGCTCATCCCCATGAGCAACCGGCCCAAGACCACGGGCGCGAGCTATCACCCGCTCTGGCGCAACATCAGCGCGAACTGGGTCTGCATGAACGGCAACCCCGACACCGTGAGCCTGTGTTTGGAAACGGTCTGGAACTACGAGAACAGCACCACGGACGGCTATCGCGCCGTGGGCCGCGAACTGGGCCGGGCCACGGCGGAGTATTTGCGGGGCAAGGCCGCGCGGCCGTGAGCGACGCGGCAATCGAGGTTGAAGGCGGCGCGCGGATTGGCTTTCCTCTTCGCCGTCGCCAACTCTCATGAAATTCCCGCTCTTCCCCGTTGCCCGACTCGGCGCGACGTTCGCCGTGGTCGCGTCTCTTGCCACTGCTTTTTCTGCAGAGGCGCCAAAGCTGGAGCGGCTCAAATTCAACCATCCCGGCCTCGTCGTGGACCTCGGCGTCGGTCTGTGGGCGTGGCCGCTGCCGATGGACTTCGATGGTGATGGCGACCTCGATCTCATCGTGAACTGCCCGGACAAGCCTTACAACGGCGTTTACTTCTTCGAGAACGTCACGGGAGACACTGCGAAGAACAAGATGCCGGTGTTCAAGCCAGGCCGCCGCATCAGCAAGGGCCTCCAGAACGTGCAGGTCAGCTATGTCGGCGGAAAGCCGGTCGTGCTCACGCCGGGCCACGCGCACCCGGACTTCCTCAAGACCGGCCTCGACCAGGCGGTGAAGCTCCCGCTGCCCGCGAATGTGCATCCGAACAAAGTCCGCGCGAACATGTGGCGCATGGCCGACTACGACGGCGACGGCACGCAGGACTTGCTCATCGGCGTCGGCGACTGGACGGGCTACGGCTGGGACAACGCTTACGACGCGCGCGGCCAGTGGACCAACGCGCCGCTGCGCGGCTTCGTGTATTTCGCACGCGGCACAGGCACGGTGGAGAAGCCGGCTTACGACCCGCCGGTGAAAATCATGGCCGGCGACAAACTGCTGGAGACCTTCGGCTGGCCGTCGCCGAACTGCTCAGACTTCGACGGCGATGGCGACCTGGATTTGCTCTGCGGCGAGTTCCTTGATGGCTTCACCTACTTCGAGAACATCGGCACGCGCACCGCGCCGAAGTATGCGACGGGGCGGCGGCTGACGGTGCCCGCCGAGGTAGCAGCCGACGTGAGGAGGCTCCATTATCCGGCGGCTTGGTTGGCTGAAAAGGAAAGTCAGAGCCTCCTCACGTCGGCTGCTACCGGGACGCGGGCGCGCCCGCTCACGATGGACTTGCAGATGATTACGCCCACCGCGATTGACTGGGACCGCGACGGCGACCTTGACCTCATCGTCGGCGACGAGGACGGGCGCGTGGCGTTCATTGAGAACACGGGCAAGTTCACCACCGACCGCACGCCGCAGTTTCTCCCGCCGCGCTACTTTCAGCAGGAGGCCGACGACGTAAAGTTCGGCGCGCTCGCCACGCCCGTCGGCTTCGACTGGGACGGCGACGGCGACACGGACATCCTCTGCGGCAACACCGCCGGCTACATCGCCTTCTTCGAAAACCTCTCCGGCCCGCGCGTGGAAAAACCCAAGTGGGCCGGGCCAAAGTTGCTCGAAGCCGCCGGGAAAATTATCCGCCCGATGGCCGGCTACAACGGCAGCATCCAAGGCCCGTGCGAGGCGAAGTGGGGTTACACCACGCAGACCGTGGCAGATTGGGATGGCGATGGGCTGCCCGACCTCGTGGTCAATTCCATCCTCGGCAAAGTGGAGTGGTATCGGAACACCGGCACGCGCGCCGCGCCGAAGCTCGCCGCCGCGCAGCCGGTGGAAGTCGAGTGGGCCGGCTCGCAACCGACGCTTGCCTATGGCTGGCTGCGGCCCGAGGGCAAGGGCCTGCTCACGCAATGGCGGACGACGCCCGTGGCCGTTGACTGGAACAAGGACGGACTGATGGACCTCGTGATGCTGGACCAAGCGGGCTACCTCGCGTTCTTCGAGCGGGCGAAACGCGACGGCAAACTCGTGTTGCTCCCGCCTCAACGTGTTTTGAGCGACGAAAAGGGCGCGCCCTTGCTCCTGAGCAAAGGCCTTGCTGGCAAGAGCGGCCGTCGCAAACTCAGCGTCGTGGACTGGAACGGCGACGGCCACCTCGACCTGCTCCTGAACTCCGCCAACGCGAACCTGCTCCGGCAGGTAGCGGCGCGGGACGGGAAATGGATGTTCAAAGACGAAGGCGCGCTGGTGCAGCAGAACATCGAAGGCCACGACGTGAGCCCGACCACCGTGGACTTTAACGGCGACGGCATCCCCGATTTCCTTGGCGGCGCGGAGGACGGCCGGTTTTACTACCTGCGCAACCCGCGCACGCACTGAACCCATGATTTCAGGCCTAGATATTGAGGACTCCCGTGTCGGAGATGGCCCAGAAGCCATTTCTGGAATGGTGGCCGTAGTGCATTTTCGAGCCTTCCTCAATCGCGGCGAGGAATGCATGAACACCTACGCGGATGGAAACCCAAATCGGATTCACCTCGGCAAGCGATGCGGCATTGCGGGCTTGGAGAAAGGTATCAAGGGAATGCGAGTTGGTGGCCTGCGCAAACTTACAATAAGCCCGCATTTGGCCTACGGGGCCAACAGAGTCGGCAAGATTCCTCCCAATGCAGTGCTGCTCTTCGAAGTGGAGTTGCTGGAGGTGGTGGAGCCAGGAACCCCGGCCCCCAACCACCTGCCGGACGGGAAGCAGTTGGTGGTATTCCGACCAGGTGAAGCCGCTCGCAATTTGCCACGAATTCAGTTCGGAGTTCACGAGGACGGGCGCGCAGGCGGCTTCGTCAGCTATCCCGTTCCCGGCGGCACGTGGCGTCACTCGCGTCCCAAGCCATTCGAGTTTCAGTTGTCGGCGACGGAGGCCCAACAGCTTATCAATGAAGTGCTCAAGCTCTCGGAAGCGTCGCCGGAGGGAATGTTTCCGCATGACAACCTGGGGTTCCTACTGTTTGACAGGCTTCTAACCTGGCTTGGCATGTCGCCGAAGGGATTGCTCCGGCATGATGACCTATGGGCGGATGCTTCGGAGAAAGCCAACAGCATTACTCGAAGCCGACGAACGAATGAACTGTGCGTCACTATCAATGTTTATGAAGGAGGGAAGCCGGTCTGCTATTTCGCCTTGCCAGAGTCCAGCCCTCTGCTGCTCAACGCCGACTTCTACAAGGTCCTAATGACAAAATTCTCTGAATGGCAGTCGCACTCCTCAATTGGGGAGACCCACACGCGCTGAGACCAAGTTTGACCACACCAAATCCCGCCCCTACGGTATGCCCTATGAAACCGGCCATCTATCTGACGGACCCGAAGGAAGTGCGCCGAGTGCGCTCGAATCAGCCGCGCGTCACCTCCGAGCAAGCCCGCGCCCAGCGCGAACGTCTCAAACGCGCGAGCGAGAGATTCTTCGCGGCCGCCAAGAGCGCGACCTCGTCGCTTGGGCGCGCGAAAGTGGCTGCCTGATTGAGCCAGCGTTCTACCTGCCGCGTCTTGAAGATGCCGGCGAGGAACACCGAGTTTGGTTGGATGTGGCCAGCCAGCGCTATTTCAAAGCCACCCACACAGGAAGGTTTGGTTTTCACGTCATCGCGATGGAAGACGGCACTGCGGAGCTGACCGCTGCGACTCCGTTGGAATACTTGGAGCGGCTGCTCCTCCAAAACGACCTGTTCCACGACGCCATCGAGCTCGTAGGTGTCGCCTTGGAGCGAAACCAAGCGGTCATTGTCACCTCACAGGAGTTCCTCAACGGCGACGAAGCCACCGCCGAGGAAATGGTGGCTTACATGCAGAAGCTCTGGTTCCAGCCCCTCACCAGCCTCTCGCTCGGCCGGCCCGGCGCGCTGTCTTTCTACCGCGACCTTGATGAAGTCGCCGCGTTCGACGCGCACCCCGGCAACTTCGTGAAGGACGAAGATGGCCATGTCCTGCCCATTGACCTCATTCTCGTCCGCGCTGACGAGCCGTTGCAAAAGGCGCTGCAAGCTCACTTGAACTGAACCATGAAAATCCTCCTCACCCTCCTCTGCCTCGCCACGCTCGCGTGCGCGCAGCCCATCGTCGGCGGCTACAGCCCGGTCGCGACCACGGACGCGGACGCGCTCGCGGCGGCGAAGTTCGCCGTCACCAAGCAGGACGCGAAGCTCACCTTCCAAGCCCTCGACAAGGCCGCGCACCAAGTCGTCGCCGGGATGAACTACCGCCTGACCTTGCGCGTGCTCGACGCCGGCAAAGCCCGCGCCGCCGAAGCCGTCGTGTGGCGCAAGCTCAACAACGCCGGCCATGAATTGACCTCGTGGAAGTGGCTCGATGCCGCGCCCGCGCCCGTGGCCGCCGCCGTGCTCAAGACCGAGTTCGTTTACGAGACCGCGCCGTTCCCGTCCTGCCACGCCTCCACCATCGTCGAGCTGCCGGGCGGCGGGCTCGTGACCGCGTGGTTCGGCGGCACGCGCGAGAAGCATCCTGACGTGGGCATCTGGATTTCCCGCCTTGAAGGCGGGAAATGGACTGCGCCCGTCGAAGTCGCCAACGGGGTGCAGGCAAACCCCAAAGCCGGCGAACCGCCGCGTCACCCGTGCTGGAACCCCGTGCTCTTCCAGCCCAAGACCGGCCCGCTGCTGCTCTTCTACAAGGTCGGTCCGTCGCCGCAGACGTGGTGGGGCGAGCTGCGTTCCTCGACCGATGGTGGCAAGACTTGGTCCGCCGCGCGCCGTTTGCCCGAGGGCATTCTCGGCCCGATTAAAAACAAGCCGGTGCAGCTCGCGAACGGCGATCTCCTCAGCCCCACCAGTTCCGAGACCGACGAGAAGCCCAGCAAGTGGGCCGTCCACTTCGAGCGCAGCACGGACCTCGGCGCAACTTGGACCCGCACGCCCGCGTTGCACGATGGGCTGGCCATCAGCGCCATCCAGCCGAGCATTCTTTTCCTCGGCGGCGACAAGCTGCTCGCGCTCGGGCGCACGCGGCAGGGGAAACTTTTCCAAATCGGCAGTGACGACGCGGGTAAGTCGTGGGGCGCGATTTCGCTCACCACCTTGCCCAATCCAAGCTCCGGCACCGACGCCGTGACGCTGCGGGACGGCCGGCATTTGCTCATCTACAACCACATTGCGAAGGGCCGCTCGCCGCTGAATCTCGCGGTGTCGAAGGAGGGCAAAACCTGGCAGGCCGCGTTGGAATTGGAGAACACGCCCGGCTCGGAGTTCAGCTACCCCGCCATCATCCAGACTCGCGACGGCCTAGTTCACGCGTCGTGGACGTGGAAGCGCCAGAAGGTGAGGCACGCGGTGATTGACCCGGCGAAGCTCGCCCCGCGCGACTTCGTGAATGGCGAGTGGCCGAAGCCCTAACGCTCGTCCCGACGGCAGCCTTGTTTCCCCACCCGATCCGCGATCTTGCTCCCAACGTTCAACCGCCACCTACCCGGCATGCGACCAACATGAAACAACTCCTCTTCCTGGCCCTCCTCCTTGCCGCGCCGCTCACGGTGCCGGCTCAGCCGGCACCGAAGCCCGTCACCCTGCCCGCGGGTATCCGCATGGAGAAGGACCTCGCCTACATTCCCGACGGCGATCCCGCGCAAAGGCTCGACCTCTACCTGCCGGAGAAGCCGGCCGACAAACCGCTCCCGCTGATCATCCACATCCACGGCGGTGGCTGGCGGGGTGGCAACAAGTTTCCCTGTCCGGTGACGGGCATGGTGCTCAAGGGCTACGTGGTGGCCAGTGTGGAGTATCGCTTCAGCCAGAAGGCAATTTTCCCCGCGCAGATTCAGGACTGCCAGGCCGCGCTGCGGTGGCTGCGCGCGCGCAGCAAGGAATACGGCATTGACCCCGGTCGCGTCGGCGTCATCGGCGGCTCGGCGGGCGGACACCTGTCCGCGCTTGTCGGCACGGCCGGCGGGAAGAAGGCCTTCGCACCGATCGGCGGGCATGCCGACCAGTCCGACCGTGTGCAGGCCGTATGCGACATCTTCGGCCCGGCGGACTTCACGACTGTTGTGGCGCAGGCGGACGCGGACAAAAACGTGCGGAACATCTTCAAGTTCAACTCCCCCACCGACCCCTATTCGTTGCTCATCGGCGCGCCACTGGAAGAGAAAGCCAAGGCCCAAGCCGTCAGCCCGGTGCATTACGTGAGCCGGGACAACCCGCCCTTCCTCATCCTTCACGGCACGCACGACACCCTTGTGCCCTACGCACAGAGCGAGCAACTCGCCGCCGCGCTGAAAGCGAAGGGCGTCGAAGTCTGGCTGCAAACCCTCCCCGGCTCCGGCCACGGCGGCCCCGCGTTTACCCGACCGTCGGTGCTCAAGCTCACCCAGGATTTCTTCGACAAGCATCTCAAGGGTGCAGATGTCAAAATCGCGCTCGTGCCCGAGGCGGAACTGGCCGTGGAGCCGCCAAAGCCCGCGGCGAAATGATTTCATGAGCACCTACGGCAATTCCTCTTCCGCCCTCCGCACTGCGTGGCTCGTCGTCGCGCTGCTCTTCCCCGTTGCGCTGCTGAACTACCTCGACCGGCAAATGATCGCCGCGATGAAGCTCTCGGTGATGAAGGACATCGCCGACATCGGCACGGAGGCGAACTGGGGCCTCATGCTCGGGCAGTTCAAGTGGGTGTATGCCATCTTCAGCCCCGTGGGCGGCTGGCTCGCCGACCGGTTCAGCAAGCGCTACGCGATTTGCGCCAGCCTCTTCGTCTGGTCCGCCATCACGTGGGCCACGGGCCACGTCACCACCTACGACGGCCTGCTGTGGGCGCGCTCGCTGATGGGCGTGAGTGAGGCGTTTTACATCCCGGCGGCCCTGGCCCTCATTGCGGACTACCACGTCGGCGACACCCAGTCGCGCGCGGTCGGGGCACACCAAATCGGCATCTACTGCGGCGTAATTACCGGGAGCTTTGCGGGCTATGTGGCGGACTCGCCGAGCCTGGGCTGGCGCTGGGCCTTCGACATCACCGGCATCGTCGGCGTGCTTTACGCGGTGCCCTTGCTCTGGCTGCTGCGCGATGCGCCGAAAGCCGTTCTCCCCGCCGGTGCCGAAGCCCCACGCTCAAACTCGCTGGGTGATTCCGCGAAGGAGCTGGCGACCAACCGCTCCTTCATCCTGCTGGTCGCCTACTTCACCCTGCCCGCGATGGCGGGCTGGGTGGTGCGCGACTGGATGCCGGCGATTCTCGCGAAGGAACTCAACTTGAAGCAGGGCATTGCGGGCGTGAGTGCGGTCGTGTGGTGGCAGGGCGCGGCCATCTTCAGCGCCATCGCGGGCGGCTGGCTCGCGGACCGCTGGATGCGCCGCACCGAGCGCGGACGGATTTACGTCAGCGCGCTGGGCATGGCGCTCATCATTCCGGCCATGCTTGGCGTGGGCGTGGTGGTGAGCAATGTCAACGCGGACTCACTGCGGTTGGCCATCGCGTTCCTCATCCTGTTCGGGCTGGGCTGGGGTTTCTTCGACTGCAACAACATGCCCATTCTCTCGCAGATCGTCCGGCCCGAGCTGCGCGCGACGGGCTACGGCTTCATGAACCTGGTCAGCATCAGCTGCGGCGGCCTGGCGGACTGGGGCTTCGGGCTGCTGCGGGATGCAAAGGTTCCGTTGCAGCTGATCTTCGGCACCTTTGCCGGCGTGGCGCTCGTCTCCGTGGTGCTGGTGCTGCTGATCCGGCCGCAGCCGGATAAACCCTGATTCCAGTTGGCTACTTCTTGGCCGGCGCGGGCGCGACGGGCACGAACAGGAACGAGCCGTCGGCCGCCTTGTATTCGAGCTTCATGCCGGCGGGCGCGGGTGGGAGCGCGGGCAGGAAGTTGGGGACCAGTTCGTTGAGGTCCTTTGGTGGCCGGCTCTCGCTGGCTTCGAACTTCTGGATGGCGTCAATGAGCTTGGCCTGCTCCAGCCGGCCGAGCGTGGCCTTTTGCGCCTTGCCCACGGCGGCGATGTAGTCCAGCGGCGCGGCCACGGGGTTTTCGCCCAGCTTCTGCTCCTTTTTCGGCTCGGCCTTGGGCTTGGGTTCGTCCGTGCAGGCGGCGAGGGACAGGGCGAAGGCGAGGGCGAAGAGGGGTTGAAGTTTCATGGCCGCAACGTAGCAATGCGCCGGCGGCAGCCAAGTGCTTAATCAGTCGGTCCGGCCGGCGGCATCAGCCTTCGCGAGCCGGATCTGATCGCCAACCCGGATGGTTCCAGAGCGCACCACTTGGGCGAGCACTCCCTGTCGGTTGTCCGCCATCCGCTCGCGCAGGCCGGGGCACAGCGCGTTCATCTTCTCGCACGGCGTGCGGGGGGCGTAGAAGTCCAGCACCGCCTCGCCCACGGAGACCTGTTGGCCAATCAGGGCGATCAGATCAATGCCGGTCGTCTCAATGTTCGAGCGCACTGCGCCGGGGGCGAATTCCACGGCTCCAAGGGCTTGCGCGTGCTCCGCGATCTGCTCGCGCTCGATCAGGGTCACCTGCCGGCGGCTGCCGCGCTTGAAGTAGCGCGGGTTGCCTTCGATGCCCTTGCCGGCCACGACGCGGATGCTCTCGACGGCGGTGAGGGACTCCCCACCCTTGGCCGGATGCAGGTGCAGCGAGGCAACTTGTCCGAGTGGCTTGGGAGCGCTCACTTGGCCTTCACGTCGAAGCAGAACAGCAGCTCCTGGTCGCGCAGGTAAAGCTTGCCGTCGCTGACAACCGGGTGGGTCCAGATCTTGCCCTTGGGATTGCGCTGCTCGGTCTGGGGCGTGAGCTTGAACCGGCTCTTCTCGTTCCAGCCCTTGTCGGACACTTCCACGAGCGCGACGGTGCCACTGCCTTCCTCAAGGCAGTAGAACATTCCGTCCGCACAATGGATGGCACCCTTCTTCAGATTGTTGGAAGTCCACTTCACCTCGCCGGTCAGGAAGTCCTGACAGGTCCAGCCGCCCTTGTCGGAATGGCCGTAGAGCTTGTCGCCCACCAGGATCACGCCGCCATGGTGGTTGATCATGTTCTGGTTGAAGTAAACGTCGCTGACCTGGTTGCCGGCGGCGACCTTCACCAGCTTGCAGCCGACGCCGTAGCCGGACGTGATGTAAACGTGGCCGTCCTTGAAGATGGGCGTGGGGATGACGGCGGTCTTGCCGGGCCACTCGGACTTCCAAAGCACTTTTCCGGTCTTAGCCTCGACGCCGGCGACGTTCTGCGAGGTGAGCTGGATGTATTGCCGCGCGCCGTTGTGCGTGACGATGATCGGGGACGAGTAATGCGCGCCATCGGTCCAGCCATCGGTCTGCCAGACTTTCTTGCCGGTCGCCTTGTCCAACGCGAGCAGCGTGCCCTGCGCGCCGCCGGGCGTGCAGATGACCTTGCCCTCGTCCACCAGCACAGACTCGCAATAGCCCCAGCCGGGCGTTTTGCCGCCAAAGTCGCGCAGCGTGGCCTTCCAGACCTCCTTGCCGTCGGCGGTCTTGGCGGCCAGGAGCTGGCCGTTGCCCGCCAGCGCGAATACCAGGTCGCCGTCCACCGTGGGTGAAGAGCGGGGGCCGTCGCCCCAGCCGTTCTTGTAAACCGGTCCAACCGGCGTGGCCCAGAGTTCCTTGCCGGTCTTCACATCCACGGCAATGAGCAGTTCATTGTCACCGCGCAGGCCCATCGTGAAGAGCTTCCCGTTCGCGATGGCGTAGCCGGAGTAGCCCAAGCCCACATCCTTGTTGATCCACGCCAGCTTCGGACCGCCCTCTGGCCAGCTCTTGAGCAGGCCAGACTCTTTGGAAATGTCGGTGCGATCCGCCCCGCGCCACTGCGGCCAGTCGGCGGCCGAGGTGATAAGCGCGGTGGAGACGAGAGCAGTGAGCAGCAGGGGTTTGTTCATGGCTGGAAAGACCGTTTGGTAAACGTCGGGGATACTGACGGCACGGGGCGAAGAAACTTCACCGACACCGGAGCACGGCGGGCCGGTCGTCAACTTACGGCGGTCACCAGCGCTTTCTCGAAGCACACGAACGGCCCCTTCCGCATCTGCGCCGTGCCCACGCGGCGGTAGCCGCAGCGCTCGTAAAGCGCGAGCGCGGCGGGGTTCGCCAAGAAGCAATCGAGGTGAATGGCAACGAAACCCAGCTCCACAACTCGCCTCTCTGCGTCCGCCATCAACTGTTTCGCCAAGCCGCGCCGCTGGGCAGCGGGATCGACCATGAGCCGATGCACGGCGGCGGACCGCTCGCTCGGGAAGGTCCAGGCCATGCCGCTCCAAAGCGGGTCGTGCATGGTGTCCACCGTGACGCAGCCGAGGATGTGCGTGCCGCGCCGCGTGACGTGCAAAGTGCCCGCCAAGCGGTCGCGCTCAATGATCGCGTCGCTTGGATAAAAATCATCCCACTGGTCAATGCCCTCGGCTCGCATCCGCGCGATGCACAGGTCCTTCAGTTCAATTAGGCGAGGCAGCTCCGTTGGTCGGGGAACATCCCAAATTCGGTCAGGCATCGCAGTCATGCTGTTGTCACGCCGCGTTCAGCGATAAAGCAGGAAGGGCTCGCGGCGCTTCCGAAACGCCTCCAAATCCGCCGCCCAGCCGGCCTTCAACTCCGCTGGTGATTTCCCCGCTTTGATGCCCGACAGCACCGTCGGCTCGCGCAGGAGCACCTGCATCTTGTCCGCCGCGAAGTTCGTCCCGTAGAGCCGCTGCATCGTGGTCGCGATGGTTAGCCCCACATCCACGGCGTTGAGCGCGTCGCGGTCGGTCAGCACGATGCGCGCGCCGCCGCAGGGCTTGTCCTTGAACGTGCTGTAGGTCGGCGTGAAGCGCACTGCGTGGAAGCGCACGCCCGGCAGGCCCGCGCGGTTCAGCTCGGCGGCGAACCGCACGTCGTTGGTCACATACGGCGCGCCCACCACCTCGAACGGCGTGTCCGTCCCGCGCCCGACGCAGATGGCCTGCTCCAGCAAACCGACGCCCGGATAAAGCGCCGCCGCCGCGAGGCTCCGCATGTTCGGTGACGGGTTCGTCCACGGCTGGCCGAACTCATCAAACCACTGGCCGCGCGACCAGCCCTCGACCGGAATCACCGTCAGGTCCGCGCCGAAGCCGCGCTCGGCGTTCACCATCCGCGCGACCTCGCCGAGCGTCATCCCGTGGCGCAAGGGGACTTTGTGCCACGCGACGAATGAGTTCGTGCCGACGAGCAGCGGGCCTTCCACGGCGTTGCCGCCGATGGGATTCGCGCGGTCGAGCACGATGAACTTCTTCTTCGCCTTCGCCGCCGCTTCGAGGCAGTTAATCAGCGTGGCCGGATACGTGTAGAAGCGGCAGCCGATGTCTTGGATGTCGAACACGAGCGCGTCCAGCCCCGCGAGCTGCTCGGGCGCGGGCGTGCGCCGGACGCCGTAGAGGCTGAAGACCGACAGGCCCGTCTGCTCGTCCTTCGAGTCGGAGACCTTCTCGTCCAGCGCGCCGCGAATGCCGTGCTCGGGGCTGAACAGCGCGACGAGCGAGACGCCGGGGGCCTTGTGCAGCAGGTCAATCGTCGCGTTGCGCGCGCGGTCCTGGCCGGTGTGATTCGTGATGAGGCCGAGCTTGAGGCCTTTGAGTTGGGCGAACTTGTTCTTCGCCAGCACATCAATGCCATTGAGCACGGGCGCGGCGGTGTCCACGGGCGCGGCGCTTGGGCGCAAGCGGCCGGCCGTCGTGGCATCCTCGCGCGGAGCCAGCGCGTCGGGCACGTAGGCGAAATTGAAGTTGCGCACCGCCTCTGCCGCGAGCGTGCCGAGCTTGGAACGGAGCGCGACGACGCTGCCGGCTTCGGTCGGGTGGTTCCGGTTCGAGAGGAAAATCAGGAACGTCTTCGAGAACGGGTCAATCCAGAGGCTCGTGCCGGTCCAGCCCGTGTGGCCGTAGGAGCCGATGGGGAAGAGCTTGCCGCGTGGGCCGCTGTAGCTCGTGTCAATGTCCCAGCCCAGCCCGCGCCGGCCCGCGACTTCCGGCGGCGTCTGCACCGAGGTCCAGAGGCGGACGGTCTCGGGCTTGAAGACGCGCGTGGAGCCGAGCGAGCCTTCATTGAGCATCATGCGGGCAAAGAGCGCGAGGTCGTGCGCCGTGGTGAACAGCCCCGCGTGTCCGGCCACGCCGCCCATGCGCCGCGCGCGCGGATCATGCACGACGCCGCGCACAGGCTGGCCGTTCTCGACCTCCGTCGGCGCGATGCGGGCGAGCTTGCTGCGTGGCGGGTTGAAACCGGTGTCCGTCATGCCGAGCGGGCCGAAGACTTCGCGCTGCACGAACTGGTCGAGCGGCAGCCCGCTGACGCGCCGGACGATTTCGCCGACGAGATACAGGCCGGTGTCGCTGTAGATGATTTTGGTGCCGGGCGGCGCGGAGAGTTTTTCCTCGCACGCGAGGCGGACGGCCGCATCGTAGCCGTTCCATTCTGGCTTGAGGCTCACATCTGGCCGCAAGCCCGACGTGTGCGTGAGCAACTGCCGCACGGTGATAACTTCCTTCCCCAGCGTGCCGAACTCCGGGATGAACTTCACCACGCGGTCGTCGAGGCCGATCTTGCCCTGCTCGATGAGCCGCATGATGGCCGGCGTGGCCGCGATCACCTTGGTGAGCGAAGCGGCGTCGAAGATGGTGTCCTCGGACATCGGCTCGGCGGCGGGGACGAGGGCGCGGGAGCCGAATGCCTTGCGGTATTCTCTGCCCTCCAATCGCTCTAACCACAACACGCCTCCAGGGAGCTTTTTGTCCGTGACCGCTTGGGCAATGGCGGCATCCATCTCGGCTAGCTTGTTGGTGTGAAATGTCCAAGGCACTGCCAACAGGCCAGGCGGGCAGATATTGATTGCCCGCTGCTGAAAGACGGTTATGGGCGGCACGCGCTTCGGCGATTCACACCCCGCGAATAGAACGGCACAGAGCGAGGTGGCGAGAAGCGATTGAGTGCGACACAAGTGCATGGCTTGAGTGCGGAGGTTCTACTCGGCGCAGGCGCATCGGGCAAGCCGGCACCCGCTGCCTTGCAAATGTCACTTTCCAGCCCGCGCGCGGGTGCCTAAGCTGCGCGCCCTTTGGCATGGACAACGCCGCCGCCCAGTTTGCCCCGGAGCACTTCCTCAACCGCGAGTTGAGCTGGCTGGCTTTCAACCAGCGCGTGCTCGACCAGGCGCTGGACCCGCGCACGCCGCTGCTGGAGCGCGTGAAGTTCTTCTGCATCACCAGCTCGAACCTCGATGAGTTCTTCGAGGTGCGCGTGGCCGGCATCAAGCAGCAGATCGAGAGCGACGTGGTGGAGCGCAGCGTGGACGGGTTGACGGCGACCGAGACGTTCCGCGCCATCCAGCGGCGTGTGCGCGAGCTGGTGGAGGCGCAGTTCCGCTGCTGGCGGGAGGAGTTGGTGCCCGCGCTTGCCGGGAGCGGCATCCGCTTCTTGGACGTGAACGCCCTCGGCCTCGCCGACCGTGTCTGGGTGGAAAGCCATTACCAGCGGCAGGTTGGGCCGGTGCTCACGCCGTTGGGCCTCGATCCGGCGCATCCGTTTCCGCAGCTCCTCAACAAGACCCTCAACCTGATCGTGCAGCTGGAGGCGCGGCAGAACGGCGAGCTGCAACGGCGGCTCGCGGTGGTGCAGGTGCCGCGCGGGCTGCCCCGGCTGGTGAAGCTCCCGCGCGACGACTCCAAGCAGGACTATGTCTTTCTCGCGCATCTGATCGGAAACAACCTGGACGACCTTTTCCCCGGCACCAGAATCGTCGGGCACTGGCAGTTCCGCGTCACGCGCAACAGCGAGCTTTACATCGACGAGGAGGACGTGGCGAACCTCCTCAAGGCCGTGGAGGAGGAGTTGCATAAACGCCGCCGGGGCGAAGCTGTGCGGCTCGAGGTGTCCGCGGACTGCCCCGAGGAAATCCGCGCCGAGCTGCTGGACAAACTGCACCTTACCCAGGACGACCTCTACGTGATTGCCGGGCCGATCAACCCCGTGCGGCTCATGGCCGTCGTCGAGGGCGACCACTCACCGGAGCTGCGCGACCCGCCGTTCATCGCGCGCGTTGCGCCGGCGTTGCGTGACCAGCCGGATCTCCTCGCCGCCATCCGTGAGCGCGACGTCCTGCTGCACCATCCGTTCGACAACTTCAGCAGCGTGGTCGAGTTCCTCGCGCAGGCGGCGGAGGATCCCGAGGTGCTGGCGATCAAGATGACGCTTTACCGCACCGGCGGCGACCCGCGCATCGTCGGCGCGCTGATGAACGCGGTGCGCAACGGCAAGCAGGTCACGGCAGTGGTGGAGCTGAAGGCGCGCTTTGACGAGGCGAACAACATCGCATGGGCGCGGCGGCTGGAGGAGGCGGGCGTCCACGTGGTCTACGGCCTCGTCGGCTACAAGGTTCACGGCAAGATGACGCTCGTGGTGCGGCGGGACGACGACGGCATCCGCCGTTACGTCCACCTGGCGACGGGCAACTATAACGCCACGACCGCGCGCTTTTATACGGACCTCGGCCTGTTGACGTGCCGGCCGGACTTTGGCGAGGACGCATCCTCATTGTTCAACCTGCTGACCGGCATCTGCCAGTTCCAAGGCACGCGCAAGCTGCTGGTCGCGCCCTTCGAGCTGCACGCACGTATGCTCAAGCTGATCGAGCGCGAGGCGGTCAACGCGCGGAGGGGCCTGCCTGCGCGCATCATCGCGAAGATGAACTCGCTGGTGGACCGGCAGATCATCGAGGCGCTCTACCGGGCGTCGCAGGCGGGCGTGAAGATTGACCTCATCGTGCGCGGCATCTGCTGCCTGCGCCCCGGCGTGCCGGGCGTCAGCGAAACCATCACGGTGCGCAGCGTGGTGGACCGGTTCCTCGAGCACAGCCGCATTTTTTACTTCGAGAACGCCTGTCAGCCGGAGGTTTTCGTGGGGAGTGCGGACTGGATGCCGCGCAACTTCTTCCGGCGCATCGAGGTCGTCTTCCCCATCGAGGACGGCAACTTGCGTGACCGGGTGCAGCGCGAGCTGCTAGACATCGTGCTGGCCGACAACGTGAAGGCCCGAGTGCTCCAGCCCGATGGCAGTTACGTGGCCGCCAAGCCGCGGCGCGGCGAACCCGCGCTGCGCAGCCAGATGGAGTTCATCCGCATTGCGGAGGAAGGCCTGGCACCGAAGCGAAAGTTACCCCGCCAGAAGCCGCGGGTCCCGGTCATGAAAGTGCGCAGCCGGCCCTGAGACCCTGCCGCGCGGACTCAGAATGGCACATCGGCCGACCGCACTTCGTCCAGCACGCGGGCCATCTTCATCGCGGTCTGGGCAGCTTCGGCCCCGCGGTTGTATTCCTTGCCGAGGCAACGGACGCGGGCCTGTTCTTCGCTGGTGAAGACGAGCACCTCGTGGATCATCGGCACGCCGGTTTGGGAGGCGATCTGCGAAAGAGCGAGCGTCACGGCCTCGCCGATGTGCTGCGCGTGCGAGGTCTGCCCCTGCATGATGACGCCGAGGCAGATCACCGCGTCCCATGCCGGATGCTGGCGCGCGAGCGCGCCGGCCACGACGGGAATCTCAAACGCCCCGGGCACGCGCACGACCTTGATCTCGGCCACGCCGGCTCCTTTCAGTTCCGCTCGCGCCGCGCGCAGCATGCCGTCCACATAGCGGGCGTTGTATTCCGACGCGACAATCGCGAAGCGGTGGGCGGCGGCGGGCTGGGTGGCGGAGCGTTTGACTTTGGTGAGCATGGCGGGGTCAGAGCAGGTGGCCGAGCTTCTCGCGCTTGGTCTTGAGGTAGCGCTCGTTGTGCGGGTTGGGCTTCACGCGGATGGGCACCTGCTCGACGACCTTCAGCCCGTAGCCGGCGAGCCCGACGATTTTCTTGGGGCTGTTGGTGAGCAGGCGGATGGTCTTGAGGCCGAGGTCGCAGAGAATTTGCGCCCCGAGGCCGTATTCGCGCAGGTCCATGCCGAAGCCGAGCGTTTGGTTCGCCTCGACGGTATCGAGGCCCTTTTCCTGGAGTTTGTAGGCCTGAATCTTCGGCGCGAGACCGATGCCACGGCCTTCCTGGCGCATGTAGAGGATGACGCCGCAGCCGGCGTCGCTGACCTGCCGCATGGCCTGTTGAAGCTGGGGGCCGCAGTCGCAGCGGCGCGAGCCGAAGACATCGCCTGTGAGGCATTCGCTGTGGACGCGGACGAGCACCTTCTCCTTGCCGGCCACGTCCCCGCGCACGAGGGCAACGTGGTGCTGGCCGTCCGTGTGCGAGCGGTAGAGGTGCAGGTTGAAGTCGCCGTAATCGGTCGGCATTTTCACGACCTCGACGCGTTCGACGAGCTTCTCGCGGGTGCGGCGGTAGCTGATGAGATTGGCGATGGAGCAGATCTTGAGCTTGTGTTTGCGGGCGAACTTCCGCAGCTCCGGGAGGCGCGCCATGGTGCCGTCGTCGGACATGACCTCGCAGATGACGCCGATGGGCCGGCAACCCGCGAGGCGGGCGAGGTCCACGGCGGCTTCGGTGTGGCCAGCGCGTTGCAGGACGCCGCCGGACTTGGCCCGCAGGGGGAAAATGTGCCCGGGCTGGACGAGGTCTTCTGGAGTGGCCGTGGGCTCGGCCATGACTTGAATGGTTTTCGCGCGGTCGGCGGCGCTGATGCCGGTGGAGATGCCGCGCGCGGCGTCCACACTCACCTGGAAGTCGGTTTTGAAGGTCTCGCGGTTCTGCGTGACCATGCGCTCGACGCCGAGCTGTTTAAGCCGCTCGCCGGTGGTGGGCACGCAGATGAGGCCGCGGCCAAACTTCGCCATGAAGTTGATCGCCGCCGGCGTGACGTGCTCGGCGGCCATGACGAGGTCGCCCTCGTTCTCGCGGTCGGCATCGTCCACGACAAGGACCATCCGGCCCTGGCGCAGGTCGGTGAGGGCGGCTTCGATCGAGTGCAAGGCGTTCGGCATCGCGGTCAGACATTAGGGGCGACGGGACGGGAAGCAAACGCGGAAAGCGGCAGGCAGCAGTGCGATCAGTGCGTTGCGGCCCGGCGGATCAGCTCGGGAAAACGGCAGCTTTCACAGAGCGCATTCGAGTGCGCGCAGAAGTCGCGGACAATTTGCAGCAGTCCCTGCTGGGCGGCGGCCCTTTGGAAGAGGCCGCGCTGGGCCGTCCCGGCGAAGAGCCGTTCGCGGGCGAGCCGGAGGCTGGCGTTGTCCTCGCCGGCCGGCCAAGCAAACAGGCGGTTCTCGGCGACGGCGCGAAGCGAGGCGTTGCGGCCGGCCGCGGCGCGGGCCCAAAGCCACGGCAGGATCACGTTTACCGCGAGGTCCGTGAGCCGTGCTTCACCGAGCAGTGGTTGGGCTTTTTTGAGGCGAGGAGAATTCAGCGTCCAGTGCCAGGACCAGAATTCATCGGCGGGCGGTTGCAGCAGGGTGAGCAGCGACGCGGGCAAACTTTCAGCGGTGACCTCGCGAGTGAACCATTTTTCCAGGCGTGCCGGCAGGTCGCCGGCAGCCAGCCAATGTGCGGCGAGCGCAAGCCGGCGGAGCGGTTGGTTGGCGGGCCGCAGGCCGCTCATGCGCCAGGCGGGGCGGGGCAGGGTGACCTCGCTGAACTGGATGCGTTCCCGCCACCAGGCATCCCAGAGGCGGCGCAGATAGTCCCCGTCAGCGCCGCGCCCGCGGGGCAGCTCCGCCGGCAGGAGGCCACTCCAGCCAAACAGACGGGCCTGCCACAACATGGCGGGGAACCGTTCACGGACTGTCCCGGCCAGTTCGGCGAGCCGGCGCATGGGCCAGACGTTGTGCTTGTAGCCCAGCGCAGCAAAGAGGCCTTCCCACAGGGCCAGATCCCAGCCGCCTTGCCGAGCGCGGGCGGCGATTTGCGCAGCCTTGAGCTGAAGCCGCACGAGGGCAGCCTGGTGGAGGAGGTCTTGCAGCCGGTCCGGCGGCAGTTCACGCAAGGGGCCGCAGCATTGGCCGGTGAGCGTCCCCGGGCGCGTGGAGCCTTCCCCGCCGAACCATTCGGCCAGTTCGCGGAGGGGCGCATCCAGTCGAGACTTTAGGGCCAACGTGGGAAGGTGCCCCGCACCCGCGCCATCCCATACGACGTGGAGCACGACGGAGCGGAATGCTGGGTTCACGTCATGGCGGTGGGAGCGCCAGCCGCTGGCGGCCAGGTCAATTTCGACGTCGCCCTGGTGGGGTGCTTCGGTGCCGAATTGGAGAATGGCCTGGCGGAAGTCCGGGCCCGGCTCGTGGTTGGGGAAGCCGGGGTGCAGCACCCTTAGGGGGCGGCCGTCGGCCAAGGTTAGCTGGTCACGCAGTAACCGCTGGTGTCCCCACACCGCTTGGAGCAGACGTTCGGACGGCTCACCTTCGCACAGTAGGGTTACGGGGCGCTCGCACCGGCGCCAAGCGGCGTAGAGGTCTGCGATCAAGGGATGGGCCATGTGCGTCCGGGATTCTGGCCAAATAGGTTAGCGGGCGTGTCAATGGACTGAGTTTTTCGATGGGTTTGAGATTGCGGCTTGCCACAGTAAGGTGTTTCCGCCTAGAAACAAACGGATGCCGTTGCCGTTCTTCAACAGCTTCGAAAAGAAGCGAGACCAGGTGATGGTCATTGACCTTGGAGCCAAGGTCACCAAGGCCGTCCACATCACCCGCAAGGGTGAGTCCTTCACGCTCAACAGCTTTTCGCTGGTGGATGCCCCTGTCTTCGACAAGGGCCTCAACGTGGGACCGTTGGCGGATCACCTCAAGGCCGTGACGCAAGTGCTCACCAGCCGTTGCAAGCCCGTCAGCCTGGCCCTCGGGGTCGACAGCTCGCTCTTGCGTCATGCGGAAATGCCCGCGGTGACTTTCCACGACATGCGGCAAATGCTGAAGTTCAGCAGCAAAAACTACCTCCAGCAGGATTTGTCCGACTGCCTATTCGACGTCCATCTGCTGCCGCCCAAGGGCGAAGCCGCGAAAGCTGAGATCGGCAAGGCGGCCACCCCTAAAGTCCGCGTGCTGGTTGGCGCGGCGAAGAAACAGATCATTGAGGAGGCACAGGAGGCGGCCGAGCAGGCCGGCTTGGAGGCGGACCAGATCGTGCCGAGTTTCATCGGGCCGGCGAATGCATTTGAGCGAGCCCAGCCCGAGGTTTTTGCCAAAGAAGTCGTGGCTTTGGTCGATGTGGGTTACAAGAACACCACCATCTGCATTCTTTACAACGGCGAGTTGACGCTCAGCCGAGTAGTTCAGTTTGGCTCTGGCAGGCTCACTCAGGGTATCTCCGAAGCCTTGGGCATGAGTCTTGAGGAGGCGGAGGGTGCCAAAATCACCATGCCGCCGGAAGTTGAGTCGGTCTCGCAGTCGCTGCTTTCCCCCCTCGGTCGGGAGCTCAGAGCCTCCATTGACTTCCATGATCACCAACGTGACCGTGCGGTGAGTCAGGTTTATTTTAGCGGCGGCGCATCGCGCAGTCCGCAAATTGTCCAGGCACTGCAGGTCAAGCTGATGGTCCCCTGTCAGACTTGGAACCCAACCGGGTTCATGACCATGAACCTGCCGCCCCAGATGATGGGCGAGATCGAGTCCGTTGCGCCCCAGTTGACGGTCGCGGTCGGCACCGCCATGTCTGCTTTCTGAGCCATGCCCATCCGTCTCAATCTGCTGGCTGAAGAACAGTATCTCGCTGATATGCGGCGGCGGGATCCCGTCAAGCGCGCCGCCTGGGTGGGTGGTTTCTTAGTTTTACTCATGCTCGGGTGGTGGGGATCCTTGCTGCTGGCCAAGAATAAGGCCAATGCCGCCGTGGCCCGGCATGAAGCCGCCTTCAAAGGCATCGAAGGCAAGGCAAAAGCCGTGAGCGACCAAATCAAGCGTGGCGGCGACATCGAGAAGAACATCCACCAGCTTAACCGCCTCGGCACCAACCGCGTTCTGTGGGCGTCCTGTCTCAATGCCCTGCAGGAATGTGCGATGGATCAGGTCATCGTCACCCGCATCCGAGCCGACCAGACGTATGCCCTCACCCCCGCCGTGGTCAACAAAGCAGAGCCCCGCAAGGGCAAGCCTGCCACCGCCGCCGAGCGGATCGTGCTGGTCATAGCCGCCCGTGACTACGGGCGTCCCACCGACGAAAACTCCATCAAGTTCAAGGAGAAGATCCAAAACCACCCGTGGTTCAAGCAATACCTCGCCAAAGAGAATCCCATAACCTTCAAAGGCTTCTCCAACCCCACCCCTGACAAGGAGGAACCTGGCAAGGTCTTCACGTCCTTCACCATGGAATGCGCCTTTGCCGAGCAGGTCCGCCTGAACTGAAATGATCGCTGACCTCAAAGCTCTCTCGGCGGAAAAGAAGCAGCACCTCGCAGCAGTGGGCATGGGCACGCTCTTGGCCTTGGTAGCACTCTACATGCTGCTCATTGCCCCCGCTCGTCAGGCGCTGGCCCAGCTCCAAACCCAGACCGCCGAGGCTGAGAAGAAATATACCGACGCCGACCGACTCGTGCGCCGCGCCCCAGCGGTTCAGGAAGAGCTCGACCGGCTTGAAGCCCGCCTCAATTCCATCGAGGCAGGCATGGTGGACAGCGACCCCGTCCAGTGGATCCGCTCCACCGAGATTAAATTCCGCGCCCAGGCCCCTTACGCCGTGGACATCCCGAACTTCCCCTTCCGCGGCCAGGGCGACATGACCATGATACCGGACTTCCCCTACCGTGCGGCCAATTATCTCTTCGGCGGCTCCGCCTACTACCACGATTTGGGTCGCTATCTCGCGGACTGGGAAAACCAGTTCCCCTACATGCGGATCCTCAACCTTGAGATCACGCCGGACGATCCTGGCCCGCTGGCTGCCGCCACTTCCGACGATCGCGAACGGCTCAACTTTACGTTCGAGGTTTCCGTTTTGGTGAAGCCCACTAAGCGTCCCTGACTTATGAAGTCCGCACGCCCCATAATCCTGCGTCCTGGCGTCACCGCCGTGGCGCTTGCACTGGCTGGGGCTCTTGCGCCCGCTGCGGTTGATCCCAAGGCGCCTGCCCCGCCCGCGACCCCGGTGAAGGCACCCGCCGCCACCAACACCGTTTCGCTTGTCGTCGATTTCCCAAAATCCACCTTCAATCCCGCCGTTACCGCCGGGCGCGATCCCTTTTTTCCCACCAGCAAGCGTCGTTACCCCAAGCCCCCGGAGGTCAAGTCGCCCGAGGTAAAACCCACGCCGCCTCCAGTTGCCGGCACCAATGCCCTAGTCATTACACCCGGCAACGCTGCGCCACCGCCCCCCGTTCCTGCCCCCCCGGCCCCCGACCTCATTGGCAGTGCCAATCTGAGTTTGCGGGGCATCGTGGCCAACGCCACCCGCAAGTGGGCCGTGGTCCACACCGGTGCCAAAAGCTACGATTTTGCCCAGGGCGAGGAACTCCTCATCCGCCTCCCTCAGGAGCGCACCCTCAAGGTCCGCTGCATCGCCATTCATGCCCGTTCTGCCATCTTTCAAGCAGAAGGCGAAACCACCACTAAAGAACTCTTTTTGCGAGAAGGACTCTGACCTCCCTGCCGGCGCCTGCCGCCCGGCCCCATGAACCACCGCATGAAAACCACGTTCGTCCTCCTGCTGGCCGCGGGATTGTTTCTGCCCGCTCCGTTTGCCCCCGCGCAAAACCAGCCGGCCCCCGCCCCTGCCGCCCCCCGTCCCGTCCAACCTGTGCCCAGCCCCGAGACCAAGGCCAAGGCCGCCGCCGATGCCAAGGAAGCTGCCCGCACGGCCCTCGACAACGAAATGATCCTTGAACTCAAATATGATGACATGGATCTCGTGGATCTGATCAAAAGCCTCGCTCTCCAGGCTGAAATCAACGTTCTCTTTGATCCCAAGCTGACACAGGTGGCCCGCGGTGCCGATGGCACCCCCGTTCCGTCCCCCAAGGTTCCGGCCTTCCGGATGACGAATGTTACCGCCCGGCAGGCCTTGGAGGCCATCTTGGCCAACAACAGCCTCGTGATGACCCATGACCCGAAGACCAACACCTACCGGGTCGGTCCAAAGGAAACCAACACCCAGGAACCGCTCCTGACGCGGATCATTGATTTGCAGCACTCCCACCCCACCAACTTGGTCCCCATCATCACGGGCGTGCTCTCGACCCGGTCCAAAGTGCTGCCGGACCAGCGCACCCAGCGGTTGATCATCTCCGCCACGGAGCGTGAATGGGACTTTTTGAAGGAAGTTCTTGAAAAGCTAGATACGCCGACGCTCCAGGTCCTCATTGAGGCCCGTATCCTCGAAACTTCCCGCAGTCCACAGTCATTGCGGGGCGTGGATTGGACGGGCACCTTGCAGGGCCAGAACATCGGCTTCGGCAATGGCAACGTCTCCGGCACGGTTACCACCGCGCGGCCCGGCGCCACTACCACCAGCACCACCACCTTGCCTGGTGGCCGCACCATCACCAGCTCGACCACCACGCCCTCGACTGTCACTGAAACCCTCACTTCCACCGTGGGTGGGCTCGTGCCAGGCTTCAATGTAAACACGCGCGATGGCCTCAACCCCGCTGTTGGCTTTTTGAACGCCGATGGCGTCCGTGCGGTGCTTTCGTTTCTGAACACCGACGCCGAGACTGAGGTCATTTCCACCCCGCGCTCGGTGATGATGGACGGTCAGACCGCAAAGCTCCAAGTCACGCGAGCATTCCCCATCTTCAGGGTCACGCCCGGCACCGCGCAGACGCCCGCCGGCGCGGAAATCATTTACACCAACCTCGGCACCATCCTTGAAGTCACCCCCCGTATCGCCGCCAATAGCAACATCGCCCTGAAGGTCGTCCCTGAAGTCTCCAACATCGACTCCAAGGACCGGCAGACCATCAATGGCCAGCTCAACGAGGCGAATGTCTATGCCATCCGCCGCATCGAGACGCAGGTGGTGATTCCCAGCAGCCACACTCTCGTCATGGGCGGGCTCATCACGGATAACACCACCAAGGGCTTCACCAAGGTGCCCATCTTGGGTGACATCCCTGGCATTGGGTTGGGTTTCCGTCGCGAGACCAAAACCCGTAACAAGGCCAACCTGCTCATCTTCGTCACGCCGACACTCATCCAAGAGAATCATTTCCAAGCTCCGACCACTGACTTTCTCCAAGGCCGTCAGCCCCCCAGTGGCACCGATTTTCTCCAGACCCGGCCCGAGATAATGCAGGAAAAACCCGATTCCTTTATCGACTCAGCTCGGCCAAAAGAGTGGGGTAAGAAGCCTGCTACGCCTGCTCCCGCCCAGCCTTAAGCCCAGCACCCACCGCCATGAGCGCGATACAATCTTCCAGCAACACCCCCCGCCGCACGGCGTTGAAGGGGGTGGCTCTGGCTTGGCTGCTGGGGCTGTTGGCTGCGCCCATCCTGCAAGCCCAGACGACCGTCACGACGCTGGGAGGCGGCCCAAACCAAAATAACCCGACCACGGCCAACGGCTCTGCCGATGGCAACACCCTGCAGATCGCCCAGTTCAGCACGCCGGGCGGTCTGGTTTTAGATGTCACCGGCCGCTACCTGTTTTTGGCCGACACTATCAACGGTGCCGTGCGCCGCTTGGACCTCACGGCAGGCGAGACGATCACATACCTGAGTGGGTTGAGCTCGCCGGTGGATGTGGCGTTTGACAGCGGCACCAATCTCTACGTTCTGACTCAGGGAGACGGTCGCATCCGTCAGTATGATCAGTTCGGCCAGCTCATCGCCACCAACAACGCCACCCTGCTCACGACACCCACCGCATTGGCGTTCGATGGTTCGGCAAACCTCTACGTGGTTGAATTAGGCGGTGCCCTTAAGCGTGTCGCTCTTTCTAACGGGACGGTAACCACCATCGTAGCGGCCGGCACGTTCAATGGGCCGCGGGGCATCGAGGTGCTCGACAGCGGCACCATCGCCGTAAGCGACAGCGGCAATCACGCCATTCGCTTGGTCAATCCCACCACTTTTGCCGTGTCATTGTTGGCGGGCCTCGTGGGCACCTCCGGAACCAACGTCGGGACCGTTGCGCAAAGCCGGTTCACCTCGCCATTTCACCTCGCGAAGAGTGGAGGTGATGTGCTCGTCGTGGCTGACGCCGGCAATCACCGTTATTGCATGGTGGCAACCAACGGCTCAACGAGCGTCCTCTCTGGCATCCCGTCCAACGCATGGGTCAACGTTTCTGGCGTATTTCCCGGTTGGGCCGATGGCCTCGCTACATTTGCAGAAAGCCGAGCCCCGGCCGGCGTGGTCGTGGATGGCAGTGCCAACGTTTTCGTCACTGAGCAGTATTACCACCTGGTTCGGAAGATTTCCGGCAGCGCGCTCACCGGAGCCAGCGGGGTCGGCTCCAGCGGATCGGGTGGTTCGTCCGTGGCCGTCAGTCCCCCCTCGCTCGCCTTCAACCCCAGCTCTGGTTACTTCCCCTTGGGCACCACCATTACTGTTACCAGTTCCAGCACCAATGTATTTTTCACCACCGACGGGTCAGCTCCGACTACAAACAGCACGCGGGTCAGCATGTCCAGCGGCACGGGCACAATCATGTGGAACAACCCCACGAATGATCTCAGTGGCTTGCGGGTGGCCGCCTTCCTGATCAGTGGAACCAATGTGGCCAGCACCAATGTGACGGGTTCGGCGACCACCACCACCACCATCGGGGTCCCGGCGGGCATCAACGGCAGCATCTTCGCCGGAGTGGGCTCACGGGTGGTTGTGCCCGTGGTGCTGAACCTCCGCACCAATGACACCTTGCGTTCGTTGCAGTTCCGCGTGGAGGTAACGCCTGCCGGCGCGGCCCCCATTGTCGGCGCTGCGTTTGGCGCCCTGAGCGTTGGGACCAATGACTTTGTGCCACTGGTAACTGGTAGTTCCGCCGCCACGTTCAGCACGCTAAATTACACGGCAGGCTCTACGCGTGGCCTGAGCATTTCTTTCCTCGGGACCAACGCCAACCTCAACGTCTCTCGCTTCGCAGTCGCCGCCTTGATTGCCATCCCCATCCCCGTCACCGCCACCGTTGGTCAGACCTACAGCATAGACATCCTCCAGCCCTCGGGCACTTCCGATGGCGCACAGGGCACGGTCGCCATTGCCGCTGGCAGTTCCCGCACCCTGATCGTCACGAATGTGGCCTATCGCGTGGGGGACACTTCGCCGGGTGGCTGGTATAACGCTGGGGATTTCGGCAACGGAGAGCTCAACAACGCGGATGTGAACAATGCCTTCGCGGCTGCGTCCGGGCTACGGCTGCCGTTTGCGTTTTCCGACGCCTTTGATGCGATGGATGCGTTTCCGGAGGACACGGCGGGGACGGTGGGCGGAGATGGTCAAATCCGGTTCCTGGACTGGCAGATCATCTTGGTGCGGGCGCTGCGGTTGAACACCAACGCGAGCTTGGGCGTGAGCACAACCAACTGGTTCCGTCAGTGGTCCGGAGGGGTGCGCTCGACGGGCATGACAAATCTGGTAGCGGCAGGGTTGCAGCCGGCGGCAGTGCGGGCGCCGGGTGAGGTCTGGCACCGACCGGCGGCCTTGGGGGCGTTGCCCCGGGAAAATGTGTTGCCGGGGGACACGGTGAATGTGCCGGTCTTTGCGCGAGTGGCTCCGGGGGCGTTGGTGTCCGGCTTGCAGTTCCGCGCGGTAGTGACTCCATTGGAGGGCGCGCCGGCGCTGGCTTCAGCTCCGCAGTTTGTGGCCAATGGGGTGGTCCCAGTGATCGGCGGAGCCACTGCTGATGCGGTTGCTGCCGGGTGGAATGTCGGGCAGTTCAGTCTGCCAGCATTCAGCAGCAATGTGTTGGGTTTCGTCCGGTTTACGGTGCCGCCCACGGCGCCGGCCGGATCACGTTACGCCGTGACTTTTGCCAACGCGGATGGAGCTCCAGATTTCTTCACGCAATACAGTTTTGAGACGCGTGGAGCCTCGGTCTGGGTTGGGCGGGCTGCGCCGCTGCCTCCTTCGGTCACGTCCGATGAATGGAAGGTAAATTTCTTTGGCGATGCCGCGAGTCCCGCGGCGGGTGATCTGGCAGATCCGGACGGAGATGGAGTGGTAAACGCTTTGGAGTATTTTGCGGGGACGGACCCGAACAACGCAGGATCACGGGTCCAGTTGCAGCCGGGTGGTCCGCGCAACGGCGGAAGGGATCTGGCCATCCAGTTGCTGAGCGCCCCGGGCAAGCTGTATGTCCTGGAGCAGAGCGGCAGTTTGATCGCCCCGGCATGGGTTCCCGTGGTGACAAATCTGGGGGATGGCAATGTGAAAGAGTTTATCCAGGCGGTGACGCCCGGTGGGCCGCGTTATTACCGGTTGCGGGTGCTGCCGTGATTTTTGGAATCGCATGAGAACTGCTGCTGCTCCGCACCTGATGCCCCTGTCGCGTCTGTATTGCTGCGCGCTGATCGTGGCCGCCGCATTGGGTGGGGGCACGCGGGCCACCGCGCAGACGGCGGATGTGGTTCTAACCAACGGATTGGTGCAGCCGCACAGTCTCACGGTTACTGCGGATGGGACGATATATGTCACCGACGGTGGTGGATTGGGTATTTTCGGGGGCGGATCTTCCAGCGATGCTCACCGGGTGATGCGTTACGTCCCCACGACGGGTGCGCTGTCGGTGCTGGCGGGTAGTCTCATCGGGGAGCGTGGGACGACAAAGAACACGCTCGCCAACGCGGGATACAACGCGCGTTTTTTCAGTCCGGCTGGAATTGTGCAGGCGCGCGGTGGTCTGGTGGTCGCGGATTCTGGCAATCACACGATCCGGTATGTGGGCTTCGATGGAATCGTGACCAACATCGCCGGCAGCGGCGATCCCACGATCTCGGGCTTGGTCAATGGCATAGGGGAGGCGGCTCGGTTTAACACGCCTTTGGGTTTGGCCGTGGATGCCGCCGGCAATCTCTACGTAGCGGATTCGAAGAATAATGTGATTCGTAAGGTTGATCTGGCTAACGCGGTCACGACTTACGCAACTAACTTTAACCAGCCGAACGGGGTCGCCGTGGGCGACAACGGCGATGTTTGGGTGGCCGACACCCTTAATCATCAAATCAAAGTGGTCCGCACGAACGCTCCGGCTCCGGATGGTATCTTCACCAATGTGTTGGTCCGCGCCGGCACCGGCATCGTGGGCAGTTCGGATACCTTTCCCGTCGCGGCTACCTCGCAGCTATCCAGCCCACGCGGGGTGGCGTGGATTAACTCCAGCTCCGGCCTGTTGATCACGGATTCGGGAAACAACACCGTCCGGCGGCTCTATACCAACTCGACCCTTGGTCTGTTCACGCTAACCACGTCCCTTGGCTCAGCCGGCCAGCAGGGGTTGGTCAACGGCGCGACCAACACCGCCCGTTTTAATTCTCCGATCGGTGTCGCTTCTGATGTGCTCAGCGGCGCCTATGTGGTTGCCGATTCGGGCAACGCGGCCATCCGCCGGATCCAGCAGGGCGTGGTGTTGCCCCCGGTCAGCACACCCGACATCGGCACGGTCGTCTTAAGCGTCGATCCGGATACGGGCCAGACCGCCACCCGGCTTACGCCCATAGTTGACTCGATTTTCTTTAACGACGTCGTGATCGCGGTGCGGCCTGAATCCGGGGTGACCACGCTCTACAATTATGTCGCTACACCCAGCGATCCGTTTAACACCGATTTTCCCGTGTTGAGCGTATCGCCGCCCGCCTATCAGGATGGTTTGCCGGCACTCCCCACCACGCTGATTTCCCCCGTGCTGCCCGATTTCACAGTCAAGGCGCAGAGTTCACAGGTCGGCCGGGTCTCCAGCGGCATTCAGACGGCGCGGTTTCGCTTCAAGACGTCCACGCCGAGCATTTCGGGCAATAACGCCGCCTCGTTCGTCCTCAACAACGCCACCACGAACGCCCAGATGTATTACACCCTCGACGGGGTGACCGAGCCCACCAACAGTGCCAACGGGACGACCATCTTCGGACCGGTTGCTGCCGGCACGACCCTTTCGTTTAATCTCAACGGCAGCAATCTGCTGTTCCGGGTGAAGGCATTTCGCAGCAACTACGAACCCAGCTTCACCATCTCCAACCTGTTCTCGCCGACGAACTTCTCGGCCAACCGTATCAGTTTCGGTTTTGAGTCGGGCGAGGCATCGAGCAAGTTTATCGCCTCCGCCGGATCCATATTTTATGCACCGGTCACGCTTTCACTGCTGCCCAGCCAGAACATGTTTTCCCTGCAGTTCGGTTTGGCGGTGACCAATGGTGCCGGCAACCCCAATTCCGTGGCTCCCGGTGCCGTGAACTTCTTCTCCACCCTTTTGCGGCAGCTGCCGGACAATACGTTTGTCAACCTTCCGGCGTCCTACATCAACACCCAGACGAACCTAGTAATCACCAACTCGACGTCCAGCACCAACCTTTTGCTGGTCGGGTGGCTGGCTCGCGCCAACAGCACAAACTTCATTGATACCACGATTCAGGATTTGATTCGGTTCTCCCAGCCGCATGACCGCCGGTTTAACAGTCAGTCCGACAGCAAGGTTGTCCTGGGCGGGTATGGTTTTCGTGTGCCCGGCACCGCGACCAATGGCCAAACCTACTCCATCCGGATCAGCCGTCCATCGGGCACGGCCGACGGTGTGTCGCAGGATGTGTTCATCGACGCCCCGGTCACTGGCACCCTCACTGCGCTGAAGACCGTCACCGTTGGGTCTCCGACCTATCTCGTGGGTGATGTGGCACCATTTGGCTGGTTCAATGCCGGTGACTTTGGCGACACGAATCTCCTCAACAACGATGTCTTGCAGACTTTCCAGACCGCCATCCTGGGCGTTCACGCGCCACTCGCGGGAAGTGACCTGTTTGATGCGATGGATTCCTGCTGTGGCCTTGGCACCAACAACGGCTCCGGGGTGTTCACCAACCTCGGCACTTTTTTCAGCACGGGCCTGACCAACGGCAGTGACACGAACATCAACCGGATACACTTCGGAGACGGCACGCTCAACGCTTCCGATCTGTATGTGACCTTCCGCCGTTCGTTGGATCCGTCTCTGACCAATTTTTTGCGCTTCCGCTCCAACGGCGTGCTCTATGCCGCCACCACATCGAACTCTTTCCGGGGTGTCGTTGGGGCGAGTTACAACGGGGCACTCGCTTCCTCCTCCGCAACCCCTGCCCGCGAGGCGCAGTCGCTCGTGAACCCAGCCGATGTCCCCTCCGTCACTTTCGCTGCCGGCGAGGTGGTTGCCGGTGCTGGCCAGACTTTGAACATTCCCATCACCGCCCGGGTAACGGGGCCGGCGCTGCGTGTGTTGGCGCTGCGGATGCGCGTGGTGCCGCTTGATGGCTCGCCTGCGTTAACCACGGCCGTCGAGTTTCAACCGGGTGCCACGCTGGGACCGCCGACTTTCTCCGGCAGTCAGGACGTAAGCATCTATGGCGCAGCTTGGCTCAACGACGCTGTGGCCGGTTTGAGCGGCGATGCCACCGTCGGCACGCTCATCGTGACATTGCCTGCCGGGGCGGGCGCTGACGCTGCCTATGCGGTCCGATTTGAGCACGCTTCGGCATCGCCTGCGGGCATCGCTTCGGTCGCCGCGCGTATGGAACCGGGCCTCATCAGCACCCGTGTCCGCAACCTGTCCTCGTGGAATGACCTCATCACTGACGCGTGGCGTCTGCGCCACTTCGGAACCCTGAGCAACCTGCTCTCGGCTGCCAGCGCCGACGCCGATGGCGATGGCATACCGAACTGGGCCGAATTCCGTGCGGGCACGGATCCGAATGACGCCGGATCTGCCCTCGCCCTCCGCGTGCCCGGTTTGCTGGCCGGGGGCGCGCGCCTCCGCTGGCCGACTGCGCCAGGGAAGACCTATATCATCGAGACCGCTCCGTTCATTGGCAGCACCAACTGGACGGCCATCGCAACCAATGTCCCCGGCAGTGGCCGTGACGTTGAGTTTCAAACGCCGCCTCCCAACGGCCCGCAGTTCTTCCGGGTGCGGCTCTTGGAGCCTTAAGCTGGCTTCGAGTTCAGGTTTCCTGACTGAGCTCTTCCCTGCACCTCTTCCGGCGCGTGCGATCAGTTTCGCCTGGCCCGCGTTATACGAAGACAATCTTCGTCGTCGGCGCTGCTTCGTCCCATCCGCGTGTTGGTTCCGAAGTCACGCTGCTGATGTCCTTGATTGAAAGCATCCGGCCGCGGGTCTTGGGTGATTTGACCTCAATCTCCTGCGGGTCGCAGGTTTGCTGGGAAACTTTCTGGTGGGGTGCCGGCTTGTAGCGCACGTAGAGCACCTTGGGGGTGTCCGGCGCGAAGTAAAGGATGCGCGACTTGTCCGGGATGCAGAGGTAGGTCTTGTTGAGGATGGTCCCGCCGAAGGTGAACCGCTTGAGATAGCTGGCCTTGCGGTCCGTGTAGGCGCAGGTGAACACGCGCTCGCGGTCCGGCAGGCCGCAGTAGTAGAGATCCGGGCCGACGAAGAGCTTTTCCTCCAGCTCCGTGACTTTGTAGGTGCCGTCTTTGAACACCAGCAGCAGCTTGTCGAACTTCGTGCACTCGAGCTTGAACTCCTCGGCATTGACCTTGTAGCCCACGTAGCCGGTCTCGCGGTCGTAGGAGACCTTGAAGGCCTTGAAGGCGACGGCTTTGACATCCACCTCTTCGTGGCGGGCGGACTTGGTGGTCAGCCGGGGATATTGTGGGCCGTATTTCTCCAGGAGGTCTTCCAGGTGGCCGATGGTGAACTTCACCACGTTCTTCAGGTGTTGCTGCGTGGCGGCCAGCTCGGCGCGGGTCCGTTCCATCTCCTCGCGGTGCTGGTTGATGTCAAAGAGCGAGATGCGGCGGATGCGGACCTGGAGCAGACGCTCGACGTCGGCGTCGGTCAGCTCGCGGAGGAGCTGTCGGCGGAAGGGCTTGAAGCCGTCGTGCACGGCGGCGAGCACGGCCTCGTTGGTCTTGCACTTCTCGATTTCCTTGTAAATGCGCTCCTCGATGAAGATGCGTTCCAGCGTGCGGAAGTGCAGCTCGTTTTCGAGCTTCTGCTGTTTGAGCTCCAGTTCCTGCTTGAGCAGGCGGACGAGCTGGTCCGTGTTCTCGCGCAGCACCTCGCTGACGGTCAGCTCGACGGGCCGGTTGTCGCGGATGACGGTGATGCGGCTGTTGATGGTGATTTCGCAGCTGGTGAAGGCGTAGAGCGCGTCGGTCAGCTGCTGGGCGCTCACGCCGGTCGGGGCCTTGATCTCGATCTCAACCTCTTCGGACGTGAAGTCGTTGATGGACTTGACCTTGAGCTTGCCCTTTGCGACGGCGTCCTCAATGGAGTTGGTGAGCGACTCAGTCGTGGTGCCCGGCGGGAGTTCCTTGATGACAACGGTGCTTTCATCCCTCTCCTTGATCTTGGCGCGGACCTTCACGCTGCCCTTGCCGTCCTGGTAATCGCGCGCGTCCATCTGGCCGCCGGTCGGGAAGTCCGGCAGGCACTTGAATGGCTGCTTCTTTAGGATGGCGATTTGGGCCTCGATCAGCTCGGGGAAGTTGTGCGGCAGGATGCGGCAGGAAAGGCCGACGGCGATGCCCTCGGTGCCCAGCATGAGCAGCAGCGGCAGCTTGCTCGGCAGCGCGACGGGCTCGCGGCGGCGTCCGTCGTAGTTGGGCACGAACTGCGTGATCTCGTCATTGAACACCTGCTCCCGCGCCAGTTGCGACAACCTGCACTCGATGTAGCGCGGCGCGGCGGCGGGGTCGCCCGTGAACTCGTTGCCGAAGTTGCCTTGCCGGTCAATCAGGTAGCGTTTGTTCGCAAGCACCACCAGCGCGTCGCCCACGGAGGCGTCACCGTGTGGGTGATACTTCGTCGTGTCGCCGATGACGTTCATTACCTTCGTGAAGCGCCCATCATCAGTTTCGTGAAGCGCCCACAGGATGCGCCGCTGCACCGGTTTGAGGCCGTCTTCCAGGTTGGGAATCGCCCGGTCGCGAATGACGTAGGAGGCGTATTCGAGGAAGCCCTTGTCCACGCGGCGGTGCAGGGGCAGTTCGATCTTCTCGGGCGCGAAGGTGCGGTGGGCGATCTCCGGTGTGGCCTCAGCGACGATGTGCGTGCCGCCGTTGGTCGCGGCGGGTTTTTCCTTCGTGGGCTTGGCTTCGACGGGCGAGGCTGTCTCCGCAGGCTGCTTCTTTGAGTCGTCCATCGGCAATTCAGGCTGGGCTGGGGCGGTGGGTGGCTTTGGGGTCATGGCTATGGCTGGGCTGGGCGGTCACTCCTCCACCGTCACCACGAGGTTGCCCATGATGTAGTCCTTCCGCTCGGGCGTGTTCTTGCCCATGTAGAAGGTCAGTATGTTGGCGGCGTCGTGTTTGGGCGCGTATTCCACCTGGCTAAGTTTCATGCCCCGGCCGATGAACTGTTTAAACTCGTTGGGCGAAATTTCTCCGAGGCCCTTGAAGCGCGTGATCTCGCAGCTTTTGCCCAGCTTCGCCGCCGCCGTGTCGCGCTCGGCCTCACTGTAGCAGTAAATGGTCTCCTGCTTGTTGCGCACGCGGAAGAGCGGCGTCTCTAGCACGTAGAGGTGGCCGTCGTGGACCACCTGCTCGAAGAACTTCATGAAGTAGGTGATCATCAGGTTGCGGATGTGCATGCCGTCCACGTCCGCGTCGGTGGCCAGGATGACCTTCTCGTAGCGGAGGCGCTCGTGGGTATCCTCGATGTCCATCGCGCTCA
>Ga0172373_10000326_pt1:5000-77708 | contig 77708 bp, 60 predicted proteins | sample Lak10m_2_FD_114546 | JGI IMG/M metagenome (GOLD analysis project Ga0172373, IMG submission 114546) | Freshwater microbial communities from Kabuno Bay, South-Kivu, Congo - kab_092012_10m | ecosystem: Environmental > Aquatic > Freshwater > Lake | place: Democratic Republic of the...
CTCAACGGATAAAAGGTACCCCGGGGATAACAGGCTGATCTCCCCCAAGAGTTCACATCGACGGGGAGGTTTGGCACCTCGATGTCGGCCCATCGCATCCTGGGGCTGAAGTCGGTCCCAAGGGTTTGGCTGTTCGCCAATTAAAGCGGTACGCGAGCTGGGTTTAGAACGTCGTGAGACAGTTCGGTCCCTATCTTCCACGGGCGCAGGATATTTGAGAGGCTCTGTCCCTAGTACGAGAGGACCGGGATGGACGGACCCCTGGTGTTCCGGTTGTCGCGCCAGCGGCACAGCCGGGTAGCTACGTCCGGATCGAATAACCGCTGAAAGCATCTAAGCGGGAAGTCGACCTCAAGATGAGATATCCCGGGCTTCGGCCCCTGAAGACCCCTCGAAGATGACGAGGTTGATAGGCCGGGTGTGGAAGTGCGGCAACGCATGGAGCTTACCGGTACTAATAGGTCGTGCGGCTTGATACCTCACAAAGCGTTTGTATCCTCGATCTCCTGTTTGATTGTCAAAGCGCTGTGGTGGCGCGTCTTCCTCTCTTAGATCGGTATGCATCTTCCCGGTGGCAATGGCGGAGGGGAAACACCTGTTCCCATTCCGAACACAGAAGTTAAGCCCTCCAGCGCCGATGGTACTGCGCGGGTGACTGCGTGGGAGAGTAGGTCGTCGCCGGGATTCATATAGAACCCTCGCTCATCTTTGAGCGGGGGTTTTTTGTTCTCGTCGCGTTGTCTTCGCCGCCCCAGCAGTTACCCTTTTGAAAGCGCATGCTCTTGAGAATCGCTCGCCCATGTGCACGAAGGTTCGGGCTGCGGATGGGCATCGTAGGGGCGACCTGCCGGTCGCCCGTGTGAACCCGTACTGAGATCCAAGCGGGCGACCGGCAGGTCGCCCCTACACCGAACCGATGTTCCCGGAAGGTAACCAGCCCACCCGGGGCGAGGCCACGGACGAAAACTCGCCAGATTCTCAGTTCGTTGTGGTTTGTTGGCCAAGGGAATTGGTATGAACTGTCCCAAATGCGGTCTTACTCAGGCCGATCAAAGCACCGAATGCCCTCGATGCGGCGTCATCTTCGCCAAAATCGGACTCGCTCCCCTGCCCCCCTCCCCTGAAGCTGCCACACAGCCGCTTCCCGATCGCTCGCAGCGGCTCGAAGGGCTACCGACCTCCCGTCGCGCAACGGTCCCTCCCCTCCCCGTTCCCGATCCCGGTCCGCCTCCCCACGAAGCCGATCTCGACGACTGGACCTTGGATGACGACGAGACCGAGCGCCTCGAACCACGGGTTGCCGACCGGACGGACTGGCTCATGGTGGCCGCCGGCGCGGGCCTGGCTGCACTGGCTCTTGTGGTGCCATTCGTGAAGAACACCTTCAGCGCCATGTTGATTCTCGTGCACGAAATGGGGCATTGCATCTTCGGCTGGCTGTTCGGGTACCCTTCGTTTCCCGCATTCGACTTTGTATATGGCGGGGGAATCACGTTCCACGGAGGCCGATCGCTCCTGCTCCTCGGGGTCGAGTACGCCCTCCTCGCTGTTGCGCTCTACGTGTTCCGCGCGAACATTAGTGCCTTGATTTTTCTCGTTGTGCTCGCCATTGCGCATGCTGCGTGCGCGTTCACGTCCGCGCACCAGGTCGTGATACTGTTCATGGGACACGGCACCGAACTTGCCATTGCCGCCCTCTTCCTGTACCGCGCACTCAGCGGCGCAGCAGTGGTCCACACGGCCGAGCGTCCGCTCTATGCCGCGGTGGGCCTCTTCATAGTCTTTTACGACCTCGCGTTCGCGTACGGTCTTGTCACCCAACCGCTCCAAAGAGCCTTGTATGAAGGAGCCAAGGGCGGCGGTCACTGGATGGACTTCAGTAGGATTGCCGAAGAGTATCTCCAGACGAAGCTCAGCGCGGTCGCGTTCTTTTTTCTGCTGTGCACGCTGCTGCCAATCCCTGTCGGCTTCTTGATGTTCCGGTACCAGGATTACCTGCGGTCCGCGATTGCGCGGTTGGCGAGTAGGTAGGGGCCGTCGGTAGATCGGTCGCGATTGCGCAGCGACAATTTGCTTCAATTGTGAAATTATTCGATTCTGTGGGTGGCCCCGACGTATAACGTCGGGGCCACCCACTCATTAGACTTGGCACATTTCCCGTAATCGGCAGCGCCGCGATTCGTCGACTTGCCTGACAAAGGCATTGTGACGTGGCGATAATTCTGTTCCCTTTTCATGATCCGCACGATATACTCCTGCAGGTTATTTGTGTTTCATCAATTTGGGGTTAGGGGTCGTACCGTGGCGAAGTTCGTTGTTAGAGCGCTGCTGGCGAGTATGATCTTCGTGTGCTGGGCGGGCGCTTCCCTGGCGCAGGATCAACAGGTAAACATCGGGGTTGATTCATCATTTCGCGTTGGGTTCCTGTTCGGCCGGAACACGATTCTCTACAAAGACAACCGATCTGATCACTCGTTCGGCTACTTCCGCATGGAGCATGGCCCGAAGGTGCCCCTCCTCTCGGGAGTCGTCGAGGTGTCACCGTTCCAAAGGCTGTCAGGCCGCGTTGCGGGTTCAATAATCGTTCTTCCGGGATCGTCCTTATTTGAGTTTGTCGCACAAGATCCTGAAACCAGCTGGTGGAACGTATCACCCGGATTTCAAAATTGGGAGGCAGCGGGCCTCTACCACCTCTGGATCGGCGGCGGGTACCGTTTCAGCCTCGTGGGCGGGTTTCGTCAGGAATGGTGGAAGTTTGCGGGCGGGCCGACGCTCTACAAAGAGCGGATGAACTCCTTTCGTGAAGATCTCGACACACGCATCCCATTCTTCGGTTTACAGACCGCTGTTTTTTATCCTTGGTGGAAGGCTCGATTCGAGCTGAGGGGATCGCCGTTCGTGACAAAGTACGTAGACGCGGAGGTGGCTACCGCGCCACGTCAAGTCGAGTATCGCGGCTGGGCCGACGATGGTGGGATGATCGAATTCGAACTTGAGGCTACCGTCGGACTGACCACCAATGTCAGAGCGGGCGTTCATGCGCGCTACACCTACCAGGAACTGCACGGAGAGACAACGCGCTACGACGGCGCAGCTAAGCGGTATCAGGACATATTCGCGACAGAGACCTTCGGATTGTTGGGGCTGAACTTCACGGTGGTCTTTTGATCTTGCACGGAATAATGAGGCGGGCGACCAGCCGGTCGCCCCTACAATGCCCCCGCCCCATTTAGGGTTCGGCCTGAAATATCCGATGCATTCATAGAAAGACGGTGTGCCGACGTGCAAGAGCACTGCTGGACCAGCCAGCAGTGGCACCCAGCATTTTGGCACAGTTATTGTGGGACAATCCTAGCTCCACAGCCCGTCCACAATCTTTTTCCACTGCCGAATCTCGCGAAGCGCTCGTTCTGCGAGGAATTCCTTTCGCTGCTTCTTCCGGATGCCCGGCGGCGGCGCTTCCATGATCCCGAACGTGACGTTCATCGGTTCGTATGTCTTGCGGGGCGCATCTTGCGTATGCCTGAGCAGCCCTCCCATGGCGGTGACCGTTGGAGGCGCGGTCGGAGTTACGCCTGACGCCATCAATCCTGCCATGATCCCCACCATGAGCCCCGATGCAGTGGATTCGATGTAACCCTCTACCCCGGTAATCTGGCCAGCGAAATAGACGTGCGGGTGTTGTTTGAGCCGGGAGAAGCCGTCGAGCACCCGCGGCGCGTCGATGTACGAATTGCGGTGAATAGAGCCAAGTCTCTCGAACACCGCTCGCTCCAATCCGGGAATCATCCGAAACACTCGCTCTTGCGCGGAGTAGGTCATCTTCGTCTGAAAGCCGACCAGGTTGTAGAGCGTCTCCTCGCGATTCTCCGGGCGAAGTTGGACGACAGCGAAGGGCCGCTTCCCCGTGGCAGGGTCGGTAAGCCCTACAGGCTTCATGGGTCCGAAGCTCAACGTGTCCGGTCCGCGTGCGGCGAGCACTTCCACCGGCAGGCATCCTTCAAAGTGCGGGATCTGCTCGAAAGGATACGGGTCGACCTTGTCAGCCTCAAGTATCGCTGCCACGAAGGCCCGATAGGTCGGCTCGTCCATGGCCGCGTTGAGATAGTCCCCCTCCCCTTCGTCGTACCGGGAGGCCTTGAAAAGCCGGCCCATGTCCAGCGAATCCGCTGTGACGATCGGCGCGATCGCGTCGTAAAACGAGAGTGCGTCCGCGCCCACGAGTCGGGCGATGTCACGCGCGAGTCCATCCGAAGTGAGCGGTCCGGTAGCGACAATGACGATCCCCTCGTCGGCCGGCGGTACCGCGCGCACTTCTCTTCGATCCAGCTTCACCAACGGATGCTGCGTCAGCTTTTCGGTGATATATCGCGCAAAGAGGTCCCGATTCACCGCCAATGCCTTCCCCGCCGGGACAGCGGTCGCGTCGGCAGCGTCCATGACAAGCGACTCGAGGACCCTCATCTCTTCTTTGAGGAGACCCGCCGCGGACGCGTGCGACGCGGACCGCAGCGAGTTGGAGCAGACGAGTTCGCCGAGATCGGGGGACTGATGTGCGGGCGAGAATCGCGTCGGTTTCATTTCGACGAGACGAACGGGGATCCCGCGCTTGGCGAGCTGCCATGCAGCCTCGGAACCGGCCAGGCCTCCGCCGATAATGGTGATGGCGTTCGAATGAGGGGAATTTGGCATAGTTAGCGTGCTGTCAATAATAGGTCAGTCTCACACCGTCTTTGTTCACGGCATCATGCCATGATAGCAAATCCGCAAGGATTTCTGCCAAATTGTACTCAACCGGTCCTCGACCAATGGCCGGCAGAGACGCCGGCCCCACTAATGAACCTGGCGCTCCTCAGATAACGTGCGTCACCGATTGGTGGGACAGGCATCCTTGCCTGTCATCCTGTTTTGGACAGGCAAGGATGCCTGTCCCACCAAAACTGTCTGGAATACGTGACCATATTTGCGCCATAGAGCACTTAGCCACAGAAGGTATGAACGCCCGATCAGATCTTGCCCAGAGGTAGGCCCAAACACGTCTTGTCGCGATAGTACGGATTGGGCGCATGGGTGGCGGGTTCGGCAATCCAGGGCCCCGGATCTTTGGCAGCAAGGATCGACCGGCGATCCCCAAGGACCGTGATCTTCACCGGCGCAAGCCCGGCGCGCACCATGTCGAGCTTCTTGGCTGCGCCAAGCGAGAGGTCGATCGAGCGATCGTCGACAAAAGGCCCCCGATCGTTGATCCGCACAATGATGTCCCGCTGGTTCTCCAGGTTCGTCACTTTCACGAGGGTGTGGAGCGGCAGTGTCTTGTGTGCCGCCGTGAGAGAATGCATGTCGTAGATCTCGCCCGAGGAGGTCTTCCTGCCGTGGAACATGGGCCCGTACCATGAGGCGACACCGTTCATTTGGACGCCGGGAACCACGTTTTTCAAGGGGTAATAGGTCTGGCCGCGGACGACGTATGACGAACGAGGAGTTTTTTTTGAAGCGACTTGTTGAGTTTCGGACGGCTGTTTGACGACAGAGGAATGGGTGGCGCAGCTACATAGCATGATCACAATAAGTAGTGTTATAACTAGGTCTTGTATATTTATCATAATGCTATGCCGAGATTTGCACAATAACATTTCAATATTGCGCCAGAATTTATCACAAACTCACGGCTACCGTCAAGTGGTATCGTTTTGCCCGGGTAGCTTTCCGGTTACGTGCGGGAAAGGCTCAAGAGTTTGTTAGTCCGCACTCCCGGGGAGGGTCTTCGCCCGTAGGGCGTAACGTGAATAGCCGTGTGGCTTCAGCCCACGGAAAACGGCCCATGCCTTCCGCGACCCCGAAGGGGTCGGCCAGTTACCGTCTGCAAGACCGACCCCTTCAGGGTCCTAAAAACCCTGTTTGAATGCTCGTTTCCGTAGGGTGAATCACGCTACAGCGTGACTATTCATAGTTTGCCCTTTTCAGGGCATTTGCAGCGACGCTCTTCGGGTGCACACGGAAGGACTATGTCCCAGCCGCACGTAACTGATTGCTTATTCTGCGCGAAACAACGACAGAATCCTTGACCCACCGCGAAAACGCGGTGTAATGTCCTTGTATATCGGCGGAATTGAGGGCTGCCCGCGCCCTCGGAGCTGTATTCCATGAAATTGAGACCAGCGAGACTCCTATTTCTCATAACGGGTTTGGCCCTGATCGCTTCATGCGATCCTGAAGCGCTCGTCAAGCAGAAGGTCCCAGATCCGGTGAAGTCGGTTCTTACCTTCTCTGAGGCACCTCAGCAGCAAAAACCCGGCTCGGCGGTTCCTATCGAAGTCTCGCTGAAGGTTCTGTCGCCTCAAAACGAAGCCTTCTTCCCAATCGAACGACCGATTCCTTTCAAGGCCAATGTGCGGGCCAAAGGCGCCGTCCCCGCGGATAACGAGCTAATCTGGTCCCTCATCGACGAGAAAACCAAGCAGCATTCGAAGATCGGTCAGGGAAAGAACGTCGAGCGCAAGTTGCCCGCTGGGCATTACCAAGCTGAGGTGGCCTATCAAATACCCGGCGGCAACAAGGTCACCGCGCTGGCCAAGTTCCGAGTCGGGCCTGCTGTACAGGGCGCCATTCTCTATAAAGGAGCGGGGTTGGCCGATGCTGACTTGTTGCTGACCGACTTGGAGGGAAAGCAGATCATTTCCAGGGCCAAATCAGAGAAGGACGGGGTCTTTTTTGTCGAAATTCAGGGTGACGGCGATTTCAAGTTAACGCCCGCGAAGCAAGGTTTCGGTTTCACTCCTATCTTCAGGGTCCTGAATAAGGGAACGAAGCCGGATGAACTCCAGTTCCGAGCCGCACGTGGGCAGATCGGAAATGTGCACCTCACGGGCTCCGCGGAATCGGACGAACCCGTGCGAATCGTCTGTCCCGAGCAGACCATGTTGCTGAAGGCGACGGTGAGCGGTGAAGCCCCCTTGACGCGATTGGAGGCATATCTCGTACCCGCGGCTAGGGCGCCGGGACAGTCCCCAATCTCCATCGGTACTGTGGAATTCAGCGACGACAAGACCGATCCCGCTCAGCCGACGCCTCGAATGATCGAAGTGCGCATCCCTCCAACGTGGACGGAGGACTTCTTCGGCAACTCGTACGGCTTGCTGGTGACCGCTTCCGACGCAAAAGGGGACTCGTGGTCATCCGAAACCACCCCATCTATCAGAGCCGAGGTGGGTGTGTGTTTGAGGGACAAGTTCGCACAGGCATCGGCCCTGGAAGACAAGGGCGACCTGGAGGGCGCCCTGAAGGTCTACGATCTTGTCGCGGATCTCCAGCGAACCCTCGGCGGCACCCCGGGGTTCTCCAACGTGCTTGAGAAGGCTCTTTTCAATCGGGGACTCATCAACCTCCGGAGCGCACTGAAGTCCGATAGGGGAAGCCTTCGACGGTCAGCGTTGCTCACCAAGGCGCTCGCGGACTTCCAGGAAGTGAGCCGACTGCACCGGAAAGACGCGGAAGCTTCGTTCTTCGCGGGTGTAGTCAGCCAGCTCAAGAGAGAACGTGAAGCCGCGCTGGATGGGTACCGCACCGCGACCAGGGGTGATCCCCAGTTCGCGAACGCATACGAATTTATGGGGCGACTCCTGTTGGAAACGCGACGTGCCGGGAACCTGTCTCGGGCTGTTGATGCGTTTACGCGCGCATTGAGTCTGAACCCGGATTCAACGGGCCTGCGAGCAGCCCGCAAGGCCGCACTGAATCTGGACCTCGCGCACCAGGATTTGCCCCGCGAGGCCGCAGTGGACACCTCATCGGTACCGCTGGAACCGGTAGAGAGACGGTTAGATCTCGAAAAATACCGTCGCAAATAGGATGTAATGGTCCGGAATGACGAGCCTCGGCGCGCGATTTGGCAATTGCAGTCACGCATCCTCGTCTGCGGACATTGAGAAGGGACTCGAAGCCAGTGCATTGGTGGGACCGGCATCTTGCCTGTCCCTGATAGGTGACAGGCAATCCCGCGTTCCGCGCGGGATTGTCCCACCAACGCCCGCGCATATAGTGGGGCCGGCGTCCCTGCCGGCCATGAGGCGAGGACCGGCGCGGAGAAGCTGTCTCAAAACTCCTTGAAAGGGCAGAATCGTAGCACGATTACCCCCTCACCCTAACCCTCTCCCTCAGGGAGAGGGGATCGGAAAGCGACTCCACATGCCTCCCTCTCCCCTTGGGAGAGGGCCGGGGTGAGGGTAACTAAGACGGAAACAAAGCATGATGGTGCTACGATTTCCAATTCCTCCCAGGTTTTGAGACCGTCTCTGAAAGCCGGCCCCACTTTTCCTCTTGGGAACCGGGAGATAACGCGCAGCACCAAATTTCCGAATAGGAGTACTTGGCGCGCCAATGCGCAATCACGATAACGCGCCGACCGCTTTCCCCGGATCATTCATGTCCAAGCACGGTCTCTCACTGCTGCTGAAGCTTCTCCCTGCGCTCGCGGTCGTTGGTCTGGCGCTGGGGTGCTTCGCGACGCGGGGAATTGTGGAGGTCACTGCCGAACCATTTCCGAAAACTTACGAGGACGACTCTATCGTCCGGTTCGGAGACAAGGACGACACGGTCTTTGTCGAGGTCCGACGCGCTAAGAAGACCGGGCGCCTGGACAACCTCGCTATTCACTACCGAGCCCTGTTCCCGGACAGTGAGATTGTCCGGCCGGGAGATCAAGAGCAATACCTCAAGATCGACGGCAAAAACGCCTACAAGGTGACGTTTCGCACCAAATACATCAGGCGCCGTAAGCCGCTGGAAAAGGCGCCGTCGCCCGAGGATATCCCGGCGGGCTGGACCCTGCAGACGATAGCCGAACCCGCTACCGGGAAACCTATTCCGGTCCTATTGGGGCCGCCCACCCCGCAGCAACGGGTGATGTACCTTGTGGAAGGAGATGTGTATCTCTATTATGTGTATATGAGAGCGGATGGAGATTCTATTACTCCCGCCAGAGAAAAGTTCGACGAGTTCGTGCGCAAGGGAATCGCTTATAAATAGGCGACGGTCCTTCGCCTGGTAGCCCGTTCTCAGTCTGCTGATATCACAGTCATTTTTGATCTGTGCCATCTCGGAGAAGTTGTAAACCAATGTGCCATCATACAAGTAACATCGGCACGACTCGCCGATTCCGGATTCCGTACGATAAAATCCCCCCTACCCCCCTTTAATAAAGGGGGGAATACGGGTCCCCGCTTTCGTAAAGGAGGGAAAGGGGGGATTTTGGATGCTTTGGACGTTACTTGACAGAAAGCGAATTGGTATTACGCTCCGACGACGCGAGAGGAACTAATGGTAACGTACGTCGGTCCTGTGTTCAGGCCTCCCAGCGAGGCTGATAGTCTTATCATCCAGGCAACGCTCGGCTGCAGCCACAACAAGTGCGCCTTTTGCGGCAGCTTTCTCACCAAACGCTTCCGCGTCCGCAGCATTAAGGAAATCCGCGCGGACCTGCGCGACGCTCGCTCCATGGGGCCGGTGCAGCGGATCTTCCTGGCGGATGGAGACGCGTTGTGCATTCCGCAGAAGCGGCTCGTGGAAATACTCGAAGCGATTAACCATGAACTCCCCTATGTTGAACGTGTGGGTATCTACGCGAATGCACGCGACGTGCTCCGTAAGTCCGTGGAGGAATTACGCGTGCTCCGGGATCTGAAACTCGGGATCATTTACCTGGGCTTGGAAACCGGCGATAGCGAATTGCTCCAAAAGATTCGAAAGGGCGCCAGTTACGAACAGATGGTTCAAGCCGCCCGAAGAGTGAAGGATTCGGGTATTCTCCTGTCAGTGACGGTGCTCCTCGGCATCGGAGGAATCGAGCTTAGCACACGCCACGCGAGGGAAACCGCGCGCATTCTCACTGAGATGGACCCGGATTACGTCGGCGCGTTGAGCGTGATTCTTGTTCCCGGCACGCCATTGCATCAGGAATTTGAGCGGGGGCGATTCACGATACCGGATCCGTTCGGACTTATCGAAGAACTGAAGATTATGATTGAGGAATCCTCGTTCACAGACTGCGTATTCAGGTCGAACCACGCGTCGAACTATCTCCCGGTGAAGGCAACCCTTCCTCGGGACAAGGCCGCGATCTTGCGCGCGATCGACGGCGTGCTTCACGCGAAGGACTCGCGAATGCTCCGGCCGGAGTTTTTGCGAGCACTGTGAAGTCAGAACGGGCGGGCGTGATGCCCAATGCCAGTGATTTGAGAGGATTTGATGTGGCGCAGGCTTTCCAGCCTGCGACTCATTTGCTTGAAAAGTCGGCAGGCTGGAAAGCCTGCCCCACACTGGGAAATCAAGACAGAACTCTTAAGTCACAAGCTTTGGGGTTTAGCCCCACCCGAAATGACTCCGAGACTCCGCAGCGGTTTGGGGAGAGTCTCTTGCAGCTGAAGGGGGGCGCCTGCACGCGCCGCAGCTGCGGGCAACTGTTCTCGTGACATGATTGGTTCCCCCATGAGGGAGGGGTCATGGTCGGTGGCACGTACCTTGGCATCGATTGCGGATCGGTAAGTCTCAATCTTGTTCTGCTCAATGGCGGATTGGACGATCCTGTGTCGGTCTACCGCCGGACTCGAGGGCGACCGCTTGAGACCCTCGTGGACGCGGTCAGCGATCTTCTTGCGGCTTCCGGCGACATTTCCCTTGATGGATGCCTCGTGACCGGGAGCGGCCGGGATCTCGTGTCGGATGCGATCGGAATCCCTGCAATCAACGAAATCACCGCGCATGCAGTAGGTATCGGTCAAGTCGACCCCCGAGTGCGGACCATCGTGGAAATCGGGGGCCAGGATTCAAAGTTCATCCGCGTCGAGCCTGCGCTGCACGGCGGCCGGCCGGCTATTCCCGTCTTTCGTATGAACGAAATCTGCGCCGCTGGAACCGGCGCGTTTCTTGACGAGCAAGCAGCCCGGCTGGACATTCCGGTGGAATCATTCGGCTTCATCGCAATGCAGAGCACCAAGCCCGCTCCTATAGCCGGCCGGTGCGCGGTCTTCGCGAAAACGGACATGATCCATCGAGCCCAAGAAGGCGCTGCGCTGCCGGATATCTTGATGGGCTTGGCATTCGCACTTGCACGCAACTACCTTGCGTCGCTCGTTCGTGGCGAACCGGTGGTGCCGGTGGTTTCCCTTCAGGGCGGAGTGATGTGCAATCAGGCGGTCGCCCACGCGTTCAAAACCCTGCTCGAATTGGGTGAGGATGAAGTCGTCACGCCGCCTCACTTCACGGTGATGGGCGCGTTCGGATGTGCGGCGCTCGCTGCCGAGGGCACCGGCCGCGACTCTTTGACGCTCGAACAGATCAGACGAAAAGCCGCAGCTGCGCTCACCGCGGAGAAGCCAAAGTCATGCCTGCCGCCCTTGAAGCGATTGAGCGAGAAGGCAGCCGTTCCCAACATGTGCACAACTCACTCGGGAGCGGCCCAACGACCGGTCGTCATGGGGCTCGACGTGGGTTCCGTCTCCGTTAAGGGAGTTCTCACTGACTGCGCCGGCCGCATCGTCGCGGAAGAGTATGTCATTTCCCATTCGCGGCCCCTGGAAGCTCTGGAACAGGTGACGACCGCGCTGCTTGCCCAGGGACCAGCGCCGGACCTTGTAGCGGTAACCGGCAGCGGTCGATACCTGGCAGGACGTCTTATGGACGCGGACCTGATCGTCAACGAAATTACCGCGCAGGCGCGCGCAGCGCTGAGTTTCGCGGCCGACGTGGACACCGTGGTTGAGATCGGAGGCCAGGATTCTAAGTGGATTGCCTTCGAGCGCGGCCATATTCGGGATTTCGAGATGAACCGCGTGTGCGCGGCGGGTACCGGCAGCTTCCTCATGGAACAGGCCGAACGGCTGGGAATAAAAATGGACGGAGACTTCTCGACTGCTGCGTTCGCTTCCAGCGCCCCGGCCGACCTTGGCAATCGTTGCACCGTGTTCATGGAGTCGGACCTCATTCACCACCAAAACAACGGGGCCGCAACGGAAGACCTTGCAGCAGGCGTTTGCGTGAGCATCGTCCACAACTATCTGGACCGAGTGGCCAACAATAAGCCGCTGGGCTCCAAGGTGTTGTTTCTCGGCGGAGTTGCAGCCGCGCCCGCGGTAAAGGCCGCTTTCGAGCAGCAAACCGAACGGCGGTTTCATGTGCCGCCGTTCTTCAAGGTCTCGGGGGCACTCGGCGCTGCGCTGAAGGCTTTGGACGACCACTCGCGCGACGAATCCGCCGAGAAGTCGCAGCAGACGGGCGAAGGTCATGAGATTATCCCCCACTCTATTTTGGACAATAAGAAATCCCCCCTGCCCCCCTTTACTAAAGGGGGGTATGAGCTGGATGCTCCCCTTGATGCAGAGGGATTTGAGCAAATTGCCTCCTTGGATGAAGGGGGATTTGAGCAGATCCTCTCCTTCGATGAAGCAGGGTACGAGCAAGTCCCCCCCTTTCCTAAAGGGGGGTCAGGGGGGATTTTGCGGTCGCAGGACCGCGCCCTTTCGACACCTCCGCGCCAAGCAAGTCTCTCCCTCGCGTCGGTCCGGAAAGAGCACTTCAGGTGTCGAGGCTGCCCGAATGAGTGCCTCGTGGACAAATACCTTGCCGGCGATCGCAAGATCTTTCACGGAGGCCTTTGCGACAGGTGGGAGATCCAAAGCGGTGTGGACTCGTCCGAACGAGAAGACCTATTCGCGGTGAGAAGCGCTCTCCTGAACGAGAGTGTCGCAGCGCGCAAGGAGTTGGACACTCGTTGGGGCATGGCGCGGGGCCCGCAATTTTACGAGTGGTTCCCGTTTTGGAACGCGTTTCTCGCGGAACTCGGGGTTTCGCTCGTCATGCCCGCGCCGTACAATAGGCCGCAGTTCGAGCGAGGCTTGAAACATATCAAGGTGGAGACCTGCCTCCCGATCAAGGCCATGGCAGGGCAAGCGGCTGAACTCGTCAATTCGGGGATTCGAACGATCTTTCACCCAACGATCCTCACCGAGCCGCCCCGGTCCGACCGCGCAGGCGTGTTTCTGCATTGTCCTTACATTCAGGCCTCGGATCAGTTTCTCCTCGGGTCATTCGACGTCGAGTGGAAAGTCCTGCGCGTCCGTTCGGAAGTCTACGCTGACGCGTTCCGGGAGGAGCACGCCCGATTTGCCCGAAGCCTCGGATGTTCGGCGCGTCAAGCACGTTTCGCCATAGACGCAGGCCTGGAGCAGCTCCATGCCTTCCGCAGGCGCCTGCACGAAGCCGGCGCGCAGTTTATGGCATCCCTTGGCGGGGATGAGCAGGCGCTCGTCGTACTCGGCAAGCCGTACCACACGACCGAGCCGTTCTTGAACATGAACCTGAGCAGCTTGTTTCATCGCATCGGCGTGCGGGCAATTCCCGGAGATCTTCTGACACTGCCGGACTATGGGCCGCAACCGGAAGTCTATTGGAGATATCAGGAAGCGATGATTCGCGCGGCTCGCGCTGTCATGGCCGATTCGCGGCTATTCCCAGTGATGATTACGTTTTTCGGCTGCGGTCCTGATCCGTTCACGCTGCGACATCTGCGTTCCGAGCTTCGCGGCAAGCCTTTGCTTGTGCTGGAGATGGACGAGCACGCGTCCAGGGCGGGCGTCATGACTCGGATAGAGGCGTTCGTCGACCACATTCGGCGCTTGCCGCGTCTGGCAGCGGGTGCTGCGCAAATCCACTCAGCGATTCGTGCTCCAGACTCCATGCAAGACAAATCCCCCCTGCCCCCCTTTACTAAAGGGGGGTATGAGCAGGTGGCCCCTCTTGAAACGGAGAGGATTGAGCGGGTGTTCCCCGGTGATAGAGGGGGGATCGAGCAGATGTCCCCCGATGATAAGGAAGCGGTTGAGCCGATTTCCCCCAGTGAAAAGAGAAGATTCCGGCAAGTCCCCCCCTTTCATGAAGGGGCGTTAGAGGGGATTTTTCGATCTCAAAACCACTCCCACAGCGAAAGCACAGGAGTGGGCTTTCATCCGAAAGCGATGGCCGCTGCCGAGGCATCCAGCGCCGAGATCCTCTTCCTCCCGAGTCTGGGAGACCATGCGTACGGCTTCGCTGCGGCCGCGCGATCCGTGGGAATCGATGCCAGGGTCCTCCCCGGCCCGGATGAAGAATCCTCGCGGCTCGGTCGACCACATCTTGTGGGCGGAGAATGCCATCCGTACGCTATAATACTGGGGGACTATCTGAAGTTGGCCCGATCTCTTCCACGCGACACGGCCGAACGATCGCTCTTTTTTATGCTCGGCCCCGATGCGTGCCGTCTGGGTCAGTATCCGGTTTGCCTGGAAAAGGTTCGGTTGGAACTCGGCCATCGGACGCGGGTGGTCTCGGATGTTGATGACGCGCTCCGGTCGTTCGGGCTTTCACAGCACGATCGTACGCGTGTGCTCATCAGAGGTTGGGAAGGATTGATCGCTTTCGACCTCCTGATGAGGTTATACGTAATCGTGCGAGCAGGCGCGACCGACGAGACAAAGACTGACCGTGTGTACGAGCGGTCCAGAGACATTCTGTTTCAGGGGCTCTCTGAGGGGCGGGTCCGCCAGGGCATGGAAGAAGCACTGGAAGGCCTGTACGCCATCCCGGTAGACGAGTCTCCGCGGCCCGTGTTGGCAGTGACCGGTGACTATTATACAAGGGTGGTGCCATTCGCAAACAACGACGTGTACCACGAAATCGAACGTCTGGGCGGCCGGTTGTGGGCGCCGCCCACGTTCTCGGATTCGTACAAGCTCGGCACGCTCCAGGAAGTCGTTTGGGGGCTCCTGGGGCACCGTATCAAGAGATTCGCAGGAATGGCGGCTCTTTACGCCTTCATGGTGGCGTCGGAATACAAGGTAAAGGGAGGCGACGCGGCCCGACGAGTTCCGGGCGCACGCCGCGACTTTCTTGGCGCGAGGCAATGGAGAGCGGCAGCGGAGCGCGCGGACGTTCGTCTTCCCGCGGGCATCACCGCGCCGATCACCACAACGCTCGAACAGGTGGAACTCGGTGTTGACGGCGTGCTCAATCTGATCACGCTGAACTGTTCGTACGGGACGGTTGTAACCGTAGCCTTGGCGCGTGAGCTGAAGAGCACTTCAGATGTGCCTATGTTGACCTTGGTTTACGACGGCCTCAAGAAGACTAACGAGAAAACCCGCCTGGAAGCTTTTATGGAACAGGTTCATGACCGGTTCCGCCGTCGATCGGCGCGGCGGCCTCTCGCGTAATCCCGATTAGGTGTCTTACACGAGTGTCTGCTCAAAGAGGCCTTTTTGGCGAGCGGCCGGGATGCCTCCGAAGCGAAGTTAGGCCTGCCGTCCGAAGCGGAGGAGGCGTCCGGCCGCCTCACAGCGACGATTCTGAAAGGAGTTCATACGGATGCGAGTGATCACGGTCTGCGTGGGAAGCGCCTGCCACCTCAAAGGCTCCCACGATCTGATAAACTATTTCAAAGACGCGATTAAAGACGCGAAACTCGAGAACAAAGTGGAGTTGAAAGGGACGTTCTGTATGGACATGTGCACGGATGGGGCCAACATCCTCATAGACGACGAGGTGTTCCATCTGGGAAGCGTGGATGAGGCGCGTGCCATATTCGAACGGGAGATACTTGAGAAACTGGATTGAGCATCGGGGGCCACATGGACACGGCAAGACCGAAGAGTAACCCTTGGAAAGGTTGGCGTGAATTCACCGCCTGGGCGCAGGACTTTTCCCTCAGGCGCAAGGTGCTCGGTGGATTCCTCGGCGTGGTGGTGATTGTCGGTCTGGTTACGAGCTTCATCGGTACATGGCTCGCCAAGGACACCATCCTTGAACGAGCACGGATGGATCTCACCGGGGACCTCATAACCGCCCAATACGTCATGAGCAGCTTCACCGAGACTCTTGAACGCAACGTAAGGATCACCGCCGGGTCGGACGCCATCAAGCGGCTTCTGGAACGGGGAGACATGGAAGGAGTCCGAAACCGTCTTGCCATTGCGTGCGTCGAGAACGATATGGACTACCTTTCGCTCACGGATGACAAGGGTCGCGTCTTAGTGCGCGGTCTTGCGCCTCACGGCGCGAAAGGCGACCTTTCCGGCGATCCCATTGTGAAATGGGCGATCGAGGGCCGCGGCGCGGCAGGCGTGAGCCTCGTGGCCGTGGACCGACTCGTCGAGGAAAACCCGGCGTTCCCGCAACTCCTCGGGGTGAAAAACGGGAAGAATTGTCTCATCCTTGAAGCGGCTCAGCCCATTATGTTGGACAACCGCGTTGCAGCGGTCGTGTACGGCGGAATAGTCCTCAACCACGACAAGCGCGTAGTGGAACGCATTGCCAGACTTGTATTCAAGGGAGCGACCTATCAGAAGGCCGACGTCGGTTACGTGACCATATTCGAAGGTGACGAGGCGATCAGCACTACACTTAAAGGTGAGGACGGATTGCCGGCCCTCGGCTTCAAGGTGGAAGACGACGTCAAGGGAGGGGTCTTGCAGGGCGGCGATCAGGTTATCACGCGGGGTTATCAGTTTCGCCGTGCATATTTCTCCGCTACGGAGCCGATACGCGATTTCACGGGAGCCATAGTTGGCGCAATTCAGGTAGCCGCGCTTCAAGACCCGATCAATTGGGTCATCGATCGACTGGTGGCGACTTTCCTGGTAGTGGCCCTACTGAGTGCGCTTCTCATGGCGGCCATTTCGTATTTCCTCGTGCAGTGGATCAACAGGCCGCTGGAGTTGATGCTCCACGCAGCGCGGCAGGCAGCGGAAGGCGATCTGAGCCACGAGGTGCCGGTAATCGCACGTGATGAGGTGGGCGAACTTGCAGCCACGTTCAACCTGATGATCCGTAACCTTGCGGCGTCACAGCGAAAACTCGAGGAATGGGGCAAAGAGCTTGCGTCCAAAGTCGCTGCGCAGACGGGTGAATTGAACCAGGCACGAGAACAGGTTGCGCGGGTGAAGAAGTTGGCCTCACTGGAGAAGATGGCCGACGGAATGGCCCGCATCATGGCACACATTTCGGACCCGCTCGTGCCCGCATATCTCGAAGACGGCGATGCTTCGGGCAGTGCAACAAGCCGGATTCTCGTCCTGGACCAGGATGAGAATGTGCTGGACGTCTGTCAGCGTATCCTTGAGGGCGAAGGCTTTGAGGTGCAACTTGCGCGGACTGTTGAGGAATGTCTCAAGGCCCTTGAGGGCGACATCTACGATGTGGTCGTAGCGGACATCGACATGCCAGGTACAACCGGCACCGAACTCCTCAAGGAAATCAAGAACCGCCAGCCCGAGCTCATGGTCATCTTCACCGCGCCGTTTAAGGCGACCGAAGAAGCAGTGGAAGCCGTGACCCTGGGAGCGTTCGACTATATTCCCAAACCGTTCGGCCCTCACCAGATACTTCTCATGGTGTACACAGCGCTTCAGACGCGGCAAGCTACTGACCGGACCCGGCGTGAACACGCGTCCGAGCGAGCCGAGAAGATTTTTCAGCGATTGCCTGTTGCCATCGCCCTCGCGGACCGTGCCCATCGGGTGGTGTACAACAATCGCGCGTTCCTGGAACTCGCGTCCAAGGATGGGCAAGAGGTCGTGACCGCGCGAACTTTTAAGGAACTCTTCGGCGTTGACCCCCTGGAAAGGCGTCCCGGGGAAGAAGACGTGGCGGGCTCCCGATGGCTGGAGCTGCCGAAAGTGGGGCGCACCGCGAAATTGTATAACTTCAAGCTCACCGAGGAAGATCTGCGCGTGCTGATGCTGGTAGACGTCACCGACACTGTGAAAAGGGATCAGCAGACGGATGTCCTCAGGCACGAGACTCTCACCCGCGCACAACAAGTCATTCACCAGCAGATGCGGGTCGCGCAGGAAATCGCCGGCCTGCTTGGAGAAACTACCGCGGAGACCAAGGCAGCGCTCTTTGAACTGATCAACCTGGCCAGAGAAACCGGAGAACAGCGATGACGGCTCCGCTTTATATCGAAGCCGGCGAGGCTCACATCTCCAAACACGGGGAGATCCTGTGCGGGGATTCTCTCGTGGTGTCGTCGTTCGACGGCGGCCGCCTGATGGTACTCTCCGACGGCCTTGGCAGCGGCGTCAAGGCGAACGTTCTGGCTACGCTTACCACCAAGATTGCCACCCGTCTCATGGAGCGCGGTCTTCCCCTCGAAGAAGTCGTTGAGACGCTGACGGACACGCTGCCGGTATGCCAGGTCCGAAAGATCGCTTACAGTACCTTCACGCTGCTCAAAGTACTCGACGACGGGAGCGCGTACCTCGCGGAATTCGACAACCCCCCTACCTTTTTTCTCAAGCGCGGATACGTGAGCCAGGTCACGTACAGAGATCGTACCATCGGCACGCGCAAGATCCGTGAAGCGCGGTTACACGTGGAAGCGGGCGACTGGCTGGTAACCGTCAGCGACGGGGAGATCCACGCGGGGATCGGCGCACTTCTGAATCTTGGGTGGGATTGGGACAAAATTGCCAAGTTCCTCGAAACCCAGGTGCATGAAGACGCAAGCGCGCAACAGATCGCTCAGGTCCTGGTAGATCAGGCGAACGATCTGTATCAGAGCAAACCCGGCGATGATACCACCGCGGGCGTCCTCAAGATACGGCCGAAACGGTTCGCTGTCTTCATGATCGGACCGCCGGTGAATCCCCAGAATGACGACCTGGTGGTTAAGCATTTCATCGAGTTTCCCGGCCGCAAGATCATCAGCGGCGGCACCACCGCGGCGATTGTGGCCAAGAGGCTGAAACGTGAGGTGTCGGTGGACCTCTCCACCATGACCGCCAAGATACCACCCGTAGGCAAGCTGGAAGGCGCGGATCTGGTCACGGAAGGCGTCCACACGGTAAATCGCACGCTGGAGATCCTCCAAGACTCACCCGATACCGGTGAACTGCGCAAGCGTCGGGACGGAGCCAGCCAACTGGCGCGGGAGTTTCTGTACGCGGACAGTGTTACGATATTCCTCGGCCAGGCGATCAACCCCGCGCACCTCAACCCGAACCTCCCGCAGGAAATGGGATTCAAGAGCCGCAGCGTTCAGGCGATCGTGAGCTTGCTCAAAGATATGGGAAAGGAAGTGACGCTGGAGATTTATTAAGGGCGCGCTTCAACGGCGATTGTCAGAGCTGCGATCTTAGGAGACGACAGAATGCCTTTGGTGGGACAGGCGTCTCGCCTGTCTGGACGTGACAGGCGAGACGCCTGTCCCACCAAAGCATGTGTTGATTGTTTGCTCTGGGGGGTGGCTCCGACGATACACGTCTGAGCGCCGAAGGCGTAATACCAGTGCGCTTTCATGCATCTGAAAATGGCGGGCACGGAGGCCCGCCGCCACCAAACATAGTAGGGGCCGGCGTCCCTGCCGGCCCTTTCAATGTCGCATGTTAGAAGGCGCATTGGTATAAGAGGTCTTGACAGTTCGTACTGATCCCTCTCTCTTTGCAGACGGAATCCAGACCTCTTGTTGCTCCGCAACCCCGACGTATAACGTCGGGGCTACCCAGTTCTCTGCCAGACGAAAAAGCATGTGAGCGAGTTCATCTTTTAGTGAAGGGTGGATTTTCTACCTTCGCAGCCTTGCAGTACCAAAAGAGCGCCCCACCACCTTGCCCGTCACTCCTCACCCTTGACCGAACAGTTACCCTTCGTTGCTGTTCGTTAAGATACCGGCTTGACTTCATCACCTTTTCAGCATTATTATTCTATTATTCCATCGCATGACTTACGGACGAAAAAAGGCCCGAGCCTGCGGCGCGATGACGTAAGTGTCTGCAGACGGGCGTTCTGTCGTTCCTCCGGTCCAAGATCGACTTGACCGTGAGGGGACGAGCACCATAGCGACAACGACTCACCGAACTGACGCGCAGAGCGGCAAAGCCGGCCACCGCGGTCCGTTCGTGTAGCCTTTTTAAGGAAGGGCCGGGGAACCCTTTCGGAAGACGATGGGTTCCCCGGAGTTTTTCCACAACTGACATGCAAAGGCGCACATTCCTCCAAGCGGTCGGCGCGGCCGGGATCGTATCCCTGATCGACATCATCTGGTTGCACAGGCCTGTGCAGGCGACTCGAGGCACCTGCGAGACTCCAGGACTCAAAGGCCCGTTCGACATCGCCCTGGACGCATCGGGGCGTCTCCTCGTCACAGATCCGCCCAGCTATTGCGTTATCTCTCTCGATCACGCGCACAAGCCTGACTTCGGCTTCGGGGGTCCGGGCGCGGCAGAGGGGAAGATGAACTTCCCCAAAGGCATCGCGGTCGACCGCGACGGATTCGTGTATGTGGCGGACTGTAACAACTGCCGAGTTCAGGTATTCTCCTCGACCGGTGAACTTCAGCGAGTTATCGGCTCGATCGGGTCCATCGGCGGCAGCTTCGCCAACCCTCAGGGCGTACACGCGGATGCGGAAGGCCGACTCCTCGTCGCGGACACGCGCAACCATCGAATCCAAGTATTTCGTGGAAATGACCTTATCGCGATAGTCGGCGACCTCGGCGACGGGGATGATCAATTCCGCCTTCCCACAGCCTGTGTGACGGGTCCGGACGGCGATATCCTGGTGTTGGACAGCAAGCACGGCCTCGTCAAGGTGTTCGGCAAGGACCTGAAGTTCAAGCGAGGTTTCGGCGGAGTCGGCGCCGCGGCCGGCCTGCTCAACCTGCCACAGGGCATGGCCCTCGACGATCGGGGGCATCTCTGGGTCGCGGATACCAACAACCATCGGCTCCAGGAATTCACGCTCGAAGGCACGCTGGTGTCGGTCCTGGGAAAGCACGGCCGAGCGCCTGGTGAATTCGACAGCCCCACAGGAGTGCTGTGCAACGGAGCCTCGATCTTCGTGGCAGACAACGGCAACGGCCGAGTGCAGGTGTTGGCGCGAGCATGAGGACACGTTTTGCTAATACCATGTTTCGTATGTTCGGTCGCAGATTTCGGGAGGCCATGGTGGGACAGGCATCTTGCCTGTCTCCTTCGGAAGTCATCGCCAAGAGACGTGACAGGCGGGACGGCTGTCCCACCAACGCTCGCCCACATAGTGGGGCCGGCCTCCGTGCCGGTCCTGGATTAATGGCCGGCAGAGACGCCGGCCCCACCAGAACAAGGGCACCAATGGTGATCCGATAGCGAAGAACCCGCAACCGCACTTGCGCCACGATGTACTAAGCGAAATGACATTCGACGGGCACAAACGGACACAACGATGACCCTCGAACAACTGACACTCGGCTTCTTGATTGCGGTCTTTCTCGCAGCGGAAGTGTACCGCTTCACGCGCGGGACCCGCGGGGTCATTGTAACGGTAGACGAGCCCGCGATGCCGTTCGTGGCGCTTCCCATTACCAATGTGAGGGTTAGGCTGGACGACGGCCGCGAAGTTCAGGCGCGGCTCGACGCATGCACTTCATGCATGGGACACCTTAAGACCGGCGACCAGGTTCGCGTTGCCGAGACCAGAGAGGGCTGGGTCGTGGACCTGCCGTGGCGCAACCGAAAGCACTGCGCGAATTCCGACGCACGCGGCGAGATTCGCTCGTGCTCCGACCGAGGGTGAGGAGACCGTCTGGTGGAGATTCTCGGTTACATAACGCTTTTCCTCTTCCTCTCGTTGATGCTTCTCACGCTGTTCGGTTACATCCGCACGCCGGTTCAGACGGTATTGGTCCTGTCAACGATTCTCTGCCTCATCATCGGCGGCGTGTTTCGGTTCGTCTATTCGGGCTGGGACGCGGTGATGCTGCTGCCCAACGAGTTTCTCGGGGGCATCATCCTTCACCCTATCACCGCGCTACTTACCGGATTGTTTCTCGCTGGCGGACTCAAGGCTTCGGGCGGTTTCGAAGCGCTCAAGGTGATACTGGGCTATCTGCGTAAGAGCCCCATCGGCCTGGTCGGCACGCTGGTAATCCTGATCAACTTGCCGGTGATCTCGTCGCTGCCCTGTGGCCGAATCCTCGCTGCTGCGCTGCTTCCGCTGCTGTTCACCTTCGGGTTCGAGGGCGGTCTCGGCATCCTGACCAAATCGCAGCTCATCGTGCTGATAGGCACGTTCACCCGCAACGCCATGGGATCGTGCGGACCCTCCCCAATCGGTGGCGTCGGCCAAATCGGTGAAGGCTTTCTCGGCAGCTTTTTCGCCACCGCTTCAGACGGCATCCTCCGAGCGCCGCAAGCTTTTGCGTTGATTCTCGGCACAGCTATCGTAGCGCTCTTTCTCAAGCTCATCAGCCAGCGAGTGTATCCGGAGGACGTATCTCTGAGGGACACACCCGAGGGCCAGGCTGCGGGCAAAATCGAGCCGGAAATTCACGCGCCCTTCGAAGGCTACCTCGCGCTGGTGATCTTTGTAGCATCACTGTTGATTTCGATCTTTCAGCCCTTCGGCAAGATGCCGGTACAGACGGTGCTCGTCGCGGGTGCACTCGTAATGGTGGTCGTGTGCCGCATCAGAATCAACGATCTGATGGAAGGCATCATCCTGCTTCCGGTTACTGCCATGACCGCGGGATTTCTCGCTGCGGGTGCGCTGGCTGCCACTGGTGGGTTCGACGCGCTTGGTGTGATGCTCAACAGCCTCGTGAAGGTGCCGTTCCTCGGGATAGCGGGCATGATCGCGATTTTCGTGCAATTCCAGACGATCCTGCCGCTGTCGTGCTCGCGGATTCTCACAGCCGCGCTGGTGCCGGTGCTGTACTTGTTCGGACCCGCGAAATTCGCGTTTCTTGACTGGTCGCAACTCGCGATCGTTATGGCCGCATACATCATCAACGCGACCACGTCGTGCGGACCGTCGCCTCTCGGCGGAGGTGGCATGATGGGCGAAGGGACCATGCGAGCCGAAACGGGCTTCATCAAAGGAGCGTACACCTTCTCTTCCATGGCGGTTATGGCCCCACTCGCGGCGATCTACATGAAGTTCCTCAACCTGTCGGTGTTCGAGCCCAGTGACCCAAAATTCGCCCAGGACATCCTGACAATCGTGGAATTCACCCTGCTGGTCGGCGCAGCGAGCATCGCCTTTATCGCTCTCGGAGGCCGCGTCTTCGGGCACGAGGCTTCGAAGAACTGGTTCACGCAAATGGCGGGCTTCATCGTCTGCGGGGCGATGGCGGGTGGCATCCTGGCGTTCGCGTTGTTCGAGACCAATCCCACGGCGATCGTCCAGGGCATTATCGGCGGGATAATCGCCGCGGTGCTTATCATGCTTATGGTCCCGAGAACGCTCTCCCGACGCATGACCGCAACCCTTACGGGTGAAGGGATTTCGGGGTAACACTGTGCTTACCTGGGTGATGTTTCTTTTCGTGGGCGCCCTTTCCGGTGCGATCATCGCATGGGCGCTCGATATGAAGACCGGCAAGGAACTGGCGCAAGGAGCCGTGGGCGGACTCATTGCGGGCCTGCTCATGGCCGCGATGCTCCCCCACTGACATAGGCAACGATTATGGCGGACCCGGAAAGCACACATAGGCCGAAAAAGCGAGAAGACCCGGACCAGCCGTACGTCCTGCCGGGGATTCATCGGTTCCAGTTCTTCACGAACCTGAAAGACCGCGGCTGGACCATGAACCTGGACAGGGCCGCGCTTTTCGGCGTGGTTGCTGCGCTGCTTGCCACCATGATCAAGCCGCTGATGCGAGGAAACGCGGCAACGATCTACTGTTACGAATGCCGCGCGTGCTACGCAACCCAGGACCGCTGTCCCGTCGGGATAGCGTATCAAGCCGAACTCGCCGTGGCTGGCAGAGTGTGCGACTACGACCGTTTCATCCGCAACGGCGGGCTCAAGTGCATCCGGTGCGGCAACTGCCAGAGCTACTGCGTGCAGTATCTCCCTCTGCCTCAGATGTTCGGCACCATGCAGCAGGACACGAGGACGGCCATCCGCAGCGGTATCGTGCCTCGTTATGTGCTCGAGCGGGCTTTAAAAGATGGCCTTGTTGGAAAGGAATTCATCGATGACGTGGTCAAAGCTCTCGCGTGATCCGGGAGGAGTGCTGGTAGACGCGCTCTCTACCCGTGGAGTGCGCCTGAGCATTTACCTCGTAATCGCTGCAGCGCTCTTCCCGTCGAGCCGCTTCATTCTTGCGCTCTCTCTCCTGGTTGCTCTTGCTGTTGTTTGGGGCCGGGAGTATCGCCGGAACGGCAGCCGGAAGATCCATTACCTGGCCACGGCCGTGTGCGTGCTCGTGGTTGCCTTCTTCCTTGCGCGGGCGGACGTTCGCGATGTGGACGAATTGCGCCTCGCACGAAACCCATGGGGCGCAGGAATCGAACTCGTGCGGGACGGCACGTATGTCGGCCAGGGTGAAGGATATCGGGGACCGATCAGCGTGCAGGTGCAGGTGAAGAATCATCGCATCACCGGCTTGAAGACGCTCGAGTATCCGGACCTCATTTCCGTGCAGGACAATGCGCTCGCACAATATAAGAACCAAATCCTTGCGACCGGAAGACTTGAGCCGCCGGCCCAGCCCGCGTTGTTCCGAGGAGCGGAGGCGACACTCACCGGGTACGCGACAGCAATCGAGCGGGCGTTGAGCGCAGGCATTCCGAATTATCCGCACTACAGCTTGTTTTCTCGAATTGTACTCGGAGCGTTCATCGGGATCGCGCCGGACCGAGTAGCGCTTAACGCGTTGGCGATCCTCTTTGCGGCCTTTCTCGTGTTCGAGTACACACTTCAGTCGATGCTCATTCCCGGGACGGGCCGCGCGATCAACTGCTACAACTGCGCTACCTGCGTCGGCGTGTGCCCGATCAAAGAAGCGGAAGGGGTCCAGTTCCCGATGGGGCTGGTGCTGCTCACGAGACTGGGTGACTACAAGCGGGTGACGGAACTTTCGCGCTACTGCGTGGGATGCGGTCGATGCGCTGCAAAGTGTCCGATCGGTAACTCCGGGCCGCTGGTGATCTCCGCCGCGTTCCAAGCGTGCTTCAACCGCAAAAAGGTCGAGGAGCTCGAGCAGGCGCAGGGGGCGGCCACATGAGCAAGCCGGTCGGATACGCCATAGCCGCTGTGGTGCTGCTCGTGGTGGTTTTCGCGGCCGCGGACTACTCGACCCGTACGGCAGCGTGTATGGCGTGCCACACTCAGGAGGCTGCGTACGCGGAGTGGATGATCGGCCGTCTGCAAGCTGAGAAAAGAGGCTTCTCTCACGAAATGATCGCGTGCGCTGATTGCCACGTAAAGGGAGCGCCCGAACGGACCATCGCGTCGCGGTTCAGGGGCTTGCTGCACGCGGTGGAGTACCTCGTGCCTCAGATCGACCCGCGACGCTCCACCACGCCGGGGCTCGTAAAGCGCTGGCCTGTGCCATACGAGAACTGCCAGAGCTGCCACCTTGGGTCGATCGTGCGAAAAACAGCGCAGGTGAGGGACCTGACCCCAAACTTGCAGCAGATAGGTCTCGTGATGGACCATCGCAAGCATGTGCTCGCTCGGGATGACACCTGTGCGAAGTGCCACGAGCGGTACAAAGAGAAGGGCGCAGCGGATCGAGGCGTAAACTACCTGGAAGTGAACCATCTGGGGTGCGATTCATGTCACAGCGCGGCGTCGCACGCGTACCGCGCAGGCCGCGTGCTACCGCTTTCCGAGAAGGAATTCATCCTTGCGCGAGACGAGGCGTGGAACAGACTCGCGACCAATCCGCGGTGGATGGTTCCCATCCCTACGGAGCAGACGTGCCGAAAGTGCCACGACGGCAAGTTTCACTACAAGACCAAGATCTTCCTCGCGGACTGCAGGAATGACGACAATTTCGACAATTGCGTGAAATGTCATCCCCTCATAACGCGTGAATACTTCGATAAACTGAGAGCAACCCGTGGGAAACTCACCTCCGCGCCGAGCGGTCGTGACTCGGGCGGGTGAGAGGAGGCAAGGAAATGCCCTCCATTAGAGATGACAAGGAAAAGATCAACCGCGAGATCGCGGATGAAATACTCAAGATAAAGCTGCCGCCCGTGGCCCGATTCCGGCTGCTGTCCCGCGGGATGGAACCGTATCATCGGCTGGACATCAAGGACGAAGCGTCTGACATCACTGGCGACAAAGCCTGTCTCGCGTGCGGCAACTGTATCGACTCGTGTCCGGTGCTCCGAAAGCGTCCCGAGCTTTTCGAGAAGACGGAACAACGGACATCGTTCGCGCTGGAAGCGTGTGTGGGCGAGGATTGCGAGCAGTGCTACTCGTGCGTGCTCGCGTGCCCGCAGGTGGATACCGCTTACAAGGACTACATAGTTGACGAGGTGATCCCGGAGACGATCCAGCCGGCTCCGCGAATTACCGCACTGGACAACTATTTCATGGCCATCATCGCGCTCGTGTTCGGGGTGCTCATCGGCGTGTTCCTCGCACGATGACCAGCCTCCGGCAATTGATGACGACGCAGGGTGAAGAAAGGATGAGCGAACATGTCAACGGCTGAACCCCTCCAGTCAGCACCGGAACAAGTGCCCCAGCTCGATTTGTCAGAGCGCACGGACCTGGTTCCGATCTTCATTATGGGGAAGAAATACGACGTCCCCAGCACCCTGACCATTCAGAAAGCGCTCGAATATGCGGGCTACCAGCTCATACGCGGGTGCGGTTGCCGGGGCGGCATTTGCGGCGCGTGTGCGACTGTCTATCGAATGCCGGGCAGCCCGAAGATCCATGTGGGACTCGCGTGTCAAACCTTGGTGCAGCCCAGCATGTACCTCACTATGGTTCCGTTCTTCCCTGCGAACCGCGCGGTATACAACATCGAGGAGATGAAACCCGACACGCACGCGCTCCTCAAGGCGTATCCGGAACTGACCAAGTGCATGGGGTGTAATACCTGCACGAAGTCCTGTCCGATGGAACTGGACGTAATGGAATACATCTCCGCCGCGCTGAGAGGCGACCTGGAACGCAGCGCAGAATTGTCCATGTCATGCGTCATGTGTGGAATTTGCGCATCGCGGTGTCCGGCCGAGTTGGGCCAGTACAATATCGCTATCCTGTGCCGGCGGCTCACAGCACGGCACCTCAGGGCCAAGGCCGCTCACGTCGCCGACATGGTCGAGCGGATCCAGACAGGCCGGTACGAAGAGCCGCTCCGGCAGCTTATGACAGCCGATTTGGATACGCTTCGGAAGCTCTACGTTGACCGGGAAATGGAGCCCCACACTGGAGACGAAATGTGGCAACCCCAGGAAACGCGATTCCTGTAAGTCGGTTACGGGAACTAGAGCTGTTCTCTAGAGTTTTGACGTATTCGCTCCGGGTGCCACTGCTGGCTTGTCCAGCAGCGCCTCTCCGGAAAACACTGCTGGACAAGCCAGCAGTGGCACCCAAGATATGATGCTTGCTCGTTTTCGAGCATGTGAAATCCGACAGAGATTTAGAGAACTGCTATAACTTAGGCGCCGCGGGACCCGTCACTGGGAGGCAATTATGGGATATACCGCCGAACTTCTGCAACTGATCAAAAGGGTCGACAAGACCCGCCCCGAACGTGTGGCACGGAAAAAGGCCGGGGTGGAGTTCACCGCACTCACCCTCGACCAGCGGGCCGACCGGCTCAAGAAATATCATCCCGACTACCGGGAAGGCGGCCTGCGTGAACTCAAGATGGGGCCGAGCAAGGGCTACGCGCTCGCCAGAGAGATCGCGGATCTCTTCGAGGCGCGCAGTCGTGTCGATCCCGACAAGATCGACCTGAACGAAGTTCACTACGAAACCGACGTGCTCGTGATCGGCGGCGGAGGTGCGGGCACGGCCGCGGCTCTCATGGCACAGGAACAAGGAGCGCGCGTCATTATCGCTACCAAGCTCCGGCACGGTGACGCCAATACCATGATGGCCGAAGGCGGTATCCAAGCTGCAACCAAAGGTTGGAAGGACTCGCCGTACTACCACTACCTGGACGTAATGGGCGGCGGGCACTTCGAGAACGACCCGGAGCTCGTGCGCACCATGGTGCTCGAAGCGCCCAAGGTGATCGCGTGGCTGGAGCGGCTCGGCTGCATGCTGAACAAATGGCCGGACGGTAAGCTCTTCACGCTCCACGGAGCGGGCACCTGCCGCAAACGGATGCACTACGCTGGCGACCTCACCGGCGCGGAAATCATGCGCACTCTGCGAGACGAAGCCCGCAACCGCATCAAAGACATCGGTGTGCTCGAATTCTCGCCTGCGGTCGAGCTCCTCCTGGACGACAAGGGGCGCTGCTCCGGCGCAGTGCTCTACAACCTGGAAACCGAAGAATACTTCCTCGTGAAGGCCAAGGCCGTGGTCATGGCTACCGGCGGGTGCGGACGACTCCACATCCAGAACTTCATGACCACCAATCATTACGGTGCGACCGGCGACGGGTTGGTGATGGGCTATCGCCTCGGAGTAGGCGTTCGATTCCTCCACGCGACACAGTATCACCCGACCGGAGCTGTTTTTCCCGAACAGGCCGAAGGTCTTCTCATTACAGAAAAGGTTCGGGGCGCGGGCGCGAACCTCGTGAACATCGACGGCGAGCAATTTGTCTTCGAACGTGAGCCGAGGGACATCGAATCTGCCAGCATCATCAGGGAATGCACCACGTCGGGCAAAGGCGTTCCCGTGCCGGGCCAGCCGGGAAAATTCGGCGTGTGGCTCGATTCGCCCATGATCGATCTTTTGGAAGGCGAAGGCACCGTGGAGCGCGAATTCCCCGCGAAATTCATTCTCTTCAAGCGTTACGAGATCGACATCTCAAAGGTGCCGATGCTCGTGTATCCTACGCTGCACTACCAGAACGGCGGCCTCGCGTACAAGCCGAACGGGGCCACGGCAGTGCAGGGCTTCTTTGTGGCGGGTGAAGTGGGCGGCGGCGTGCACGGCGCGAACCGTCTCATGGGCAACTCGCTCCTTGACATCACCGTGTTCGGACGATTGGCGGGCGAGACCGCAGGCCTGTACGTCAAGGAACGGGCCGACATCGGAGCGCTCTCCGTGGAGCATGTCCGAAAGTATCACAATGAACTTGAAGAGGCAGGCATCGAAACCGATCGAGTGTCTCCCATGATCCTGCCCGACTACGCGAATCCAATGGTGAGAAAGCGCCAGTGGACCACCACGTACGTGGGCACCATGAGGTAGCGCTGGGGAGCAGGACTTCGATGGGATTGGCTCCAGAAAGACCGACCGCGTTCGAGGCATTCAAGGCCTACATCACGAACCTGCGGGATTCTTCACCGTACTGGCGGGTGCAAGCCGCAGCATGGGGAATCGCCATCGTCGTGATGATTGCGGGAGGAGTGCTCTTCGCGTTTCTCGCGCTCACCTCTGTGTTCGGCGGCGGAAGCGTGACGTACGAGGCCAAGGGATCACCAGGACCGGTGACGTTCCGCCACTATACGCACATGTGGTTCCAGGACGGAAAGTACAAGGACTGCAAGACTTGCCACGATAAGCTTTTTGCCGCGCAGAAGTTCGGGACATACGTGCTGCGGGCGCTCGACGATTCACCGCCGAGGAAGTACCGGATCGGCAAGGACTCAACGACGCTCTTCGTGCCCGCGCCGGCTAACGCAGCAGAGCCGGAACTCGTCACGTACGAGACCCAAAGAGCGTGCAGCACTTGCGCGACCGGGAACTGCCATGACGGTAAGGAATCGTTCAGTCGAATGGAATGCCTCCAATGCCACCAACGTCGATAAGGGCGGTGCAATGGACATCCGCAATCAATCAGATTGAGCTGGATTGATAGCGATGAGTACTATGGAAGGCACGCAGGTGTCGTTATGGCGCTCAGGAGGTGACTCATGAAAAGGGCCGTGTGGCTGTCTTTCGATCTCGGTATCAATGGTGATTATGAAGGCATGTACGCGTGGCTTGCCAATCGTGAAGCGACCGAGTGCGGTGATAATTTCGGGTTTTTCCGGTACGAGTCCAAAGGTGATTTGCTCAATCAGTTGGCAGCAGATATCCGCGAGAATGTCGAATTGACAAAGAAGAACCGCATTTACGTCATTTACCTAGGCGACGACGGAAAAGTCAAAGGCAGTTTCCTCTTTGGGAAGCGCAAACAGGCCCCTTGGACCGGTTACGGTTCAGTGAAGGAAGAGGAATTGGTGGATGAGGCATAGCATTAACAAGGTGGCGCTTGTAGACTCGGGATTCTGGATAGCGCTGCTGGACAAACGCGATCAACACTACGATGAAGCCCAGCAGAAGGCTGAGATGCTCCTTGATTTGCGCTATGTTCTTCCCTGGCCGATTTTGTATGAGACCTTACGCACGCGTTTCGTACGTCGACCGCTGGCCGTGGGGAAGTTTAAGTCCTTTCTCAAACGTCCGGGCACGACTTTTCTGGAAGATGCCAAATACAGAGCAGCAGCCCTGAGCGACACCCTGTCCGAGCGGCCCCCGAGCGGTCGCGTTTTCAGTCTCGTCGATAATGTCCTGCGCATGATCATTGCGGACACGACAGTCAAAGTGGATTGCGTCTTCACCTTCAACAAGCGCGACTTCATCGATGTCTGTAGCCGCCGTGGAGTGGAAATAGTTTGAGCCGGAGAGCCTGAAAGAAGGAGATCTGAGCCTGTAGTCGAGCCATTCGCAGAATCGCGAATGTGCCGTCCTCTAGGCGACAAAGGCGGATAAGAACCAGCGATCAACCGTTGGATACGTAATGCAGCAAAAAGAACCTGGAAAATTCGATAGCACGACAATGGAACCGACCGGCGGCGAAAAGCTCACTCCCCGCCGCTGGGGTATGCTCGTGGACCAGCGCAAGTGCATTGGCTGCCACAGCTGCACGATCGCGTGCAAGAGCGAGAACAACGTGCCGCTCGGGTACTGGCGGTCCTGGGTCAAGGGCGTTCAGAAAGGGACTTTCCCCAATGTAGGGAATTTCTTCCTCAGGCGGCTCTGTAATCACTGCGACGTGGCTCCGTGCGTGCAGGTGTGCCCGGTCCAGGCCACGGTACGCCGCCCCGAAGACGGTGTCGTGGTGATGTACTACGGCAAGTGCATCGGCTGCGGAATGTGCATCGCCGCGTGCCCGTACGACGCGAGATTTTTCAATCCTGTGGGCCAAACTGCGGACAAGTGTGATTTCTGCGTGGCCCGTATCGACAACGGCCTGCAACCCGCGTGCGTGGAGGCGTGCGTTTCCGGAGCACTTGTCTTTGGCGACCTGGAAGATCCCGGGTCCGTGATCTCAAGAAAGCTTGCCGAAGTGGGCACCACCGTCATCAAACCGGAGCTCGGCACCCAGCCGAAAGTCTTCTACGTCGCTGCCGACAGCAAATTGATGGGACGCATCCAGTTCTCTCGGGATTGGAAACAGGAGATCTTCGACTACCACAAGCATATCACCAGCCCCGACGCGGATTACTGGAAGAAAGAGGGGCCGAAATAGATGGAGACATCCGTCCTGTACAACGTGCCTCACGCGGTCCCCTGGAAGGTCTTCATCCCGCTTTATTTCTACTTTACCGGCCTCTCGGCGGGGTCATTCATCCTTTCGACGCTTTCGACGGTGTTCGGCATCAAGCGCTTCAAACCCATGGCGCTGCCTGCCGCGATCATCTCGTTCCTGCTTTTGTTGCTCGCGCCGGCTTGCCTCATTCTCGACTTGCATCAGCCCTTACGTTTTTGGCATACGCTCGTTCCCGAGTATTTCAACAACACATCCGCGCTCTCGTACGGTTCATGGTTGCTGACCGCGTACCCCATTGCGAACCTGATCTACATTTATTTCATCTTCGTGAAGAACGATCGCGTAACCCGCATCCTGGGCATGGTGACCGTGCCGCTGGCGATCTTCGTGCACGCGTACACTGGGTTCGCGTTCGCGCTCGTACGAGCACGCGCGTGGTGGCATTCCGCACTCATGCCGGGTTATTTCCTCACGTCCGCGCTTTTGTCGGGCATTGCGCTGCTGTTCGTCGTCGCTGTGGTCATGGATCGGTATCGAAAGGAAAAGCTCGACCCGGATTTGTTCTCGAGCCTTCGATTGATGATGATCGGCATCCTGCTCACGGACCTGTTCTGGAACGGCTCATTTTGGCTGACGCTCCTGGTTTCCAACGCGGACGGATATGCATCGATCATGTATGCGCTGCACGAGAAACTCTACGTCTGGGGTGAAGTAGTCGCGGGAATGCTGGTGCCGCTGGCTATCCTGATCCTGCCCTGGACCAAAGACCACAAGGCATGGGTGTGTGCGGCATCCCTGCTGATCATCGGCGGTGTATTCCTCATGAGATACTCCGTCGTGTTCATCGGATTCGACATCCCATTGAGTTGACACTGGACCCCGAAGGCATGAAGAACCTGACTCGACGAGAATTCATCCGCATTGCCGGCCTCATGGGAGGCGTATCGCTCTTCGCGGGGTGTCAGCTCCTGAAACAAGACGCCCCCGTGCCGGAATACATTACCGGCGCTCCCGCGGTAGACCCGCTTGAAACCTTGCTGGGCGTGGAAAACGTGCAGTCCGTGTGCGGCCTATGCGCGGGAAACTGTGGGATCCGGTGCCGCGTGGCGCAGGGTGTGCTGGTGAAGATCGGTGGCAATCCGTTCAATCCGATCGCAACCGCGGAGCCTTTGCCGTTCGACACACCGCTGGAGAAGTCTCTTACGCACGGCGCGTCCGTCTGCGCGATCGGAGGAAGCGGTATCCAAACGCTGTACGATCCATTCCGCGTTGCAAAGCCTCTCAAGCGAGTCGGTCCCCGCGGGTCGGGCAAGTGGCAGGCGCTGTCATGGGAACAGGCTGTGGCGGAGATCGTCAACGGCGGAGACTTGTTCGGCGAAGGTGCTGTTGCCGGGCTCAAAGCACTCAAAGAGTCCGCTTCGGGTCCAGCGCTCCTTGCGGGCGGGGCCGACTGGGGCTCCACTATCTTTCTAAAGCGCTTTATGGCTGCATTTCCTCGCGCCACGCTCCTCCAGGATCGGGAATCCACAATCAGAGAGATCGCCCGCGCTGCCACAGAGGCTGTTTTTGGGCCGGGTGGCGGGCCGGTGGAGGCTGACTACCGCACCGCTCGATTCATAATCGGGTTCGGAGACGCTCCTCTGGATTCCGGCGTTCCTTTGGTGTCCCTCGCGCGAACCATCGCGAACGCACGCGTGAGTGGAGCCGGCTTCACATGGGCCGTTGTCGATCCAAGGCTTTCTACTTCGGCCACCAAGGCGGATCTCTGGCTGCCGATCATCCCGGGAAAAGACCTGGATCTCGCACTGGGAATCGTGCGAGCCCTCGCGGATCATCACTCCGCTTTCGCGAAATTCCCCGATCAGGCGCTCAAGGCCTCTTTCATGAGTCGAAGCCTTGCCCAGTACGCGGAGAGCTGCGGAATCCCTGCTGACACGATCCGCAAGGTCGCAGGGTTGCTTGCCTCGGAAGGGGCTCGGGCCGCGGCGATCCCCGGAAGAGGAATCCTCGCACAGCCCGACGGCCTGGAAACGGCCAAAGCAGTGCTGATGCTCAATCGCATGGTAGGATCGGTTCCCGGCTCGGGCGGCTTGTTCCGCCGGGATGATTCGTTCCTGATCGACGCGGAAACGAAACTCCTTCGGTCCCAGACGGCCCGTTTGATGCCGTTCGATGCTTCGACGCCGGTGCAAGCCCTCGTAACGTGGCAGGCTGATCCGGTCTACGATGACCCACGTTCCGCCGACGGATATTTCCTCAAACGCGACAGAGTTCCGCTCTTCGTCGCGATCGACCGGAGCATCACCGAGACGACGGCGCTTGCGGACTATATCTTGCCCGACACCACGTACCTTGAACGATGGGATATCTGTCCATCGCCGCCTTCGGTGCCGGTGCGCGGCATCGGCCTCCGGTCGCCGGTAGTCGGCGCGATCGACTACGATTCGGGAACGTACGCGCCGATAATCCAAGGCACGCGGCCCATGGAAGAGATCCTCGCCCATGTTGCGGTCGAACTCCGCCTCAGTGGTTTCGGGCGCGACTCTGCCGGGAAGCTCCCGACAGCATGGGGATTCTACCGCCCGACCCTCGAGGTGCTGCTCACATCCATGCAGTCCGCGGGCTTTGCCGTGAACGGGTCCCAGGATGTCGCACGCGTAGTGCAGCGCGGCGGGCTGTTCGCCCCCGAGAGTGTACGCGGATTTACGCCCCAATGGCAGGACACTTTCGACTACCGACGCCCTCAAATCAAGTCCGCTCGGGCGTCATCGCCCGCGGGAAGCGACGAATTCGTGCTCTTCACCTATTCCCTTCCCTTCCACCGATCGCCGGAATCGGGCCTGAACAGCTGGCTCCTGGAAGTGCTGCCCGAAAACCGCGTCATGATCAACACCACAGACGCGCGGCGGCTCGGGATCGCCGACCTGGATACCGTGAATCTCGAGACCCGCGACGGCAAGACTCGGGTGCAGTGCAAGGCCCAGGTCATTCCGGGCATCCGGCCCGGCACGATCGCTCTCGCCAGAGGGTTCGGATATACCCAATCCGGCGTCAAGTCCTACATTGTCGACGGCTCACCGAGCGCTGCTGACAAGACCCGAGGCGCTGGAGTGAACCCCGCTGGATTGCTGAGTGCTTCGCCTCCGGCCTTGATTAAGGTGCGGAAAGTTTAGATGCTTGCGGGGCGTTAATGAGGATTGCCACGATTTTTGTCCGATTCCCATGGCGAAAGCCGTCATTCCTGCGAAAGCAGGAATCCAGTTTCCTTTCTGGGTTCCCGCCTTCGCGGGAACGACGCTTCCTTTTTCGATTACCCGTCTCCGAAGTAGACGGACATTATTTCTGGCAACGACTAAAGCAGTGGGCATTTTAACAGCGCTACCAGTAATTGATGCCGATTGACACATGACTATTTGCATTTCACGGGAGAAGAGCATAGAATTGAATCATGGCTGAGACGTTGAGAAATTACTTACGTGGCGCAGGAAGTCTTCTTGACTTGTTTTCGCCGGCGAACTACGATGAGGTGGTTCCCCGCCGATCAGTCAAGCAAAGTCTTGAGCAAGATTGGCGGAAGATTGGTGTGTACTTTCAGGCAAGCGTGACATGCCTCGTCAATGACGCAGAAATCCAAGAAAGACAGAAGCCCCTCGACTCAGAATAAAATCCCACCCATAATCCACGTACAATCCACTGCTGTTTCCTCTTTCGAGGGACCGATTCCCGCCCCGGAAATTCTGGAATACTACGGTAAGCTGGTTCCTGACGCACCCGAGCGAATTTTGCGCCTTGCAGAGAGCGAAGCCGAACACAGGCGCAGCATATATCGGTTCTCGAAAGTATTAATGGGTTGCCTTGCGGGTGCCACTGCTGGCTTGCCCAGCAGTGTGTCTCCATTCCGTCAAAACTTTCGAGAATCCCTATAGAAAAGCGTAAGCTGGAATTGGCCGGCTCCCAGGTTCGCCGAGGCCAGTGGTTTGGGCTGGTCTTCGGTCTCGCTGCTCTCTCGGTCGTTGGAGTTTCTGTTTACTTACATGCGCCCTGGGTGGCCGGCGTATTGGGCTCCGGGACAATTATTGCCGTGGTGACTGCGTTTGTGCTCGGCCGTCGGCGAGAGCATCCCTCGAAAGAGAAGACCGGACGCACAACGCCCCCCAATGTGTGAGAGTTCATACCCGACCTCGTATTTACCCATGACTTCCAAAGCTGGCCGTTGGGAGCGGGAGTCCGGCCGCGGCCTACTGAGGGGACCATTCTTCGCTGATGATCTTGAAGCCCTGATCCTTGTTTCCCACGAGGGTCATGGTCTTCCAGCCCTTGTCATTATGTGAATCGCCCTGGAATCGCTGGAAGAATCTCACCTGGTAGCCGCCGCGGACTTTCTTCACCGAGACGCGATCGAGTTGCACTCCGATAGTCTGGTACTTGCCGAACAGCTTCTTTTTGTGGTCGATGAATTGATCGTACACCATCTTGCCGGCACGGAAGCTGGAATGGTAGAAGCCCCCGTACGTATCCACATCCTTTGTCTCCCACGCTGTCTTCCACTTTGATAGAAAATCCGTCACCGCCTGCTTCTCCCCGGCTTCGCTCGGGATTTCGGCGGCCTGCTCGGGGGATTCTTCCCGATCTCTGATTCTTGGCTCGGGCGCCCGTTCGAACTTCGGCTCCGGCACCGAAGGCTTGACTAGTTCGGTTTTCCTTGGTTCAGACCGTGTGATACCCCGATCCGTCGGTCCTCCGTGCTCTTCCGCTGCGATCTTGCCTCGCGGGTACGCAAGAATTTCGCAAGATTCCATCGTGCGATATCTTCGACGTTCCGATTCCAGCTCAGCCTGCGTCGTTGGTATGGTCATGGTGGATTCGAGCGTGCTTTGGGCCGGGTTCCATACAAATTCTCTTCTTGTGGGCTTGGGCTCGTCGTCGCCCCACATAATCACTGTCCAACCGTCGTCGTACCCGAACGGGCAGAGAACAATTGTGGTGACGCCGGGAATGTTGCGCGCGGTTTCGATTGCCGCTTCCTTGGCATTCTTGAACTTCTTCGGTTGTGGGGCTTGTTTTGCTGCCGAGGGAGGTTGAGGAGGCTTCTCGGCAAGTTCCGCCGGAGTCTTCGAGCGCGAAGGCTCGCTGTCGGCATCCGGAATGCGCGGCTTCGTGAGGGCTGGTTCTTCGCGGGCTTCCGTCGTACTTTTCTCGGGTGGGCTCGACTTGTCCGGTTCAGGTTCGGTGGGCTTGGCGCCCGAATCCTCGACCGACGCTTTGTCTGGAGTGGGTTCGAGCTTGCCAAGGAACTGTCGGCCCATGGATAGACATCCTGCGCACATCAAGACCACGAGGCCGACCCACAGCCATGATACGTATCGGAATCCACCCGCTCGAAACATGGAGACTCCCGGAAACGAGGCGGACTGCGATCCGCCACGTAATGTGCGTAGTATACGCGTTCAGGTCGTGTCAAGAGGTTCGCGCGTTCCGCCGAAAGAGAGCGGGCAATGAGCGAAATTCACGCAGTTTCATACGTTCGTGTCGGAATTTGCCGCATTTCCGCAGTCCGGTGCTTTTGTCTCGCGCCGGTACTCGCCTTTTCATCATATCGAAACCAATACCAGAAATAGCACCTTCTGTTGTTTGTCGCACTGTGGCACGTCGATTGCTTGGAGAAATTCGCAAGAAGAGGCTCTTGTTCCTATGCGCGTTCAAATAAGTGACACCGGCAGCCCCCAAAATCCCCCCTGCCCCCCTTTACGAAAGGGGGGGAAGATCATACCCCCCTTTGATAAAGGGGGGTTAGGGGGGATTTTCATGTACCAAATGCGGAACTTACGACTAGTGCCGCAGTCACGTATGGACAGCGCATCAAAATAATGTGGGAGAGCGCTCCCTACCGGCCCCCGACGGATATTCACATTGTGACAGTTACCTGGCCGAAATCTATACTGCTGGCTGACGATGACCCTGACGTTCGATGGGGATTGAGAAAATGCCTCACAAGGGCCGGCTTTGCCGTCACCACAGCGGGAGACGGCTCAGAAGCCGTTGATCTGCTTCACTCGCAGCTGTTCGACGTGATCATCACCGATGTTCGTATGCCGCGTATGAACGGCTTGGCGCTTTTGGACTGGGTCCGGAGCAATCGCCCTGATACGCATGTGGTAGTGATGACCGCGTTCAACAGCTCGTATCTCAAGGACATGTGTGTGAGCAAGGGAGCGGCCCTCCTTCTGGAAAAGCCGGTAGACCCCAACATGCTCATCTCCGCCCTTTCTGGAGCGCTGCCACAGGCTCCTTCCGGATCAAACCTGCCGATCCCGTGAACCGGCCAGGTCTCTGTACAAGCCATCGAAGCGGCTCACCATCACTTCCACGGAGAAGTCCCGACGTATAAGTTCCGCGGCCGCCTTACCCAAATGACAAGCCTCTTCGGGATGCGCGAGCGCGTAAGTTATCCTGTTTGCAAGCGCTTCTTCATTCCCAGGATCAACGAGCCACCCGGTCTTGCCGTGCTCCAGGAGTTCTCGTGTTCCGTCCACATCAGTGGCAATGACAGGCCTGCCAAACGCCATAGCTTCCATGACCGCGTTGGGCATGCCTTCCCACAGAGACGCCTGTACATAAAGGTCCGTGCACGGCAGGATCGCATGAACGTCTCTGCGTTCGCCCAAGAAGCGAAGTGAGCGGGAAATCCGCAGAGAATCGGCCTGACGCTCGAGTTCTTCACGCAGCGGCCCCTGCCCGACGATAAGCAGAATGGCTTCCGGCGCTGCACGAAGCACTCGTTGAAACGCAGCTAGCAGCCCTGCGTGTCCTTTCTGCGGGTAGAGTCTGCCGACAGTAACGATCACTCTCGCGCCGGTCGGGACACCCAGGTTCGAGCGAAATTCTGCGCGCGCTATGGCTCCGCACACCGGACCAACATTGACGCCGTTGGGGATGTAGACCACCTGCTCGGGTCGAACCCCCTCCTCGGCCACGGCAAAGTCGATCGTGTGCAGTGAGTTGAACACCACCCGGTCGGCCCAGCGGGCCGTGATGCGATCGAGCGCGAGCTGCCACCGAGACTTGTCCACGTTCCGCGCTCGTATTGAAGATACGATAACCGGCACGCGAGCAGCACGCGCCACGGTCCGTCCGATAAGGTCGCCAAAGGGAAGGAACGTCTGCACAATCGTCGGTCGAAGCCGTACGAAATCGAGCCACATCCGGGCCAACCCCCACCCTGTAGCAATCGCGGCCTTGCCGATCACGATCACCTGTGAGTTCGCGGCAAGGAGTGCTGCCTCAATATCGGAATTCACCACATTGTTCAGACAGTAAACGCTCTGCTCATAGCCGCGTCCGGCAAGGCCTTCCACGAGATTGACGAGCGCGGTTTGGGTGCCGTCCCTGCGGAGACTATCGATGACATGGAAAAGTCGGATCGGCCGCGATGGACGGTTCGGATCGGCTGTGGCGCTGATCGGATAGGGGTTTAAGGAGACCATTACGGAATTATTCACTTCTTCAGCCTTCTAAGCCACTCTTCCAGACTGAGGAGCGCCCAGATCCGTTTGCCATGATCTGCAAGGCCAAGCCGGTTTTCTTCGACGAGTCCGGCGAGCCGGTCCTTCCTGAAGTACGGATGCAGGCTGGATCCGTCCGACAGGAGCCGGTCCTTCACTGGCTCATAGAGCGGTCCCTGGAACCATCGTCCGAGAGGCACGCTGAATCCCGTCTTGCCTCGCATTGCCACTTCCGGCGGGACAAGCCCTGCGAAAAGCTTTCTCAGAAGCCATTTCGTCTTGCCGGGCCGCACCTTCAATCGCACCGGAAGCCGCGCAGCAACCTCCAGCACCTTGTGGTCCAGAAACGGTGACCGCGCCTCAAGCGAATGGGCCATCGTGGTGCGATCTACTTTGGGCAAGAGCGCGCCCGGTAGATAGTTGTGGACGTCGGTGTAGAGCGTCTTGTCCACACGAGTCGAGGCTCGCGCTCGGCTGAACGTCTCTATGAGCAATTGAGCGGAATTGGTGCAATTCACGGCATCTCGCAAGTCGTCTGTATAGAGCGCCCGCTTGTCCGTCTCGGTAAAGTATGCTCCCCAGCGCACCACGCTTGCATCGTGAGGAAGATCTGCGGCTCGGCTCAGCTGACGGAGCGCCATCGCATAGCTGCGCTCCATGGGCCGGTCCGTTTGCACAGGCAGTGCCGCCGCGAGGCGATCGAACAGCCCGCGGCGGATTACCGACGGGATCAACGCGTAGGCATCGGCAATTACGTCCGCGTAGTAGCGCTGATAGCCAGCGAACGCCTCGTCTCCACCGTCGCCGTTGAGGGCCACGGTAACGTGGCGGCGGGTCATCTCCGAGAGGTACCACGTCGGTATCGCGGCCGGGTCCGCGAAGGGCTCGTCAAAGTGATGAACGAGCCGCGGCAGTACGTCGAGAGCGTCCGGTTCAAGGATGAACTCATGGTGATCGGTGCTGAAGGTTCGGGCAACCGCGCGTGCGTACGGCAATTCACTGAACGCATCTTCCTTGAAGCCAATGGAAAAAGTCTTCACAGGCTCGGTCATCATCCCGGCCATGAGCCCAACGATGATGCTCGAGTCAATCCCTCCGCTCAAGTGTGCGCCCAGCGGAACATCGCTCATGAGGCGAATCTTGACTGCTTCGGTTACCGTGTCCGTGACGATCTGCTCGATCTCTTCCCGCGGCAGGGACCACTTCGGCTCGTAATTCAGGTCCCAATAGCGCTCCACCGTAATGCGACCGTCGTGCCACATCAACCGATGAGCCGGCGGCAGCTTGCGAACGGCCTTGAACGCACTCCACGGGTCGGGAACATACTGGAGGGTCAGGTAGTGGTGGATGGCTTCCCAATCCACTTCTTGCGGAAGTCCGGGGTATTGGAGGATGCTCTTGATCTCAGAACCGAAGATAAGGCTACCGTCGTGCTCGGCATAGTAGAGCGGCTTTTTGCCTACCCTGTCGCGGGCCAGCAGCAGCCGGTGGAGGCGCTCGTCCCAGATCGCGAAGCCGAACATCCCTCGCAAGTGGTCAACGCAGGAAGGCCCGTGGTCTTCGTATAGGTGGACGATCGCCTCAGTGTCGGAATCAGTCCGGAAGGTGTGTCCCGCGGCCTCCAGTTGGGGGCGCAGTTCCGGGTAGTTGTAGATCTCTCCGTTGAAGACAATCCGGATGGTGCCGTCTTCATTGGACAGCGGCTGATCGCCGGTGATCAAGTCGATGATGGCGAGCCGGCGCATTGCCAGCCCCACGTTCCCGTTTACGAAAAAACCGTCGCTGTCCGGTCCCCGGTGGCGGATGACTTCATTCATCCTCTCGAGGGTGAGCCGCTCGACAGGCCTGTCATGCAGCGCGTGGACAAGGCCGCAGATCCCGCACATCACGCCACCGTCCCACAGGCGTTAAGACAAGACGGGAAAAGCACGAGATACGTGGCAAATTGGCGCCAACGCGCGGTCTTGTCATAAGCCCTTTCCCCCCCCTCAGTCCCCCCGTCAACGGGGGGAAGTGCGTCCCCTCCCCGTTGACGGGGAGGGACAGGGAGGGGGCATCTTCTGGAGTTTCGCCTTATCTTAGCTCCCATGAACCACCGTCCTTCGATGACGGCCGTCACGGGCCACGCACGACTCAGCGAGGGCAAGATATTCTTCGGCCACTCGGCGCCACGTGTAACGGGCTTCAACGAGGGTGCGACCGGCCGCTCCCATGGACGTGCGGGTTTCTCGATCCGTTACCGCGCGGCGGAGGGCCTCCGCGAGAGCCTGGTGATCCTCCGGAGGCACAATCAGGCCGGTTTCGCCATCGTGAACCAGTTCCTCGGTTCCAGCGACCTTGGTGGCTACTACCGGAAGGCCGGTGGCCATGGCCTCCAACACCACGTTGGGCATTCCTTCGTCACGGGAGGGGAGCGCAAGCACATCCATGCACCGGTACAACTCGGGCAGTTCCTCGCTGGACTTCCACCCCAAAAAGCGCACCCGGTGCGCAACACCGAGGCTTGCGCCGAGAGACTCAAGCTCTTGCCGATCCGCGCCGTCGCCCACGATATCAACCACGAAGGGTAGTGCGGGATCGAGCAGCGCCACGGCCTTTAGCAGCACGTCCACTCCTTTCTGATGCACGAGACGCCCCACAAAACCGACGCGGACAGCGCGGTCTTCGCTGGGCGTTTCAACAGGCCGGAAACGACTCACGTCAACACCGTTGGGTATCACGAGCACGGGCTGATCGGGTGCGGACTTTTGCACGAGCGCCTTCAAGCCGTCGCTGTTGGCTACTACGCCGGCAGAGCGTCTCCACAACCCTTTGATGGTCCCTCCCAAGAGCCGGTGATAGAATGCCAGATCGTACGGCTGGAAGCCTGGGACATCACCACCACGCAACGAAACAAGATAGGGGATTCCATACATCAGCTTGAGGGCAAGTCCTACAGGGCCGCTCGGGATGCCGAAAAACGTGACGGTCACATCAGGCCTCATCCGTCGCGCCAGCCAGAGCGCGGACACGGTCGCGCTGCAAACGAATGTAGCCATCTCCGGAGGTGTGCAGCGATCCGCGCGACGACGTACCACCGGCACTCGTCGCACCGCGAACCCATTCACTCGTTCACGGCCGGCCAGCCCCCGAAACGCTGATGTAAGAACCGTCACCTGAGCGCCGAGTGCGGCCAGTTCCTTGCTCAGATGCGCTGTTGCATTTCCGGCGCCTCCCCCGAGAGGCGGATATTCGTAGTTGACCAACAATATGCGCAGCGCTCGCATCAGGCCCACTTTTCGCGCCAGAGCTCAAAGACGAGCAGCGTCCACAGGAGCTTCCGATTGTCGCTCCGCCGGGCGAGGTGGTCATCCATTAAGCTCTTGACGTATGCCGGGTTGAATAGCCCCTCACGTTTAAGGCGCTCTTCGCTCAACATGTCCGAAGCCAAGGCACGCAGCGGCCCGCAAAGCCACTTGGCCACCGGCATGTTGAAACCCTTTTTCCCTCGCTTGAGTATCGACGCCGGCAGACGGCCCTTTGCCGCGCGGCGGAGCAGATACTTGGTGGTGAGCCCGCGCAGCTTCCACGCATGCGGCACCGTGTCGGCGAACTCCAGCACCGTCTGGTTCAGGAGCGGGACCCTCACTTCCAGCGAGTTTGCCATGCTCGCGCGGTCCACCTTGGGGAGGATGTCGCCCTCGAGATACAGTTTGATGTCGCAGTAGAGAATGCGGTTCATCAATTCCTGCGCGTCGCACGCGCGAAGGTGGCTGCCGAACACTTGCTCGGTGTCGCCTCGGCTGTTGCGTTCCGGCCCCCTCAACAGCAATCGCCGCTGCTCACCGGTGAATGACCCTATCCAAATGTGATGCCGCTCCACGGGTGGCGCCCACTGCCCCGCTATGAATCGGCGCACCTTGAAGTCGAAGCTGATATTGTCGAACGAAACCGGAAGCTTGTCGACCACCCACGGGATCAGACCTCGGCGAAGCACCTTGGGCACCGCGCGGCGGTAAACCTCCATGAGTCGATGCGCCTGGAGGGTTGAGTAGCCCGCAAACAACTCGTCTCCACCGTCGCCGCCGAGGGCGACCTTCACGTGTTGTCGGGTGAAATTCGATAGGAGATACGTGGGGATTATAGATGAATCACCGAGAGGCTCGTCCAGGAACTCTGCAATCCGCGGCACCAGATCCAACATCATCTTTGCGGTGAGAGTGGCTTCGTGGTGATCGGTCCCGAGGTGCCGGGCGACGAGGCGCGCGTGATTCGACTCGTCGAAGGACCGGTCTTCGAACGCGATGGAAAAGCTGCTGACGTTGCCGGGCGCGACTTCGACCATCATCGCCGCGACCGTGCTGGAATCGATCCCGCCGCTCAACAACACGCCGATCGGCACATCCGAGATCAGCTCCTTGCGGACCGACTCGAGAAGAGCGTCCCGGAGCTCCGCCTCGTAATCCGCACCGCTCCGCGCGGGCAGTGTCTCGCTCTTGCCCAGAGACACGTCCCAATATCGCTCCACCGTTGTTTGGCCGTGCTTCATCGTCAACGCGTGGCCGGGTGGCAGCTTGGAAATCCCCTTGAAAATCGTACGAGGAGTCGGCACGTACTCGAACGCGAGATATTGGCTCACCGCGGCGAGGTCAAGTCTGCGTTCCACTCCGGGATACGCGAGAATCGCCTTCAATTCCGAGCTGAAGAGAAAAGCGCCGTCCACGCTGGCATAATACAGAGGCTTGATGCCGACTCGATCGCGGGCCGCAAATAGCTTCGATTGACGGGCGTCCCAGATAGCAAAGGCGAACATGCCGTTGAGCAGCGTCACGCACGCGGATCCATACTCCTCGTATGCGTGAACGATGACCTCGGTGTCGCTGCGCGTACGAAAACGATGACCTCGCGCTTCAAGTTTGTCCCGTAACTCCAGGCAATTATATATTTCGCCGTTAAAGACGATCCATACAGTCTCGTCTTCGTTGGCCATAGGCTGCCGCCCAGCCTCCAGATCGATTATGGAGAGCCTTCGATGCCCAAGCCCGGCGGGCCCATCCACGTAGAATCCGTGGTCGTCCGGGCCGCGGTGCGCCATTGTGTGGGTCATCCGGGCGAGAACTTCAGGGTCCACCGGCCGGTCACGGTCATGGTTGACGACTCCGCAGATGCCGCACATCCGAATGCCTCAATTCCGCGACGAAAATACCCGCCGGATCACGTACGTCGGCTTGCCCTGGGATTCATGATACGTCCGGACAAGCATTTCCGCAGTCAGGCCGAGTAGGACGGATTGAAACCCCAGGATGAAGAACAACGCGGAAAGCAGGAGCAGGGGGGTCTGAATGAATGAAACGCCGTAAAGGATTTTCTGAACGATCATTCCGAGGCAGGTCATGAGACTGAGGCCCACAAGGATGAGTCCCGATCCGCCGAAGAGATAAATAGGGCTCTTGGCGTAACTACCGAGGAACTTCACCGTGAGAAGATCCAGTATGACCCGAAACGTCCGGCCGAGCCCGTACTTGGACGTACCGTGGACCCTCGGATGGTGATCTACCGGGATTTCGGTTACCAACCCGCCCACGAGCCCCACAAATGCCGGAATGAAGCGGTGCATCTCGCCGTAAAGCCTGAAGTTAGCGAGCACGTCCCGACGGTAGGCCTTCAGGGTGCAGCCGTAATCATGTAGGTGAACGCCCGTGATGACCGAGATAATGCGATTTGCCACATAAGAGGGAAATTTCCGCCAGAGCCAGTGGTCCTGCCGATTGCGGCGCCAACCGCTCACGAGATCGTATCCTTCGTCGATTTTCGCCAGGAGCTTCGGGATATCCTGGGGATCGTTCTGCAAGTCCGCGTCCATGAGCACGACCACCTCGCCCGATGCATGGTCGATGCCCGCGGACATCGCTGCGGTCTGACCGAAATTGCGCCGCAACTGGATGACCGTGGCCCGCTCGTCGGACTGTGCAACTTGTTTCAGAAGGTCAAGACTCTGATCGGTGCTTCCGTCATCTACGTAGATGATCTCGGAGTAGGACCCGAGGCTGGACAACGCGTCTACGATCCGCTCGTGAAGCAGTTTGATATTGTCCTGCTCGTTGTACACGGGTACCACCACCGAAACGAAGCATTTCGGTTCACGCTGCTGCAGCTTCATATCAGTGTGGTAAGTGCGTGTTTCCACGAGGCAACCTCTATTCCCCGCACGACGGAGGGCGTTCGGCCGACAACCTCGTTAGGGCGCTCTTGCAGTGCTTGCCGATCATGGGACACCGCAGAAGGCCGTTCTCCTGCCTGCCCCGGCCGGAAAATGAGCGCTCGGCGACGAGAAAGCATAGCCATTCCCACAGATTCAGTCAACAGCTCATTCTCGCGGAAGGTAAGCCTTCAGTCGGCTGGGAGGGAAAATACTGACAAGCCCCTGGCTAATTGCCAGTGCGCGATCCAAGAAATGATCCAGAAATGGCCGGCACGGAGGCCGGCCCCACTAATATCCTCGGCGACCTCAGGGGACGCGGCGAGTAAATCGATACAGAAGTGCGTTTGCTTTGCCGTCAATGCAAAATTTGGGTAGGGGCGGGTCTCAGACCCGCCCCTCCTATGCGTGGAGCGTTGTTAATCTCTCTTCTTGCGAAGCGCAAAGTGGCAATCACATTGGAAATAATCTGCCAAGTATGCATTCAGTTACCTGCGGCTGCATGCCGCAAACCGTGTCATTGCGAGAAGTGCAACGACGAAGCAATCTCCTCTGGTGAAGTGTGGGAGATTGCTTCGCTGCGCTCGCAGTGACATGTCCGCAAGGTCTCTGGCCTCGCGAAAGTGAGTGGTTGCTCCGTCGAGCAGTTTTTCCTTGACTTCAGCGCCGCCCCGAGTAGACGATTACTGACTCATATTGATGCGTAGTTCACGTACGAAGCGGGATTCCGATTTAGCTGATGGTAGAAAAACCGCGCAATACCATGACTTCACTGGGACAATCCGATCGCCTGGGATGGGCGGCTGGATGGTTGAGCCTCTTGTGTGGCCTTGTTGTATGGACTGCCGTGCAGTGTGTGTTGACGGTGGTACCCATGTGGGAGCGGGCTCTCCCGCCCGAGCCCGACGACACCCTCACATACGTGCTGAAAACGGTGCAGATGGAGGAATGCTTCTTTCAGGATTGTCCTGCCCTGGAAGACCTTCGCGCTCAATTCTTGAACATCACCACAGACCAACAGGCCGCGGCACAACGCTCTCTCGCGTCATCCCGCATTTTTCCGGTTTATCACCCGCTTTTCTCAGCGTTTCTCCTCGGGATGACCAAGCTCGACATGGATGCGATGGAGGCGTACAAAATCGTCTGGTCATTGGGACCGTTCTTTTTCGGCATCGCGTTTGCCTACCTGCTCTCGGTCCTTTTCGGCCGTACCGTTGCCGGAATAGCTCTCGTGCTTCTTTCGTGTAAGGTGTTTCCGGATACCGGCCTGACGTACGTTGTTCCCTCCAATATCTGCATGGCCCTCGCAGTCATTGTGTGGGCGCGGATAATCTCAAGGCAAGGCGATGCGCCCTGGGCGCTTACTCTTGGCTCGCTCCTCCTCGTGGGTGTGCACACAGTTGGGCGCATCTATGTTGTGATCGGGGCTTCGATTGCCCTGGCCGTGTCCCGCGAAAGGCGAAATCTTCGCGTATGGCTGCCGGCTGCCATTGGTGTGGTCGTCGTGGGGGCAGCGTTCGTGGCCAGTGGCCTGATCAAGCGCCCGTCGTTCGTAACCCCCGCATTTCTTCCTGGCGGCGAAAATCCGATCCTACACGCACTGACAGGCGCAGCGGAATCCGCGGTCCAGGTGATCACGGAGATCATTCGCCTGGAAGGCGGTCTTTTCGGGTCAATCCCACTTTTTTGCGGCGCGGTTGCCTTCGGAGGTTTGACCTTACCGCGCGAATCGCGTCGACTGGTATTGAGATTCATCGCGGTCTATGTATTTTTCTTCATCGCCTTGCATTTTTACGCGGCAAGCCACCCGGCGGACCTTATCCTCAGAATGTGGATACCGCTCGTGGTAGTGCTATTCGGCATAGTTGCTCAGGGAGTTTGGTATGCGATCGTTCGCTCGGTAGCGCTTGTAGGCGAACTCTTACGCGCCCGCAAAGATCAATCGCCCGTGGATGTCGCCACCGGATGGCCGCTCGTGGCGCTAGCCCTCATGATGGGATATTCGTTCACCATGATATGTTTGGGGGCTGAGCAAGTCGTCTCCACAGCCCGTTACCTGCGAGACCGCGAGCCTCTCAAATTTGAGGCCGCGCAACCGCGGCTGTTGCTGTCACAGGCCAAACCTGGAGACAAGGTCTTGTACACAAGCATCATCACCATGCCGTACTATTTCATCCATGGAGCGATGAAGCTAGGAGCAGTCTACTATCAGCCTGCCATGGCGGAGGAGCCGACCGAGACCGCGCTCCTCGGCGACCCCAATCTCAAATTCGCCGTCACCTACAATCCTACGGTCTATCATCCGTCGTTCGAGGGCGTTTCCGAGCACCTGTGGTGGATCACTAGCCCGGACTTCCGCTCTTCGCCCCTGGCTCGTCCACGACGCGAGCCTCCCCTCAGCTATGAAGGAATGATTCCAGCCTCACGATTTCGATGGATCGAGTTGGCCTCGAAGACCGGAAAGTTTCCTACGAGCGTTCGGTTTTTCGTCAAGAACGTCGGCGGCCCCACGAGCGTCACAATCCTGCATCTCCGATCCGATCGAGAGCCGCTCCAAGAAGGCGAGGTCAGCATACCTGTGCCGGCCTCATGGTTCGGCTGGATACACGCGGACCTGAGTACATCTCCGCGGTCCGAGCGCCTCAGAATTCTCGGGCCTGACAGCAATCAAGAGTTCAGCATCGGTGGAATGGCTTTCGGTGATACAAAGCTTCACTGGCCGTGGGACCAAAAGGCCGATCTGACCGTCTTGCCCCGAGAGTCCACCACAAGTCCCATTACGGTGAGTTTCGATCCAGCGCGTTCGCTCCCCCAGCCGCTCAGCGCCAGCAAGATCACTGTCTTGGATGACGACGGATCTTCCGTGTTGTTCTCGATTGAGCGATAAGTCGTTTCCTTTCAAAATTGGGATCAGCTTTGTAGGGGCGGGTCTGAGACCCGCCCCTACCCAAGGCCGTCGATGATGACCACGTTTAGGCATCTTTGTATCGATCTCTTGGTATAAGGCAACCAAAGCCTAGCGGGCACCCCGATCGACACAGATCGAGGTCCGCATTGTATGGGCGAACGGCGTTCGCCCGTGTCAACCGGCCGTAGACGTTTGCGGGCGACCAGCCGGTCGCCCCTACGATTCCCGTGCGCCTGGACAATTGAAACGCACCCGTGACCGCAACCGGTGAACACCTCAATGCGGGCGCATGCCATGCGCCCCTACACGCCACAAGGTCTTCAACTAATGAGCTTTCATACAAGTGAAGAATGGCGGGCACCCCGCGTCTCGCGGGGCCGCCACCATAAGAAATGGTGGGGGCCGGCGTCCCTGCCGGCCCTTTCTATGTTCCCTGTTAGAAAGCGCAAATCGTTTCCCCGCTAAGATCCTCGCGCTTGTCATATTTCTCGTCCGACTACGAACTAACATGGTAAGGGCCGGACGCTGAATCAAGCCGAAGCGCCGGAGATACCGGGGAGGCTGGAAAGGGGTTGGATGCGATGCGCGGGAGAAGACCGATCGACTGTAGGGGCGACCGGCTGGTCGCCCGTGTGAACCGGGCCGGACAGGCAGGCGGGCGACCAGCCGGTCGCCCCTACGGTCCCGTTTGTTAGGCGTGTTGATTGGAAACGAAAAACGGAGGGCATAAGCCCTCCGTTTCGTGTTGAGATATGGTGGTAGGCGCGGGTCTCAGACCCGCCCTACTATCGCTTAGAACTCTGCGATAACTGCAACGTTCGTCGCAAACACCGGGTCGATGGTCCGGTTCGGCGCGATACCCCACTGGTTGCCGGCGCCGCCAACGGTCCAGCCCGGGTTGCTCTTGCTTACGCACGCAAAGTTGAACCACTTGCCAGGTTGCCAGTAGGCGAACAAGGTCTTCACATGGAAGTTCTCGAGCAGCTTCCAGTCAAAGCCCAGATCCACTTCCCAGCCGAGAGAGTTGTCCGGTATCGACGGTGAGCGGTTTGCCCCGGTCGTGGTCCCGCCCATTCCGTTCGGGACGAAAACGACTTCTCCGAGTCTATTCGCGTCAGCAACAACTTCCGGACTCGTGGGCCACAGCGGTAAAAGTGAACCCCAAGCGTATTTCTCGGGGCGGATCGCATACATGAAGCTGCCCCAGATGTTCAGGTTGGACGCAACCGCGTGATCGAGCCTGGCAGCATAAATCACTGCCGCAGCGGCCTGACCCTTGCCGGTCTGGGAGACGAAACCACCCTGAAAGCCTCCGGCCGCAGTGTTTACAAGCCCGAGGCCGTAGCTGTAGATCATCAGGTAGTTGTAGGGCAGAAATACCGGAGTGTTGGTCAAGTTCCCACTTATCGGCGCGTTGTTGGCAACAGTGAGGGCCGCACGGCGGTCGAGGCCCGTAATCCGCGCGTACAGGAGGCTCAGTTTTGAGGGCCCGGCGTAGGCGCCTGTCTCCACCATCCATTGTTCGTGCATGCGGTGGTCCGGCGCGGGAGTGCTGAGTGCTGCGGTGGGAGTGACTCGACGGAAATCGTCGCGGCGGTACTGATCATATTCAGCGTTAAAGAAGAAGCGCCCGTTCTGGTACTTCACGTACGCGCCCCAGTAGATGTCGTTTCGGTCCCGCAGGAGGTTGCGCGTCGCGTTTGTGACAGTCGTATGGACCACACTCTCCGGACCGCGATGGCTCATCCGGTGCGTAAACTGGAAGCCGGTAGCGAGCGGGCCGGCCATGTAGTGAATCGAGTAGGTGTTGTCAACCGTGCGGATGTTGCTCTTGTCGTCGAGCACAAAGTACGGCTCCGGGCCTCGCCGGGAGGGATAGAACGACGCACCGATCCGGAACGGACCATACTTGGTTCCGAGGGCGACCGAATCCGACGAGGTGTTGTCATCACCGCTCCAGAGCATGCCCACACCAAAACGGGACGGACGTTTGCCGATGGCGAGCTGTCCCCATGGTAACTGGGCAAGCATGTAAAACGTGTTCCAGTAGCCGGGAGAGAAGGAGCGCTGCACACCAGGAGCCGTGTCCGAGATGTATTCGGACGCTACGGTGACGCCGCCAGCGGGATCAATCACCCGGTTGGTCGCCACGTCTAGGGGTCCCCATGACCCGATGTAGTAGCGTGAAATGAGCTGGAGCGCGGGGTTGATCTTCATCCGAATGTCGATATTCGTGTACTGGCTCGCCTGAGAGGCATCCAGACTCGATATGACCTTATGGATGTGCGTCTGGTTGTTGAAGAACTGGAACCCGATCCAGTGGTTGAACTGGGGCGCCACAACGGCCAAATCCACGTCGTGCGGCCCGAAAAAGCCGTTGTTGCCGAGGGCGGTGTTGTACTCGTACTCGTAGTTGAAATTCCCCTCGACCTGGAACTCCACCGCGGCAGCCGGCGTAACGAGCCAAGCGAGGGCTAGAACCATACCCACAATAGCTAGGGGCAGCCGTCTCATTCCTTCCTCCTTATCCACCAAAAAAAATGAACTGCACTGGCGTTACTCTCTTGAGCCGTGTCCCTCCTTGCCGCGACTGGAAGCGGAAACGCCCCGTCCTCGCCGGGCAGAACACACGGTCCAAGAACGCCATATTACGGAAGCACTGTGTCGTATGATCCACCTATAGCCAATTGGATTTCAAAAGGCAAGCATTTTGTTTGGGCTAGTTTGCTTTATTCCTGTTAGGATTTGGTGAGACTTTGTCCCTCTTGAATCGCTGACGCGCGCGGGCCGAACTTCAAACGCGACTTCTCGCACCGTCCAGATGCTGTTTTGCGGCGGTCTTCAGCCGGTTTCGGCGCATATCACGTATCTTCGCGCCTGACAATCAATCTTTCCTTAGTCAAGAGCGGGAATAATTGCCGGGTAAATATTCCCCAATTGCGAAGGCAGCATGCGCGTATGTGCCACATTCTCGGCAACTGCTGTCAGAGCAGGTTGACTGGCAGCGCCGTTCGTCGCAATGAGGCGAATTGAGTGCTACGCGCATACAAAATTGTCACCCGTCTTACATTTTTGAAAGCAACAGCGATGCTTGTTGTCGGTAGGATATACAAAAGGCGCGATCACTGGCCACGGAAATCAAAGAGAATGTAAGGGCGGGCTTGATACCCGCCCGCCGCGCTTCCCCAAGCATTGGGAGGACTTATTCAGTTAAGCGGTGAGAAGGAAGAATTTCTTTCACCACAGAGATCGCGGAGGGCACAGAGCAGAGGTAGGGGCGGACCCGCGTGTGCGCCCTGCTGGGGATTTGAACGCTGTTGGCGAAGGGCGGACACGCGGAAGCTGTCTCAAAAGCCCTCGAAAAGGTGGAACCGTAGCACGATTACCCCTCTCACCCTAGCCCTTTCCCTGAGGGAGAGGGGACCGGAAATCGGCTCCACAGGCCTCCCTCTCCCTCCGGGAGAGGGCCGGGGTGAGGGTGACAGAGACACAGTCCAAGCCCAATCGTGCTACGATTGTCAGCTCTTCCGGAGTTTTGAGACAGTTTCCGCGGGTCCGCCCCTACGGTGGTCTCAGGAGTCTCAGTACTGATTGATTTCCTTCTTTCCCGCGGGCAGTATCCCCGTCTAAGTCAATGGTTACGAATCGACGGGGTTCAGGGTGGGTATGTCAGTCCTCTTGGTGATCGGTCATCTACTTCTGCGGTTTGGCGTCGGGGAAGAACAGCTGCTTCCCGTCCAGCTTGAAATCAGCAATAATCTTCTGCCCTTGAGCACCGGTAACAAAATCGATAAATTTCTTTGTCAGTTCGTAATTTACCTTCGGATGCTTCTTCGGATTTACGGCAATTATTCCGTAAGGATTAAATAAGATCTTGTCTCCTTCCACCAGGATCACAAGGTCGGTCTTCTTTTCCATCGAAATGAAGGTGCCGCGATCCGCTAGGGTGTAGCCTTTCTTCTGGTACGCCATCTGAAGCACCGCGCCCATGCCCTGACCGGCCTCAATATACCAACTCCCCTTGGGAGCTATGCCCGCAGCCTTCCAGATCTGCAGTTCTTGCTTGTGCGTGCCCGAGTCATCCCCTCTGGATACGAAGTCCGCCTTCCCTTCAGCAAGACGCTTGAAAGCATCCACTGCTGATTTCATGCCTTTGATTCCGGCCGGGTCACTGGGCGGGCCTACCAGGACGTAATCGTTGTACATCACGTCGCGGCGATCCACTCCATGACCGTCAGCGACGAACTTGTCTTCCGCAGGCCGAGCGTGGACGAACACCACATCCACGTCCCCGTTTTCGCCAAGCTTGAGCGCCTTTCCGGTGCCCACCGAGATCACATCCACCGTGCAGTTGTTCGCCTTCTCAAACGGAGGCAGCAGCACCTTGAGGAGGCCGGAATTGTCCGTGCTCGTCGTCGTGCTCATGCGCAGCCGCGTTTCCGCGCTCGCTCCCGAATAAGCAATGCAAAATGCGAGCACAACACAAACTCCAACGATAAGCTTTTTCATCATTACACCTCGCTCCGTTACTTCTCTGATCTAATCGTCATACTGCTTCGCGTATGCCGCGTCGTTGTACAGTCCTTCACCATGTTTATCTTTGCCGTACGCGGCGATTATGTCCTGGCCCTCCTTAGACCCTACGAAATCGATGAACTTCGCCGCGGTTTTCTGCCCAGGCGTCGCGTTTTCCGGCTGGCAGAGCGCATGGTACGTATTCACCAGGAACTTGTCTCCCCTGAAGAGAATCTTCAGATTCGGCACGTCTTTCTTGACCGCAACCCAGGTGCTGCTGTCCGTCATGAAATAACCCTTTTCGGCGTCAGCTCTCTTGAGCGTGGCCTTCATGAAGTCCTTGGTCACCACGTACCACGCTCCGTCGGGGTTTGTTCCGGAGTTCTTCCAGATGTCCATTTCCTTCTTGTGCGTCCCCGAGTTGTCTCCGCGCGAGAAGAATTTCCCCTGTGATTTGGCTATGAGAGCGTACGCGTCCGCCGCGGATTTGGCCTGCGCTATCTTTGCAGGGTCATCCGGAGGCCCGACGATGTAGAACTCATTGGACCCGATCAGCGTTCGCTTGATGCCCCACCCGTCCTTGACCGCCTGCTTTTCCGTGGCCGGAGCGTGAACCATGATCATGTCCACCTTTTTGTCCTTCAGCAACTTCAGCGATACGCCAGACCCGGCCTTGACCCAGCACATGGTCGCGCCTTCCTTCTTGTCAAAGGCTTCCGCAAGGACCTTCAACAAACCGAGTTCACCCGGACTGCCGGTGGCAAGTGAGAACTTGTTGTCGCCTTTTCCATATGTCGCGGTGCAGGCATCGTCGGCCGTGCCGACACCTGCTGCAGAGAGCACAAATAAACCCACACTTAGAGCCGTCAGCATAGTTCTACGCATCAAAAAGCGCCTCCTTAACTGAATGTGAGCGCAGGGCAACCAGGGATCGACACCGCGTACGTGAGACCTCTTCGCGGTGAGCGCAGCACGCGCTACCCCCTTGACCTGCGATCCGTGGAGCCGCCCCTATCGCCCGGAAGATTAGCTATGGCAATATCGACGTATGTCTGCGGTGACAGATGCTGCCACAGACGGAGCCATCTGTCAATATGATTGGGGAAATGAGGCCAAAGATTCAGTTACGCGAAGAGGAAGAAGAATACCGTTTCACCACAGAGGACGCAGAGGGCGCAGACATGAGGTAGGGGCGGACCCCGGATCGCGTCCGGGGCAGGCTCCACGTGTCCGCCCTGCCCCAACGGCGTACAGTCCCCAACAGGGCGCACGGCCGAGTCTGTCTCAAAAGTCCTCCAGCGGGTAGAATCGTAGCACGACTACCCCCTCACCCTAACCCTCTCCCTGAGGGAGAGGGGACCGGAAGATAGGCTCCACAGGCCTCCCTCTCCCCATGGGAGAGGGCCGGGGTGAGGGTGACAGAGCGACGTCCAGGCCTAATCGTGCTACGATTGTCAACTCTTCCAGAGTTTTGAGACAGCCTCGGCCGTGCGCCCCTACAGTCGGCGTTCTGGAATTGCGACAACAGATTGGTGGCCAATTCATCGCTCAATCACTTGTCTTCAATCAAAGCGTACACAATTCCCGTCGCCTCTTGCACGTACTGCGCGCACCGCTTTATGACATCATTTTCTTTGAAAAACTTTTGCCCTTCCGGAGTTCCGAGATCGCAGCCGGTCAAGTCTCGGCAATTGGTCGAGCCAAACCTCTTCTCGAACTCTTCGAGCAGCTTCCTAACCAGGACATAGGTCTCATCGACCTTTTCATCCGCCGAGCTTCTACCTGTCACCAAACTTATCCCCATGATCGCGCCGTTCACCGCACCGCATGTTCCACGGGTTCTCGCCACCCCGCTACAATGTCCCGTGGCAATTTTGGGAATCCATTCCGACCGAATTCCTCGGCTCTCCGCTATCGCCATGAGCACGCTTTCCGCGCAGTAGAAGCCTGATGCAAACAGCTCTCGGCTCCTCCGCGTTGCCTGTTCGATCATATCAATCCTCCATGTGGTCTACGCACCGCCGAGCGATCCATTTCACCCATACGGTGACGAATGTTGCTTGATGGTTCTCATACCGGTTCCCCATTTGAGAAGTAAGAATGGCGGGCACGGAGGCCCGCCGCCACCATAAGAAATGGTGGAGGCCGGCGTCTCTGCCGGCCAGCCAGTCCAGGACCGGCGCGGAGGCCGGCCCCACTATTTGAGCGAGCATTGGTGGGACAGGCATCTTGCCTGTCATGTCTTTCGCAGCTGATTGAGCAATAGACAGGCGAGACGCCTGTCCCACCGTACATATCCAACATGCGTTACCGCACTTGCGAAAAGGAGTGCCAAGATATACGGAGAAGCATCCCGTTCGGTTAGCCGAGACTGCCGATTTTTTCCGTCCGGACTTCCTTTCGCACCCGAGAACTCTTTTTGGATATCCCGGAGATGCTGGAAGGGGTTATTGCTTCCATCATAAGGTCTTCGAATCCGGCGGGTCCCGACGCGGCAAAAAGGGCCGCGATCCATCCGATCGGTTCCGCTGAGCGGGCCGTTACCGCAAATGAAGCTTCCCTCACGGCCCAGTCGTTGCCGTTGAAGGAAAGAGCCATACCGTCGCCTGCCTTCACAAGGCGGAAAGCCTCTACATCCGTGATGCTATCGCCTACGTAAAGCACCTGGCTGAGGTCCACGCCTTCCTTCGCGGCTATCTCTGTCACGGCACGGGCCTTTTCTCTTCCGCCGATCGGGTTGACTTCCTCGACGATACGGTAGATGTCCAACCGTGGCAGATCGGTCCAGAATATCTCATCGAGCCGCGCGAGGGTCTCCCTTCCATCAGCGGGGAGGTCTTCCGGAGAAGTTGCAGCGGCGGGAATAATAAAGTCAGGCAGATTCAGAATGGACGCGTGCAGTTCCACAAGGGTCGTCCGCTCTGCCTCAGAGAGAGAGTAATCGTCAAGATTCACCGCAGTGGAATAGGTATTCTCTATGGGAAAGTGTAATGCCCTGCAGACTTCCTCTATATAGGGAGAATAGCTGGTACTCACGATGTAAGCAGGAAGGACTTCCACGACACGGCTAAGCACCACATCCGCACCCGGGATTACCGCTATTTCCCGGCCGGAGAAACGAACCATGGTCTCATAGTCAAGACCGAATGCCTTAAAAAAGGGAAGGATGAGCCTCAAGGTATCCCCGGCCTTGTACCCCGGCCTGCGGACCACCTCCGCGAGGTAGTCGTCATATAGACTGATCTTGGCGAAGAACCGGTCGCCCTGAGGAATGAAGGCTTCCGAGAGTTCCGCGGCGTTGTCGTTTTTGGTGACAGGTCCTTCACAGTCAGTGATGAAGACCCGTTTGGGGCTCTGTGTCATAGGATCCCTCCCTGAGAAGATGAGAGAGCGGGCGACCAACCGGTCGCAAATCTCAATGTCCCTGCTAGGCTTCCACGTCGCACCATTTCTGAAAGAACTCCCGATCCGGATAAGCGCTGCGCCCATATCCTTCAATGCTTCGCGACGCGGCCGCAGCCGCGAACCCCAGGCTGCGCCTCAAACCGAGGCCCGCGAGCATCCCGGAAAGGAAGCCTGCTGCAGCAACGTCTCCGGCGCCGGTTCTGTCCAGCACCTGTCGAGTCGCCACCGCGGGCTGATCGAATTCTTCATCTTGGCTGAAGCACCGGAGGCCCCGCGCTCCCCTCTTTATCACTACGATATTGACGCCGACTTGGAGCATTATCGCAGCGCCGTGCTCCGCCGTTGTCTCGCCGGTGAGGGCGCTCAGTTCCTCTTCCGCCGCGAACAGGACGTCCGTTCGCCGCAAGATCGGCTCAAGGGCCGCAAAGCCCTTACTCACGTACACCGCTCCAGGGTCGAAGCTGATCCGAACCTGCCCGTTCAGGCGCTCGACAAGCTCGATTTGGGCTCTAAGAGGTCCGTTTGAGACGAACGACGTGAGATGTACCCACTTCGCGCGTTCGAAATAACCGACATCCATCCCGCCCAAGCCCGCCAAGTCATTGGCATTCGGTAAGATCACCAGTGCCCGGTCACGGTGCGAATCGGCCGGGTCGATGAGCGCCAGGCACCGGCCGGCAGGAACGTCGCGAAGCATGATCCGGAGGTTCACGGGCGGGCCGAGTTCCGCTAACCTGAGATCGTCAGCGTCCTTTACTCCGGTGGAGCCGAAAAATCCGGTGATCCACCCCATCTTAGCGAGCGCGGCAATCGTGTTGGCCGCAGATCCGCCCGGGTCTCGGGCCTTCAAGACGCCCTGTTTCGCCAAGACTGCATACGCTTTGGTGAACCAATCCAGGTCCCGCACGTATTCGCGACCGGGCTCAAGATCGTGTTCCGCGAGGAAACCGCGCGGCGCTTCCCAGAACTCGTCGAGATTGAGGGAACCGAAGCCGATAGCGTCAAACGTGGTCATGGAGCCGAATTCCAATGTGCGTTCGAGCGAATGATATCAGCGGGGTTCAAAAATCCCCACTGTCCCCCCTTTACGAAAGGGGGGTATGAGAGAGTCCCTCCGTTTGACAAAGGGGGATCCGAGAGAGTTCCCCTCATTGATAAAGGGGGGTTAGGGGGGATTTTGTCGCACTGAATCCGCTTCCGGCGAATCGCTCCATTGTCATTCATGTGACGGTCCGTCGTACCAGTCACGCGGAAGACTTCCCCCGTCCGAATTTAAAGAGTCCGAATCGCGCCGTCGGGTCTGCTATCGGGATTTCCTCCAACTTCAATCCAAGCCTCCGGACGGCCTCCAAGGTCGCGGCGAATTGAGCCGCATTCTTGCGGTCCGCGAACAAGAAGCCGGGATTGGTCCGCGAAATGAGCTCTTCGATAAGCGCCGAGTCCTGCACAAACGCCTCGTGGTCAGGCACGCCGGACCGGACAAGCGGCACCGCTTTGCGCCCTGAGAGATAGTGAATGATCCGCGGATGCGTGGCAAGGACTACCGCGTTCGGAGCCTCCGCAGCAAGATGCCCGGCCGCGGAAAAGAAAGGAAGACTCCGTTCGGATTCCGGACCGTTCGCCTCGAGTGCAGTACGAGCCAGATACACGGTCTTCACGTTGTGGCCCACATTGAGCAAAGCCAGGACCGTGAAACATCCGATGAGCACCCGGCCGCTTCGATCGGCCCAGCCGACACGTCGGGTCGCGGCAAGTGTCCCTAGGGCGAGAAAGATGTACAGGGCCGGGATCAACATGATGAGGTAACGGCTTCCCGCGGGCGATAGGAGCAGGCCGCCGAACTGGATGACTGCCAGAGGAACGAGGAGGCGCTCACCTCCGCGCCACGCGACGACTCCCCCCCATAGTACGAGGAGAGGAGCGAGGAATTCGAGTACTCCCGTCTTAAGAGCCACGCCGGTAATCGCGTAGCTCGATTCCGCGACGTATCCCCAAAGCGCCGAGGCCATAAGCCGCACCTGATAGTCCAGCGCGCGGTTGAACACCATGTGTCCATAGCCCGCCTCACTGAAAGCGACCGGGAAGGACGCCTTCCACCACTCCCACACAAGCGCGGGCGCGTACGCGGTAACCAGGAATATCGCAATCAGGCCCGCGCGGCGGCCTCTGGCAACGTTCGGCCATGAGCACCAAAGGAAGAAAGCTCCTGCGAGCGGCACACCCAGGCCGTTCACCCGAATCAGCGCGCACGCGCCGCACAGTATTCCGGCGCCGAGGCTCCAGAGGACCCGATTGGTGGAACCGGCAGCGGTGAGGAGCGCGTGCAACGCGACCAACACCGAAAGCGCGAAAGGAACGTCGGCAAGTGTGAGTGCGGAATTCTCCAGGAGAACATGATTGAGAGCGAACAGTCCACCAACGAGCAGTCCTCCGTCCCGCCCGCAAAGCCGAACAGCGAGCGTGTACCCGACGAGCGCGGTAAGTATCCCGAGCACCGCCATGAGCGCGCGATACTCGAAAAACCCTCGCCCGAAAACGCCGGCGACCGCCGCCACCAGAGCCGGATAGCCCGGCGGAACAAAGGTGTGAGGAACTCCATCGAACGTGTAGCCCTGGCCTTCTGCCAAAGACTCCCCCAAGGCCAAGTACAGGGCCGCGTCAGGCGTCGCGGTCCAGGAAGCGTTCACCACGAGACAGAAGCCCGCCGCGGCAATCACTGCCACCACTGCACACCGCCGCGGCGTCCACACGGTCCCGACCGCTGAGCCGAGGTCTGTGAGGGCTCTCGGGCGTGGAGATGCAGCTAATCCATCACCCGATATCGTCCCTTCGACGGTTTGATTCGATGTGGTGGCTCTCATACCGATGCGCCGTCATAGAGGTAACATTGGCACCACTCGCCGACACCGAATTCCGTGCGAGAAAATCCCCCCTCACCCTCCTTTAGTAAAGGGGGGACAGGGGGGGGATTTTGGATGCTGCCGATGTTATTTGTTTGGACGCGACCTCCTATGAAAGTCGTCGCCATGGGCACCTGCTATCGGAGGTGCGTATGGGGAGGCGCGGAGGGGAGATGGACTCTCCCCTCCGCAGGATTGCGCAACGTGCGCTCTTACGTCTGATCTCCGAGGCGGAGCCACGGAGTGTTAACCGAAGCCGAGGACTTTCATGGTTCGTTGTACCCGAAAACTGGCGCATGAAAGTTGGTATCAGGGGAGTTCTCCCGCGAAATGGAGGTCTTGTTTCAGCGGGGGATGATACTGCCGCGTGGCGGCCTTTGCAAGGGGCGTTTGGCTGAACGGGGCGGTCCCGCAGCCGCTTCGTTGCAGAGTGCGAGCCAAGCTCAACAGATTCATGAGCTTTTCATGATCTTATTTCTCGGAAAAGTTGTCAACCATTGAAATATGTGAAAAATTTCTTGACAACTCCGTGGAATGGGTATTTAAGTCTTGTCCAAGGATGGAAACGGGCTCGGGGATGCCAAACGTCCCCACCGCGCGCAACGCGACCCGGCCGTCCACGCTACACCCCCCGCAGGGGCCGTGAAACTCAACGCCTAAAAACGCGAAAACGGCATCTAAATGGCCGTTTCGCGTGTTCCACTGGGATGGAAAAGTGTGTTGAGAAGTGCCCCCCTCATATCACAGGTACACCCCCTGTCAAACAAAAAGTTTGCCTATCCGCGTACGCGTTCAGTTACGTGCGGCTAGGACATGGTCCTTGCGTGCACGCCCGGCGAACGTCGCGGCAAATGCCCTGAAAAGGGGCAAACGGTGAGTAGCCGTAGTGTTCACCCTACGGAATCGAGCATTCCATCAGAGTTTTTCGGACCCTGAAGGGGTCCTCCGACTGCGGGCACGACCCTTCAGGGTCGCTGTCCAACGCTTGATGAGCGCCCAAGGCGCAAGAGGTCTTGCTCGTTCACGGCCAAACGTTTCTCATCATAGAGACGAAAAACCTCTTGTCGCTTCGCGACCCCGACGTATAACGTCGGGGCTACCCCCGCACGTTACTGAGGTTGTCTCAAAACTCCGGAAGTACCTATAATCGTAGCACGATTAGGCCTGGACGGCGCTCTGTCACCCTCACCCCGGCCCTCTCCCAGGGGGAGAGGGAGGCCTGTGGAGCCAATTTCCGGTCCCCTCTCCCTCAGGGAGAGGGTTAGGGTGAGGGAGTAATCATGCTACGATTCCACCCTTTCGGGCACTCTTGAGACCCCCGCTACTGTCCGGCGCCAAACATAAGCGCCAAATCTTCTATCCTACGCTGGCCTTGGTCGAAGACCTAAAACTGAAGGAGGTCCGACAGCTCCACCCCAAACCTTCGCTTGAGATACAGACTGATAAACTCCATTATGGTGGGCTTGAACGGCTTGCGCACGAGGAGCATCCCTGCCTGTCTCGGCGTCTGACCGCCTTTCTTCATATTACAGCCGCGGCAGCAGGCCACCACGTTGGTCCACTCGTTGGCCCCGCCTTGGACTTTCGGGATCACGTGATCCACGGTCAGGTCCGTTGACGTGAACTCGCGGCCGCAGTACTGGCAGACATACTCGTCGCGGATCAGGATGTTCTTGCGCGAAAAAGGTACTTCACGCCGGTAGATTTGTCGGATGAATTTGATCAGCCTGATGACGGAAGGGATGCGAAACGCCCTGGAGACGGTCCGAACGATTCGGTCCGATTCCTTGACCACTTCAACTTTGCCGGCAATGAGCAGCGTCATTGCTCTCTGCCAGTTGATCAGACCAATGAATTCGTACGAGGCGTTCAGTACGATCACTGAGTGCATGGGGACCCTCGCGTCATGCCGGTTTCCGATGCATAGGACCGGAGTTGCGAGCTTCTCTTTGCCATTGGTTTAACAAAGCCCCAAAACCCCTGTCAAGTAGAAACAAATTGGTAGCATCTCCTCACGGATTTCTCATCCTGGACTTTCTGAGCCCTCATATCGACTTTCATTCGCCGGTTTTCCGGTACAACGAACCATGAAAACGCCGTGAAGAATACCGGCAAGATGCCGGCGCTACCGGCGTTTTCACAGGAACTTCCATGGCTTACAAGCCACAACGAAGCATGAAAACGAAATAGTAGCGGCCGGCATCTTGCCGGTCGTTGTCCCGGTTTTCATACAAACCTCCATGGCTTACAAGCCACAACGAACTCGGGCATCGGCCTAGGTGCGCTCTTCCAGGACGATCCTATGGCCGACAAGGTTCATCTCCTTGAGATTGGCTTCGACGCTCATCTCTTCACCAAAGATGCTGCGCAAGACAACGGTGCTCCCGTTTGTCTTCAGCATTCCTACGCTCTCCATCACAAGCTCTTCGTTTCCGTCTTTCCTCACGATATATGCAGCAGATTCACACATCATGGTCCCCTTTGAACTATACCAGTTGCCGATGAAATGTCCGGTGGGACGGTCTCCGACCAGGAGGACTTCCTCACTTCGGACAACGCAGGGCCGTTGAACCTTCGTTCGGCAGCCCCCTGATCGGAGAGTTGAACCGGTTGGAAACTTCGGCAACTGCTATAAAACCGGTCGTCGATCTCTTCCAATGTTCCTATTGTACTCATCCGGCGACGGAGGAAAAGCGTTGATTTGCCTCCCGGCTGTGTTTCCTTTACACAGGCGGTGCTTTGGGGTAGGATGACCGCCGATTCGACAGGAATTTGTCATGAAACATGCAATTATACCCGGTGACCCGATGGAAGAATTCGAGGGGGAGATCGACCGGGAGCGCCGCAGAGATTCAGACTGTGCGCCAACCGCTCCGTTGAAGTCTCGGTGCATAGTGGACCGCAGGCATTTCCTGATTCAGGCGGGTGCTGTTGCGCTCTGGACGATTGGCTGCCGCTCTGCGGTTTCCGCTCAGGATAAACCCGCAGTCAAAGTGGGATTCATCCTTCCCCAGAAGGGGCCGCTCGCTCCGGAAGCGCAGTCGCTCATTGCCGGATTTGAACTATTCCTCGCCGAGCACCCACAGGATGCCGCATTCATCCAGATCGCTCGAAAAGACCCTGGTCCCGACGAGGAACGGACTCTCGAAACGCTTGCGGAGCTATTACTAGACGGAAATGTGAAATTCCTGGTCGGTCCGCTGACCGCGGAAGCCAGCGAAAAGGTTGTCCACGGGGTCAGCGGGCGCCTCATCACCTTTGTGACAAACTCCTCGGTTCGCCTCGTCGGCGGCGAGATGTGCTCGCCAGACGTATTCAGAATTGCGGAGAACGCCTGCCAGACAGCGCAGCCACTTGCTCCCTGGGCACTCACAAACGTAGGACAGAAGGTCTTCCTCGTCGGGAGCGATGACACGGTCGCCAATGAGGAGGTCGATTTTTTCGCCCATACGTTCGAGCGATCCGGAGGCATGTTCGTGGATCGGATCGTGGTTGGAAACGGTGCTGCAAAGTTCAAGGACATTGTAGAAACCATTCGCAAATCACCGGCCGATCTCGTGTTCGCCGCATTTCGGGATAAGCTCGCCGTTGACTTTCTGAAGGCGGTTCGGGCGGCTTCGCCTCGCTTTCCTCATCCTATCGTTGGACCGGAATCTCTGATCGAATATCCGTCGACGCTCGCACGAGAGGGCAAGACAGCCAATAATGTGCGCACGCTCACGGCCATCCAGGACCCGAAAGACTTGGTAGGCCGTATCAAACAGCGGCTGAATCGCGACGTGACACACGCTTCCCGCGCGGCCCAAGGGTACGATGCGGCCGCGGTCATCTGGCAAGCCATGCGAGTCACCACGGACCAGGCGCCGGACCTGGCACGACTGATTTCCGCTGTGGAAGGAGTGGAAGTTGACGGCGCACGAGGAAGGCTGCGGTTCGACAAGAACCATGAGCCGATCCTCGAGATCATGGTCCAGGAATGGGATGTCAAGGAGAAGGCATCCCAGCGGCGGATTGTGGCGAAATTGGGACCTTTTGAATCTCCCGACTTCGGATGCGGCAAGGTAGGCTTCCCGCCGAGACCCGAAGGAGAGCCTCCCGAGAACGACCGGGCGGAGGATGAGGGCTAGACGCTGTGGGTGGACAACAAATCCTTGTGGGGCGGGCCTTTGAGCTTGCCGAGCCGGAATAGCGTCCGACCGCAGGTAGGAAAGCCTGCGCCACAACATCATCCACCAAATTCGGTGACTTTGACTGAACGGACTCCGTGGGCGGTTATCATTCACTTACGCGGGGTTGGAGATCCGGGCGGGAATGTCATTGCGACCCCGGACTTGATCCGGGGGAAGCAATCTCCCACGGTTGACAAAAGGAGATTGCTTCGTCGTTTCACTCCTCGCAATGACACGGTTGACCACGCAAGCCCGCAGGAAACTGAGGGGATACTCTCAAAGGGATTCTGTGCTTGACAACTCCCACCACGTTGAGTACTCTTTGGCCCGAATCGAATTATCTCAGTATTTTCGCCGGGACGGGGTTCCAAGAGGGGAGCCGTGTCGGCATGGTCATTCGCGGAAGGAGGTTGCGATGAAGATCAGACTTATCGCGTGTGTTGCGCTGGCCATGGTCGTTGTGACTGCCGGTTTGGCGCTCGCCGGCGGGCCGGTGTGCCCCCCTGCCGGATGTGGCCCGGTTGCTGCCTGCCCTCCACCGCCTATGTGCCCCCAGCCGATGCTGCAGCCGATGCTGTGCCCGCCCCCCGCGTGTGGACCGCCCCCCTGTCCTCCGCCCTGTGAACCTGGGCCGTTGGCTCAGATATTGAGAGGCACGGTAAGGCTCGTCGCCGGGGTTGTCACGCTGCCGTTCCGGATCGTAGACGCGCTGTGCGACGACTCGTTCTGCCCGCCGCGCAGGGCCGTTGTGGTATGTGCACCGCCTCCGCCCATGTGCCCGCCGGGGGTGCCGATGCCCGGATTTGCTGCTCCGGGGTATGGTTTCGGCATGGCGCCGGGTAGGCCTGTCGGATTCGGACAAGGCGCACCTCGCCGGTACGTCCCGTTCCAGGCGAAGAAGACATCCAAGCCTGCAAAGATGCTCGCCGGCAAGGTCGACGGTATCTTCGGAGGCTACTGGTAGGAGCATTCGTGATTGCGAACCCAAAAGGGGACCGGCGTGGTCCCCTTTTTTTGTGCGCGAGCGCTGTTGTTCCGGAAAGACTTCCGGCCGGACTCAGATTCGCTTTTGCGGAAGAATATGATAATGTTAATGAGACGACGATGTGATGAGCAAAATTGTGTGATTATTTCCGAATGATGAACGGCTGTTCATGCCCCGCGAGGGGTGGACCCGTCAGTATCGTCTGAAATGTGTTAACGGATTTGTGATCCGAACTAATTGGAAGCCCGCATTCGGGGACTAAATTGAAAAGGCAAGAAGGGGGAGACAATGAAGAATTATTCCACGCCGTTTCACTCGGTCAAGGCTGTCATGTCGCTGCTGATGGCAGCATTGCTTCTGCCGGCTGCCTTCCCGGCCCTCGCCCAACAGACTACAGGCGTGCCTGGGTCACCCGAAGCCACTACAACAATTGACGGAAGGTATCTTCCGAATCCGCCGCCCCAGTTTGCGGGTGAGATCAATCTCAACGCACGGGACTCCAAGGCCTACTGGCCGCCCCGGGTCGTGCCGCCGAAGGGCGCGCCAAACGTGCTGCTCATCATGACCGACGACTGCGGCTTCGGCGCGCCGAGCACTTTTGGCGGCGTTATTTCAACACCTGCCTTGGACCGCATCGCGCATGCGGGATTGCGGTATACGCAGTTCCACTCCACTGCGCTCTGTTCCCCGACGCGAGCTGCGTTGATCACCGGCCGCAACCACCACTCTGTCGGCTTTGGCCAGATCGCGGAGATGGCAACAGGTTTTCCCGGCTATGACAGCATCATCACGAAAGATACCGCGACCGTCGGAAGAATCCTGAAGGATAACGGCTATGCCACATCCTGGTTCGGTAAGAATCACAACACGCCGGCTTTCCAGGCCAGCCAGGCCGGGCCGTTCGACCAGTGGCCGATCGGTATGGGATTCGAGTACTTCTACGGATTCGTCGGGGGGGACACCAGCCAATGGCAACCGAATCTCTTCCGTCAGACCACCGCCATCTATCCGTACGTGGGCAACCCGAAATGGAACCTCATTACCGCCATGGCGGACGACGCGATCGCGCACATAAAGATGCTGAATGAGGTCGATCCCGGCAAGCCGTTCTTCGTCCACTACGTTCCGGGCGCTACCCACGCTCCGCACCACGCGACACCAGAGTGGATCGCGAGATTCAAGGGCAAGTTCTCGATGGGTTGGAATGCGCTTCGGGACCAGATCTTCGCTAATCAGAAGAGGCTCGGTGTGATCCCGCAAGACGCAAAACTCACTCCGTGGCCGGACGAGCTCAAAAAATGGGAGACGCTCACACCCGACGAAAAGAAGATGTTTGAGCGGCAGGTCGAGGTATATGCTGGGTATCTCGCGTACGTCGACCATGAAATCGGCCGGGTGATCCAGGCTGTTGAGGACATGGGCAAGCTCGACAACACGCTGATCATCTACATCAGCGGCGACAACGGCTCGAGCGCCGAAGGGTCGCCGATCGGAACCCCGAACGAGGTGGCCCAGTTCAACGGTGTCGAGGTCCCAGTTGCTGACCAGCTCAAATATTTCTATGACGCGTGGGGCTCGGACAGGACGTACAACCACATGGCGGTAGGCTGGACCTGGGCCTTTGACACGCCGTTCAAGTGGACCAAGCAGGTCGCGTCGCACTTTGGCGGTACGCGCCAAGGCATGTGCATTGCCTGGCCCAATCGCGTCAAGGACGCGGGCGGCATCCGCAACCAATTCCACCACGTCATCGACATCGTGCCGACTATTCTGGAAGCCGTGGGCATCCCCGCGCCGGTGATGGTTGACGGAGTGGCCCAGAGACCCATAGAAGGCGTGAGCATGGCCTATAGTTTCGACAAGGCTCACACCAACGCGCCTTCCAAACGGCGCACTCAGTATTTCGAGATGTTCGGCAATCGAGGCATCTACCACGACGGCTGGTATGCCAACACGCGTCCGATCAGCCCTCCATGGAACCTCGACGCCACACCCAACCCGGACGTGATCAACGCCTACAACTGGGAGCTTTATGACCTGACCAAGGACTGGACACAGGACAACGATCTTGCCGCCTCCAATCCCGCCAAGCTGAAGGAAATGCAGGAACTGTTCATGGTGGAGGCAGCCAAGTATCAGGTCTTCCCCCTGGATAACTCGATGGCTGCACGCATGGTCACCCCGCGGCCGAGCGTGATCGCGGGAAGGAACATCTTCACATATTCCGGCGAACTGACCGGGATTCCCATGGGCGACGCTCCGCAGCTGCTGGCCACCTCGTACACCATCATTGCGGAAGTCGAGGTCCCGCAGGGCGGCGCTGAGGGAGTGATAGCGACCCAAGGCGGCCGGTTTGGCGGCTGGGGCTTTTACCTGCTGAAAGGCAAGCCTGTGTACGTCTGGAACCTACTCGATCTCAAGCGGGTCCGGTGGGAGGGGAGGGACGCGCTCACACCCGGTAAACACACCGTCGAGTTTGACTTCAAGTACGACGGCCTCGGTTTCGCCACGCTGGCCTTCAACAACAGGAGCGGTCTCGGCCGGCCAGGCACGGGCATGCTCAAGGTTGACGGCAAGGTGGTGGCCACGCAAAAGATGGAGCAAACGATACCGGTCGTCCTCCAATGGGATGAGACTTTTGACATCGGCGCGGATACCGGTACGCCTGTGGATGACCGTGACTACCAGGTGCCGTTTAAGCTGACCGCCAAGCTGAACAAGTTGACGATTGCCATCGACGCTCCGAAGCTCACGCCTGAGGATGAAAAGAAGCTCATGGAGGCGGCTGAGAAGGCGGCCGACAGGAGATAGCAGTTGGGGGGAGGAGCCGGCCGGAGCCGGCAAATGTGCCGGACAGGTATCCATTCACTTACGCGGGGTTAGAGATCCCGGCGGGAATGTCATTGCGAGCGCAGCGAAGCAATCTCCCACGCTTCACAAAAGGAGATTGCTTCGTCGTTTCACTCCTCGCAATGACACGGTTGGCTGGGCGCGCCCGCAGGAAACTGAATGGTTACCCGGACAGCACGATTTCGTTCGCTTGAGCCCGAATCCTGTCCAATCAATCCCACCGCCGCAGCCGAAAGATCTTCTCTTTGGCCAGGTTGATCGCTTTCATCATCTCTTCGTCGCCATTTCGTGTGTCGGGATGAAAGCGTCGAGCCAGCTTTCTCCAGGCCTTGAGGACTTCCTCCCGCGTGGCCGCGGGCGGCACTTCGAGCAACGCGAAGTGCTTTCGGAGCGAGAACTCGAAGGGGTTCACCGAAGATTGCCGGTGCCTGCCGAGCAATTCCGGCGGAATCCAACTTTCCCGAGCCATCCGACGCCGCTGTTCCTTCCACCGGATAATGGCGCGGGCCGCGTCGAGCGCCGCGCGGTAGCGCTCTTTCAGCACCCTTTCCGCCTCAGTCAACGGCTCCACGCTACTCAACGCATCGCCCAGCTTTTCCAACGCGGTTAGCCCTAATTCACTCAGTAAGGATGGCGTAATTGTCGCCGTCGCGCACCGATACGCGATCTCACGCCGAAAGGCGGTCATTTCCTGGCTCTCACACTCGGAATGCGCGGAGCAACAGCCATCCGAGAACTCTCGAGGCCCCCGACACTGCCTGAATCCGCCCGCCGGTGCGCCGCACCACTCCATGCCTCTGCAGCACTCCGGATCGATTACCACTATCCAGATGCCATGATCCTCGTGCTGGATGATGGAGCTGTCGGTTAGTTCTCGAGCGGCCTGCCTGAGTAGACGATGGAGCCGGTAGCGAGAGAGGCCGTAGGTCTCGGCGAGTTCCGCGGGAGTCGTTCCGGGACGTTGCTTGAGTTTTTCCAGAATGGCACGATGCATGGTGCAGACCTAGCGGCGCCGGTGGCCGCAGAGTGTAGGCTGGAACCTGGTAGATGGATTCAGAATTACGTTTACCTTGTCTTCAGTGGCGGTCCTGGGTAGGGGCAGGTCTGAGACCTGCCCCAACATGGCACATGGTATTGGTCGCCCTCTCCTCTTGCAAGAGGCTAGGTGGCAAGACGTTTACGAAAGGATCTACTGGTCATAAGAATGGCCGGAATTTCGATTTGATTTGGATCTCCCAAGTCAAGACACGATCCAGCTGAACGTTGGTGGAACGGGTGTCCTGCGTTCCCCGAAATGACAGGCAGGATGCCTGTCCCACCAAGGCATTGCCAGTGTTGCCCGCGCTTTTCGGGAACCACACCAATATGTTCTTACCGTTCGAGCACGGAAGCAATGGCGACGGTCTCTGCCTCTCCACAAAAAGATAGCCCGACCGGGCAGATGAGCTGGGAGGGTATCTGCCTGTGCGGTCGGGCCTTGAATATTCGTGTTGTCGCTGTAGCGGTCGCTTGGACGGCTGGCGGCATATCTCCTAATCGGGATTCGGCTTCCGTTCACCGGTGAGGAGATGTGGCGTCGGCCATGTCTGCTGAACCGTGGTCGGTGTGATTCATTTCCTTTCACTGCCGAGGGTTGGATCGAGAGGCGCCGGCTCCCTCCAGACGCCCTGCGCCTCTCGTGGCTTCACGCCGTTGGCATCAGAATACGAACCCCATCTTCATGTAACCGCCTTCAATGGTGGTATCGATCTGCTTGAAATCGCTGTACCCCTTCTTGAAGGTCAGGTACCGATAACCACCCTCCAGGTATCCCCATCGGCCATTGCCCATCGGGACCTTATATTTCATACCGGTGCTGATATCCGAACCGAAGGCCTGATCGAGGAAAGCCACGCCCGCACGGCACTGCATCGAGAGCGTGTCGCAGAAACGGCCCGTCTTCATGCATCGTTCGATTTCGACACCGGCCATACCCATGTTCAGATCGTGATTGAAAGTGTCGCCGCAGCAACCCACCTGAACGACCGAGACTTTCTCGTCCAGGCGAACATAGTCGCCGAAGATGCTCACCCTGGCCCGGGGCGTACGGATGGGTTCATACACCAGGCCGGCACGCTGATAGATGCGCTCCCACTTGACTCGAGTCTGCTGGCCGACATTGTAGGTGAAGTTCCTGCCGAAGGAGAAGTTTCTGCCACCGCTCCCGGAGCCGTCGACCGCCATGGGCATGATGGAGTACCGTATTGCCCAATTGGGTCGTAACCGGAAGAGAGCGGAGAAGGTCCCGATGGCGGTGTGGTCCGGCAAGCCCATGTCCCCGTTGAAATCCACGTAGTCGGCGCCGTAGGGAGACCATCCCCATTGACCTGTCAGATAGCGAGCCTTGCCTTTGGCTCTGGCGAATATCACTTCCGCGTCAAGTTCCCACCCCCTGGGATTCGGCGGAGGCAACACGCAGCCGAGAGTCTGCGGGTCGGCAAAGAATTGTTCCGGCCGCACCTTGTAAATCGGCTTGACCTTGCAGATTTTGTCCAACTTCGCGGGAGCCGCGGCAGCGGGCCGGAACTGAGGCGCGGCGGGCGCGAAGAGGTTTTCGATGGTTGGCGGCGCAGAAGCGTGGACGATGGAGTATGCGTGCGCGGCGGGCGCGAAATACACCGCGAGTAATAGCATACATACCAGTACCTTAAGTACATTTCTTCTCAACATACCCTCCCTCCAAGGGACAAGATTTCGTTATCAATGGGTTTAGCTTGTTCGATTTTTTTGTCAAGCAAAAAATGATGGATAATTGGAAATATAGGATAAGAAACTAGAATCTAAATGAAATTTGGCAGGAGCTATTTCTCGAATTGGCTTGAGGGCTTAATGCTATCATGCCCAAACCATTAGCATTCATCACTTCGCGGTGGATCGCGCATGACCGCGCAGTATTCTCTGAAGTTGTTATATCAGCTTGGGATTACTGCTGTTTTATCCCACACCCACACTTGTCGCCCCTGGCCGCCCTACCCTCCCAACGCGGATCGCTGAAGCGCCTCAATCTCTCTTATTCCCCGCTGTGCAAGCCGTACCAGCGCGTTCATCCGCGCCAGCGAGAACGGCTTCCCTTCTGCCGTTGCTTGCACCTCCACAAGACGCCCCCGTCCCGTCATCACCACGTTCATGTCCACTTCCGCGACAGAGTCTTCCTCGTAATCCAGGTCCAATACCAGTTCATCCGCCACGATCCCGACGCTTACCGCCGTTATAGAGTCCAGAAGCGGCCGATCACTGATGAAGCCCGCGTCCACGAGCGTTCCGAGCGCGTCGTGAAGCGCGACCCACGCGCCGCTTATCGCGGCGGAGCGCGTACCACCGTCGGCTTGGATCACGTCGCAGTCCAGGGTGATGGTACGCTCCCCGAGCGCGCTCAGGTCCGTCACACCCCTGAGGGAGCGTCCGATCATGCGTTGGATCTCTAGGGTTCGGCCGCCCACTCGGCCGCCTCTTTCCCGAGGAGAGCGGGTGTGGGTTGAGCGCGGGAGCATGGCGTACTCCGCGGTGACCCAGCCGCTCCCTCCATTCCGCAAGAATGCCGGGACTCTCTCCTCCACGGTGGCCGCGACGATAACCCTTGTTCTTCCGGCTTCCACGAGAGCCGACCCTTCCGCGTGGTCCAGTATCCCTCGCGTGATTCTCCACGTGCGCAACTCGTCGGCTTTTCGACCTTCGCTACGGTCCATGATGCTTACACTCCGATTGGCTGGGTGACAGAGAACTTCTATCTGAAAATCCGTTGACGCTATGCCCCGAGGTTTGGGCCGCGGATGGAGCCTCGTAGGGGCGACCTGCCGGTCGCCCGTGTCAACTCATCCGGGGCGAAGCCACGGACGGAATCTCGGCGGATCTTCATGCTTCGTTGTGGCTTCTCAGCCATGGGAATCGAGAGAGAGATTACCACTCGTGAAGGGCGCACTGTCAAGGGTGGATTCGCCGAAGGGCGGCTGATATGGAGCAGAACTTTAGCTTTCATCATAAACACTTTGATTTACATTGACAAATATTGTGATTTATACTACCAGTGGTACGAAGAGGAGGCAGTCTGTACGGATCACTTTGCCCCCCTCGACCCTCTGAAAGGAGCGCTCCTGCCGCGTGCAGAGCCGCGGAGGGCTCGGCGTGAAACATGCCGGCCCCCGTGGGTGACCGAATGAACGCTATCGACACATATAACTTTATTGATCTGTTTGTTCTGGGCACTTTGGCGATCGCGGCGATCCTCGGAATTTGGAAGGGCTTCATACGCTCCTTGGCGGCGTTGGCCAGCCTCGTGCTGGGTGTCGTCTGTGCGTTGAGGTATTACCGGTCCGTCGAGCCGTACCTTGGAAAGATCTCCTCGCTGGACCCGCACATTTCGATGATACTTTCAATGGTGATCATTTTCATCGCTGTGCAGGGACTGTTTGTTGTGCTGCGGCGTCTGTTGGACGCTTTGCTGGATCTCACACGACTCGGTTGGCTGGACCGTATCTTTGGCGCGGCCATGGGCGCTGCGGGCGGGTTCATCGTGGTGGTGGCGGTAGTGGAGGCGCTCTTGGTGGGCATACCCGATTGGCCGGTGGTGAAGGAATCGAAGCTCGCCAAACCTGTTGACGACGCCGCGCGCCGGGCCATGCAGTACGCGCCCCGAAGCTGGACGGACCAGATGCAGGCATTCCTCGATCAATGGAAGGGAATGCAGGGGATTTCTGCGGCACAGCCTCGCGCCGGGCGCCCGGTTCCTGCGAGAGGCCCGGCGGCTGTGCCCCCGAATGCTGCCAGGTGAGGTTTGCGGCCCCGGCGGCCGGTCCAGGAGGATCTCATGAAGCGTGTGCGTGTAGGTATCATTTCCTTCCTCATTCTGGGGCTCTTCGGCGGATGCGCGTTCTTTCCCAAGCCGGATGTACCCCCGCCTTTACCGCCGATCGAGGAGACCAAGCCGCCGCTGACGCTCAAAGGTGACTACTTCAAGACGTTTCCATGGGATGAGCTGCCCAAACCAATGAAGGACGGGAACGATCCCGACACGAACTTGTACACGGTGAAGGAAGGCGATACTCTGGACAGCATTGCGGAAAAGCAGATGGGTGACCCCGCGCTCGCGGCTGGTTTGGCGTCATTCAATCAGCTGGCTTCGCCGGACAAGGTGGAGTCGGGCCAAAAGATCGTCATCCCCTATCCGATTATCGGCCTCAGCAGCCAACTCGTCGTCAAGGCAAAGGGTGAGAAAGACTTCTCACCGCCCAAGTCGTTCACGACAACGCTTAACAAGGGCGATCAATACAAGATGCAGTTCGTGTCCAACGTGAACGGATACCTATACGTGTTCAGAGAAGGGCCTGACGGTGTCGTGATGCTGTACCCGGCCAAGGCGAAGCAGCCTCCGGCAACACCAAGAAGGAGGAGGGCCACCGCTCCGCCACCGGAAACGGTCATGAGCCAGACTTCCGCTGTCCGAGCAAGCGAGCCGGTGTTGATCCCCACGGTCGGGGCAGGGTTCGCGTATGATCAGAAGCGCGCCGGTGACCGCGTGTACGCGTTCCTGTCCCTGAAGAAGATTCCTGCGTTGGAGGCCCTCCAGGACAAAAAGAAGATCTCTGTGCCAGACATTCAGGGCGTCATGCATGACGTAAGAATCGGCGACATTTACTCCGGCGATCACCCGTACAGCCTGTTGAGGATTACGGATCCCGCGAAGTCCACGGAAATCCTGGGGTTGACGCTAAACCTCACAGGATAGTAAGCATTCACTTACGCGCGGCAACAGGAAGGGCACACGAAATCCGTGGGTTATGAAGGCCCGTCCAATGGTTGTTGGATTTGAGCGGTGAGGGGTCACGTCAGGGGGGATTTGAACGGGA
>Ga0172373_10000328_pt1 | contig 77448 bp, 60 predicted proteins | sample Lak10m_2_FD_114546 | JGI IMG/M metagenome (GOLD analysis project Ga0172373, IMG submission 114546) | Freshwater microbial communities from Kabuno Bay, South-Kivu, Congo - kab_092012_10m | ecosystem: Environmental > Aquatic > Freshwater > Lake | place: Democratic Republic of the Congo...
GAGGCAGTCCGCGTCGCGGAAAACCAGGTCGATCTCGCCCCGGCTTGAGCGGAAATTGGCCGTGAGGAATTTTAGCCCGGCAGCCTTTAGGTGCGCCTTGGCCGCGTGTTCGCCCAACTGGCCCCGCCGCAGGTGTTCGGGCTGGTCCGTGGCCACGAGCGCCACTAGCTTTTGCCAAAGCCACTTCATTTGCCAATGGGGGCTTATGCGGTTGGCCGGCCAGAGACCTGCCCGCGCCCGCCTCGCCGTTGCGGTCCGTGCCACAATGGCCGGCAGGGTGATTGGCATAACCGTGCGCTCAATGGGTAAACAGCTCTCTCTGCTCCGGCTTCAGCGGCGCGAAGCTGCGCCGATGGATGGGACACGGCCCCAGCCGCGCGAGGGCGGCCAAATGTGCCGGGGTCGGGTAGCCCTTGTGCTCGGCGAAACCGTAGCCGGGATACTGCCGGTCGAACTCTCGCATCAACCGGTCGCGCGTGACCTTGGCGAGCACGCTGGAAGCGGCGATGGAATAGCTGCGTGCGTCGCCCTTGACCAGCGGGGTCTGGGGGAAGCGCAGTGACTTGACGCGGAGCCCGTCCACCAGCACATGCGCGGGCGGCGGGGCGAGTTGGGCGAGCGCGTCATTCATCGCGCGGTGGGTCGCTTGCAGGATGTTCAGCCGGTCGATTGCGGGCGCGTCTGCCTGTGCCACGGCGAAACGGATCTCCGCGTGCGCTGTGAGCCAGGCGAAGTAGTGCTCGCGCTGCGTCTCCGAGAGCTGCTTCGAGTCATTCAAGGCCGCCAGTTCCGAGGGGAATTCACCCCTCAGCCAGGCGGGGGGAAACATCACCGCCGCTGCCACCACGGGTCCGGCCAGCGGCCCCCGCCCGGCCTCGTCAACCCCGGCGATGAGGGTCAGTCCGCCCGCCAGGAGCGCTCGTTCATGGGCCAGCCGGTCCACCGCTGTGGGCTGGCTTCGGCCTTGGCGTGCGGCACGCTCTGCCATGTTAGCTGAGGGTATCGACGGCTTCCGCGAAATCCTTTGGCCAAGGTGCCTCGAAGGCCATCGGCTTTCCGGTCCCGGGATGGGTGAAGCCCAAACGGGCCGCGTGCAGCATCTGGCGGGGCGCCTCGTAGGAGGTCTGTTCCCGCAGCCGTGCGTTCTGGCGTTTCCCATAGATCGGATCGCCGACGATGGGATACCCGAGGTGATCAAGGTGCACGCGGATCTGGTGCGTGCGGCCGGTGTGCAGCAGGCATTGCACGAGACTGGCGGCATTGAACCGGCGGAGCACTTCATAGGTGGTCCAGGCGGCGCGCCCACCGCCCTCGGTCGCGGCCATGCGCTTGCGGTGCGTGGGATGACGGGCAATGGCGACCTTTATCTCGCCGCGATTCCGGGTGGGAGAGCCGCACACCAGCGCGTGGTAGATCTTTTCCACTTCCCGGCCGGCGAACTGCGCGGACAAAGCGAGGTGGGTCGCATCGTTCTTGGCCACGACGAGGCAGCCGCTGGTCTCCAAATCGAGCCGGTGCACGATGCCCGGCCGCGCGACGCCGCCGATGCCGCTGAGCTGGCCGTGGCAGTGGTGCAGCAGCGCATTGACCAGGGTGTGCCGCTCGTGCCCGTTGCCGGGATGCACGGCAATGTCCGGTGTTTTGTTGACCACCAGCAGAGCATCGTCCTCGTAAAGCACCTCAAGGGGGATGGCTTCGGGCTCCGCCTTGTCCGGCCGCGGGCCGGGCCAGCGGACCGTGATCACCTCCCCCGCGTGCGGGACGTGGGTGGGCTTCACCGCCTGATCATTGACGGTGATCGCGCCTTCCTCGAGCAGGCGTTGCAGTGCGCTGCGGGATGCCGCCGGGTAGCGCGTGTGCAGGAAGCGGTCGAGCCTCGTGTGCGGCTGCGTGGCATCCACGGTAAACGTTTCAGTGCGATCAGAACTCACGCGGAGGGGGGATTGGGGGTGGTGGGTGGGAGGCTGGCAGAGGGCCGCCGTAGGGTGAAATAGCAGCCGACTCCGGCCGCAAAAATGCCCACGCTTACAAGCTGGCCGGGCGAGAGCGGGCCGACAAATTTCGCGGGCGCATAATCGCCCCGGAAGTGTTCCACCAGCGCGCGCACGGGAGCATAGGCCATCAGGTAGAGCGCGAAGACCTGCCCGTCGAACTGTTTCCGCCGATACCACCAAGCCAGCGCTCCAAACAGGACCAGGTTTAGCCCTGCCTCGTAGAGTTGAGTCGGATGGACGCCCGCGCCGCGAGTGACGTGGTCCACCGGAAAGTGCACCGCCCAGGGCAGGTCACAGAGACGTCCGTGGCAGCAGCCCGTCATGAAGCAACCGAGCCGGCCGAAGGCGTGTCCCAGCGCGACGCTGGGGGCCAGCGCGTCGGCGAGCTTCCATACGGGCAGCCGTTTCCATCGGGCATAGGCAATGCCGCAAATCGTCGCCCCGATCAGGCCGCCGTAAAAAACAAAGCCGCTCCGCGTGGTGAAAATGTGTGACCATGGCTGGTCGGCGAACTCCTCCCGCCAGTAGGAAACGACATAGAGCACGCGTGCGCCGGCGATGCCGCCGAGGAACAGCCAGAATACCACGTCGGCCACGGCCTCCGGCGCAAGCCCATCGCGCACGCCGCGGCGCTGGGCGGTCCAGTAACCGGCCATGAAGCCAAAGGCCACCAGAATGCCATACCAGTGGACGGTCAGGCTACCGAGCTTGAAGGCGATTTCGTGCACCGCGCCGAACGTAGGGCCAGCTGGTGGCAGCGTCGAGCGCGGTTCGCGGCCGGGGTTAAAAGCAGAAACCGTCCACTAGCTGCGCCAAGCAGGGAAAAGCGGTGAGGGTGTAAGCAAACAGGGTTGGTGCGCACGGCAGGACTTGAACCTGCACGCCGTAAGGCACTACCACCTCAAAGTAGCGCGTCTGCCAATTCCGCCACGTGCGCGACGAACGGCGCGTATTGAATCCCTTTTGACCGGTGGCGCAAGCTGAATCTCCCGCTTTGATCACAACTTCGAGCCGGAGACGCCTGCTTGGGCACGATTTTGAAGCTTCTTTTCGAGCTCCCGGGCGGGCATTTTGCCGGCATGATCTCACTCTGGTTGAGGTGCTGGATTGCCGCGATGGGCTGCGCAGCTTGGCTCATGACGGCGGGTTCCACCATGGCCCAGGAGGCGACCAACGGGTTTGCCCTGGCGGATTTCCTCCTCATCCCGCTGCGGATTCACGTGCTCACGGCCACCAACGAGCCGGCCATTCACTCCACGCTCACCAGCAATGACGTGGTGCGCATCCTCTCCAAGGTCAACCGCATATGGGCACAGGCGGGGATCACCTTCCCGCTTGAATCACTGCGATACGAAGCCGCCGTCGGCCCAACCAACTACCTTGAGCGTGCCGAGGCCAACGAGCGCGCCACCCTGCTGGCACTGCGGCCGCCGGATTCGCTCGCGACCAACTGCTTCCATGTCTTCTACCTCAAGCGCATCCGGCCCAACGGCATTTACTTCAACCTGCAGGGCATGTTCGTGAAGGACACTGCCAGTCTCCGGCCGGTCGAGGGCGGACTGGACGAGCCGTTGCCCCGCGTCACCGCGCATGAGCTGGGGCACGCGTTGTCGCTGGCCCACCGCCAGAACGTCACGAACCTCCTGGCCTCTGGGACCAGCGGGCCGTGGCTTGATGCGGACGAGATCAAGGCGTCACGCGCGTCCGCGCGGCGGCATCCTTGGGTGGAATCAGCCGGCGAGCTCCTGCGCCGGGTCGAGGAGTTGCAACGTGCGGGCCGCGCCGCCGAAGCCCGCCCGCTGGCGCAACGACTCGTCGCCGTGCCGCTGGAAGACGAAGCCAGCCGCCGCCTGCGGCTGTGGCTGGCCAACCAACCTGCGCCGTAGCCGAATGACTCTGGTCCAAGCCAACCGCCGGCGCGATGGGGCGTGGCTGCTCGCTGCGTTTGCCGCGTTTGTGCTCTGTCCCTGGGGCGTTCCCAAATTCCTGTTCCTCGGCGCGGGCTTATGGCTGGCTGGCCGGGCGTTTGGTGGAGCGGTTTGGACGTTGGGGGCGACGGCGTTTGCGGTCGCCCTGTATGCCGCCACTTTCCTGCTGACCCCGGTCTGCGCCTCGCGGGCGCTCCGGCCCGCTGGCGGAGCCGATGGGGCGGCCGGGGGCGTGCAACTGGCGTTGATGGCCTTCGGCTGGGCGTGGATCCGCGGGGCGGTTGCTTCGCCGCCCCCGTTGCTGGGCCGTCTCGGGGCCCTGCGCTGGCGGTTCGCGTTGCTGTGGCCGATCCTCTTGGCTGGAGTCTATTACCTGCCGTGGACGGCGGACCTCGCCTACGGCGGTGACGAGCATTATCACTTCAAGTCACTGGTGGTGAATCGACTGCTCAGCCTTGAGCTCGTGCGGCACACCGGTTTCGCCGTCGCCGGCTTGGGTTGGCTTGCGGTCGGCATCTGGTTGGCGGTGCAGCAGGCCGGCAGACCTGTTGCTTCTGCCGGCGATCACGCGCGCTGGGGACTGTGGGCGGGGGCAGGACTGGCGGTGGCCGCCGCGGCGCCTTGGGTCTATCCGCCGGCGACGCTGGCCGATGACTTCCAACAGGATCGCATGCTGCGTTATCCCGCGAGTCAGCCTTGGCTGGGGGCGTGGCTGTGGGAGCTGAGCCGCGGCGATTGGGGCGCGGGCATCCTGTTCGCCTTTGAAACCCTGCGGTTCGTGCCGGTGCTCGCGGTGTTGTTGCTCGGCCTCGTGCTGGTGCAGGAGCCAAAGTGGCGAAACGCGCCCCCTGCGCTGCCTTTGCTCGGGGCACTCGCCGCGGCGACGGTGCCAACGCTGCTCTATCACGGGACGCTGTTCTACCTGGAGCTGGCGCTGTTGCCGCCCCTGCTGCTGCTGTTGCGGGCGGGTCGGCGTTGGCTGCTGGCTGCTCCGGGGAGGCTGGCTGGGACCGATGTCTGGTGGGCCGCGCTCACCTTGGGCTTCCTCAAGGACACGGGGGTGGTGGCGATGGGAATACTCTGGCTCACCCGGACAGCGACCCGCGGGTTGCTTTTGTGGCGGCGCGGCGAGCTGGGCGGGGCGGTCGTGCGCGCGGAGGCACGGGTTGCTTTCGTGATGCTCGGGCCGGGGCTGTTGTATCTCGCGCTGCGCGCCCTGCATGGCTCGCGTCCGTATCAGCCGCATTTCGGGAACCTGCTGGATGCCGGGCTGTGGCTGCGGGCGGTAGGTGCATTGGTGGAGCAGTTCGGGGTGCTCTGGCTGCCGGCGCTGGTGGGAGCGGTGCTGCTGGCGCGTCGACGGGGCGGGGCGCGATTGCTGGCGGTAGGCGCGGTCTTCGCCGGAATCTGGCTGTTCCATCTCGTTGAGGATCCCCGCTGGGTGGGATTGGCACGGTTCAACCTGTTGCTGTTGCCAGCCGTGCTCGCGTTGGCCTGGACGGGGTTGAGCCCGTTGCTGGCGTATCGCCTGCCGGCCATGGCCGTTCTCCTTGGCCTGCTGGCCGGGAATGCCGCGTTAAGCCCGGTGGATGCCGCGGGACAGCGCGCAGTGTGGGGCGGCTCGGGCGAGCGCTGGTATGCCTACACCGACTGTCTGATCGAGCTGCGTCGGCGGAAACCGGATGCCCGCTTCGCATTGGCGAACACCGCGCACACCTACGGGATCGGCATGACGCAGCAACGGATTGATTGGTGGGTGGACGCGGCGAACCTGCCCGTCGCGGATCCTGCCAACGCGCTGGTCACACTGCGCGCTTCCCTCGAACAAGCGGGGCGGGGGAACTTCGATTTCGTCATCTTCCGCTGGGAAGCTGCGCCCGGGGTAGCGCCCGATTTCCGCCATGCCGGCTTTGAACGGGTCTTTGACGTCCCCGCCCGGGGCGGGACGCTCACCGTTTTCGCCCGCGCAGGGCAGGGCGGTCCACCCGAGTGACCCTAGACGCGGCAGCAAGCTGCCCGAAGTGGTGCGCTCCCACTCGTGCTCCTGACCCTGCTCACGGCCAGCGGCGGGCAATGCAGGGTGAGGAGCAGGATCGAGAGCTACTCCGCACTCGACATCCTCCCGCCTGCGCCCAAACTTTTCGTCCCATGTCGCACGCTGACTTTGTTCATCTGCATCTGCACACGGAGTATTCGCTCCTGGATGCCGCGTGCCGTTTGGACAAGCTCGCCGAGCGCGCGCACGATCTGAAGTTCCACTCGATGGCCATCACGGACCACGGGGTGCTTTACGGCGCGGTGGACTTCTACAAGGCCGTCCGCGAGAAGGGCATCAAGCCCATCATCGGCTGCGAGGTTTACGTGGCGCACGGCGACCGCCGGGAGAAGAAGGCCGGCTCCGGCGGCGGCGGCAAGGAGGTTTACCAGCACCTGCTCCTGCTCGCGAAGGACGAGGCGGGCTATCGCAACCTGGTCAAGCTCGTCACGGAGGCGCACCTGACGGGCTTCTACTACAAGCCGCGCGTGGACAAGGAGCTGCTCGCCGCGCATCACGACGGCCTCATCGCGCTGTCCGGCTGTCTCGCGAGCGAGATTTGCCAGCACCTCATTCACGACCAGGTGGACAAGGCCCGCGAGTCCGTGGACTGGTTCAAGCAGACGTTCGGCGCGGAGAATTTTTACCTCGAACTCCAAAACCACGGCATCCCAGAGCAGGCGAAGGTGAACCGCCATCTCATCCCGTGGGCGAAGGAGTTCGGCCTCAAGCTGGTCGCGACCAACGACGTGCACTACGTCGAGAAGGGGCACTCCGCCGCGCACGATTGCCTCGTGTGCATCGGGCGGCAGGTGAACTTGTCGGACACCAAGCCGCGTTACGTGCCGGGGCAGTTTTATCTCCGCAGCGCGGACGAGATGAAGGCGCTCTTCGCCGAAACGCCCGAGGCGGTGACGAACACCGTGGAGGTCGCGGAGAAGTGCAACGTCGAGTTCGATTTCAAGACGCTGCACTACCCGGTCTTCCACCCGCCGGAGACCTACACGCGCGAGGGTTACTTGCGGAAGCTGCTCGCGGAAGGGCTCGGTCGCCGCTACACGCTCGCGGTGAAGGCCGTGGGCAAGGAGTTTGTCGTCGAAGGCATCCGCGAGCCGTGGCGGTTGCCGGGCGTCAGCCGGGAACAGGCGACGGAAGTGGCCGCGCTGTCGAGCGCGGCGGCGGCGGTGGAGACTTTGGATGAGGCGGCGGTGGAGTCGCTCGCGGGGGCGGAGGAGGGAAGTGTTCAGTATTCAGTGTCCAGTGTTCAGTCAGGCGACGACGCCGATGTGGAAGATGACGATGCCGAAATTCCCTCACTGACTACTGAACACTGGTCACTAAACACTCCGCCCGAGAAACTCCATCTCCACCCTGAAATCGCCGCCGCCATCAAGGTGGTGATTGACCGCCTCCAGCTCGAGCTCACCGTCATCGAGAAGACCGGGTTCATCAGCTACTTCCTCATCACGGCGGACTTCGTCGCGAAGGGCCGCGAGATGGGCGTGGCGTGCGTGGCGCGCGGTTCCGCCGCCGGCTCGCTCGTCACCTACCTGCTGGACATCGCGAACGTTGACCCCATCCGTTACCAGCTTCTCTTCGAGCGCTTCCTCAATCCCGAGCGCGTCAACCCGCCGGACATTGACATTGATTTCGCCGACGACCGCCGCGCCGATGTCATCGAGTATGTGCGCCAGAAGTATGGCCGCGATTCCGTCGCGCAAATCATCACCTTCGGCACGATGGGCGCGAAGTCCGTCATCCGCGACGTGGGCCGCGTGATGGGCCTGGGTTATTCGGACTGCGACCGGCTCGCGAAGATGGTGCCGGCGGACTTGAAGATGGATTTGGCGAAGGCCCTCAAGCAATCGCCCGAATTCAAGACCGCCTACGAAACCGAGGAGGTCACGCGCGAGCTCGTGGACAACGCGTTCGTGCTCGAGGACATCGCCCGCAACTCCAGCGTCCACGCCGCCGGCGTCGTCATCGGCGACCAACCCCTCGTCAATCTCCTCCCGCTCAAGCAGGACGAGGACGGCACCATCGTCACGCAATACCCGATGGGCCCCGTCGGCGACCTTGGCCTGCTGAAGATGGACTTCCTCGGGCTGAAAACGCTCACCGTCATCCGCAACGTCTGCGAGATGGTGAAGCAAACGCGCGGCGTGGAAATCAAGGTGGACGACCTCCCGCTCGACAACCAACCCGCCTACGACCTCCTCAACAAAGGCAACACGGTCGGCGTGTTCCAGCTTGAATCCGGCGGCATGCGCGACCTCTGCCGGAAGTTCCAAATCAGTTCCGTCGAGCACATCACCGCGCTCGTGGCGCTCTATCGCCCCGGCCCGATGGACCTCATTCCCGACTTCATCAAGCGCCGCCACGGCGAGGTCGCCATCGAGTATGCGCACCCGCTGCTCGAGACCATCTCCAAGGAGACCTACGGCGTGCTCATCTACCAGGAGCAAGTCATGCAAGCCGCGCAAATCCTCGCCGGCTACACGCTCGGCGGCGCGGACCTCCTGCGCCGCGCGATGGGCAAGAAGAAGGTCGAGGAGATGCAGAAGCACCGCAGCCTCTTCGTGAAAGGCGCGAAGGAGCGGAACAACATCCCGGAGTCGAAGGCGAACTCGATTTTCGACTTGCTCGAAAAGTTCGCCGGCTACGGCTTCAACAAATCCCACGCCGCCGCCTACGCCATCGTCTCGTATCAAACCGCGTATCTGAAGGCCAACTACCCGGTCGAGTTCCTCAGCGCGATGATGACGAACGACATGGGCACGCAGGAGAAGCTCAAGGTCGTCCTCGACGAAGCCAAAGCGCTCGGAGTGGAAGTCCTGCCGCCCGACGTGAACGACGGGCAGGCGTTTTTCTATCCGGCCTCCGGTAGCAGCCGACGTGAGGAGGCTCCATCTGCCAAATCGGAAATCGCAAATCGCAAATCGGAAATCCAGAACGGCATCCGCTTCGGCCTCGCCGCCATCAAAGGCGTCGGCGAAGCCGCCGTGAAGGGCATCATCGAAGCCCGTGACAAAGGCGGGAAGTTCACCAGCCTCACCGACTTCTGCGAGCGCGTGGACTCCCGCACCGTCACGCGCAAGACCCTCGAAGCCCTCATCAAATGCGGCGCCTGCGACAGCTTCGGCGAGACGCGCGCCTCGATGTTCGCCGCGCTCGACCGCGTGATGGCCCGCGCCGCCAGTGCCGCCGCCGACCGGCTGCGCGGCCAAGTCTCCCTTTTCGGCATGATGGAGGAACCCGCCGCGACCGCGAAGGTCGAGAAATCCGCCCAACTCGCCGAGTGGCCGCAACACGAACTCCTCGCGCACGAGAAGGAATTGCTCGGCTTCTACGTCACCGGACACCCGCTCACCCCGCTCGCCCCGCTGCTCGAAAAGTTCTGCCTCCACAACTCCACCACCGCGAAAACCCTCGCCCCGCGCACCATGACGCGCATCGGCGGCATGGTCGGCGCGGTGCAGCAGGGCATGAGCAAGAAGTCCGGCAAACCCTACGCGATGGTCACGCTGGAGGATTTGGAGGGCACGTTCTCGATGCTCCTGATGAACGAGAACTATGACAAATACCGCGAGCACCTCGTCAGCGGGAAGGCGCTGCTTGTTGTCGGCGAGGTAAACAACGACGAGGACAAACCCAAGCTTTTCCCCAGCGAAATCATGCCGCTGGAAGACGCGCCGAGGAAGTTCACCCGGCAGGTCCACCTCCGCCTCTATCCCGCGCACGTGGACGCCGCGAAACTCGAAGCCGCCCGCGCGCTCGTCGAGGCGCACCGTGGCAAGTGCCCGCTCTTCCTCTGCTTCCGTTACCCGGACGCCCCGCCCGTCTTCATCGAGACCCACGAGCGCTTCGCCGTCGCGCCCACGCTCGCCTTCCAACGTGCCGTGGACGAATTGCTCGGCGAAGAAACCTACTACGCGAAGGTGGACACCTCGGCCCCCGAGCGCCCGAAGCGCGCCTGGGAACGCCGCGGTGGCGGGGACAGCGGCGGGGATGAGTGAGCGGGTAATTACTCAGTTTTCAGTGTTCAGATGTGCAGACCGCGAACCGCCTGCTTTGCCCCCACGGGCAACTGAAAACTGAAGACCGAAATCTTCCCCGTCCCCTCAACGCTGCCACACACGCAGCGGACTGGAGAAATCATCCGTCCACACGCCCACGCCCGCCCGGCCTTCCAGCGGCGACCAGCGGGCACGGCGCTGAAACCCGGCCAAGTCCTCCGCGCCTCGCGCCATCACGACCCAATGCGATTGTTCGCGACCCGTCGCAAACTCCGCGTCCGTCAGCGACATGTCATCGCAGCCCAGCGCCACGAGCCGCAGATCGGCGGCGAGGTTCGCCAGCACGGGTTCCAAGTCGAGGTAACGGTTCGAGATGTGGAACGCGAGCAACCCGCCGGGCGCGAGTTTCCGCACATACAGCTCCAGCGCCTCGCGCGTGATGAGATGCACCGGAATGGCATCCGAGCTGAACGCATCGAGCACGAGCAGGTCGTAGCTGCCGTCCGCCGCGTCACGCAGGCGCAAGCGCGCGTCGCCCTCCACGAGCTTTGTCTCGGCTGCTGCCGAGCGCGCGAGGTAAGTGAAAAAATTGGTGTCCTGGGCGATGCGGAGCACGGACGGGTCAATGTCGTAGAACGTCCAGCGCTCCCCGGCCTTCGCATAAGCCGCCATCGAACCCGCGCCCAAACCGATGACGCCGACGCTTCGTGCCGGCGGTTTGAAACCGCCGTCGGTGGGCTGCGGAAGCACGGTAGCGCCATGCGTGGCCAATCCGGCAGACGGCGGTTGCAAACCGCCGGCACGGGCTCCAAACACCTTGAACACATCCCCCAGCGGCCCCTCGCGATGGTAAAACGTCAGCGGTTCCGGCGCGCGCGCGGGGGCGAGAAATTGCCGCCCGTGAATCGTCCGCCCATGAACGATTTGCAGCGCCTCGCCGTTGGGCGACAACGTCACGCGGGTCACGCCGAAGAAGTTGCGCTCCACATGCAGCGTCTTGCCAAAGCCGCCGGTGAAGAAAGCCCCCCCCAGAAAAACCGCGCCCAGCCCGAGCGCAAAGCGGCGCGGTTCGTCCACGAGCAGGAAGCACAGCAATAGCGGCAGGCCGAAAATGACGACGGACTGGACTTGGGGAGGCAGGAGTTTGGTCGGCGGCAGCAAGGCGGCAAGCGCGGCGGTAAGAGCCGCGAGGCAAAGCGGCCAGACCAAATGCAATGCAGGGCGCTGGATGGTCGATGCTGGATTAGATGCGATGGGCTGCGGTGCGCGTTCTCTCTCTCTCCGGCCCTCTCCCGCAGGGATAGGGCTAGGGTGAGGGAGAACGGCTTCGACTCCAGTGGCGTCACCTCGTGTCCAAGCGCGTGCGCCTTCCTTCCGCAGCCAGCACGCGGCCACGAGCGCCAGCGGGTATTCCACCACGGAGTTGAACAGCAACGGCGCGAGCAAGGTGTTGAACAGCCCGCCCAACACGCCGCCGATGGACATCCAAAGGTAAAACTCGGTCAGCCGCTCCGGCTCCGGACGGTCCGCCGCGAGGCGCGCATGGCACACCATCGTGGCCACGAAGAACACGCCGAGGTGAATGCCCATGACGAGCCACGCGGGTTCGCTCAAGCCCGCGCACATCTGATACGCCAGCGCCAGTGCGCCGATCGGCAGTGCGCGGGAGAGCAGTTTGGCCGGGAAGATTTGCCGCCGCGCGAAGGCGAACACGAACGTGAGCAGATACAGCGCGAGCGGCACCACCCACAGCAGCGGCATGGACGCGACATCCGTGGTGATGTAGGTCGTGACCCCGAGCAGCAGGCTGGACGGGACCGCAGCGCACGCAGCCCAGTGAAGGCGGCGAATGGATCGTTGGCCTTCCGAAGCAGCTGTCGCGGGCCGCGCAACGGCGGCGTGAGGGAATTGCAAATTTGCAATTATCAATTGGCCATTTGCAATTGCCCGGCCACATGCCAGCACGAGCAGCGGCATCGCGACGAAAGCCATCATCCACAGCCGTGTCTGTTCCCGCAGCGGCCAGTTCAGCTCCATGAACAGCGGGTAGCCCAGCAGCGCCACGAAGCTGCCGATGTTGCTCGCTGCGTAGAGAAAGTAAGGGTCGCGCGCCCGCGTATCGCCCGAGGCGGCGAACCACCGCTGCAAGAGCGGCGTGGTCAGCGCCAGCACGAAGAACGCGGGACCGACGTTCACCAGCAATCGCACGAGCAGCCACGCGGTCGGCCAGTCCTGCCACGGAGCGGCGGTGCTTTCGTTCAGCTTGATGGGCAGCGTAGCCAACGCCGCGAGCAGGAGCGCGAGATGCGTCCCGAGTTGCGCGCGTGGCGAGAGGCGACCCGCCATCCAATGCGCCGCCGCGTAGCCCGCGAGCAGCATCGCTTGGAAGAAAACCATGCAGGTGTTCCAAATCGCGGGCGCGCCGCCGAGCTGCGGCAGCACCTGTTTCCCGACCACCGGCTCCACCCAGAACAGGAGCGCGGCGCTCCAGAACAGGGTGATGGCGAAGAGAGTGGTCACGCGGCGAACGCGCGGACTCTAGTTTTGCCCACAGCCTGTGGCAAGGGCGCGAGCCGGCCGGACAGCTCTACTTCATCCCCACGCTGCTGGCGCGTTTCGCGATTTTGCGCGAGGTCAGCACCTTGGTCACGGTGCCGATCTTGAGATACTTGGATTTGATTTCGCCGAGGATGGCGTCGCGGTGGTCGTAGAGGCGCTTGAGTTTGCGCGGCTTCACGCGGCTCAAGACGTAGGCGGTCAGGAGCGGCAGGGCGATCGTTGAGTCGGTGTAGCAGACGACGGAATCGGGAAGCTTGTCGGGGTCCACCTTGCCCCAGCTCACGGCTTCGGCGGGTGTCGCGCCGCTGAGGCCGCCGGTGTCGGGGCGGGCGTCGGTGACTTGGAGGAAGTAGTCGTGGCCTTTTTCCTGGATGCCGAGGACTTCCTGGATCTGCGGCTCGGTCTGGAGCATGAAGTTCTTCGGGCTGCCGCCGCCGAGGATGAAGACGCTGCTGGTGTGGCCGGTGGACTTGGCGTGATAGACGATGCCGGCGGTCTGGTTCACGTCGCGGTTCACATCGGGAATCAGCTTGGAATCGCGTAACGCCATCGCGGCGACGTTCATGCCGATGGAGCTGTCGCCCGGGCTGCTGGTGAAGATGGGGATGCCGCACTCGTAGGCCGTGGCGAGGACGGAGGAATCTTTCAGTCCGAGTTTCTTGCCGCGCGCGGAGACGTATTTGCCGAGCAGGTAGTGGAATTCATCCGTGCCCATGGGCCGCTGGAACTCCGGGCCTTGGATGACTTCGCGGACGAAGGCGTCGGTATCGAGCAGCACGTTGTAGTCGAAGAGCACGTCGTAGATGCGGATGACGCCTTCCTCGCGCAGCTCGACGTCGTCGAGGAACGGCGAGCCGCTGTGGAGCTGCATGTCGAGGCCGAAGTGGAGGTCGTGATAAAGGTTCGCGCCGGTGGAGATAATCCAGTCCACGTAGCCGCCCTTCATCAGCGGAATCAAACAGCTCTTGCCGAGGCCAGCGGGCGTGAGTGCGCCCGTGAGGCTCATGCCGATGAAGCCGTTGTCGGGCAGCATCTTCTTGGCGAGAAGCTGAGCGGCCTCGCGGAGCCGGCCGCCGTTGTAGGCGAGCATGACCTCGTCAATCAGGTCAGCGGCGGAGATGTCTTTGCCCACGCCGAGCGGGTTGAGGCGCGGGTAGGCGGCGAACTTATTGGAGACTTTGTGGCCGGTCTTCTTACTCATAGGCGCGGCGAGTGTTGCGAACAGCCGCGCAAAGGCAAGTGGAGTTTGTGGCGGGCTATTTGAGCTTCGCCCGCAACGCCGGGGATTGGAACACGTCGCCGTTGACCACGTGCTTCGGCTTCTGGCCGTGCATCAAGTCCACGATGGCTTGGGCGGCGGCGAGGCTGACACGTTCGCCGGTTTCGCGGCCGTTGAAGGCTTGATGCGGCGTGAGCAGGACGTTCGGGCAACGGCGGAGCGGGTGGTCGGCCGGCAGCGGCTCGGCGCTGAAGGCGTCCACCGCCGCGCCCGCGATGGTCTTCTGCTCCAGCGCACGGACCAGCGCGGCCTCGTCCACCAGCGCGCCGCGCGCGGTGTTGATGAGGTAGCTCGTGGGTTTCATCTTCTTGAACTGTGCCTCGCCGATGAGGCCGCGGTTCTGCGGCGTGAGCGCACAGTTGAGGGAGATGAAGTCGCTCTTGGCCAGCAATTCATCGAGGGAAACGAACTTCACCCCGAGCGCTTCAGCGTGCGGGTTCGGCGCGATGTCGTGGCCGAGAATCTGCATGTCGAAGCCCGCCGCGCGCTTCGCCACGGCCTGGCCGATGCGCCCGCAGCCGATGATGCCGAGCGTCTTGTTCGACACGTCGTGGCCCCACGCGACGGACCAACGATTGTCACGCATGACGATGTGGCCCTCGTGCACGCGCCGCGCGAGCGCGAAAAGCAGCGCCCACGTGTAATCCGCCACCGCGCCGTCGAGCATGCCCGGCGTGAACGCGACCACGATGCCAAGCCGCGTGGCGGCAGCGATGTCAATGGAGTCGTAGCCCACGCCCCAGCGCGACAGGCACTTGATGCCGGCGGCGTTGGCGTGTTCGAGGACGGCGGGGGTGTATTTATCCGCGCTGCACAAGGTGGCATCGCAGCCGGCCATGAAATTCTGCACGTCATCGGCGCTGAGGGGGCCGAACTTGGGCGCGAGCACGACTTCGCAGCCGGAATCGCGCAGGAGCTGGTAGGCGGGTTGGCCGACTTCTTCAGCGGCCCGGGCGGTAATCAAAACTTTCCATGACATAGGGGCGGAACTGTGAAGGCATCGCCCCGCTAGCGCAAGTGCGGGAGCTGACGGCCGGTGCCCCGCTTGCCTTTTGAAGGCCATTGCCTAACCTCCGCGCACTTGTGCCAAGCCTAGCGGATAAAATCGAAGCCAGCGCCGTCAAACGCATTGCCCTTCCCCCGGGGCGCGAGCCTGGCCGGGAATTGTCCCGCTACAAGCAGTTCCTCAAGGTCGAAACCGCCCGGCTCAAGATGCTGCACCGGGCCGGCAGCGGGGGACGGGAGATCTGCCGCGCCCGGGCCGTGGTGTTGGATGCGCTGCACCGGCACATCCTCGAAGCGCTCATCAACACCCTCGCCGAGGAAGCCCGCAGGGAGCTGCCCCGCTATGCCCTGGTCGCCATCGGCGGCTACGGGCGCGGAGAGCTGAACCCGCACAGCGACATCGACATCATGCTGCTGCACACCGGCGATACGGCGGCGGCCGCGCGCGGACGGGTGCATCCGTTCATCAAGCTGCTCACGGATCCGGGCGGGCTGCTTTACACCCTGTTTGATCTGGGCCTCAAGGTCGGTTACTCGGTGCGCACGGTGGATGACTGTGTCTCCTCGGCCAACGAGAACATCCAGACCAAGACTTCCCTCATCGAGGCGCGGCTTCTGTGCGGAGACGCCCTGTTGTTCCGTGACATGCAGTCCGTGGTGCTGGCCCGGTGTGTGCGCGGACATGAAGAAGCCTACATTGCGGCGCGCCTCGCCGATCAGGCCGCCCGGCGCGAGAAATATGGCAACTCCGTGCTCATGCAGGAGCCAAACATCAAAAACGGCTGCGGCGGCCTGCGCGATTATCAGAACCTCCTGTGGATGGCCTTCTTCACCAAGGACCGGCCGCGCAACTTGGCTGACCTGGAGCGCAAGGAATACATCAGCGACGCGGAGCGCCGGCAGCTGGAAGCCGCCTACGACTTTCTGTTGCGCGCCCGTAACGAGCTGCACTACCTCACCAACCGGGCGGGGGATGTGCTCACGAAATCAGTCCAGCCCTCGGTGGCCCACAGCCTCGGTTACACCGACCGTTCGCCCAGCCGGCGGCTCGAACAGTTCATGCGCGACTACTATCTTCACGCGCGCAACATTGACCTCATCACGCGCACTGTCGAACGCCGCCTCGCGCTGCTGCCCAAGCCCGCGCGGATGCCGTTTCTGAAGAAGCTCCTGCCCGGCCGCCGCAAGCAGCCCTACCCTGAGGTGGACGGCTTCCGCTTGGTCGAGGGGGAGCTGCTGCACCTGTCGCCGCGCGTCTTCCGGGATGATCCGTGCCGCCTGATGCGCGTTTTCCTCTACGCCCAGCAGCGTGGCGCGAAGCTCCACCCGGACACTGCCCAGCTCCTGCGACGCGAGCTCCGGCTGGTCGACTCCGACTTCCTCCGCAACGAGCACGTCCATGAGAGCTTCCGCGAAATCCTCGGCCAGCGTGGCAATGTCGCACCCGCCCTGCGCGCGATGCATGAGGTCGACTTCCTCGGGAAATACCTGCCCGAGTTCGGCAAGCTGACCTGCCTGGTTCAGCACGAGTTCTTTCACATCTACACTGCCGACGAGCACACCCTGATGTGCGTGCAGAAGCTCGACGATATCTGGGCCGGCCGCGTGCCCAATCCCGGGCCCTATCAGGAGCTCTTCCAGCAGGTGGAGCGGCCATTCATCCTGTATCTGGCGCTGCTGCTGCACGATGCCGGCAAAGCCTTGCATAGCGGTCGGCATGAGACCGACAGCGCCCGCCTGGCCGACCGCGTGGCGCGCCGGATGAATCTGGACGGCTTCACCTCCCACGTGCTGCGGCTGTTGGTGGAGCACCATTTGGACATGGTCCTCATCTCGCAACGGCGTGATCTAGATGACCCCGACGTCATCCGCCACTTCGCCGGCCTCGTGCAGAACCAGCGCACGCTCAACAAGCTGACCCTGCACACACTGGCTGATTCGTTAGGCACGAGCGACAAACTCTGGAACGGGTTCAAGGATGCGCTGCTGTGGTCACTTTTCCAGCGCACCCGCGCCGAATTGGCGGGCACCACCACGTTCCTCCGGGCCGAGCAGCGTCAGCGCGAGCTGCTGTTTGATGAGGTTGCCCGGTTGCTGCCCAGCGAGATCAATGTGGGTGAAGCTCAAGCGCACTTTGGCACCTTGCCCGACCGCTACTTTCTCATCCATACCGCGGCCGAGATCGTCACCGATTTGCGGCTGACCAACCGTTTCATGCGGAACCTGCTCCACGATGATCCAGAGATCTCGCTGGCCCCGGTCATCGAGTGGGCGGACGAGCCGGACCGAGGCTGCTCCCGGGTCAAGATCTGCACCTGGGACCGTTCAGGCCTCTTCAGCAAGCTCGCGGGATCGTTCACCGCTGCCGGACTGAACATCCTGAGCGCCCAGATTTTCACGCGCTCCGACCGGGTGGTGCTTGACACCTTCGACGTGACCAGCGCCCGCAACGGCATGCTCGCGACCAAGGAGGAGAAGGAAAAGTTCGGCCAACTCCTCGGCAAGGCGCTCCTTGACCACCTGGATTTTGATTCCCTGATTGCCCGGCAGAAGATGGTCAACCCGCTTTACCAGTCCCTCGAAGGTGAGCATATCGGAACGGAAATTGTCTTCGACAACGACACCTCCCAACGTTGCACCGTGATTGATGTGGAAACCGAGGACCGGGTCGGCCTGCTTTACACCCTCTCGCAGACCCTGAGCGAACTCGGGCTCGACATCTCCATCGCCAAGATCAGCACGGAGAAGGGCGCGGCCATGGATAGTTTCTATGTCACTGAGTTGAGCGGCGAACGCATCATGGCTCCGCATCGCCAACACACGATCGAGGGCCGGCTCCGCACTGCCTTGCTCAATTTTGACCAGCGCATCAAGGCGTAGCCTCATTGGCCGGGCGTTGGGGTCGACGTCAGAGCGCCGCCGCAGCTGCTGCCCGCGCCCGCCGTGCAGGCCAGACAATGGTTTCCGGTTTGAATGCAGCAGCCGGCCAGTTCTGGAGGGCTCACGTCCCAAAGGTGCAACGGCGCCTTCCCACCTTTGCTGTCTCGGGTCGCCGAGTTCAGATGCAGGCCGAGCATTTGGTTGAAATCACAGTCATAAAGCTCGCCTCGCCAGCCTACGCTCAGGGTGGTGCGGCACATCAGGTCGTCCAGCGTCGCCGGATTGAAGGCGTTGGCGAGCAGCTCAAGGTAGGCGTCCCATTCGCCGCGCGCGCGCAGCTCCTCCGCGAACCTGGCAATGGGCTGGTTGGTCAGGGTGAAGAGACGGGTGAACTCGAGGCCGTATCGTGATCGTAGCTCTGCCTTGTATTCCGCCTCCAATTCAGACTGCGGGGGCGGGAGCTTTGGACCGAGCGGGTTGTAAACCAAGTTCAGCGGCAGCCGCGGGCCATACCCGACCGCGTTGAGCTTCCGCAGCGCGCGAATGCTTTTCGCGAACACGCCGTCGCCGCGCTGCGCATCCACATTCTCCTCCAGATAGCACGGGAGGGAGGCAATCACTTCGACTTCATTGGCCGCGAGGAAATCTGGCAGCCAACCAAACGCCTCCGTCTCGATGATGGTGAGGTTGTTCCGGTCAATCACGTGGCAGCCACAGGCACGCGCCGTTTCAACAAACAGGCGAAAGTGCTCGCTCAGTTCCGGCGCGCCCCCCGTGATGTCCACCACGGCGGGACGATGCCTGCGGATCCAGTCCGCGACGCGCCCGGCGGTCTCCGAGTCCATCATCTCCGTGCGCCATGGGGCGGCGTCCACATGGCAGTGGCGGCATGCCTGGTTGCACTTGCGCCCGACGTTCACTTGGAGCGTGTGCAATGCCGCGCGCCGCAGCTCGTGGCCGGGGCGGGCAAGCAGCTGGGTAAAACGGCTCATGGGGCTTTTGCGGCGGAGGGTCGAAAGGCAACCTCGCAAGGCACAGCGGCGTGACGCTGCGCCTGCTGCGGCAGTCCGGAACGCACGCTTTGCTCCCGGGTGCTCGTGAAGCCCGCTTTCACAACGCTTTCACCACGATGCACGTCACGTCGTCCTGCTGCTTGGCCCCTTTGCAGAACTCGCGCACGGCGAGGTAGAGCGCATCCACGATCTGGGCGGCGGGTTTGTCGCGGTTCGTGCGCAGCACGGCCAACATGCGGTCGGTGCCGAACATCTCTTCGCCCGGTCCCATCGCCTCCTCGATGCCATCCGTCAGCAGCAGCACCAGTTCACCCGGCTGCAAGACGACTGGCGGAGCATTGCGAAACTCCGTGTTGGGGCGCATCCCAAGCGGAACACCGGTCCGGCGCAGTTCCATCCGCACGCTGCCGTCCGGTGCCAGCAGATAGCCCGGAGGATGGCCGGCGCTGGCGTAGCTGAGGCGGCGCGTGGCGGGGTCCAGCCGACCCAGAAGCAGCGTCACGAAACGCTCCGATCCGATGTCCTCCGCCAGGGCAATGTTCGTGCGCGTCAGGATGTCGGACGGCTCGGCGCGGTTGAGCGCGGCGATGCGCACGTAGGCGCGCGTCTCGGCCATCAGCAGCGCTGGCCCGATGCCATGCCCGGTCACGTCGCCGACCACGAGCCCGAGTCCGTTGTCCGCCATGGGGATGAAGTCAAAGTAGTCCCCGCCCGCCGCCGCTGCGGGAAAGCTGGCACCGGCAAGGTCAAAGCCCAGGACTTGCGGGGGCGACTTCGGAAAGAGGTGCGATTGGATCTCGCGCGCGACGCGGAACTGCTCCGCGTGCTCCAGCAGCTCGCGCCGGCTGCGCTCCCGTTCGGTGATGTCGCGGATGAAGGCCACAAACAGCCGCTGGCCGCCCAGCTCCATGTCATTGAAGGCCAGCTCCAGGAGCACCTCGGAGCCATCCCTTTTGACGCCGGCGGTCTCCAGCGTCCGTCGTTGAGCGGTGGTGACGATTTGCCCGTGCCTCTGGAACGCGGTATCCGAAGTGCTCCGCAGTTTCTCGGGCAGGAGCATTGCGAAGTTCTTCCCCACCACCTCTGTGGGGGAATAGCCAAAGATGCCTTGCACCGCTGGGTTTGCGAACAGGATGTCGCTCCTGGTGTCCATCAGCAGGATGGCGTCGGTGGCGGTCTCCCATAACAGGCGGTAGCGCTGCTCGCTTTCGCGCAGCTCGGCTTCCGCCCGGCGGCGGGCCTGGCGCACCGCGGCGTCGCGCAGTTCGCGTTCCACGGCCGGCACGAGGCGCGCGAGGTTGCCCTTCATCAGGTAATCGCTCGCGCCGGATTTCATCGCGGCCACCGCGATGTCCTCCCCGATGCCGCCGGAGACGATGATGAAGGGGATGTCCAGGTGGGTCGCCTGCAACAGCTGCAGCGCGAGGGTGGCGTTGAAACCGGGGAGGTTGTAGTCCGACAGGATCAGGTCCCATTGCTTTTCCGCGAGCGCACGGGCCATGTCGTCCGCGGTCTGGACACGCTCGTAGGCGGTGGCGTAACCGCCGCGGTCCAGCAGGCGCACGAGCATCTTGGCGTCAAACTCGGAATCCTCGACCACGAGGACGCGCAAGGGCTGTTTCATGGCGGCAGCGTAGGCAAAACTCAGCCGCCTAACAACTCCCGCGCCTTCGCGCCTAGGTCGGCCTCGCGCATGAGGGATTCGCCCACGAGGATGGCGCGGGCGCCGGCGCGCTTGAGCCGGAGCACGTCGGCGCGCGTGTGAATGCCGCTTTCGGCCACCAGCAGCGCGGCGTGATTTGTGCCAGGACCGGAAAGGAGCCGCGTGGCGATGCGCTCGGTGGTGGCCATGTCCACGGTGAAGGTCTTCAAGTCGCGGTTGTTGACCCCGATGAGCGTCGCGCCGGCGGCCAGGGCGCGCTCCAGCTCGCGCTCGTCATGCACTTCCACGAGCGCGGCCAACCCGGCCTCGGTGGCGAGCTGGTGGAATTCGCAGAGCTGACGGTCATCGAGAATCGCGACGATGAGCAGGATGGCGTCCGCGCCCCACTGAACGGCCTCGCGGATTTGGCGCGGGTCAATGATGAAGTCCTTGCGCAGCAGCGGCAGGTCCACGGCGGCGCGGATGGCGGCGAGATAATTGAGCGAGCCTTGGAAGAACTTCTCGTCCGTCAGCACGGAAAGGCAGCTTGCGCCGGCGGCCTGATACTCCAACGCGATTTTGACCGGATCGAAGTCCGCGCGAATGACGCCCTTGGAAGGCGAGGCTTTCTTCACCTCCGCGATGAGCGCGACATCGCCGCGCCGGGGCTGGCGGAGTGCGCCGAAGAAGTCGCGCAGGCCGCGCTGCTTCAGTGCCGCGCGCAGCTCGGCGGCGGTCACCGGCTCGTTCGGAAGCCGGGCGATTTCGAGCCGCTTCTGGGCGACGATGGTGTCGAGGATAGTGGCCAAGGCGATGTTCAGTGATCGGTATTCAGTAGCCAGTGTCGGCCCAGCCGTCGAGAGGAGTTTGCGCTGCCAAACGGATGCTGAACACGGCTACTCCTCCTCGTCCTTGTTGCCCTGCATGCGCTTGGCCGGGCAGCCGGCGCGGAGCCAGCCGTTCACGTAGTCGTCCAGCGTGCCGTCCATCACGGCCTGCACGTTGCTGGTCGAGATGCCGGTGCGCAGGTCCTTCACCATGCGGTAGGGCTGGAAGACATAGCTGCGAATCTGCTGGCCGAAGCCGATGGTGCCCTTCTCGCCATAGAAGCGTTCCATCTCGGACTTTTGCTGGTCCTCACGGAGCGCGTAGAGCCGGGACATCAGCATCTTCATGCAGGTGGCGCGGTTCTGGTGCTGCGAACGCTGGTTCTGCGAGGCGACCACCACGCCCGTGGGCAGGTGCGTGATGCGGACGGCGGTCTCGACCTTGTTCACGTTCTGGCCGCCCTTGCCGCCGGAGCGGAAGGTGTCCACCTGCAACTCGCCGGGCGGGATGACGATCTCGCCGGCCTCCTCAATTTCCGCAATCACGTCCACGCTGGCGAAACTGGTGTGCCGGCGTTGGTTGGAGTCGAAAGGCGAAATGCGGACGAGCCGGTGCACGCCGCGCTCGGCCTTGGCGAAGCCGTAGGCGTTCTCGCCCTCGATGGTCATCGTGGCGCTTTTGATGCCAGCCACTGCGCCAGGCAGGATGTCGGTGACCTCGGCCTTCCAGCCGCGCACTTCGGCCCAGCGCTGATACATGCGCAGGAGCATGTTCGCCCAGTCCTGCGCCTCGGTGCCGCCCGCGCCGGCGTTGATGCTGAGGATGCAGCCGTTCTTGTCGCGCGGGCCGTTGAGCAGGAAGCGCAGCTCCAGCGCGTCGAGGTCCTTCACGAACTTGTCCAAGTCGCGCGTGACCTCGGCGACGACGGCGGGCTGGGCCTCGGGCGGCTCGGCCTCGCCCAGTTCGACCATCACGCGAAAGTCGTCGAGCTGCTTCTCGGCGGCGAGGAGGGGTTCCGCCTTTTTGCGGAGCGTGTTGGCCTCGTCAATGGCCTTCTGCGCGGTCTCGCGGTTGTTCCAGAAATCATCCTGCGCTATCACGGAGTCCAGCTCCGCGAGGCGCTTTTGTGCGCCGGGCAAGTCAAAGAAACCTCCGTAACTGGGCAAGCTTCCCGGCCGTGGCAACCAACTGAGCTTTGACCGCGTCGAACATAGGGGCGCGAATCTACGGGGAAACCGCGGCTTGCACAGCAGAAATTCCACCCGGACCAGACTTCAATCAGCCGGGGAGAATTTGCCGCCCAGCTCCAGTTTCAGTGCAACCAAGGACAGGTGGATGTCATACAGGAAGGCCAGCACCGCGCCGATGAGGCACACGAGCGAGCCGGAGAAAGTTCCGACAACCAGCAGCGACCACTCGCGTTCCAGCAGCGCGGTGGCGAAGAGCAGGATGACCAGCAGCGCGGCCAGCAGCACGCTGAACGAGGCCAGCGCGAGCCCCAGCCGCATGCACCGCGCGCGGCGGAACAGGATTCCTACCTGCGCACGGATGTTCTCCGCGTGACTCGCATCCGCCTTGTCGAGTTCATGGGACAACACCCGCGAGCGGTCGATGATGCGCCCAAAACGTCCGGTCATCACCAGCAGGAACATCCCGACGCCCGAGATCAGAATGACCGGCCCGATTGCGGTTTGCAGGACTGGGATGATTTCGTGGAGTGTGCGGGACATGGCTTGGAATAAAAAAGGCCCCGCCCTGTTGCCAGCGCGGGGCCGTGGCTGATTCGGAATTCAATTCGCCAAATACTCGCGCGGGTCGGTGACGCGGCCGGTGATGGCGCTCGCGGCGACGGTCGCGGGGCTGGCGAGGTAAACTTCGCTTTCCTTGCTGCCCATGCGGCCGGGAAAGTTGCGGTTCGTGGCGCTGATGCACTTGAGACCGCCCTGGTTCATGCGGCCAAAGGTGTCCACCGGGCCGCCGAGGCACGCGGAGCAGCCGGCGTTTTCAGTCATACGCACACCGGCGTCTTCGAGGATTTGCCAGATGGTCTTGTCGCCCCAGCGCGTGGATTGCAGGTCGCGCACGATGTCGGGCGTGGCGGGCACGCCGAAGGTGTCAATGACCACCTTGCGCCCGCGCAGCACACGCGCGAATTCGACGAAGTCGCTGGTCTTGCCGCCCGTGCAGGAGCCCACGTAGGCGCGGTCGAGCTTCATGCCGTTCATCTGCTTGGCGGTCTTGCGTTGGCCGGGGTCGGGATGGCACGCGACGGTCGGCTCCAGTTTGCTGAGGTCAATGACCGTCTCGTAGACGAACTTATGGTCCGCGTCGGCCTCGACGGGTTCGTAACTGGACTTGGTGCCGTTCAACTTAGTGCGCGCATCCACGTATTCGGCAGTGCGGGCGTCGAAGGGGAAGATGCCGTTCTTGCCACCGGCTTCGATGGCCATGTTCGCGATGGTCATGCGGTCGTCCATCGAGAGCGTGGTGACGCCGGGGCCGTCGAACTGCATCGCGCGGTAGGTCGCGCCTTCGAACCCGATTTCGCCGATGATGTGCAGGATGATGTCCTTGGCCATGACGCCGGGCTGGAGCTGGCCATCAAGGCGGAAGCGCATGGTCTCTGGAACCTTGATGAGCAATTTGCCCGTGCCCATGACAAAGCCCGCATCCGTGTTGCCGATGCCGGTGGCGAACTCGTTGAACGCACCCGCCATGCAGGTGTGCGAATCGGTGCCGAAGAGCACTTCACCGGGGCGGGTGTGGCCTTTGGCGGGGAGCGCGGCGTGGCAGACGCCGGCGTAGTTGGAGCCGTATTGGCGCTTCAGGTTGCCCTTCGAGGCGTCGAACTTCCACGCGCCGTTCGGGTCGTCAATCACGTCGTAGAAGTAAGGCAACCCCTGCTCGCGCGCGAAATCGCGGAGGATGTCCACGTTGCGGTTGGACATGGAGTCGGCGGTGAAAATGTAGTGGTCGGGGATGATGACGACGCGCTGGCGGTCCCAGACCTTGGCGGTCTTGCCGAACTCACGCTTGAAGACGCCGATGGTCCCGGGGCCGCACACATCGTGCGTCATCAGGACATCAGCCTTCACCCAGATATTGTCGCCGGCCTGGACGGAGGCTTTGCCGGAGGCGCGGGCGAGGAGTTTTTCGGTCAGCGTCATAACAGGGGCGGGAAATTAGCGGCGGGCGAAAGCCGGCGCAACACGAGAAACCGCTCCGAGCATCCGTGGGAAGGACGACTAGATCTTGTTCAAGACCGGGGTGGCCCCATCGGGAGCGGTGTTGGTGGAGCCCGGGGCGGAGGTGGTTTTGAGCTTGGGTTTGGCCGGCGGGGCGTTCGTGGCCCCGCCTTTCTTGTCCTTGCGATCTGGATCCTGCTTCTTCGGAGAGCGCGAAATCTTGATCTCGGCGTCAAACTTGGTGGTCTGTTCCGGCGTCAGCTCCGCACGGATCCGGTCAGTTACCGTGCGAATTTCATCTTTCATCTTCGCTGCGACCGGATCCCAGTAGGGCTTCGTGCGTTGGTTGCTTTCGCGAAGGATCTGACCGATTCGGTCGTGCTGTTCGGGAGTCAGGCTGAGCTGCTTGTCGAGCCGACCGAGGAACTCGGCGCGCTGAATCTGGCTGTAGGTCAACTGCTGGGCGGGTCTGACGGCGGCTTTGTGCGGACGCTCAACGAGGGCAGTAACCAGCACCCCGGTCACGACGCCAGTGCCGTAGAGCAAAACCGTGGCAAGTATGAACTTCCACGGGTTCACTGGTCATTCGCCAGCGACGTCGTCGCTGGATAGGAGGGTGTTCTCGATCGCCTGCTCAAGATTCGGGCTTTCCGGCTCGATGGGATGCGTCGTGGCGACCACCCAAACACCGAGGCCAGCCATGACTGACATGCAGGGCGTGACCGCGCGCCACAACCATCGGCCCCACACTGCCCAAACATCCACGGCCAGCGGCGCGCTGAGCCGGGCCATGATGCGCTTTTCAAACGCATACGGCACTTGGTCACTGGGCGCCGTCGCCTTTGCGGCGGTGATCAGCTTTTGATGGAGTTTATCCAAGTCCATAACGCTCTGGCAGACGGGTTCGTCTTCCGGCCGGTTACAAATACTTCTCGCGTGTGAGCGTCTCCAGAATTTTTTTCATCTGCGCACGGGCGCGGAAGGCCCGCACTTTTACCAAGGGAACTGACCACCCGGTGAGACGGGAAATCTCCTTCACCGATCGGTCTTCGATTTCCAGCAGCGTGATGACCAGCCGCGCCTCGGGGGACAACTGCGCCATGACGCGCTCGACCAGCGCACGGGCCGCATCGGTGTTCTTCGAGTTGTCCTCCGGGCTGGCGGCGAACCGTTCCAACCAGTCAACCTCGGGATCGGAAAGTTCGGTGAGGGTGGTCTCTCGGTTCCGCTGGTGTGAGCGCAGAAAGTCATAGCAGGTGCGCACGGTCATGCGCATGAGCCAGTGCTCGAAAGGCGCTTCCGCGCGAAAACTGTCGAGCTTCTGGAACGCCTTGATGAAAACCTCCTGCACGATGTCCTGCACCTCGTCTTCACGGCGCGCGTAGCGGCGTGCCGTGGCGAAAACACGGGGCTGATACCGGGTGATGAGCACCTCGAATTTCTCCACGTCGCCCTGGCGGACGGCGGCGATCAACTCGGTGTCGCTGGGTTCCATCGCGGCGGACACTGGCAAATCAGGACGGCAAAAGCAAAAACGCAAAGCCACCGCGATCGGCGGTGGCTTGCGATTGAGACGTAAGGCGGCGTGTTTGGTTACTGGTCGGCTGGCGGGCGGCGAGGCGATTCAGGCCGGCGATCGCCCCCTTCAGGGTTGCGGCCGCGCTCTCCTTCGGGCCGCACCCCGCCGCGGTCCCCGTTGGGACGCGGACCACGGTCGCCCTCGCCGGGCTTGCGGATCTGGTCGCCGTCGCGCGGTCCGGCCGGGCGCCGGAAGTCGCCTTCTGCCGGCCGCCGACCTTCTTCACCGGCTGGCCGGCGAAACTGGTCACCTTCCCGCGGGCCCTCGGGACGGCGGAAATCCCCCTCGCGACGGTTGTCCTCGTCGCGGCGGACACCCGGCGGCGCGAAGCCGGGACGCGGACCGGCGTTGGCGACCATTTGGCGGAGGCGCTCTACTGTCTCGCGGGGCAGACGCTCACGCACCTGGGCAAAAGCACGGGCACGCGCGATCGTGGCCTCCGCCTCAAGCTTGGCCGCCTCCATGGTTTTCTCACGGATCAGACCCTCGTTCAGCTTCTCAGCCATCGCTTGCTCGGCAATCTCCCGCCGCAGCCGCATGGAACGCTCGCCCATCTCGCGCATCACCCTCTGCTGGGCCTCAAAGAAGCCCCGGAGCGCGGCCCGCTGATCCTCGTTCAGGTCACGGAAAAGGTCCTGCGGGTTGAAGGGCGGATTGCCGGGGCCGCCCGGGCGGAAGTCGCCGCGATCACGGTCCATCGGACGGCCTTCGCCGCGCGGCCCTTCTTCGCGGCGAAATTCCTCCCGCCGAACTCCCTCGCCAGGCCGGGCCTCTTCCCGGCGGCGCTCGTCGGGGCGGAAGTCGCCCCGCGGTGGGCGCTGGCCTTCAGGGGGGCGTTCTTCACGGGCGCGCTCCTGGGCAGTGGCCGCAGTCGCGAGTGAGAGGCCGCATAGGGCCGCACATAGCGGACGGGAGAGATAGGGCAGTTTCATTGTTTTTTGGTTTTTTATGGCGTGGTTAATGGCCGCCAAGTTGTTCAGTTGAACGCACCAGTCCGAAAAAAGTTCGCGGAGCGGCAGGGGTAGAGACGTCGCCGCTGGCGCAGCGTTACAAGGAAGTTCCCTTCCGAAGAGAGCCCGGCTACCGTTTCTGGGTGCCAGTTTTTCATGAATGCCAACGCTGCACCGCCTGTTGCCGATGGCCGGGGCAGGTGCGGCTTACGGAGGAGGAAATTGCCCGGCTGGCGGCTTACCTCGGGCTGGGCGAGCGGGATTTCATCCAGCAATTCACCCGTCTGCGGTCCGACCGGCGGGGGCTTGCCCTCATGGACAAGCCGAGTGGCGAATGCATTTTTCTCGAAGGCGAAAACTGCGCTGTGCAGCCCGTCAAACCGCAGCAATGCCGGGATTTTCCCAACCTGTGGAACTTCCCCGGATTTGAACGAATCTGCCGGGCCGTGCCCACGGTGGTCTCCGACGAGGAGTATCGCCGCCGGGTGGCCGCAGCCACGGGCCGGGACCCTAATCTTTAGTGATGCCCAGGGTTTTCTCGAATTCCGCGGAAAAGCCCCGCATCTGGGCAATGATCCTGTCCGGCTGCTCCGCAATGCGGTCCATCATGCGCGGGGCCATCTCGGGCTTGCGCCGCATCAGCTCAATCGCGGCCACCATCAGCGAGAGGTTGTTGTTTATGTCATGCCGCGTGATCGACAACTTTTCATTCAACTCGGAAACCTGCTCGGGGGAGAGCGTCACGGGTGTCTGCGGCATAGCCATGCCGCGGAGGATGGGAATTTCCGCGAACAACGCAAGCCCGCACCCCGTGGGGTGGGCGGCACCACCGGGGGGGTGAATTATTTTTGCCATCCCGGACGCAATTCCTGGCTCGACCCGGCAGACCTTTGCACGCATGCTTGAGCCCGCAGCCAAGACTTTGACTGAACGGAACCGCGACAACGTCCAACGCCGCACCTGAAATGCAGCAACCCATCGCTTTCAAGCCGCCCGGGAGTTATTCGTCCGCCGCCGTGCCCAAACACGTCGTCCAGCAGCGCTTCCGCACCCCAAAGAAGAACATTCCGCAGACGCCAATAGAGCGGAACCACTTCCTCCAGGTCATCCGCAACTACGTCGCCGAGTTCAACCCCGTGCCGCCCATGCCGGCAGACGAGTTGAAGGTGCACGCCGACCGCGTCATCGGCATGCTCAAGTGCGACCCCATCTACCGCGACTACATTGGCGTGCTCATCAACAACGAGATGTGGCGCGAGCAAATCGCTGCCGTGCCGTTCGAACGCCGGCTGCTGCTGCTGCCCAAGTGCCTGCGTGTCGAGAGCAAGTGCCCCGCGCCCTTCGATGAGTTCGGCCTGCTGTGCAAGCAGTGCGGCCTCTGCACAATTCAGGATTTGCAAGCCGAGGCGGAGAAGCTCGGTTATGCCACGCTCGTGGCCGAAGGCTCCGCCATCGTCATGTCGCTGATTCAAACTGGCAAGATCGAGGCCATCGTCGGCGTCTCCTGCCTGAGCGTGTTGGAACGCGCCTTCCCTTACATGGAAGCGGCGGCCATTCCCGGCGTTGCGATCCCGCTGCTCCAGGACGACTGCATCGACACGACCGTGGACCTCGACTGGGTGTGGGATTACATCCACCTCACCAGCGACGACCAAACGCGCCGTCTCGACCTCAGCGCGCTGCGGGACGAAGTCGATTTCTGGTTCAGCCCCATGGCGCTCGACACCATCATGGGCAACGCCGAGGGCGAGACCGAGCGCATTGCACGCGACTGGCTCATGCGCGCTGGCAAGCGTTGGCGTCCCTTCCTCGTCGTTTCCGCATTTCAAGCGCTGCGTCGCGACCTCGGCAAGCCGCTGCCCGAGGACATCAAGAAAGTCGCGGTCGCCGTCGAGTGCTTCCACAAGGCTTCGCTTATCCACGACGACATCGAAGACAACGACGCCGTGCGCTACGGTGAGAAAACGCTGCACGAAGAATACGGCACCGCCGTCGCGCTTAACGTGGGCGACCTGCTCATCGGTGAAGGTTATCGCCTGCTTGCCGCGTGCAAGGCCAGCCCCGCCGCGAAGGCCGAGATGATCCGCGTGGCCAGCGAAGGCCAGCGCGAACTCTGCCGTGGTCAGGGCGCGGAACTCTGCTGGGCGCGCAATCCGCAGTCGCTCACGCAGCATCAGGTGCTCGACATCTTCCGCAAGAAGACCGCCCCCGCCTTCGAGGTCGCCCTCCGCGTCGGCGCGCTTTACGCGGGCGTGGACCAGCACGAGGAAGGCGAAGACGTGCTGCACGTTTACAGCGAGGCGCTCGGCATCGCCTACCAGATTCGCGACGACCTCAGCGACCTCGGCGACACCGGCGAGACCAACGACATTGCCGGCCTCCGCCCGAGCCTGCTGCTCGCCGTCGCGCACGAGAAGGCGAAGGACGCGCAAAAGGAACTGCTCGCCAGCGTCTGGCGTCGCCAGCTCCCCGCCGGCGTCAGCGTGAAGGACATCGAAGCCCTCTACACCGAGCTCGGGGCCGACCTCCGCGCGAAGACCTTGCTCGAAACCTACAAGGAGGAAGCCATCCGCTGCCTGCGTGACTTGGAGAACCCGAACTTGAAAGGCCTGCTCCGCCGCGTGCTGGGCAAGATCTTCAACGACGTTGAGATCAAAGGCTGGTGCAAGGAACAAGAACAGCTGAACGGCATCCGCGATGGCGTGCGTCTCGAACCAAGCGCCCCTGCCCCCGAAGCCGGCCCGCGCGAACTCGACGTGGTGATGGCGAAGTAATCCGTGCCGGCGACTGCCAGTTGCCGTGTATCGGGTAGATAGGCATAGGCCGCTTCGAACTACTGCTCCCTATCGTCGGCGGTTACCAACCGCCGGCACGGGCTACCGCAACACCGCGTTGTCGATCAAACGCGTCTTTCCCACGAACACGGCCATTGCCATGTGCGTGCCGCGGGTGACGGCAGTGGTCGGTTGCAACGACTCGCCGTCGAAGAACTCCACGTAGTCCAGCCGGGCCGCCGGCTGGGTGGCAATGAGCGCGGCTAGCTCCTTTTTCAGCACGTCGGCGTAGATCGGCGTGCGCGAGGCCGTCACTCCTTCCTTCGCCCGCTTCAGCGCGCGGAAGAGAATCGTTGCCTGCTGCCGCTCCTCGGCGGAGAGGTATTTGTTCCGTGAACTCAGCGCGAGGCCGTCCTTCTCGCGGCGCGTCGGGGCGACCACGAACCTGAGCGGGAAGTTCAGGTCGCGGGTCATGCGGCGCAGGATGGCGGCCTGCTGCCAGTCCTTTGCGCCGAACACGGCCACGTCCGGCAGCACGAGGTTGAAGAGCTTGGCCACGACCGTGGTGACGCCGCGAAAATGGGTCGGTCGCGACGCGCCTTCCATGCCTTGCGAGAGCCGTTCCTCGACGACGTAGGTGCTGTAGCCGCCCGCGGCGCGGCCCGGATACATTTCCGCGTCCGAGGGGAAAAAGAGCACGTCCACGCCGGCCTGGCGGCAAAGCGCCTTATCCCGGTCCAAGTCGCGCGGGTAGGCGGACAAATCCTCGGTGGGGGCGAACTGCGTCGGGTTCACGTAGATGCTGGCGACGACAACTCCCTGCTTGCCGACCAGCCGCCGCGCCCGCTGCACCAGACTGAGGTGGCCATCATGCAGATAACCCATCGTCGGCACAAAGCCGACGCGTTTGCCCGCGCGGTGCCAGCGGAGGGCAAGGCGTTGCATGGCGGCGGCGGATGTGACGATGCGCATGGCGCGGAGTGTGGAGAACGGGTTGCCTCGCTGTCAAACGGCTCGCCAGCCGCGCCGGCCGGCACCTTGGCCGCGTTCCATGTTCAACGGCGTAGGAAGAATTCCTTCGCATTGAGCAGCGCCCAGAGGAGATCTTCGAGGGCGGCGCGGCGGGCGGCGGGCTCCGTGGCCGACGCGAGGTCAGCGAGCGCGGCGCGCAGTTCAGTCGGGCTGGGCGGGCGCGTGAGGGCGGCCCAGTAGAGTTCCGTCACCAGCGCGGCATCGGGCTGGCCGCTGGCGAGCAGGCGCGCGAGGCGGTTGTCCGGGTCGGCGATCAACTCGTGGACCGCCGGGCCGGACAACATCTGGAAGGCCTGCAACACGGTCGGCTCGTTGCAGCGTTCGCTCTCGCTGGGGAACAGGCGCAATGGCTTGCCGAACAGTTCGAGGAACTTGTCCTGCGGTGTGGCCTTGAGCACGCGCGCGACCTTGGCACCGGGAAGTTGCGCGGCGCGTGTGCCGACGGGATGGCCGGCGAGCCGGAGCGGAACGCTGGCGGCCTGGCTCTGCGCATCAAGGAGCTGCTCGGCCGTGAGCCGGCGCAGGAGCGCGTGGGAGTAATTGACCTCGTCATCGCGGTTGCCGGCGGTCGGCTCGAAGGCGAACTGATAGGCCCGCGATTGCATGATGAAACCGATGAGCCAGCGCAGGTCGAACTTGTGCCGAACGAAGTCCCTGGCCAGCGCGTCCAGCAGCGCGGGGTGGGACGCGGGGTTGGTTGCACGGAAATCGTCGAGCGGCTCCACAAGGCCGCGGCCCATGAGGTGGAACCAGACACGGTTGACCTGCGCCTTTACGAACAGCTCGTTTTGCGGGCTGGTGAGCCACGCGGCCAGCGCCTCGAGGTCATCCCCATCGGGCAGGGCAGGGGAGTTGGCCGTGGGCGGGCTGCCCAAAAAGCGCGGTGTTGCCGGCTGGCCAGTGCGCGGGTTGGGGACGGAGACCGGGGCCATTGCGTGCACGATCTGTTCACCGTTCCACTCATGGCGGTCGCTGCCGATGCGGCGGACGTTGGCGATGACCTTGTAGTCCACGCGGCCGAACAGGGCGGTCCAGTCGTGGTAATCATCCTGCGTCCAGCGGTCAAAGGGATGGTTGTGGCATTGCGCGCACTGGAGCCGGGTGCCGAGGAAGAGCTGCGCGGTCATCTCGGCGCGACGCACGGGGTCGCGGTTGGCGCGGTAGTAGTTCGCGGCGGGGTTGGCGTAGGTGCTGCCGCGTGCGGCGATCAGTTCACGGGCGAACTGGTCCAGCGGCTTGTTCTCCGCGAGGCTCTGGCGGATCCAGTGGTGGAAGTTCTGCACGCCCTTGCGGTCCAAGGTCAGCTCCTCGTTGCGCAGCAGATCGCTCCACTTCACCGCCCAGAAGTCGGCGAACTCGGGCCGGTCCAAAAGCTGCCCCACGAGGCGCTCGCGCTTGTCACGGCGGCGGTCGGCGAGGAAGGCCTTTGCCTCCTCGACGGTGGGCGGCAGGCCGAGCAGGTCGAGGTGCGCGCGGCGGAGGAAAACTTCATCCGCGCAGAGGGGCGAGGGGTTGAGGCGGTGCGCCTTGAGCTTGGTGAAGATGTGTTCGTCGATCGCGTTGGCCGGGGCCGGGCCGCTCCACTTGAAGCCGGGCCTCGCGGGCAGGAATGCGAGGCGGACCGGCGCCTGCTGGCCAAGGTAACGGGCGAGCACGGTGACTTCGCCGGGCTGCACGCGCTCGACGAGGCCGTCGCGCGTGACTTTCACCAACGGCACGGACGGCTCATAGACGGCCAGCGCGGTCACGTCGCGGCGCGCGCCGTCGGCGAAGATGGCGGTGACGGACAGGCGGACGCTGTTGGTTGGCTCGAACAGGATTCGATCCGTCGGCGTGATCTCCACGCGGGCCAGCTTCGGCAGGTCGGCCGGGTCATCGGGCTGGCCGGCGGCGATCCAGCGGCGGAGCAGGGCGTATTCTTCGGAGTCGCTCCTGAACCGCTGGCCGCCCTCGTGCGCGACCTGCTGTGTGGCCTTGAGCAGCAGCAGGCTGGCGTCGGGAGCGAAGAGGTTCACGCGCCGGCCGAACTGATCGCGGGTCAGCGTTTTAAAATCCGCCTCCGGATCCTGGCCGCGCAACGTCAGGAGCAGGCCGCCCTTGCCGTTCTTGTTGCCGTGACAGGTGCCGAGGTTGCAGCCCGCCTTGGAGAGCACGGCCATTACATCCCGGCGGAAGGAAACCTCCTGCGCCGGGGCGGCAACCGCCAGTGCGGACGCCACTGCCAGGCCCACCCATTGGGCGCGGCGGTGAAGGGCGTCAAAACGGATCATTGGCAGATGCAGAATTAACGGCGCGGCGGCTGGGGCTATTCAGTGGCATTGGTTGGAGGACCTCCACCCGATCAACGGAACGATTTTTCCGCGGCGAGCCGTGCCCAAACCCGAATACGCCGCATCATCTAAGCGCCCGGCTTCACATAGTCATTCTGCCTGAACCATTCTGCCGCGTCGGCGAGCGCCTGCCGCGGGGGGGTCTGCGGCAGGCCGAGCTCTCGGATGGCCTTGGCGGGGTTAAAGAACATCTTGTATCTGGCCATGCGAACGCCGGCCAGCGGGACTTTGGGTGGCTTTCCGGTCAGCTTTGAAACGCCCTCGTCCACGAACGCGGCCAAGAGCGGGATCAAGTAGGGCAGGCGCAGCCTCGGGGCGGGCACGCCGGTGATGTCCTCCAACACGGCAAAGGCCTCGCGCATCGTCCAGTTCCCCTCCGCGTTGCCGAGGATGTAGCGCTCGCCCACGCGGCCCTGCTCGGCGGCGAGGATATGGCCGATGGCCACGTCGCGCACGTGGATCCAGTTCAGGCCGGTATCGAGGTAGGCCGGCATAGCCCGGTTGAGAAAGTCCACGATGACCTTGCCGGTAGGAGTCGGCTTTACGTCACGCGGACCGACGGGCGCGCTGGGATTCACGATGACGACGGGGAGACCCTTTTTGGCGAGGTCCCGAGCCACGACTTCGGCCTGCCATTTCGACCGCTTGTAATGGTTGGACATCTGCGCCTCGGAGACCGGCGTGTCCTCGTCAGTGGGCGTGATTTTGCCGTTCACTTCCTCGGGCAACCCGATGCAGCCGACCGTGCTGGTGTAAACGATCCGTGAGCAGTCCGCCAGGAAGGCGCATTCCAGGACGTGCCGTGTGCCTTCGACGTTGGTTTCATACATCGCGCCGTAATCCGGCAGCCAAAGTTGGTAGCTCGCCGCCACATGAAAGCACCAGTCAAAGCCCCGCATCCCCGCACGCAGGATGGTGCGGTCGCTCACGTCACCCTCGAGCAGTTCGTAATCCGCCCCGTCCAGCCCGCGCAAGTCCGCACCCGGCCGGGCCAGCACGCGGACCGTGTGGCCGCGCCGGATCAGCTCGTGGACAAGGTTTGCTCCGATGAAGCCGGAGCCGCCAGTGACAAAGCACTTCATTGCATGCCTGCGCGATTCACAGACGCGCCAGTTTGATTAGCCGTCAACGGTGGCACAAGACAAACGCTTGCGCCAATAATTGGCGCAATTCTGCCAATTTCGCGCTCCCCGCCAGCCTGGCCGGGTGGTCTGCTTGGGCCGTGCTCCATCCCGCCATCGGGCACCTACTGTTCGCGCTGGTGATTGGTGCCGTGGCGCTGAGCTGCGCGGCGGCGGACGGCTTTGCTCCGCCCGACGAATCGCTTTACCCCATGGGCCGCCACGTTTATGAGCGAAACTGCCAAGTTTGTCATGGCCGCTGGGGGGATGGCGATGGCGAGATGGCCAAGGGAATGATCCCCAAACCGCGGCAGTTCTCGGCCGGCATCTTCAAGTATCGCTCTACCCCGCCAGGGTGCTTGCCGACGACGGATGATCTCATTCGCACGATCCGTCAGGGCCGCGCCAACACCTCCATGCCGTTCTTCAGTCAACTCTCCGACCGTGAGGTCAGGGCGGTGGCCGAGTTCATCAAGTTTTTCTCCCCCCGATGGCGCAAGCCTGAGAACCACGGCGTTCCGATCAAGCTGCCGGAGCCACCCGCTTGGCTGGCGCGGCCAGCCGAAGCAGCTGCCCGCGCCGACCAGGGCAGGGTGACATTTGCCCTGGCCTGCGCGAGCTGCCATGGGGAACACGGTAACGGGCAAGGCCCCGCCGCCGTTGAACTCAAGGACGCCTGGGGCGATCCCGCCCGGCCCGCCGATCTGCGGGCGCCCGCGTTTCGCAATGGCCGCACTGCGGTGGACATCTTCCGGGTGCTGACCCTCGGGGTTGGCGGCACGCCGATGGCGTCGTTTGCTGATACGCTTACCGAGGACCAACGCTGGGAGCTCGCCGCCTTCGTGCTAACGCTGCGTTTGCCGGCCACGACCAAACGGTAGCCGCAATACCCGCCTAGCCTTCAGCAAGCCACGGCGAGAGCCGGGGCTCCCGGCGACCCACGTTAGGGCAGAGGCAAAGTATGAATGGATACGCCCAGCCCACCGATTGCGCGACGGCTCCGCTGCTGCCAGCACCAGTGCGGCTGAGCCGATTGCTCGTGCCGTTGGATTTTTCCGCCTCCTCGTTGCGGGCGTATCACTACGCCTTCGCTCTCGCGGAGTGTTTCGGCGGTGAGTTGTCGCTGCTCCATGTGGTCCCGCCATCGGTTTTGCCGGAGTGGGGCTATGCTCATCTGGCTCGGCGGGACGAGCGGCTCAAGCTCGCCGCACACCAGCGGTTGGAGGAGTTTGTTCGCGCCCACCAGTCATCCGCGGCCCGGGTGGGACCGTTGCTGGTGCGGGCGGGTGAACCAAACCTGCAAATCCCGAAAGCCGCGCGCGAGCAAGAGTCCGACCTCGTGGTCCTGGCTACGCACGGCGAATCCCTCGTGCCCCATTGCCTGCTGGGCAATACCGCCGAAGAGGTTGTCCGCCGCGCGCCCTGCCCGGTCTGGGTGGTGCCGGGCGCAACCGAGGACAACGCCGCCGGCCCGGTTCTTCTGCCCATGCGGCGAATCCTCGTGGCAACCGATTTCTCCGCGGAGTCGCTCAAGGCCATCCGATATGGCGTGGCCTTGGCCCGGGAGTTTGATGCCACGCTCCATCTGGTCCATGTGGTGCCCACCGTGCTGCCGGCGGATGTCAGCCACCTAACCACCCTGATGCAGACCTCCGAGCTCCGGAACTCGGCGGGCCGCGAGCTGGCGCGATTGAGGACGGAGGCATTGCTGCCGGGCCTGCGCGTGGTGACCACCGTGTTGGAGGGCAACCCCTTTATCGAGGTCGGCAAGGAGGCCGAGCGCGTCTGTGCCGGCCTGATCGTTGTCTCGACCCACGGCCATACCGGCCTGCGGTATCTATTTCTCGGCTGCGCGGCGCAGCGCGTCGTGCAGCACGCCTCCGTGCCCGTGCTGGTGGTTCGCGCGCACGAGCCGGAATTCATCCCGTGTGACGAACCTGGAAAGGAGAGCTGACCATGCCAGCCAAAGCCAAAGCCGCCCGCGCCCCGCGCGCCACCGCGCCCGCGCCGCCGGTCTTCATCAAGTGGTTTCGCGAACTCAGCATCGGTGACATCCCGCTCGTCGGCGGCAAGAACGCCTCGCTCGGCGAGATGTTCCGCGAACTCGCACCCAAGGGTGTGAAGGTGCCCGACGGCTTCGCCATCACATCGGATGCCTACCGCCACTTTCTCCGCTCCGCTGGGCTTGATGAGGAAATCACGCGCCTCCTCCGCGGCCTCGACACGAGCGACATGGACAACCTTCGTCAGCGCGGCAACCTCGTCCGCCACGCCATTCTCGCCGCCGAACTGCCGGCAGATTTGGAGGGCGCGATTCTGACCGCCTACGCGGAGTTGCAAGGCGACGATGCCGAGCCGGTGGACGTGGCCGTGCGCAGCAGCGCGACAGCGGAGGATTTGCCCGACGCGAGCTTCGCCGGCCAGCAGGAGACTTACTTGAATGTGCAGGGGCGCCTCGCGCTCGTGGACGCCTTCCGCCGCTGCTTCGCCTCGCTCTTCACCGACCGCGCCATCAGCTACCGCACCGACAAAGGCTTCGAGCACTTCAAGATTGCCCTCAGCATCGGCGTGCAGCGCATGGTGCGCGCGGACCTCGCGGCCAGCGGCGTCATGTTCACCCTCGACACCGAGACCGGCTTCCGCGACGCCGTGCTCATCAACGCTGCCTACGGCCTCGGCGAGAACGTCGTGCAAGGCAGCGTGAACCCGGACGAATACTACGTCTTCAAGCCCACGCTGAAGGCCGGTTCCCGCCCCGTGCTCCAGAAAATCGTCGGCACGAAGGAGTTCAAGATGGTCTATGACACGGGCGGCGGACGCATGGTGAAGAACATCCCCGTCGCGCCCGGTGACCGCGTGAAGTTCGCCATCAACGACGACGAAATCCTCCAGCTCGCGCGGTGGGCGTGCGTCATCGAGGACCATTACTCGGCGAAGCGCGGCCACCCGACGCCGATGGACATCGAGGGGGCCAAGGACGGCCGCACGGGCGAGCTGTTCATTGTGCAAGCGCGGCCCGAGACCGTGCAGTCGCGCAAGGCCGCCGAGGTCATTGAGACGTTCAAGCTCAAGCAGCGCGGCAAAGTCCTCGTCACCGGCCGCAGTGTCGGAGAGAAAATCGCCGCGGGGCCAGTGCGTGTCATCAAAAGCGCGGAGTTCATCAACCAGTTCAAGGACGGCGAAATCCTCGTCACCGACAAGACCGACCCGGACTGGGAGCCAATTATGAAGAAGGCCGCCGCCATCGTGACGAACCGCGGTGGGCGCACCTGCCACGCGGCCATCGTGAGCCGCGAGCTGGGCGTGCCGGCCATCGTCGGCACCGAGCACGGCACGGAACTGCTCACCGACGGCCAGATGGTCACGGTGAGCTGCGCCGAGGGCGACACGGGCTTCGTGTATGACGGCAAGCTGCCGTTTGATGTGTCGCGCACGAGCCTCAAGAATCTCGGGCACCCGCGCACGAAGGTGATGATGAACGTGGGCAACCCCGAGGAAGCCTTCTCGCTCTCGTTCATTCCCAACGACGGCGTCGGCCTCGCCCGCGAGGAGTTCATCATCATAACCTACATCAAGGCCCACCCGCTAGCCTTGCTGGACTACGACAAGCAGGACGCCGCCACCAAGGCGCAACTCGATGCGCTCACCGCCGGCTACGTGGACAAGCCGCAGTTCTTCGTGGACAAGCTCGCGCAGGGCGTCGCGATGATTGCCGCCGCGTTCTATCCGAAGGATGTGATTCTCCGCCTCAGCGACTTCAAGGCCAACGAGTATGCGAACCTCATCGGCGGCAAGGCCTACGAGCCGAACGAGGAGAACCCGATGATTGGGTTTCGGGGCGCGAGCCGCTACTACCACCCGCGCTACCAAGCCGGCTTTGCGTTGGAGTGCAAGGCCGTGAAGAAGGTCCGCGACGAGATGGGCCTGACGAACTTGAAGGTGATGATTCCCTTCTGCCGCACGGTCGAGGAAGGCCGCCGCGTGCAGGCCGAGATGGCAAAGCACGGCTTGCGGCGCGGCGAGAACGGTCTTGAGATTTACGTCATGTGCGAGATTCCCAGCAACGTCATCCTCGCCGATGAGTTCGCCGACATCTTCGACGGCTTCAGCATCGGCTCGAACGACCTCACGCAACTCACCCTTGGCGTGGACCGCGACTCCGAAATTGTCGCACCCATCTTCGACGAGCGGAACGCGGCGGTGAAGAAGCTGATCGCGCAGGTCATCGCCGTCTGCCGCCGGCGCGGACGCAAGATCGGCATCTGCGGCCAGGCTCCAAGCGACTACCCCGAGTTCGCGCAGTTCCTCGTCGAGCAGGGCATTGACAGCATCTCGCTGAACCCGGACACGGTGTTGAAGACGACCGTGGCAATCTTGGAGCGGGAGCGGGCGCTGGCCGGGGGGCCAGTCTGACCTAACGGTTGGGCTTGCGCCGCTTGTGCCCGGAAGCGTTGAATCGTGAACCGACATGAAACGCCCTGCCCGTTCCCGCGCCGCGAAGGTCACGCCCGCCAGCCCTGCTGCACAGACGATTTCCCCGCATCCCAAGCCCGTTCCCAACAGCTCGGGCATTCGCATCACCGCGCTCGAAACGGTCATCCCCGACGACATCATGCCCGGCCTGCTGTTGCTGCGCATCCACACGGACGCGGGCGTCATCGGCCACGGCGAAACTTACTATGCGCCGCACGCGGTGGCGGCGATGATCCACGACTGGCTGGGCCGGCGCCTCCTCGGCGCGGACCCGCTGTCCATCGAGAACCACTGGCGTTTCCTCTACGAGCGGGCCAGTGCGTTCGGCTCGCGTGGCACGGAGCTGCGGGCCATCAGCGCCATTGACCTCGCGCTGTGGGACATCCTCGGCCAGGTCTGTGGCCGGCCCGTCTGGCAACTGCTCGGCGGTAAGGCCCGCGACAAGGTGCGCGTTTACAACAGCTCCGGCGGCCCGACCTACGGCCGACGCATCGGCGCGGGCCGCGACCAAGGCTGGCCCGGCCACGGCGATGTGGGCAAACCCGGCCCGCTCGAAGACAACTGGGCTTCCAACTACGCTGCTGGCGATCTCGCCGAGGAACTCGTGGCCGAAGGCTATTGCGCGATGAAGTTCTGGACCTTCGACCGCGCGTTCCACGAGCACGGCGGCAATTTCCTCCCGTGGTCCGCCGTGAAAGCCTGCGTGAAGCCGATGGAAGAAGTCCGCAAGCGCGTCGGTGACAAAATCGAAATCCTCCTCGACGGCCACGGCTTCTTCCAACTGCCCGCTGCGTTGCGCATCGCCGAGGCCATGCGCGATCTGCGCCCGCTCTGGCTGGAGGACGTGATGCGCGTGGACAACGCCGACACGCTCGCCGACTTCCGCGACAAGGCGCGGCTGCCCATCGCCGTGAGCGAGATGCTCACGAGCCGCGAGGATTACCGGCTCGTGCTGGAGCGGCGCGCGGTGGACTACGTGATGATTGACCCGACGTGGGTCGGCGGCATCAGCGAGACGCGCCGGCTGGCGGAGTTCGCGCAGACCTACAACATCCCTGCCACGATGCACGACTGCACCGGCCCCCTGACACTCTTCGCCGGTCTGCACGTCGCCACGGCGGTGCCGAACGTGACTTTTCAGGAAAGTGTCCGCGCGCACATCCGCACGTTCTACAGCTCGCTCATCGAGACGAACGTCGTCATCGAGCAAGGCTTCGCGCTGCCGCCGGAATTGCCCGGTCTGGGCACGAAGCTGAAGCCGTCGCTTTTCGCTGAAAGCCAACCGGGCTACCGCGTTTCACGGTAGCCCGGCCGAACTGACTTGAGCTTAGTTGCTCAGATAAACTCGTTGATCAAGTTCTCCAGGAACTCCTGCCGGCCGCTTTCCAGCTTCGGCTCGCCGTGTTTAAGCACGTGCGCCTCGAGCTGCTTCAAGCCGACTTTGCCCTTCTCGATGTCCTTGCCGATGCCGCTGTCCCAGGTGCGATAGCGGTTCTTGACGAAGGCATCAAGGCGGCCGTCAGCGCGGATGGCGGCGGCGATCTTGAGGCCGCGTGCGAAGGCGTCCATGCCGCCGATGTGCGCGTGAAAGAGGTCCACGGGCTCGAAGCTCTCGCGGCGCACCTTGGCGTCGAAGTTCACACCACCGGTGGTGAGACCACCGTATTTCAGGATGCTCAACATGCACTGCGTGGTGAGGTAGATGTCGGTCGGGAACTGGTCGGTGTCCCAGCCGAGCATCAGGTCGCCGGTGTTGGCGTCGATGGAGCCGAGCGCCCCGGCGGCCCCGGCGACTTCCAGCTCGTGCTGCATGGAATGGCCGGCCAGCGTGGCGTGATTGGTCTCAAGGTTCAGCTTGAGGTGGTCAATGAGGTCGTATTCGCGGAGGAAGTTCAGGCAAGCGGCGGCGTCGGAATCGTATTGGTGCTTGGTGGGCTCTTTGGGCTTGGGCTCGATGTAGAACTGGCCCTTGAAGCCGATTTCCTTTTTGTAGGCCACGGCCATGTGCAGGAACTTGGCGAGGTGCTCCAGCTCGCGCTTCATGTCGGTATTCCAGAGCGTGGAGTAACCCTCGCGGCCGCCCCAGAAGACGTAGCCTTCACCGCCGAGCTCGTGGGTGACTTCGAGGGCTTTCTTCACCTGCGCCGCGCCGTAGGCGAAGGCATTGGCGTCGCAGCTCGTGGCGGCACCGTGCGCGTAGCGGGGATGGGCGAAGAGCTGTGCGGTGCCCCAGAGCAGCTTGATGCCAGTCTTCTTCTGCTGCTGTTTGAGGAGTTTGGCAATGGTGTCGAGCCATTGGTTCGACTGCTTGAGGGTGGCACCGTGCGGGGCCACGTCGCGGTCGTGGAAGGCGTAGTAAGGCGCGCCGAGCTTCTCGCAGATCTCGAAGAAGACGGGGACGCGGGCTTTGGCGAGGTCGAGGCCCGCGAGGCCCTTCTCCCACGGGCGGACGGCGGTGCCCCAGCCGAACATGTCGGTGCCGTTGCCACACATCGTGTGCCAGTAAACGACCGAGAAGCGCAGGTGGTCGCGCATCGTCTTGCCTTCGATGACCGCGTCGGCGTCGTAGTGCTTGAAGGCGAGCGGATTCTTGGACTGCGGGCCTTCGTATTGGATCTTGGCGATGTCGGGAAACGCGGCAGGCATGGTGTCGGAATTGTTCGTTTGTTTCATGGCAACACCGATTCCACTGGTGAAACCGGCGTTGAGCGGGGGGATTGCTAAGGGAATCGCCGGGAGCGCGCAAGCCCGCGTTTCGCGCCCGCGTTTCGCGCTCTGGGGCCCGCGTCACTTGAGGGGCACGGCCACGATCAGGCCGGCCACCAACGGTGACTTTGAACGGCTGCGGAACATCCCGTCGTGGCAGCTCACGCAACCCTCGCCCAGCGGGATGGGGCGGGCGATCCGCAGGGTGTCGGCATCCAGCTCCTCGAAGCGTTCCTGTCCGGCCACAATGGCCGCCGCCGCCCGCTTCTCGAAGTCGGTCTTGGGCGTGTGCTGGACGCTCATGGGCTTGGTGTTCACGGCGATCCAACTCCCTGCGACCTTCGTCTGGTCAGCCACTTCGGCGAACACTTCCTCAAGTCCCTTCGCGGGCAGCACCGCCTGTCCCCGCCGGAAATAATGCCGGTGCAACATCTCCAACGTGGCCGCGTAGATTACGTGCGCTGTCTCAGCGCGCTCCCGGGCACTGGCCAAGGCGGCATTCGCCGGGCGCTTCGTGGTCGGCTCGGCGGCGACCGCGCGTGGTGCGGAATGGTGCCCAGCGCCAATCGCGGCCGCCAAGAGCCCCAAGACGATCAAGCAGGGAACAACGCGGCGCGGCAAGGCAGGTTTCACGCGTAGTTCGACGCGTGGTCCGCCGCCGGCATTGGGCTCGAAGCGCAGCTTTTCTTGGCGTCAGGGCGCCCAATCTTGCGCCACCTGCCGCGAGCTGCCCAAGCCCTCGATGCCCAGCTCCACCACGTCGCCCGCCTTGAGGAAGACCGGCGGTTTCAGCCCGAGGCCTACGCCCGGCGGCGTGCCCGTGCTGATGACGTCGCCGGGCAGCAGCGACATGAACTGGCTGATGTAGCTCACGAGCTGCGGCACCTTGAAAATCATCTGCGCCGTCGTGCTGTTCTGCCGGGTGACGCCGTTCACCTTGAGCCACATGGGCAGCGCGTTCACGTCCGCTAGCTCGTCCGGCGTGGCGAGGAAGGGTCCGAGCGGCGCGAAGGTGTCGCAGCTCTTGCCCTTGACCCATTGGCCGCCGCGTTCGAGTTGCCAGGCACGCTCGCTGTAGTCGTTGTGCAGCGCGTAGCCGGCCACGTGCTGGAGCGCGTCCGCCTCGCTCACGTAGCTGGCCTTGCGGCCGATGACGATGGCGAGCTCGACCTCCCAGTCAGTCTTCTGCGAGCCGCGCGGGATTACGAGCGGGTCATTGGGGCCGGTGAGCGAGCTGGTGCTCTTGAAGAACAGGATCGGCTCCTTGGGAATCTCCGCGCCCGATTCCCGGGCGTGATCGGCATAGTTCAGGCCCACGCAGACGATCTTGCTCGGGCGCGCGACGCACGGGCCGAGGCGCATGGCGGGGTTGACCGCGGGCGCGCGGTCCGCGTTGGCCGCCGCCCATCCGGCGAGCCGTTGAAGACCGTCGCCGCTGAAGAACGCCTCGTTGTAGTCCGAGCCGAAGCCGGAGGCGTCAATCCAGCGTCCATCCGGCAAAATGAGGCCGGGCTTCTCCTGTCCAGGCGAGCCAAAGCGAATTAGTTTCATCGTGAGTGCGGGCGGTGTTTACCAAGCCGCCACCGCCGCGACGAACAAATTGTTTCCCCGCTCCCGACCACCCCGCACGGCGGTCACTTCACCTTGCCTGCCTCGCGTTGGAAGAACTCCAGCCAGCCCAGCAGAATTGAGTCGCCGATGGTTTTCGACTTCCGCAGCTCCGCCGGCGGCTTGCCCCAATAGAAGCCGATCCAGCCGGACGCGATGCCGCGCGACTCTGTGATGAACTGTCCGAACTCCGGCAGCCCCGCCTGAAGTGGGAAGGTTTCCTCGATCACCACGGGCTTGCCCACCGCGAAGCCGCGCAAGGTTTCGATGGCTTTCGGCACTTCGCCCTGCTTCGGGTAGAGGTGGACGCACAGGAAATCGAGATCGGCAGCGATCTTCTCCGGCACAAAGCCGCTGCGCAGGCCGGGCCGGTCGAGGCTCCAATCTACAAGGCCGACGGTAATGAGGCTCTGTCGGTCGTGCTGCCGGATGGCTTGGGTCAACGTGCGAATCCACTCGGCTGCAACCCTGTGAGGCGCGCGGCCCGCCGCATCGAGCGTGATGAACTGGACAAAGTGCTTTCCAGCAAAGGCCGGGCCGAGCCATTCGCCGGGCTTGCGCTTCCCGCCTGCGACCACCGGTTCATTCATCAGGTCGTAGCAGAGGACGGCAGGGCTGTCTTTGCATTGCTTCGCGATGGCGGCCCAGAAATTCGCCTGCGCAGCCCAGCGCGCCCGCTCCTCCAGCGCGTCATACCACGCCGGCACATCGGCTTTGTGGTAGCAGCCGAGGCCGGTGAGATCGAGATACAGGCCGGTGCGCGTGGCGAGATCGAGCAGTTTAGCAAGCTGCCGGAGTGAAGCTGAGTTTGGCTTGTCCGCCGTCTCCATGAACTGGCCGAACTGGAGGTGAATCCGCACGACGTTCGCGCCGAGTTCCTTCATCTCGCGGAAGTCCTCCTCCACCGTCGGCCACTCGGTCAGCCAGTAGTCTTCCAGCAGCCGGCCCGGCGCGTCGTGGTCGTAGTTGAAGCCCCACGGGACGAACGGTTTTGCTGACGCTGACAACTCAAACCCTTTGCCGTCCTTCGTGACTTGAATGCGCTCCAACTCCGCGGCACCAGCCCGGCCAGCCAGCAGGAACAGCACCAAGCTCGTGAGGACAATTCGCGCGGGCGTCATGCCGTCATCATCGCAGGATGTCCGCCGCCCGGCGAGCGGTCAGTTCACGCCGAGTTCCTGCATCGCGGCGCGGGCCTGCGGGTGGTTTGGCTCCAGCGCCAGCGTGGCGCGCAACGCCTGCCGGGCCTCGTCGCGACGGTTGAGGCGCAGCAGGACGGTCGCGCGGGCGTAGTGAAAGCGAGCGGCGTTGGGCTCGGCGGCGATGGCCCGCTGCAAGGCGCCGAGCGCATCGCCGGGCCGGTTCTGCGCGCTGTAGCCGAGGCCGAGGTTATACCACGCAGTCGCGTGCGCGGGGTCGAGCTTCACGGCCTGCTCGAGCGCCGCAAGGGTGCCGGCGGTGTCGCCCGTCTCGTTGAGTGCGAGGCCGAGCTTGTAGTGATACTCCGCCTCGTTGGGCGCGAGCTTGAGCGCGGCGCGCAGGGCGGCGACGGCTTCCTCCGCGCGGCCGAGCTGGCTCAACGCCACGGCCAGCTCGTGATGCGGCGGCGCGGAGCCGGGGTCCCACTCGGTCGCGCGCCGAAAGAACGGCGCTGCCAGCTGTGGGTTGGCGCGGTCGAAGTGAAAAATCCCCTGCTGCATCTGCCCGCCGGGCTGGTCGGCCGTTTGCGCGAAGTGGCGGAACAAGTCTCCGCCCGCCGGGCTGTTAGTGTCGAGCGTGGTGCGCAAGGCCCACGCGGCGGCCACGCGCACATTCCGCACCGGGTCGCGCAGCAGGTTTTGCACGGCGGCCTGTGCCCGGCTTCCGGGTTGCGCGGCCAATGGCTCCAAGGTTTGCACCGCCGTCGCGCGCACCAGTGGATGGGCGTCCGTGAGATGGCGCAACACGCTTTCGGTGAGGTTCGATTCCGTCAGCCAACGACGGGCAAGGCCCACGCCCACGGCCCGCCACAAGGCGTTCGTTTCCACTGCGAGCAGCCGTTGCAAGTTCGCCGGCGAACTCGGCGCGTTCGTCCGTGCCATCGCCACCCACTGCGCACGGGAACGCGAGTGGCGGTTCATCTTGTCGCCATACCATTTCTCCACGTGGCCGAGTGACCAGTCGGCGCTTTTGTCCGCATGGCAGCGGTTGCAGGCGTTCGGGACGCCAAACTGCTTCGTCAGCAGCGGGTCGGGAATCGTGAAGCCGTGGTCGCGACGCGGGTGGCGCTGCATGTAGGTTGTGAGCGGCATGTGGCAGTCCACACAGCGGCCCCCCGGCTCCGTCTCCGAGCGATGGTGGCTGTGCGCGATGGGGTCAATCTTCGGCACCGTGGGCAGGCCTGGCACGCCGGGCGGCGCGCCGGCGTGGCAGGTGAGGCACAGCTGGTTGCCCGGCACGCGCGTCTTGCCCGAGTGCGGCTCGTGGCAATCCGCGCACCGCACGCCCGCCGCGTGCATCCGGCTGCTGAGGAAGGAGGTGAATTCGTAGTCCTCATCGCGCACCTGACCGTCGGGATAAAACACGTCCGTCTCGTCGGGAATGGTCAGCGTGTAGTGGTCGAAGAAATTTTCACCCGGCACGAAGTCCCCGGTCAGCTCGCCGCGCCGCGCATGGCAGGGGGCGCAGTTGTTCAACATCTGGTCGCGCGAGAAACGCGTCGCCGTCGGGTCGGCGGGCCTGGGCGAAGTGCCTGCGTATTTCCGCTGCCAGTCCGTGTGCGCGCGCATCGGGCCGTGGCAGGATTCACAGCCGACCGCGACCTCGGCAGCGCGCGTGTGGTAGGCGTCGGTGGTGGGGTCGTAGTTCTTGCGCAGGCGCGTGTTGTGGCAGCTCGCGCACATCGAGTTCCACGACATGCCGCGCCCGGTCCAGTGGCCCCACTCGCCGGGTTGGCGATCCTCATCCCCATACACGTTGAACCAATCGCCACGATGCGGGTCATGCGCGACTTCAAGCGTCTGCCAACGGCCGCGTGCGCCGGCGACGAGGTATTGGACGAGCGGGTCCACGCCGATGGCGCGCTCGGCGCGGTGGGGCTTCCGTTGCTTCTCCACGCCGGCGGTGACGACCTCGAAATTTTCGCCGGTCATCCGCGCCTCGGAAGTTTGCGTGCCGTGTTTCACCGAGCGCGCCGGCTCGAAGGCCGCGCGGTCCAACGCCAGCTGCACGGGCCGCTCCGCGAGTGCGTGGTGCGATTTTTCCCACAGCTTGAACTGCTCCGCGTGGCACTCGCGGCAACTGCCGGAACCGGCGTAGGTGGCAAAGACCTGCTCGTCCGAGGGGGGGGGCGGCACAGCCGAAACGCCGCCGGATCCTGCCGAGCGCCTGGCAAGGAACCAGCCCGTGCCGAAGTAGCCTGCCAGCACCGCCGTGATGGCGATGGCCACGCCCCAGCGCCAGCGACGGGGGCGACTTGCCTCTGGCACCCGGTTACGGGCTGGGCGCGGGCCTTGTGGCGCGCCTGACTTCTTACGACGTGAACTCACTGGCCAATGATGCTCGGCTCAAACTTCAGGGGTAACAAGCCCCCTTTCTTGTCGCCTCCCGCACTGGCCCGGAAGACAGCGTGCTTACTTCTTGTAGAGGCTGGCGACCTGCGCCGCGTAGCCGTTTAACGGCAGCGTGCGAATGCGGTCGCCGGTGTCCACTTGCCGTTCGGTGGCCTGTGACCAGCGCGGGTGCGGGACGGCAGGATCCACATTGGACTCGAAGGGGTATTCCTCCGGCGAGAGCGATTCCCAGAGCGTCTTGGGCTGTTTGTCCGTCAGCTCGATTTCCACCAGGGACTTGCCGCTCTTGTAACCGTATTTCCACGGCACGACCACGCGGATGGGCGCGCCGTTCTGCTTGGGCAGTGGCCTTCCGTAAACGCCGGTCACGAGCATCGTGAGCGGGTGCATGGCCTCGTCCAGACGCAGGCCCTCGGTGTAAGGCCACGGGTAGCCGCGCAGGCGCGTGATGCCCGGCATCTGGTCGGGCCGTGCGGCGGTGACGAACTTCACAAACTTCGCCTCGCCTTTGGGCTTCACCTTTTCCAGCAGCTTGCGCAGCTCGAAGCCCGTCCACGGCACCACTGCGCCCCACGCCTCGACGCACCGGAAGCGATACACGCGCTCCTCGACGCCGAACTCCGCCGCCAGCTCCTGCGCGTCCGCCGTGAAGGGCTTCTCGCAGAGGCCGTGAACTTTCACCGGCCACGGCGCGATGACGAACTTGTCCACGCGGTCCACCACCGCCTCCTTGTCCGTGCTGAACTCGTAGAAGTTGTTGTAGGTGGTGAAAACACGCTCGCTGGTGAGCTTCAAGTCCGGCGGGCTGAAGGCGATGTTGCGCTTCGCCGGATAAAGCTTCTTCGCGTCGGCCGCGTCGGCCGCGAGCGAGGCGGCCAGCAGACCGCCGCCGGCCAAGCCGAGTTCGCGCAGGAACTTGCGGCGGTTGCGATACGCGCGCTCCGGCGTGACGCAGCGTTCCGGGAGTTGCCAGTCAGGGCGAATGATGACGTTGGGCATGGCGAAAAGCCTGACGCAGCCGCGCGGGAGCTGCATCAAAAATGTTGGCCGAGGCCTACTTCCTCACGCGATAGAGCGGACTGCCGGGGTGGCGCGTGGGCAGGCTCAGGAGGAGTTTCCCGCAGGTTGCATAGAGCGTCCGGCCGTCCGGACCGCCGAAGGCGCAGTTGGTCAACGTGTCCTCCGGTGTCTCCATGAACGCGACGAGCCGACCTTGGGGCGTGAAGACATGGATGCCCGGCCGGGTGTCGAGGGTCTCGCTGGTGCCGCGCGTCCGGTGCAGTCCGGCGGCGACGTAGAGGTTGCCCGCCGCGTCCACGCGCATGCCGTCACCGCTGCGCCCGGGGTAGAAGTCGTGGAAGACGCGGGGATTTGTGAGCGAGCCGTCGGGCTGCAAGTCGTAGGCGCGGAGGTTGCGCGCGCGGTTCGTGCGGCCGTCGGCGTCAATGAGGTAGAACGTCCGGTTGTCCGGCGAGACCGCTAGGCCGTTGGGCATGTCAATGGCCGGCGCGGCCAGCACGCGCGCCACCTTGCCGTCCAGGTCAATGCGATAGACGGAGTTGACGTTGCCCGTGGCCGGGTTGGTATTCGCCAGCCGCGAGGTGAAGAAAACCCGCCCGTTGGCATCCACGCACACGTCGTTGGGCGCGCCGAGCGGGAAGCCGTTGAAGCGGTCGCACAGCACGATGAGCGCGCCGGTCGTCAGGTCGGTGCGGGTTACGCGGCCGTTGGTTCCGTCGGCTGCCTCGCAGGCCAGCAGACGGCCCTGCCGGTCAAACGCCAGCCCGTTTGCGCCATTGCTTGGCTTGCGGAATACGGAGAGGCGCTTCGCTGCCGGTTCCCATTTCAGGATTTCACCCAGGTTGGTGAAGAAGACGTTGCCCGCCGCATCCACCGCCGGTCCTTCGGTGAAAATCTTGCTGCCCGTGACCGTGGTCTCGATCCGCACCGCGCCGAGGTAATCGGCGGTGTGCAGATTGGCGTAGCGGTCCGCGGCGAAGGTCGGCGCGGCCAAGGCCAGCGTGGCGAGGAAGGCAAGGTGGCGAAGCATGGTGGCCAGACGAATTCCCGCCGGCCGGGCATCATTCAACGTCGGTCCATCGGCGCAGGCAAACCGCACTCGACAACCCCGGCGCGCTTTTCCACTCTCCCCGCCATGTCGAAACCTGCCTTGGGACGCGGCCTGAGCGCGTTGCTGGGAGGCGGCGCGGTCGTTGCGAAGTCCGCGCCTGCCCCTGCACCGCCGGTGCCTGTCGTGCCCGTTGTGCCCGCCACCACCGGCGCTCCGCCCGAGCCGGGGGAGCGCGTCCGGCCTGTGCCCGTCGCCAGCGTCCGGCCTTGCGCCTTCCAGCCGCGCAAGGACTTCGCCGAGGAGGCGCTGCGGGAACTGGCCGATTCCATCCGGGCTCAGGGCATTCTCTCGCCGTTGATCGTCCGCCCGCGCGGCGATGGCTTTGAACTCATCGCCGGCGAACGCCGCTGGCGGGCCGCTCAGCTGGCGGGCCTGAAGGAGGTGCCCATCATCGTCCGGGAGGCCGATGACCGTGCGGTCCTAGAACTCGCGCTCATCGAGAATCTCCAGCGCGAAAACCTCAACCCCATCGAGGAAGCGCTCGGCTACGCGCAGCTCATTGAGCAGTTCCAGCTCACCCAGGAAGTCGCGGCGGTGAAGGTCGGCAAGAGCCGCGCCGTCGTCGCCAATGCGTTGCGGTTGCTCAAGCTCGCTCCCGAGCTGCAGGCCTATCTCCGGCACGGGCAGCTCTCCGTGGGCCACGCGAAAGTCATCTTGGGCCTTTCCGGCCACGCCGAGCAGCGGCTCGCTGTCGAGCGCGTGCTCAAGGACGGCCTCAACGTCCGTCAGACCGAGGACCTTGTTGCGCGGCTCCAGCAGAGCAGCACGCAGGCCCCTGCGAAGTCCGCCCCCGCCGGCAAGTCCGCCGCGCCGCGCGACGTCCATGTGGCCAGCTTGGAAAGCAAACTGCAGGAGCGCTTCGGCACTAAGGTCGCCGTGCGCTATCGCAAAGGCAAAGGCGCGGTGGAAATCCGGTTCTTCAACGACGACGATTTGGACCGCATCCTCCAGGTCGCCGGCGTAACAATGGATTGAGGACCTTCAGCCGCATGAAACTTCCCGTTCGCAAATATGGTGACCCCGTGCTCCGCAAGAAGGGCGCGGCCGTCTCCGGAGTCACGCCCGAAGTCCGCCAGCTGATCGCTGACATGTTCGAGACGATGGAGGCCAACCACGGCGTCGGCCTCGCCGCGCAGCAGGTTGGCCACGCGCTTCAGCTCACGGTCATCGACATCCGGCCGATTGAGGATCGGCCCTCCACGTTGGAGCTGGACGGCAAGGTCGCGGACCCGAAGTCCATCATGCCGCTGGTGCTGCTCAATCCCGTGGTCAAGCCGGTGGGTGAGATCGTCGCCGGCAGCGAGGGTTGCCTGAGCTTTCCGAAACTCTACGCCGAGATTGAACGCCCGGAGTCCGTGGACGTGACCGCCACCAATGAAAAGGGCGAGGCGCTTTCATTCCGCTGCGGTGGCCTGCTCGCGCGCTGCATCCAGCATGAAACCGATCATCTCAACGGCATCCTCTTCATTGACCGCATGAACCGGCAGGACCGGGAGGAGCTCAAGCCCGACCTCGAAGACTTGCAGGCTGCGACCAAGGCCGCGTTGAAGAAGAAGTAGCTGGCTGGCCAAACTCCGCTTGCCCCGGCCGGCGCGCTTTTCCAAAGTGGGGGGGTGAAACGCCTTGCCCTGCTGTTCCTTGCGGCCCTCCTGCCGTTTGCCTCGCTCCAAGCGCAGTCGGACGAAGCCTTGCCCATCCTCGTGCAGGTGCTCCAAGCCTCGGACGACGCGCAGGTGCATCTGGACATCCTCAAGGGCATGGCCGACGGGCTTAAAGGCCGGCGCGGGGTGAAGGCACCGGCGGGCTGGGACGCGGTCGCAACCAAACTGGCCGGCAGCCCCAACTTGCAGGTGAAGGAGCTGGTGCAGCAGCTTTCGCTCGTCTTCGGCAGCGCGAGCGCGCTGGCGGACATGCGGAAGCAGATGCTGGACGGGAAGACGCCCGTCGCGCAGCGGCTCGCAGCGATTGAGGCGCTCGTGGCCGCCAAGGACGCCGGACTGGCGGAGACGCTGCGGCAGTTGTTGAAGGAACCCGCCCTGCGCCCCGTCGCGCTGCGCGGGCTGGCGGCCTACGACGACCCCAAGACGCCGCCCGCGATTCTGGAGCTGCTGCCCTCGCTGCCCCCCGCTGAGAAGCGCGACGCCCTCGGCACGCTGGCTTCGCGGCTGTCTTTCGCGCGCCCGCTGGTGGCTGCGCTCGCCGCCGGTCGGCTGGCCGCGAAGGATTTGCCCGCCGACCTGGTGCGCCAGCTGCGCAATTACCAGCAGGCCGATCTCAACGCCGCGCTGGACAAGCATTGGGGCGCGGCCCGCGAAAGCTCGGCGGACAAAAAGGCCGAGATGGAGCGCTACCGGAAGCTGCTTACCGCCGCCAACGCGCCCAAGCCCGACCTCGCCAAAGGCCGCGCGGTCTTCGCCAAGACCTGCGGCCAGTGCCACCAGCTTTACGGCGTTGGTGGCAAGGTCGGCCCCGACATCACCGGCTCGAACCGCAGCGACCTCGACTACCTGCTGCACAACATCCTCGACCCCAACGCGGAGATCCCGAACGACTACCGCACTTGGAACCTCGACACGAAGGACGAGCGCAGCATCTCCGGCGTGCTGGCGCGGCAGGACGGCACCGCCGTCACCATCGTCACGCCCACCGAGTCGCTTACCATCGCGCGCGGCGACATTGCCACGCTCAAACAAAGCGAGCTGTCCATGATGCCCGAGGGCCTGCTTCAGGCTCTGCCTGAGGATGAGGTGCGCAATCTCATTGCCTACCTGCGGGGCAAGGAGCAGGTGCCGCTGCCGTGAGCGTTTCCGCGCCGCTGGCCGGGCTTGAATCGCTCCAGTGAAACCGCCATTTTCCCACCCATGAAAGTCGGCAAGCTGCTCCATACCCGTTACCGCGTGAACGACCTCGAACGCACCGTAAAGTTTTACCGGGAAATTCTCGGCCTGGAGGAAGTGCGCCGGCACAAGTCGCCGCGCGGCTCGGAACTGGTTTTCCTGAAGGCGCCGCAAAGCGAGGAGACCATCGAGATTTGCAGCTTCCCCTCCAGCGGGCCGGTGCAAGTCCAGGCGGATCTGACGCATCTGGCCTTCAGCGTCACGAGCCTCGCGGAATTCGGGCAGCACCTGGCTGCCCATGGGCTGAAGTATTCTGATGGCCCGACGATGAAGCCCGGCGGTGGGGGCTTTGCGTTCGTTGACGCGCCCGAGGGTTACGAGATCGAGCTGATCGAGCCGGCTCCCGCGTCAGGCGCCCCGACTGCGGGTTATTGATTGCCCGGTTTTTGATGGTCGAGCTTCAAGCGGGAATTTCTCCGCTGATTTATAGTGTGTGTGCCAAGGCCATACCTGCTATGACAACGCCCTAGCAATGACCCTGCCCAAGCGCATCTCTTTCGGTTTCATGTTTCTGCTGCTGGTGCTGGTGGCAGCGATGGGCCTGGCCACGCCCCTGTTGACGGTGCTGTTCTCTTTTTTCCTCCTTCATGTCTTCCGGTGGAAGGGACGCAGCAAAAATTTCGCCGTGGCCATGTTGTTGGTCACGGTTACGGCGGTATGCGTGGGCTTTATCTTCTTTGCCACCCTTTCCGTGGTGGCTGCGCCCGAGATTGCCGGTCAGTTGATCCCGCGGCTGCACGAAGCGGCATTCAAGCTGGGTTTCGAACTCCCGTTCACCGACCTGCAGGGTCTGCTGGTGCTCATCAAGGGCGAAGTGGCTGAGCGCTTTGGCTTGGTCGGTTTGGCGGGCACCAATCTCCTGCGACAGATCGCTTTTCTGATCATCGGCATGGTAGTGGCCATCTCCCTGTTCCAAAACGCCACCATCGTGATTGATCGGGACAAACATACGCTGAAGAACAACCTCTACTCGTTTACCGCGGATGAAATCGGAGACCGGTTCGAGCTCTTTTACCGGAGCTTTCACACGGTCATGGGGGCACAAATCATCATCTCGGCCATCAATACCGTCTTTACCGGGATTTTCCTGTTCGCGGTCGGTTTCAAATACTGGCAACTGCTGATCGTGGTGACCTTTCTCTGCGGGCTGCTGCCCATTTTGGGGAACATCATCAGCAATGCCCTGATCGTAAGCGTGGGGCTCACCATGGATCTTCAGCATGCGTTGGGCGCGCTGGCCTTCCTCATCGTCATCCACAAGCTCGAGTATTTCCTCAACAGCAAGATCATCGGCAAGCGCATCCAGAATCCGATGTGGATGACCCTCCTGGGACTCATTATTGGCGAGCGGTTGATGGGCGTCCCGGGCATGATCTTGGCGCCGGTGATTTTGCATTATGTCAAAAGCGAGGCCTCCAAGGTCGCCGTTGAACAGAAGGCCGAGGCGGCTCCGGTTGACTCGCTTTGAATGGGATTCGCTCGCGCCCGCCGCGAAATAGGACTTTCGCCCCCGGGGTCGGCTGCTACCGTGCTGGCGTGCCTTTGCTGCGCATATTGGTGGATGGCTACAGCCTCCTGCACGCCTGGCCTGAACTGGCTGAAGGGCGCCCCCGTCATTCGGCTGCCGCACGGGAGGCGCTCATCCACGAACTCACCCAGTATCGCGATGCCACCGGCACCCCAATCACCATATTCTTCGACGGTGCGGGCGCGCCCGCCGGCACGCCCCAGACCCATTCCACCCGCGAGGTGGAGGTGCTTTACTCGCGTGCGGGACAGACGGCGGATGACCTGATCGAGCGTGCGGCCTACCGCCTCAGCCAGCTGGGCGAGGTGCTTGTCATTACCAACGACTTTGCCGAGCGCGACACGGTGAATTCCTTTGGCGGCATGGCGCAAAGTTGCGAAAATTTCCTCCGCATGCTCGGTGCCGCCAGCCGCGACCTGGCTCTTGATTTGAAGGAGCACAACCGCCGCGAACGGGCACGTTTCAAACAGCCACGCCGATGAACTCGCGTATCACTCCCGTCCTGCTTGGCTTGGTGCTCTTTGCGCCCTGGCTGTTGGTTGCCGCGCAGCCACCCGCCCGCATCACCCCCGTTCCGCCCGTCGGCCCCTCGCCCATCACCCCGGACTGCCGGTGGCTCTTCGTGGTGGACACCTCATCGGCCATGCAACGGCATGCGGACGGACTTTACCGCACCGCGCACCGGCTGGTGGCCACCGGCCTTGGCGGCCGCATGCGTGACGGCGATGTCTTCACCCTGTGGACCTACGCCGACACGGTGCTCACGCGCGAATTCCCCCTTAACGCGTGGACGCCGGAGCTGAACATCGCGCTGGCCAACCGCACCTACGAGTTCCTTCAACGGCAGAAGTTCCGGGGCAAGTCCAACCTCCGCCCCGTGTTCGCGGAACTCAGCCAGGCGCTCGCCATTTCCACAAACCTCACCATCGTCATTGTCTCCGATGGCACGGATGTCATTGTGGGAACGCCGTTCGACCGCGCCATCAACGTGACTTACGGCAAGCATGCCAGCGAAATGCGCACGGCGAAGATGCCGTTCGTCACTTCATTGGTGACGCAGCGCGGCGAGTTCACCGCGTGGACTGTGCGCGGCGGACTTGAGGATGTCGGCCTGCCGTTCCGGGAAGTTTCCGCCCCGCTCGCCCAAACCCCGCCCGTGACCAGTGCGCCCGTTGCCCCCGCTCCGGCTCCGGCAGCCTCGTCTCCATCGGTCGTTGTGCCCAAACCCGTCGCCCCGCAGACGAATGCGCCCCCCGCCGTCGTCGTGCCCCCGGCTCCAGCACCTAAGGCGCCTGTGCCGATTGTCCCGAAGCCGGTGGCCACCACGAACGTCGCCACGCAGCCCGTTCCGCCCAAACCAACGCCCACGGTTCCCCCGCCGCCCGTCACCATTCCCACGCCCTTGCCACCGGTGACAAAGGCCTCAGCGCCTTCCAATGTGGATCCAGTTCCGGCGACAGTGCCGATGCAAAAGAAGGTCGAGGCAAATCTTCCTTTGCCCGCGCCCGCACCTAAGCAACAGGCGAAAGTGGCTCCGCCGCCTCCGCCCAAGCCGGTGCTGGTTGAAGCGCCGAAGCCCGCCCCGTCCGTGCCCAAGCCTGCCGTAGCGGCGGCGGCACCAGCCAACGCGCCCGTTATCCCAGCGCCCGTGCCCACGCCGGTTGCTGCCAAGCCGACCCCGCCGGTGCTGCCGGCACTCCCTTCCGTGATTCCGCCCGCACAGCGCCAGCCCAAGAGCGTGATCGAGGCTTCCAATGCGTTGGCAAAAGTCGAGTTGCTCCGCCCCGCCGTCACCAGCGCGCCTCCGGCCAAGCCGCTTGAAGCGCGCGTCATTGCGCCTACTCCGACGCCTCCGCGCGCGACGAATCCGCATGCAATCACCGTGGCAAAGGCCGTTGCTGCCAGCACGAATCCAGCGCCGGTCAGGCTCGCCACCAACGCTCCCGCCAGTGCGACTGCTGCGCCCCCCAACATTCCCGTGACCACTCCTCCCCCGCCAGCCCCGAATCCGCTCGCGTCCAAGTCCCCCGAGAAAGTCGTCGCGCCGGCATCAAACCCGCCACCTGCCGCTGTTGCCGCAAAGGTGACCGAGCGCGCTGAAAAGACCAACGCTCCCGTGGCCGTCCGTCCCACACCTCCTTCGTCCGCACCCAAGACCAACGTGGCCCAGGCTGCGCTGATGACTAACGCACCGGGGACTACCAACCAGCTGGCCGCTCAGTTGGCGCTGGCGGACACCGGCACACGGCGCGGCGGCTGGGCCTATCTTGCCGCCGCCGTCGCGCTGCTGGTCGTGGCCGGCGGCATCATCGCGCACCTGCTTCGCCCGCGCCCGAATCCCAGTGTGATTTCACAGTCGCTCGACGACCGCCGGCTCTAGGATCACGCCCAGCTCGACACCTCCGCTGCCCGCGCCTAACTTCGGCTCGCACATGTCTGTCGCTGCCCACCGGCTCCTCCGTGAGCTCATCGCCCTGCCCAGCGTCAACCCCGCGTTCCTGCCGGGTCGCGCTGAGTTGACCGGCGAGCGGCGCGTTGCGGACTTCCTGGCCTTAACCGCGGACCGCGCAGGGCTTGAGCTTGAATGGCAGGAGGTTTTTACCGGCCGCTCGAACCTGCTCATTCGCCTCACGCCTGCTGGGGGCAAGGCCCGCCGCCGCATTCTGCTTGCGCCGCACATGGACACCGTGGGCGTGGATTGTAACGCGCGCTTCAAGCCCGTGGCGAAAGCCGGCCGCCTGCATGGCCGGGGCGCATGCGATACGAAGGGCAGCATCGCTGTGTATCTCGCGGCGCTGCTCGAAATCGCCGCCAAGGGCCCCCGCCCGAGCCAAACTGAAATCATCCTCACCGCCCTTGTGGATGAGGAGAACAACCAGAGCGGCAGCCGGGCGCTGGCGAAGTCGAAGCTCAAGGCCGACCTCGCCATCGTCGGCGAGCCGACGCTCTGCAAGGTCGTCACCGCGCACAAGGGCGACCTCTGGCTCCGCCTCACCACGCATGGCAAATCCGCGCACGGCTCCAAGCCGCACCTTGGCCGGAACGCCGTCCATGCGATGGCCCGGGTCGTCGAGGAGCTGGAGACGCGCTACGCCACCACGTTGAAGCACCGCACGCACCCGCTGCTCGGCCATGCGACAGTCAACGTGGGCTTCATCGCGGGCGGCAAGCAGCCGAACATCGTGCCCGACCGTTGCGAAATCCTCATTGACCGGCGCACCTTGCCCGGCGAGTCGGATGCCGGCGTGTTCGCGGAGATCAATTCGCTCCTTCGCCGCCTCGGCGTGGACGCGGAGCTGACCGACACGAAGAACGCGCCGTGTCCCGCGTTGGAGACGGACCCGGAACTGCCCCTCGTCCGCCAGCTCACGCGTTGCGCCGGACAGCGTCGCGCGCTGGGCGTGGATTACTTCTCCGACGCGGCGGTGCTGGCCAGCGGCGGCATCCCCAGCGTGCTGCTCGGCCCCGGCGACATCGCGCAGGCGCACACGGCCGACGAGTGGATTGAGCTGGCCCAGCTCGAGCGCGCCACGCGCCTGCTGGTCAAATTCCTGCGTGAACAGCCGTGAGGAGCCGCCGCCCCGATGAGACCTCCCCGTAACCATGCCGGAGCACAGGTGTCCAACCTGCGCGATGCATTGCCGGATGAACGCGCAGGTTGGACACCTGCGCTCCGAGCATGAGCGACGAGCAGCCGCGCAATTACGACGCTTCGGACGAGCCGATCAAACGGTTCGCCCTGCCCGGTGAGTCGCCGGTGCCGTCGCCGATGGACGCGCTCCTGCCGAAGCAGCCGCAGCCTCCCATTCAACCCTTCATCGTGTCGGCTGGAGGCTTGTCAGCAAAGGAAACCGTTAAGCTGTCGCTTCCGCCAAAACCGGAAGGCATCCATCTGGAGCTTCCACCAACGGCTGAATTGCCCACCAGCTCCGCGAAGCTATTTACACCTGAGTCGCTATTTGAAGACGCCGTAGCGCGAGCCGCGAAACGCACGCTCAGGTTTCCGCTCGTCACCATCATCATTCCAACGCGTCCGGGAGACGAAGAACCACTTGCTCTCGGTTCCTCCTACAAATTGGATTACCCGGCCAAGTGCCTTGAAATCATAGTCGCGCGCGGCAAGCAGCCGTCCGTCCAGCGCAACACCGCGCTGCGCGCCGCGAAGGGCGAGTGGATTTACTTCCTCGACGACGACTCGCTCCCGTCGCCGGACAACTTGCGTCGCGCGCTGCCGCACTTGACCAGCGCGGATGTCGTGATGCTCGGCGGGCCGAACGTGTGCCCGCCGGACGCGCCGCCGCTGGAGCAGGCGTTCGCGGCGGTGATGGGAAGCTGGCTCGCGTTCGGGCCGAGCCGGGCGCGCTACACGCCGGTCGGCGAGGCCCGGGCGAGCGGGGAGAAGGAGTTGATCCTCTGCAACCTCATGGGCCGGCGCGAAGCGTTGCTGGCGGCGGGCGGCTTCGACGAGGCGCTGTATCCCAACGAGGAAAACGCGTTGATGGACGAGTTGCAGCGGCGCGGCGGCGTGCTGCTTTACGATCCGGAGTTCATCGTCCACCGCCGGCCGCGCCGCACGCTCGGCGCGTTCTGCCAGATGCTGATGAACTACGGTCGCGGCCGCGCAGAACAGTTCCGCCTGCATCCCACGCTCGGCTCCGCGCCGAACTTTGTGCCGCCGCTGTTCCTGCTCTACCTCGTGCTTACGCCGCTATTGCCGAAACTCTTGCTCTGGCCGCTCGCGCTCTACGCCGTCGCGGTGCTGGCGCAGACACTGGCTTCCAGTTCGCACTGCCTGTTCAACGCTGCGCGCGTCGCGCCGCTCATCGTCGTCTCGCACGTCTGCTATGGGCTGGGCTTCTGGAAAGGCCTGTTCACCCGCCCGCAGCCCAAGCCGCCGGAGCAGGTGCCAGTGACGCTCGAAACCATCCTCCCCTCATGAGCGCTGACTCGGGCAAACACTTCTTCAAGCAGGCCGGCTGGCTCGTTGCTGCGAACCTCGGCTGCGGCCTGTTCATGTTCGCGGTGCATCCCATCGCCGGCAAAATGGAGGCGGCCGAATACGGCGTGTTCCAGACGATGCTCAAACTCTTCATCCTGCTGGGTGTCCCGGCGGCGGGTCTGCAATCGGTGTTCGCCCTGCAAACCGCGGTGGCGAAAACCCCGGGCGAGCAAGCTGACCTCGGCGCGGCGGTGCGCTCGGTGCTGTGGGCGATGGCGGGCGTGTGGCTGGTTACGTTCATCGCCGGCTGGGCGACCAGCGGCCCAATTTGTGCCACCTTCAAAATCAGCAACCCCAACGCGCTGCTGGCAACGCTTGGCTTGGGCCTGACGACGCTGCTGCTGCCGGTGCTGCGCGGCGTGCTGCAGGGGCAGCAGGATTTCGCCGGGCTGGGCTGGACGCTGGTGATTGATGGCGTGGGCAGGTTTTCGATGATTGTGCTTCTCGTCGCGGTGCTCGGTGGCCAGGCGGCCAGTGGCATGTCGGCCTCGCTCGTCAGCCAGTTCGCCGCGTTGGCGCTGGCGGCGTGGGCTACACGGGCGGTGTGGCGGGCAAGGGGCGGCGGGTTCCACTGGCGGCCGTGGCTGGCGCGCGTGGTCCCGCTCACACTGGGGCTGGGCGCGGTGACGTTCATCGGCGCGGCGGACACGCTGTTCGTGCAAAGCCAGTTTGACCGGAACCTGACGCGCCTCTACGGGGCGGGCGTGATCGTCGGCTTTGGCCTGAGCCAGTTCACACTGCCCATCGCCAGTGTGATGTTCCCGAAAATCGCCGGCGGCACGGGCGCGGACGCGGCGCTGCGGCACACGCTATTGGGCACGGCGGTGCTGGGTGGCGCGGTGGCGTTGGTCTGCTCGTTGGTGCCGACGCTGCCGCTGCGGGTGGTGTATTTCCGCAACCCGGGCGAGTTCCTACCCGCTGCGCCGCTGGTGCCGTGGTTTGTGTGGAGCATCCTCTGCCTCGTGCTGGCGAACGTGCTCGTGCAAAACCTCCTCGCGCGCGAGCGCTTTGCCATCGTGCCGTGGCTGGTGGCCATCGCGGCGGGTTTTGCCGGCGGCCTGTGGTGGGTGCAGCCCAAGCTGGCCGGGGTGGAGCCGATGGCCGCGTTCCGCCTCGTTGTTCAGGTGCTTAATGTGGCGTGTTTGGCGCTGCTGGCGGCGGCGGTGTTTTTCACTTGGGGACGGCGGGAAGGCCCCCATGGTCAAGGGCAGCGTTCCTGAGCGGCAGGCACTCCCGGCTACGGCTTCTTCCGCACGGGCGCGCGGAGGGCGGCATAGAGGCGGTCGCCGATCCAGCGCAACGGTTGCAGGCGTTCGTAAAGCGGGGAATAGACCAGCCGCAGGCGCACCGTGGAGAGGAACATGATGGCGGAAGAGCGGAAGAGCGAACTCGTCACCTTGCTGCCCAGCTTGTCGGTCCATTCGGTCGGCAGTTCGAGCACCTTGAAGCCGGCATGGGTCAGCGAGTAGAGCAGGTTCACGTCGAAGGCGAGGTCGGCGATGCGAAGCTGGCCGTGGATGGCCTCGATGGCTTCACGGCGAGCGATCTTCGCGGGGCATTGCGTGTCGGCGATGCCCATGCCAAAGAGCAGCTCGACGATGGCGTGGAAGCAGCGGCTCGTGAACCGGCGGAAGAGCGGCTGGGCCTGGTGAAGGACGGCACCCTCGAGCCAGCGCGAACCGATCACGCAGTCCGCCCATGCGGTGTGGCCGATGAGCCGGTGGAAGGCCTCAGGCGGGGTCGCACCGTCGGCGTCCACATAGCCGATGAGGTCCACCTTGGGCGCGTGGCGAAGGCCTTCGATGAGCGCTCCGCCCTTGCCGATGGGCGCGGGGAAATTTTCTACCTGCACCTCGGGGAAGTCCGCCGCGACGCGCTGCACGACGGCCAGGGTGTTGTCCCGGCAGCCATTGAGCACCACGAGCAGTTCGAAGCGCCCCGGGTAATGGGCGCGGAAATACGCGGCGTATTCGCGGAGGGTTGGCTCAATGCGCTCCTCCTCGTTGTAGGCCGGAATCAACAACAGCACGCTGGGCGCCGGGTGGGTCACGGCGCGGGTGCATAGCAGAGGTTGCGCGCGGCGCGAAAGGGAAAAACGCAACCGGCGGCCGTTTGCGCGGCCGCCGGTGTCGTTCTCAGGTAGCGAGTAGCGGGCGGGAACGCCCGGCTCGCCTCAGGGGGATCTTTGGGGGCTGTCCGTCACCGCAAGGAAGGCGGCGACTGATGGGCATGGCGCGCTTCGCAGGGCGAGGAGCATCATGTTGGACATGCTGTTCTCAAAGCAGCGTCAGTGCCGAAATCAGACGGGGCCGAGAAATTATCCGGCCCCTCAGGGTTATTCCTGATCCGGGGTGGCGAATCCGCCCGGTTTGGAGCCGGCAGGGCCGGTTTTTCCGTTCCCATGTATGCGAATGGGACGCGCTTGAACTGGGCTGCTCTCAAACTTGCAAGCGGTGGCCGATCCCCGTAACAAGTCGTCGTGACAAATCCCGGGTCCGCCGCCGCCAAACCGCCGCCGCCCACCACCGAGCCCGAAGGCGGGGCAGGGGAGGGCGAGTATTGGAAGTGGTGTCCCCGTTGCGGGCACGAACTGGAGAACCAGAAGTGCAAGTTCCGCTGTCCCCGCTGCCACTACTTCATGAGCTGTTCGGACTTCGACTGAGCCCGACTTGAACTCAGGCGAATGGGTTCAACACGGAATGTTTCCCCACCCGCCGGCTGTCGGCGATGGCCCGCGTGATGCAGTTCTTGGCCAACCGCACCGCCTGCACGAGGGAGCGACCCCGGGCGCAATGCGCGGCGATGGCTGCCGAATAAGTGCAGCCCGTGCCGTGGGTCGATACGCCGCGCACGAACGGCGCGGACAAGAGCACTTCCCGTCGGCCATCGAACAAAACGTCCACGGCTTCGGGATGCCCCCTCAGATGCCCGCCTTTCACGAGTGCTGCGCACCCGAATCGCGCGTAGATGGCGCGGGCTGCTGCGCGCAGGTCCTCGACGGACGTGAGCTTGGCACCGACGAGGATTTCAGCCTCATCCAGATTGGGCGTGGTCAGCGTCGCGAGCGGGAGAAGTTCCTGTTGCAGTGCGCGCAGGGCGGCGGGTTGGAGCAACCGCGCCCCACTGGTGGCGACCATCACAGGGTCCACGATGAGTGGCATGCCGGGGACGCGCAGGGCGGACAAGGAACTCGCCACGGCCTGGATGATGCCCTTGTCGAACAACATGCCCGTCTTCACGGCCGCCGGCCGGAGTTCGGCAAATACCGCCTCGATCTGCGCGCGGACCATGGCGGGTTTGGTCGGCTGAATGCCGGTGACGCCCTTGGGGTTTTGCGCGGTGAGGCAGGTGATGGCGCTGGTTCCGTGGGTGCCCAGTGCGGCAAAGGTCTTCAGGTCGGCCTGGACTCCGGCACCGCCGCCACTGTCCGAGCCGGCGATGGTGAGGGCAATTGGGAGGGAGGTCATGCGGCCTGCAACAAGCTCTGCACTCGAACGCTGCGGGCGTAACTCCCGCGATCGCCGGGAGAACACCCGCCCGGACTACTTATACTTCTCCTCCACGATTTCCACGCCCGCCTCCTTCTTCACTTTCTCCAGATAGGCGGGGAGCTGCTTGTCGGCTTCCTCCTGCTGGAGATTCTCACGGATGCGGTCCTTGATCTTGTCGAACTCGATGGTCTTGGCCGCGCTGCGCTCAAACACCTTGATGAGGTGGAAACCGTAGGGAGTGGTGACCACGTCACTGATCTGGCCCGGACGCATCCCAAATGCGGCGGTCTCGAACTCCAGCGCCATCTGGCCGCGCGTGAAGACGTATTCCCCGCCGCGCTCCTTCGAACCGGGGTCCTGTGAAAATTCCTTGGCCAGTTTGCCAAAATCCTCCCCGGCGCGGGCCCGTTTCAGCAGCGCCTCTGCCAGGTCGCGCTGGGCTTTCTGCTTGTCGGCCGGCAGTTCCGCGTTGGTGGCGAGATCACGGGTGGCCAGGAGGATGTGCGCGGCGCGGACGTTTTCCGGCTGCTCGAAGCGCTTCGGGTTCTCGTCGTAGAACTTCCGCACCTGCTGTGGCGTTACCGGGATCGGGTCGCGGACTTCGCGGTTGACGACTTCCTCGACGATGGCGCGTTCGGTGAACTGCGCGGCGAAGTTTTCGGGCGTCATCCCCAGCGCGGCGATCTGCCGGCGGAAGCCTTCCTCCGTGCCGGCCTGCTTGCGGAATTCAGCCAGCATCTTGTCGGCCGTGGCCTGCCCCTTGGCCTTGTCCGCCGCCGTGGCTTTGCGGGAGAGCACCTGCACGACGATCAGCCGGTCGAGCAGCTTCTTCTCCGTTTCGAGCCGCTTGTCCTCGGGGATGGGCGGCTGCCCGCGCGAGGCGGCAGCGGTGCGGAAGTTCAGAAATGCCTCGTCAAGCTGCTTGCTGTTGACCTCGAAGCCCTTGCCGCGCGCGAGCACGGTGGGGGGGAAGAGGTCGTCCGCCTTCACCGTGGGCTTGGGCGGCGGCGGGGCAGTGACGGTGGACTTGGAGTCCTTCGGTTCAGCGGCCTGGACGGCAGCGGCCAGGAACAGGAGCGGCAGGATGGGTTTCATGAGGCGCACCGTGTTCAGAGTTTCACCACGCGGACATTGCTAAAGACGGGGTCGCGCCGCAGCTCTTCGAGCAGTTCCACCGGCGGTTCGCTGTCCACATGAAACACGGAGAGAGCATGCCCGCCGGCGTGATCGCAGCTCAGGCTCAGGTTCGCGATGTTGACGCCGTGTTTGCCCAGCACGGTGCCGACGTGACCCACGATGCCCGGCCGGTCCAGGTTGTTGAACATCAGGAACGTGCCGTGCAGCGGGATCTCCAGCGGGTTGCTGAACAGCCGCACAATGCGCGGGTTGTTCGGCGAACCGAAGAACGTGCCGCCGGCCGAGCCGACCTTCTCCGTGCCCTTGAAGAGCTGCACGTGGAGCCATTCGTTGAACGTGACCGGCTCGTTCGAGCGCTTCTCCTCGACCGTGATGCCCAGCGTCCCGGCGATGCCGCGGACGTTGATCGGATTCAAGTCCTTCACCGCCGCGCGGGCGAGGAAGCCCATCAGCACCGAGCGCGTGATGGGGTCAATGTTCGGCAGCTCCTGGGCCTTGCCGCCGTAGGTGATGTGCGCGCGGTCGATCTGCTGCGGCACGACCTGCGCGAGGAGCTTGCCCAGCGCCTCGCCCAGCGCCATGTAGGGCTTCACCTGCTCGAAGGTCTTGGCGTCAAGGTAGGGCAGGTTCACCGCGTTGCGCACCTCGCCGGTGAGCAGATACGAAGTGATGACCTCGGCGACTTCGATCCCGCATTTCTCCTGCGCCTCCTCGGAGCTCGCGCCCAGATGCGGTGTGAGGATGAGCGACGGGTGCTTGCGGAAGGGATGATCCGCCGTCATCGGCTCCACGCAGAACACATCCAGCGCCGCGCCCGCGACCTTCTTAGAGTCCAGCGCTGCCAGCAGGTCGTTTTCCGCAATGATCTCGCCGCGCGCGCAGTTCACGATGCGCACGCCGGGCTTCATCTTGGCAAATGCCGCAGTGTTCAACATCCCGCGCGTCTGCTCGGTGACCGGCAGGTGAACCGTGATGAAGTCCGCGTGCTCGTAAATTGCGTCCACCTCCGCCGCCAGCTCAAAGCCCAGCGCCTTGGCGCGGCCCTCGGTGAGGAACGGATCGTAGGCGAGCACCTTCATGCCGAAGGCCAGCGCCCGCTTGCCCACTTCGGTGCCGATCCGGCCCGCGCCGAGCACGCCGAGCGTCTTGCCGTGCAGTTCCACGCCCATGAACAGCTTGCGGTCCCACTTGCCGGCGACCATCGAGCCGTGCGCCTGGGGCACCTTGCGCGCGAGGTTGAGGATCATTGCGAAGCTCAGTTCCGCGGTGGTCAGCGTGTTGCCGGCCGCCGTGTTCATCACCACCACGCCACGCTGCGTGGCCGCCTCCACGTCCACATTGTCCACGCCTACGCCGGCGCGGCCCACCACGCGGAGCTTTGGCGCGGCTTCGAGCACCTTCTTTGACACCTTCGTCTCGGAACGCACGACCATGGCTTCAACATCGGCGACGATGGGCAGCAGTTCGGCCTCGGACAGGCGCTTGTCCAGCACCGTGACCTGAAACTCGGGGCGCTGCTTGAACAGCTCAATCCCCTTGGGTGAAATTGGGTCGCAAATCAGAACCTTCATAAACAAGGCGCGGACTTTAGGAGAGCACCGGGAGCCGGTCAAATGTTCATCCAGTGCGCGGCGACGCCGAGGGCGGAAGGCCGGATCAACGGATTGTGGTTCGGGACCGCTCGGCCGGCTCGGCGGCGAAGACGGCATCATGCTGGAACAGGGAAGCCCACTCGCAGGCCTCCGCCCGGTCGGCCGGGGAGCCGCCGCGCAGTTCGTAGCGGCCGTCACGGTGGCGGTGCAGGGTGGCGCGGCCAAAGCTGGCCACCGTTTCGGAGCGACGATTCCAATTGAGCAGGAGGATGTTTTTCACGCCGCCAGTCTGCGGGCGGCGGTGGGACAAGCGCTGTCCGAGGGAAAGGAATTCGCTTCGCCCGTTTGGTGGCGGCCTCTGATTGCCGAACCGGCGCCTTACCGTCCACGTGGTTCGGCGCTCACAGGGCGCCGCCACAGCTGGTCGGCTCGCTCACAGCTTCCGATGGTTCGCCGCGTCCACGGGGATGTCTTTCGGGGCCTCGATCAGCAGTCGCTTTACGTCGGTCACGAAGGCTTGCACATCCGCTTCCGTCGTGTCCCAAGCGCACATGAGGCGGCAGCCGCCCTGGCCAATGAACGTGTAAAACTTCCAGCCCGCCTGGCGGAGTGCGACGATTAGCCAGAGTGGCATCTCGATGAACACGGCGTTCGCCTGACGCGGAAACATCAGCCGCAGCTCCGGCAGCTTCACCAGTTCATCATGCAGCAGCGCGGCCATGGCGTTCGCGTGGGCGGCGTGTCGCAGCCAGGCGCCGCTCTTGAGCATTCCCACCCAGGGCGCGGACAACACGCGCATCTTCGAGGCGAGCTGGCCGGCCTGTTTGCAGCGGTAGTCGAACTCATGGGCGAGCTCGCGGTTGAAAAAAACCACGGCGTCACCCACCGCCGTGCCGTTCTTGGTGCCGCCGAAACACAGCACGTCCACGCCCGCCTCCCACGTCACCTCGCGCGGGGCGCAGCCCAGGGAGGCGACCGCGTTGGCGAAGCGCGCGCCGTCCATGTGCAGCTTCAGGCCGAGCTGCTTGGTCTTGGCCCAGATGGCTTTCAGCTCCCCGATGGAATAGACCGTGCCCAGCTCGGTGCTTTGCGTGACGCTGACGGCACGGGGCTTCGGATAATGCACGTCCGTGCGCTTTTTCACCATTCGCTCGATGCCGGCCGGGTCAATCTTGCCATTCGTGCCCGGAATTGTGAGCACCTTCATGCCGTTGCTGAAGAACTCCGGTGCGCCGCACTCATCGGTCTCCACGTGCGCGGTCTCGTGGCACAGGACGCTGTGGTAGGACTGGCCAAGCGCCGCGAGCGAGAGGGAGTTCGCCGCCGTGCCGTTGAAGACGAAGAACACCTCGCAGGCCATGCCGAAGGTTTCGCGCAGCAGGTCGGCGGCCTCGGCGGTCCAAGGGTCATCGCCGTAGCTCGGCGCATGCCCGGCGTTGGCGGCTTCAAGGGCTTGCCAGGCTTCGGGGCAGACCCCGGCGTAGTTGTCGCTGGCGAAGTGGCGGCGGGCGGAATGCATGGCGACGGATGATGCGCGTCCGGGCGGCGAATTGACAAGCGTGTGACTTCGCCGGATAAGTAGGCCGACCCTGCGACCGACACGCCTCACATGAAAACGAACCGCCCCGCGTCTGCCGGCTTCACCCTTATCGAATTGCTCGTCGTCATCGCCATCATTGCGATCCTGGCCGGCATGCTGCTCCCGGCGCTGGGCAAGGCCAAGGCCAAGGCCCACGGCACCCAATGCCTTAACGGTCTCAAACAACTACAGTTGGCCATCACGCTCTATTCGGACGACCACGATGACAAGATCATCTCCAACAACAATGCTCCGGCGGCTGCCACGTCTGCCGAGCCAAACGCGTGGATCCAGGGCAATGTGCAGCTTGGAAACGCCAACTACACCAACGAGATTCGCAACGGAAAGCTTTTCTCCTATCACAACACCGAAAAAATCTACGTTTGTCCCGGCACACGTGCCAAGACCATCGCCGGCGGCGGAAGCACCGCTGGCATCCCACACCATCGGTCGTATGCCATGTCGGTGGGCATCAATTGCTCGGTCATCGCCCAGAGCGTCAAACGCATGGCGGAGATACGGAATCCATCCGATGTCATCGTCTTTCTGGAGGAAAATCCCGTGAGCATTGACAATGGCGCGGCAGGAATTCGTTCCCTGACAGATCTTACGGTCACGGGCACTTGGACCACGTGGAATCCGCCTTCCGGTCGGCACAACAACGGGGCGGCCATCTCCTTCGCTGACGGTCACGTCGAGAATTATGTCTGGAAGGGCGCCTTCATCCGGGTCAATCAGCAATACAACGACATGACCCACCCCACTTTCCGAACTTCGGTCACGGGCAACCCCCTGAACGGCGGGTTCAACGTTGGGGTCAATGATGTGGATTCCCTGCGCATGGCACGTGGTCTGAACTACCAGTAAGAGAAGTTGGCTCGCCAAGCTTCCCTCTGCCGATTAAAACGCCGCTGACCACATGAGCGGCCTAACTTTTCTCCGCCCCCTTCTCGCGTTTGGAGTGTTGCTTTCCTGTGCGGCTGCCACCCCACGCACGCCGTGGACCACCTCGCGCGTCACCGGTTCGCCGAACCCGCCCGCGCCGTTCACCGTCGAGCGCCTCTATCCGCAGCGCACCTTTGACCGCCCCGTCGAGTTCATGCGTCAGCCCGGCAGTGACCGCTGGGTGGTGATGCAGGAGGGCGGCAAGCTGCTTTCCTTCCGGCCCAGCGACCCCGGCACAAACACCGACCTCGCGCTCGACTGCCGCGAGTTCCGCTCTGCCGCCCGGCCCATCGGCTTCACCTTCCACCCCGGCTTCGCGACGAACCGCTTCGTCTTCGTGAACCACAACGAGGGTTACAACCGCGAGAACGGCGCGCGCGTCTCGCGCTTCACCGCCACGTCGCTCGAACCGCTCCGCCTCGACCCCGCCAGCGAGCGGCCCATCATCTCGTGGCTCGGCGGCGGCCACAACGGCTGCACGCTCGTCTTCGGCCCCGACGGCATGCTCTACCTCTCCACCGGCGACGCCGCTGAGCCGGACCGGCCCGATGGCTTGCGCAAAACCGGCCAGGACATCTCCGACCTGCTCTCGGCCATCCTGCGCATCGATGTGGACCGCACCGAGGGCACGAACAACTACGCCGTGCCCAAGGACAACCCCTTCGTCACCACGCCCGGCGCGCGCGGCGAGGTCTGGGCGTTCGGCTTCCGCAATCCGTTCCGCACCGCGTTTGGGCCGGACGGCATGCTGTGGGTGGGCGACGTGGGCTGGGAACAGTGGGAAATGATTTTCCGCGTGAAGCGCGGCGGCAACTACGGCTGGGCCATCACCGAAGGCCCGAACACGCGCGTCCGCACGGACATCAAGCCCGGCCCCGGCCCCATCCTGCCGGCCATCGTCGCCATCCCGCACAGCGAGGGCGCGAGCGTCACCGGCGGGCGCTTCTATCGCGGGAAGAAGTTTCCGAAGCTCAACGGCGCTTACATCTACGGTGACTGGGAGACCGGCAAGTTCTGGGCGCTCCGCCATGACGGCGACAAGCTGCTGTCCAACGAAGAACTTTGCGACACGGTGCTGAAACCCGTCTCCTTCGCCGAGGACGCCGACCACGAGCTGCTCATCCTCGACCATCAGGGCGGCATCTACCGCTTCGTGCCCAACCCCGCGCCGCCCGCGAACCAGGCCTTTCCGCGCAAGCTCTCCGAGACCGGCCTCTTTGCCTCGCTCAAGCCGCTCGCGCCCGCGTCCGGCGTGGAGGCTTACAAACCTGTCGCGCCGATGTGGAACGACGGCGCGGTTGCGCAGCACCACCTCGCCATTCCTGGCGACGGCGTCATCGCCACCACCAACGCGCGCAAGGTCATCTCCGGCTTTATGTGGCATTTCCCCACGGACACCGTCCTCGCGCGCACGCTCACGCTGGAGATGAAGCGCGGCGACCCCGCCAGCACCCGTCGCATCGAGACGCAGTTGATGCACTTCGACGGCCAGCAATGGAACCCCTACACCTACCGCTGGAACGCCGCGCAGACCGACGCCGCGCTCGTCCCCAGCGAAGGCGCGAGCGACGTCTTCAACGTGACCGACGCCGCCGCGCCTGGCGGACGCCGCGAGCTGGCGTGGCGCTTCCATAGCCGCGCGGAATGCCTCCGCTGCCACAACGCGTGGGCGAGCGAAACCGTCGGCTTCAACTGGCTGCAACTCGGTGCGGCCGACTACGCCCCCGCGAAGGGTGCGACCACCAATGCACCCAGCGAACTCCGCCGCCTGGAAGAGCGCGGGCTGGTGGAGGTGAAGAACCTGCCGAAGAACCCCGCCCGCCTCGTCAACCCGCACGACACCACGCAGCCGCTCGAAGCCCGCGCCCGCTCGTGGTTGCACGCCAACTGCGCCGCCTGCCACCGCAACGGCGCGGGCGGAGCCGTCCCCTCGCACCTGAACATTGACAAGAAACTCGACACCGCACGCGTGCTCGACGTGAAGCCCACGCGCGGAGACTTCGGTCTGACCGATGCGCGCGTCATCGCGCCGGGCCGGCCCTACAGCTCCGCACTGCTCTGGCGCATCGCGACGGAAGGCGCGGGCCACATGCCGATGACGGGGTCGCGGACGGTGGATGAGGCTGGAACCTTGTTGCTCCGTGATTGGGTCGCAGCATTAGCGTCGAGCAGCCAAAAGACTAACGACCTTGCTTCAACAAACACGACCCCGCAGCGGATTCGACGAAGAGTGGATTCCTCCAGCGACATGCTTTCGATTGCATTGGCTATGTCAACTTACGGAGCCGACCTTCGCAAAGAATACGCTGACATTGGGCGTGAGACGCCCAACCCGTTTGTCCGCGACCTTTTCCAGCGCTTCCTCCCGCCCGAGCAACGCCGCCGCACGCTTGGCTCGGACTTCGCCCCGTCCGAAGTGCTCGCGCTGCGCGGCGATGCCAAGCGCGGCCGCGCCGTCTTCGCCAACGAGTCCGGCGGCCAGTGCGTCCGCTGCCACCGCGCGCACGGCGCAGGCCGCGACTTCGGCCCCGACCTCACCGACATCGCCCGCAAATTCGACCGCGCCGCGCTGCTCACGCACATCACGCAGCCCAACCTCCTCGTCGCCCCCGAGCACCGCACCCACTCCGTCATCCTCCGCGACGACACCGAGCTGACCGGCTTCCTTAAGTCCCGCACGCCCGCCGAGCTGCTCCTCCGCCTCGAAGACGGCACCGACCGCCGCATCCCGGCCGCGCAAGTCGCCACCGCCCGCGAGTCTGCCCTCTCCGCGATGCCGGAAGGTCTCCTCGTTGCTCTGACTGCCCAGGAAGCTGCGGACCTGTTGGAGTTTCTGCTCGCCCGGCAGAATTAGTCACGATCCCAGCCACACCGCCACCGCCCCCGCGGCCGCGTGCAGCGTCCAGATGAGCGCGACGGCCTGCGGCTTGCCCAGGCCGATTCGCACGAGCCGGTGCGAGAGGTGGTTCGTGTCGCCGACCCAGACCGGCTTGCCCGCGCGCCAGCGGATCCACATCACGCACACCATGTCGCCCAGCGGGACCGCAAGCACGAGCAACGGCGCGAGCACCGCTAGGGGACGCGGATTTTGCGCCGTGTAGAAGTGCGGGAGAATTGCCAGCACCGCGAGGAGGAACCCGGTGAGATGGCTGCCCGAATCGCCGAGGAACGCGCTGGCCTTCGGGTAGTTGTAAGGCAGGAAACCCGCCAGCGCACCGGCCGCCAGCAGCGCCAGCGACGCCACGAGGTATTGCCCCTGCATCGCCGCCGTCGCGCCGAACGCCGCTGCGCCAATGGCTCCGAGGCCGGCGCAAAGGCCGTTCATGTTGTCCATGATGTTGACCGCCGTGACGACGGTGAGAATCCACAGCACGGTCACGCCGCAGCTCAACACGGGCGAGAGCGGGCTTTCAGGAAACAGCTTGATCCGCACGCCCGCCAGCGCGACGAGCAGCGCGATCCCAAGCTGCGTGGCGAACTTCGGCCCGGCGCGCAGCTCGTGTTTGTCGTCCAGCCAGCCGAGCAGGACCATGCCCAGCGCGCCGACGAGAATGGCGGCGAGCTGAAGTCCGCGCTTCTCGAAGCCGTAGCTGATTTTCTCCACCGCGCCGGCGGGCAGGACGTTCAGTTGCAGCGCCGCCGCGCCGAGCAGCAAAGGCACGAGCAAACCCGTGAGCACCGCCAGTCCGCCCGCGAGCGGGATGGGCGTGTCGTGGATTTTGCGATGGCCGGGGTCGTCCACGAGGCCCGTCCGCACGCACCACGCGCGCCACAGCGGCAGCGCCACAGCAGTTGTCAGCGCGCCGCCGAGGAACGCGAGCAGGTAGGCGCTGTGCGGGAAGGTCATCGGAATGCGGAATAGGCGGCTGGCGTATGCGCGCGAGCGTCTTGGACTGCGCCAGCCCACTGGCGCTTTGAGTGGCGTGGGAAAAGCGCCAGAGGACTGGCGCAGTCCAAAACCTGGCGGAATTCTCGGCCGCTTTTGGCAACGGGCATACGATCTTGTGGACGGCCCTTCATTTCAGTTGGTTCCCATTGCAAGCAGCCGTCCGTAGAGCGCGTGCAGGTCGTCCACCATGCGCTGCACGGGGAAGTTTTCCTTCACCAGCTCGCGGCCGCGGGTGCCGAGGCGCTCGCAGAGTGGCTGGTCAAAGGCGAGTTGTTCGATGCGCTTGACCAGTTCTGCCACATCGCCGGGTGCGAGCAGAAAACCCGTTTCGTCATCCCGGCAGACCTCGCGCGCGCCGTCGCAGTCGAATGCGATGGTCGGTTTCCCCGCAGCCAGCGCCTGCGGGAGCACGCGCGCGAGCCCTTCGCGACGCGAGAGGTGCACCACCACATCCATTATGCCCACTAGTGCGGGCACTTCGCCGGGTGGGACGAGCCCGGTGAAGATGCATTGGCTCGGCATCAACTGCTGCGCTAGTCGTTGGAAGCGCGGACGCAGCGCGCCGTCGCCCACGAGCAGGAACTTCAGCTTCGGGTTTATCCGAGCCAGCTTCGGCGCGATGGCGAAGAGGTCCTCGTGCCCCTTGTGCTCAAACAGCCTTGCCACCTTGCCGATGACGAAGTCGTCCGGGGCGATGCCGAGCTTGGCGCGCAGGGCTAGGTCATTCTTCGCATTGAGGAACGGCTCCAGATCGAAGCCGCTGAAGATGCGGGTGTATTGCTCGGGACGGCCGATGCCGGCGGCGAGGTATTGCTCGGTCATCGCGTTGGCCACGGAGACGAAGTGCGTGGTCACGCGGCCCGCGCGGCGCTCGGCGGCACGGAAAACGAAGTTCGCCAGCCCACCCTGAAATGGGCCGAAGCTTGGGCCGTGGATGGTGTGGACGATGAGGGGCACGCCCGCCGCGTGTGCCGCGAGCCGGCCGAGCACGCCGGCCTTGCCGCTGTGGGTGTGGACGATGTCGGGTCGCCGCTCGCGGAACAGAATGGTAAGTTTCTGCAGCGCGAGCCAGTCGTGCCACGGCGAGACGGGGCGGATGAGTTCAGGGACGATGGTGAGCAGGCCAGGGATGCCCGCGACGCGTGACTCCAGGCTGCCTTCTGGTCCGGTGGTGGGGCCGGAGATGAGGCTGACTTCGAGGCCGGCCTTCGCGCGCAGGCCGAGCACGCTGGCAATGGTGTTCTCCTGCGCCCCGCCGACAATCAACCGCGTGATGACATGGGCGACGCGCATGGTTCGCGTCATTTGCCGCCGAGTTCCTTCAAGCGCTCGCGGGCGATTTTGGCTTCCGGCGCGTCGGGCGGGGCGAGCTTGAGGCCGGCTTCGTAGTGCTTCTTCACGTCGCTGGCCTGCTTGCGCTGCCAGGCGATTTCACCGAGGCCGAAGTGGCCGTTGTGCGTGGCGGGCGCGAGTTCGATGAGTTTGTCGTAGTCCTTCGCCGCGTCGTCGAGGCGGTTGAGGTTCATCTGGGCCATCGCGCGGTTCAGGTGCGCGCCGGGATGGCGCGGCTGCAATTCGATGAGCTTGCTCAACGGCGCAAGCGCGGCCTCGAACTGTTTCAACTGGATGAGGATGCCGCCTTTGTTCACCAGCGCTCGCGGGTAGGTGGGCGCGACTTTGAGCTCCGCCTCGGTCACGGCCAGCGCGTTGGTAAAGCGGCCCGAGAGCAGGTAAATCTCGGTGAGCGAATCCATCAGCGGGAGGTCGGCGGGAAACTTCCTCAGCGCGTCCACGAAGGCTTGCTCGGCCTCGGCCTTCTGGCCTTTTTGCGAGAGCACGAGGGCGTCGAGGCGCAGGACGGCGGCCTCGCTGGCGGCGAGACCGGTGCGCAACTCGGGCTTGGCGCGCGCTGCATCAAGCGCGGCCTTGGCACGGTCGGGAATGCCGAGGGCGAGGAAGGTGTCGGCGACGGCGAAATGGGCGAGGTGGTTGGTGGGCGCGAGTTCGGTGACGCGGGTTAACTGGATGATAGCCTGACGCGGCAGGCCGGACTGGCGGAGCGACTGGCCGAGCGCGAAGCAGAAATTCGGCTCGTCGGGCGGCCCGTATTTGGCGAGGACGGAGCCCCAACTCTGGCCGGGGCCGAGAAGTTCCTGCGCGATTTCGGTCAGGTTGTTGGTGGCGGGCTTACCGGTGCGGAGAGATAGGCTGAACTCGCTATTCAGAACTGCGACGAGGTTGGAAGGGTTGAGAGCCACAGCATCTGAAAAATGAAGGAATGCGTTGGTGAGCTCGCCCGAGCGTTGTGCTAGCGACCCGTGAGACGTAGCCAAAGCGGAACACATTTGCTTGATAGCAAGAAAGTCGGGTGCGCTCTCTATGCTCGGCACACGAACGTTGGCGAGTCCGGCTAGCAGTTCGGATTTTGCCCACAAGTCCTTGAGGCTCCGAATCCCCTGAGCCGACAGCAACGGGGGAGTAATTTCGTTCGTTCCGTAAAGTCGCAACTCATTCACAAACCCGTGCGGCTCCGGCCACAAATTCTCCAAATACATCGCCGGCACCGGCGGATGCAGCAGCACGACATGATTCGACCGCGTCTGCATCCCGAGGAAGCTGGCGATGGCGATGGGCGGGATAACTTGCGTGTCCGGCGTCGCGCCGGGGTCGGGCCAGCGGCCGGCGTGGCGCTTGGCGAGCTGCCGGTGGTAGCGGGTGAGCTGGAGCATCCGCGCGTCGAGCAGCAGGTGCGGCGAGGCTTGGCCGTGGAAATGCGCGGCGACGAGGAGCAGGTGCGTGGGTTGTTCGCTGAGGGCGAGCGCACCTTGACCGGGGAGCCCTTTCGCCAGTAGCGACGCGAACTCCCGCACCGCCGGGCCGTTCTGCGCGCGGAGGGACGGGAGATTCTTCATCACCAGCCAACCAGGCAATGCCACGAGGCCGAGCCACACGACGCCCACGCACGCGAAGTTCAGCGTCTTGCCGAGCGGGCCGGGTTTTTGCCAGGCCTTCGCCTCCTGCGCGCCGCACACAAGCAGGAAGTAGCCCGCGCAGTAGCCGATGACCAGCGCGCCGAGGTAGTAGAACGGCAGCATTGCCTGCCCGTAGCCGAGCGCGCGCGGGCTGAACGGCAGGTCGAGCGCCATCACCACGGCGAGCGCGAGGAAGCCCGCGTGCGCGACGCGGAAGAGGAGGTTCGAGAGGAAGGTGCCGGCCGCGCTCACGTCGCCAAAGCCGGAGGACCAACGGATGCCGAACAGCGCGAGCGGCAGCAGCGTGGCGAGCGCGAGCAGGAGGACGCGGCCTTTCGGGCTGAAGAGGAGGTTGTTCTTCTGCGCGCCGAGTTCAGCGAAGAAGAGTTCGCCGAACTTGAAGCCGAACTCGGGCGAGGCGGTCAGCGGGTTGAACAGGTAGAGCAGCAGGCCCGCGCCGCCCCACAGCGCGAGCGTGCCGAGGAAGCGGAGGTTGAAGAACGCGAGGCCCTTCACCCACACGAGCGCGACGAGCAGGAACGGCGCGAAACCAACCATCGCCCAGTTGTTCGCGAAGCCGAGGCCGCACGCGAGGGCGAAGCGGGCGAGCCACTTGTCATCCTGCGCGAGGCGGAATTCCAGCAGGCACCAGATGGCGGCGGCAAAGAGCAGGAGGTCGAGCGCCTCGCCGGTGGCGGCGGTGGCGTGCTCCCAGAAGCTGAGTTGCAGGCCGGCGGCGAGCACGGCCAGCAGCGGCGGGAGCCAGTTGGCCGGCAGGTCGAGCAGGCCGGAACCGTCGCGCAGGCGGGCGCGCTGGTCGCGCGTGCGGTCTTGCGGCAGGAGCGCGACACTGCGGGCCAGCAGCGCGAGCGTGAGCGCGGAGCACAGGGCGGCGAAGGCGTTGAGGGCGGTGATTTGCGCGCCAGCGGGGAGAACCTTCACTGGCAGCGTGAGCAGGTGATAGAGCGGGCGGCCGATCTTGGGATTCCACCAGTCCCAGCCGAGGACGTGCGCGGTCAGTCCGAGCGCCGGCAGCGTGACCCAGCCCGCGAGCGTGGCGAGGTAAAGCACCAGCGCGGCGGCAGCGACGGTCCACGGCAGGATGGAACGGGTGAATGAGCGTGGCGAAGTTGGTTCGTTTTCCATGCGGGCAAAAGGACCGTGTGCGTGCGGGACATTAGGGGCCAGCCCGGCGCGCGACAAGGCTCTTGCGGGTCAAGTTCCGGCCGTGGTCGCTGCTTCGCTTCGGCCTTCAGCATCGGTCACCTGCGCCCGCTTTGCTGTTCCATCGCAACGGGCGGGATCGGCATCGGCTGAACGGATGGCGGGTCCGCTTCTCCTCTTCGGGAATGGCCCCGAGGACCGATAGCCCACCTGGCACGCCGGGCCGCGCGAGGAGACGAGACTTTTCCAGGGTGGCCTACGCGATCTTGAGCAGCAGCACGGTGCTGTAGCTCACGACGACGAGGTGGGCGAGGATGCCGACGATCAGCACGGCCCGCGCGGTCCGGGGCCGGCGCAGCGCGATGACCTGCGCAGCCACGGTGGCGAACGCGAGCAGGGCGCACTTGTAGCCGATCAGGCCGTTCAGCCCACCGGCGAACAGGAAGTAACGGGCGGCCGGGTTGGCCTCCTGCACGCGGCCGGTGTTCAGCAGCAGGGTGGTCAAGACCAGATCCAGCACGCCAAAGAGCAGCAGCCAGCAGGTCTCCGACTCCATGGTCAGCCACTGGCTGAACCAGGCGCGCGGGCCGGCCGAGGCTGCTGGCAGTGCGGTGGCAGTGGACGCGCCGAACTCGGCGGGGCGGGACGATGGCAGGCGATTCACGACATCCACCTGACGGCGGGCCAGCAGGAGCCCATTGAACAAATCTTTGCGGCCGCCAGCGTCGGGATGGTCGGGAGTTGCGGCAGAACGAAGGGAGTCGTTAGCCTGCGCGCCATGAACAACAATCCATACCGGCACTTTGTCTCCGAATACGCGCGTTTTGCCCGGGAGGGCAAGACCTGGCCGCTCGGCCAGTTTCCCCCGTGCGCTCGGCCCGAGGTGTCGGCGGATGCGCCGGTTGCGCTCATCTTTTCGCCGCATCCGGATGACGAGGTGATCATCGGCGGACTGGCGCTGCGGCTGTTGCGCGAGGCGAAGTGGAACATCATCAACGTGGCGGTCACGCAGGGCAGCAACAAGGCGCGGCAGGCCGGGCGCTGGGAGGAACTTAAAGCGTGCTGCGACTGCATCGGCTTCGGGCTGGTGCAGACCGCGCCGGGCGGCTTGGAGAAGGTGAATGCCGCGACACGCGAGAAGGACCCCGCGCATTGGGCCGCGTCGGTGAAGGTGATCGCGGACATTCTGGCGAAGCACCGGCCCAAGGTGATTCTCTTCCCGCACGACACCGACTGGAACAGTTCGCACATTGGCACGCATCATCTCCTGATGGATGCGCTGCGCACGCTGCCGGCGGACTTCCAGACCTGGGCGGTGGAGACGGAGTTTTGGGGTGCAATGACGTCGCCGAACCTGATGGTGGAAATCAGCGCGCCCGATCTCGCGGACCTCATCACGGCGCTGACGTTCCACGTCGGCGAAGTGCAGCGAAACCCATATCACCTCACGTTGCCGGCGTGGATGGTGGATAATGTGCGACGGGGCGGCGAGGTGGTGGGCGGACAGGGTGGAGCCGCGCCGGACTTCACCTTCGCCACGCTCTACCGGTTGCGGCAGTGGAACGGTCGCGAGCTGGTGAGGGTATTTGAAGGCGGCCGGGCGCTGGCAGGCACGCAGAATCCGGCGGGGCTGTTTGCAGTGTAGCGGCGGTCTGTGACCGCCGTCGAAGATCACGCCAGTTCACGGCTTTCCTCTGGACTTGCCACCCACGGCGGTCACAGACCGCCGCTACATTCACTACGCGGGCTTCTTGAACAGGTAGTGCGAAACGAGCCACTCGTTGCCCTCGCGGTAGCCCCACAACTCCGCGCAGGCCATGTAGAAGACCCGCCAGTAAACCCACCACTTGGTCTCGTTCCCTGCGCCGTAGGTGGCGGCGAAGATGCGGCGAATCTCCGGCTCGTTCGCATCCATGTTCGTGAGCCAGGCGTTCGCGGTCTTCTCGTAATGCTGGCCGTTGACGCGCCAGTGGTTTACGAGGCGGAGGTCATCCTGAAAGTAGAGCAGCAGGTCGTCGCTGGGCATGATGCCGCCGGTGAAGAAATAGCGCGCCATCCAGTCCGTCTCGTCCCGCGCGACGAAGTGGTAGGCAAACTCCCTGTGCGTGAAGATGTGGACGAAGAGCTGCCCGCCCGGCCGCAGCCAGCGCGCGACGTTCGCCAGCAGCCGCTGGTAGTTCTTCATGTGCTCGAACATCTCGATGGACACGACGCGGTCGAAAAGCCCGGTAGCAGCCGAAGTGAGGAGGCTCTGACTGACTTCGGGTTTCGGGTTTGCCGTTTCGGGTTGAGATGGAGCCTCCTCACGTCGGCTGCTACCGGGAGGTCCAAACCGGTTCATGTCGCAGGTGATGATGCGGAGGTTCTTCAGGCCGCGGCGGGCCGCCTCGGCATCAATGAACTCCTTCTGCGTCCGCGAGTTCGAGACGCCGGTGATGCGCGACTTGGGAAACTTCTCGGCCATCCACATGGAGAGCGAACCCCAGCCGCAGCCGAGTTCGAGGATGTCCTGACCGTCGGCGAGCTGGGCGCGCTCGGCGTAGAGCGCGAGCATCCGCTCCTCGGCCTCGGCGAGCGTGGTGACGCCGGCGGGCCAGAGCGCGCCGCTGTATTTCAGGCGCGGCCCGAGGCAGAGC
>Ga0172373_10000329_pt1 | contig 77218 bp, 62 predicted proteins | sample Lak10m_2_FD_114546 | JGI IMG/M metagenome (GOLD analysis project Ga0172373, IMG submission 114546) | Freshwater microbial communities from Kabuno Bay, South-Kivu, Congo - kab_092012_10m | ecosystem: Environmental > Aquatic > Freshwater > Lake | place: Democratic Republic of the Congo...
AATGAGAATGATTATAGGCGAGGATTTATTTCAGTGCTGCTTTCAAGCTCTTGGCGAGACGTTTGATCGCCTGCTTATAGGGTTTGCGCGGCGCGACGAGGGCGGATAGTAAATAGCGCCCGCTGCGGGTGCGGAACGTGAGGAGGATGATTTGCGTGCCGTCGGCGGTGAAGTAGTGCAGATCGGTTTCATCTGCAAGCGTTTCCAATGCCTCGACATCCGTTGCGGCACGTAGCAGCAGGGCTTCATAGTCGCTGCGTAGGCTTTCCTGATCGGGCGCGGCGAGATCGAGGAATAGCAGGTGATCGCGGTTCAAGTGGATGAGTGCTGCTCCGATGAAACGGTCTTTGCCGGTCAGCGCCGTTTGCATGAGTGTGTCTGCTGCTGTCACCTTATGCCCCCAACGGATTGAACAGGTGTAGACAGATTGTAACGCGGCGGCGGGGGTGATGATACGAATCAAATGCCGGATGGGGTATAATTCAACACCAAATAGGGGTATTCAGCAAGGAAGCAACATGACCACCTATACCCATACCGATTATGAAAATGCAGTACAGGTTATCCGCAGCAAAGTGAACCAGACGCCCCGTGTGGGACTTGTTTTGGGGTCAGGGCTGGGCGGGCTGGCGGATCGGCTTGAAAATCGAGTCGCGGTGGCTGACCACGAAATTCCCGGATGGCCGCGTTCGACGGTGGAAGGGCATCAGGGCAAGCTGGTATTCGGCACGCTGGAAGGCGTTCCGGTTGTCGCACAGCAGGGGCGGGCGCATTTCTACGAAGGCTACTCGCTTCAGCAGGTGACATTTCCGGTGCGTGTGATGCAGATGTTGGGCATAGAGACGTTGATCCTGACTAATGCGGCAGGCGGTTTGAATACGGCCTATCATACTGGCGATGTCATGATGCTCAACGACCATATCAACTTTGTGGGGATGGTGGGGCATAACCCGCTGATGGGGCCGAACGATGACCGCATTGGCCCGCGTTTCCTCGGCATGGTACAGACCTACGATCGGGCGCTGCGGGCGGCGGCACGGCAGGCGGCGCAGGCTGAAGGGCTGCTGCTGCATGAGGGCGTGTACGTGTGCCTGTCGGGGCCGAACTTCGAGACTCCGGCTGAAATTCGGATGCTGCGCACCCTCGGCGGCGATGCGGTGGGGATGTCCACCGTTCATGAGGTGCTGGTGGCGCGGCACATGGGCGTGCGGGTGATGGCTTTTAGCGGGATTACGAACGAGGCGATTGACTCGGTGGACGTGGATTTGGAAACCAACCACGAAGAAGTGCTGGATGCGGGTAAGATTATTGTTCCAAAGCTGGAACGGTTGGTGCGGGGCGTGCTGCGATCTCTATGAACGCGCTGCTGTTTCTGATCGAACAAATCGCGCCCGGCCTGTATATCCTGACTGCGGTGGGCGTTCTGGTGCTGTGGCGGCGCTGGGGACGGGCGCGGCGCGAATTTCGATCAACGCATTTTGAACTAGAACGCGATATTTACCGCTATCAGCAGGCCAACGCTTTAACCGGATTGGTGCTGCTGATTGAGTTCGGATTGGTGGTGGTCGGTATTCAACAGGTGGTGGTTCCTACCGTTCGCGCCACCGAGGACACCAGTTTGACGCTGATTCAGGTGGTGGACGATGGTCAGTTCAACACGCCCACGCCCGCCCCGGTTGCTTTCGGGAATGCGCCTGTAGACCCCAGTGGTGTGCAATTGGGCGAACAAGAGATTGTGCGTGTGCAGGCCACGCCCACTTTGACCCCGACGCCGGTGGGGACGATTTTGCCGAACCCGCCCCCGATTGCGGGTTGTGATACACCGGGCGCGACTCTGCAAATTCCAGCGAACGGGATGCTGATCTTCGATCCGATTAATGTGGTCGGTACGGCGAATGCCGATAACTTCGCGTTTTACCGCTTTGAGCTGAATGGCCCACAGACGTTAGGCAATTTCGCGTTGCTGCGCGACCATGACCAACCGGTGCCGGAGATTGGGGTGCTGGGGCAGTTTGTGCCGGCTTTCTATCAGCCCGGCCTGTACCAGTTCCGGCTGACGGTGTTCGACATCACTAATACACTGAAAGCGGCCTGTACGGTAAACATCACCATCAGTGAACCGATTCCGACAGCAACCCCGTTGTCGGCAGGCTCGTAAGCTGTTTTCGAGAAATGGATGAGAAACCCCGCATCGGGATGGTCGGCGCAGGTAAAGTTGGCAGTGTGTTGGCGCGTCTAAGTGTACAGGCGGGCTACACCGTTTCGGCGGTGAGCAGTTTGCACCGTGCCAGCGCCGAAAAACTGGCTGCCGAAACGGGCGCGTCTGTCGTATCCAGTGCGGTCGAAACGGCTGCTCTGGCCGATTTGATCCTGCTGACGGTGCCGGATGACGCGATTGCGCAGGTTGCAGGACAGGTGGCGCAAGTGTCACTGGCTGGAAAAGCGGTTGTTCATACGGCGGGGGCGCTGGATACAGGGGTGTTGCAGGCGGCAGCAAAAGCCGGTGCAATGGTTGGTAGCTGGCATCCGGCACAGGCTTTTGCAGCGGCAAATCGGGCGGGGCTGACTGGTGTGGCCTTCGCGGTAGAAACCGGGGATGCGCGGTTGCGGGAATGGCTTCTGAACCTGACCGCTGCTTTCGGCGGGCGTCCGCTAATGATCCCACCCGGCGGCAAAGTGGTCTACCATGCGGCGCTGGTGTTTGTGAGCAACTATACGGTGGGATTGTATGCGGTGGCCGGACGTTTGCTGACCGGGCTGGGTTTAGATGATGCGTCGGTGGCGGCGGCACTAAACCCGCTGCTGACCGGAACCGTGACCAATATCCAGCAGTATGGCATTCCCGACGCACTGACTGGCCCGTTGACGCGGGGCGATGCGGGGACGGTGGCGGCGCATTTGCAGGCGCTTGGTGACTGCGACGAACGGTTACAGGCGTTGTATAAACTGCTGGCGCAGGTGACGTTGCTGGTAGCGATGGCGAAAGAACCGGATCGAGATTTCGAACCGTTGGGTGCAATTTTGGATGAGAGGAACGATCATGCGGATCAGCGTGCGTGATATTCAAAAGCTGAAGACGAATGGCGAACCCATCCCGACTTTAACTGCTTATGATGCGACCAGCGCCTATCTGGGGGAGGCGGCGGGTGTGCCACTGCTGCTGGTGGGCGATTCTCTGGGGATGGTGGTGCAGGGGCATCAGTCCACCATTCCGGTGACATTGGAACACATGATTTATCATTCGGCGATTGTGGTGCGTGCCACGCAGAAGCCGATGGTCGTGGGCGATTTGCCTTTTATGTCCTACCAGTTGAGTTCTGAACAGGCTCTCGTAAGTTCAGGCCGATTGATGCAGGAAGCCGGCGTGAATGCCGTCAAACTGGAGGGCGGCGAAACGATGGCTTCCACCATCAAGCGGATTGTGGAGATCGGCATTCCGGTGATGGCGCACATTGGTTTGACGCCGCAAAGCGTGAACCGTTTTGGCGGTTTCCGGGTGCAGGGGCGCGAGATCACCTCCGCCCGACAATTGCTGCGCGATGCGCAAGCGGTACAGGATGCGGGCGCATTCGCGGTGGTGCTGGAACTGGTGGCCGCGCCGCTGGCGGAGATGATTACTTCCCGTCTGGAGATTCCGACCATCGGGATTGGTTCTGGTGCGGCCTGTGATGGACAGATTCAGGTGTTTCATGACCTGCTGGGGCTGCACCCTTCGTTTGGCCCGCGCCACGCCAAACAGTTTGTGAACGCAGGGGCGGCTATGGAAGGTGCGCTGCGGCAGTATGTGGACGAGGTTAAGAGCCGGCAGTTCCCTACGCTTGAAAACGGGTTTGCCATGAGTGATGAGGTTCTGGCGGCGCTACAGACCGAATCGGAACTGGTGTAAAACGTGGATGTGATCGAAACCATTGACGCGCTGCGAACGGCGCGGAAGGCGATGACGGGGCGCGTGGGGCTGGTGCCGACGATGGGTGCGCTCCATGCCGGACATCTGGCGCTGGTGGCGGCGGCGCGGGCGGCGAATGACCATGTGATCGTGACAATTTTTGTCAACCCGACGCAGTTTGCAGCGAACGAGGATTTGGCGAAGTACCCGCGTGATTTGCCGCATGATCTGGAACTGCTGCGCTCGGCAGGGGTGGACGTGGTGTTTACGCCCACGCCTGATTTGATGTATCCGGCAGGGTTTCAGACATGGGTAGATGTGATTGAGGTGGCTAAGGGGCTGGAAGGTGCGCGGCGTCCGGGGCATTTCCGGGGGGTCGCCACTGTGGTCGCTAAGTTGTTCAACCTGACACAGCCGGATGAGGCTTATTTCGGGCAGAAAGATGCTCAACAGGTGGCGGTGATTCAGCGCATGGTGCGGGATATGAATTTCCCCCTGCGGGTGGTGGTTTGCCCGACGGTGCGGGAAGCTGATGGTTTGGCGATGAGTTCGCGTAATGTGTACCTGACGCCTGAGCAGCGTGCTGCTGCGGTGGCCGTGCCAAAGGCGCTGCGGGCGGCGGCGGCGGCATACGCGGCGGGAACGCGCCACCCCAAAGACCTGCGCGAAATTATGATGTCCGAAGTGGAAAACGAACCTGCGGCGGCGCTGGAGTATGTGTCGGTGGCGGCGGCGGACTCGCTGGTGGAACTGGAACTGCCGACAGACGTGCCGCTGCTGCTCTCGCTGTCGGTGCGCTTCGGCACGACTCACTTGATTGACAACCAGATTTTGCCGCCGCCTGAACCTTAGCGGTCATTTCTGAGCAGAATCCGATGGTTTTCCGACAATCCCGAAGGATAATAGCGGCATGGTGGCAGGTGTAAAATTCGCCTGCTCTGGTCGGTCTATTGTGGTTGTGCGTAGAAAGGCGTATTGGAGATGTACGGTTTCGGCGGGTTGCTCAACTCAGGCTATTTTCTGTGGGTATTCCTGCCCACTGTCGTCATTTCGATGATCGCGCAGGGGATGGTGTCGTCAGCGTTTAGCCGTTGGGGGAAGGTGCGGAACAGCGCCGGCCTGACGGGTGAACAGGTGGCACGGCGGATTATGGAACGCGCCAGCTTGCAGGTGGGGCTGGAAGGCACGCCGGGGCAGCGTAGCGACCATTTCGACCCTTCGCGCAACGTGGTGCGCATGTCGCAAGAAGTGGCGACCGTGGCTTCGGTGGCGGCGATGGCGGTGGTGGCACATGAGTTTGGTCATGTGCAGCAGTACCAGCAGAAATCGCCGTTGATCGCCCTGCGCAGCTTTCTGGTTCCCGCCATGCGCTTCAGCCCTAGCGTGTCCTATTTGCTGATCGTGCTAGGGTTGCTGCTCAATATGATGGCGCTGGCTCAACTGGGCATTCTCGTTTACGGGATTGTGGTGCTGTTCATGCTGCTCACGCTTCCGGTTGAGATTGATGCCAGTATGCGCGGGATGCGCTTGCTGCGCGAAACGGGATTGATGCAGGGGAGCGAGGAAAGCGGCGGGGCGCGTTCGGTGTTGACGGCGGCGGCGCTGACCTATGTGGCGGCGGCGGTTACTTCGCTGCTAAACCTGCTGTACTACATCAGTCTGGTGAGCGCGAGCAGCAACCGACGGCGCTGAAGCCTGCTGCATGAGGGCATTTAATCGGAACGACGGGGTGGCATTCTCAACCGCCCCGTTGTAGTGAGTCATCGGGGGCTACCCATCGCTGCCGTGTCCACCGTTGTCGTCCACGCCTGAGTTATCGTTGCTGTTGTCTGTACCGCCGCTGTCGTCCACGCCTGAGTTATCGTTACTGTTGTCGTTGCTGCTGCCTCCGCCGTTGTCGTCCACGCTTGAGTTATCGCTACTGGTGTCGTTGCTATTGTCGTTCGATGAGCCGTTGTCTTCCTGTGTGCCGATTGTTCCCGCATCATCTGGTATGTGCGTGGCAGTCGAGGAAGCGCGTGGCAGTATCAGGAGATCACCCACGACAATGAAGCGCGGATCGGTGAGGCAGTTGATCTGCATCAACTGTTCCAGCGTGATGCCCCGGTTGGCAGCCAACCCGGACAGTGTATCCCCCACCTGCACCCGGTAGCCATTCCAATTTGACGGTTGCATTGTGGCGCAGACGGTGGGGCTGATGGGAGTGGGGATCAGGGTTGCGGTGCGCGTTGGCAAAGGTGTTTGCGATGGCGCACGGGTTGGTCGGGGTGTGGCTGATGGAACGGCGGTTGGGGGTTGTGCCGTCATGGTGGCTGTTCCAACGGCTACGACGGGGCGCGTCTGGGTGGGCGCGGCGGTGATTGTCGCCGTCGCATCGGGTTCGTTCGTCACCGTCGGGGATGGTGTTGGCGTGAGCGTTGCGGTTTCGGTCGGGCGCGGCGTCGAACTGGGCGGGATGAGCGTCGCCGAAGGTGTGGGCAGGGGGGGCTGATCGCCAGTTTCGATCAGGGTGATTTCGCTGGCTTTCAGTTCGCCGCCGGAGGTGGTGGCAGCGACTACGCGCACGACATCGCCGGGGGCGATTCCTGCCGCGCCTGCTGTTTGTTCCGCCACTTGCAGCGGTAGCTCATCCACCAACCATGTTGTGCCCGTGATGACGGTGACTGTGCCTTCAAAGGCTACATCTGCCACACGGTTCATGGCGAGAATTTGTTTGATCTCGTCCTGACGGCGCTCGTTGAAGCTGGCACGCAGCGCCGGATCGCCCGATAGGGAGAGCTGCACCCCTTCGGTGATCTGCTTCAGCCCGTACAGGGTGTCCCCCGGTAAGCTGCTTTGCGCGGCATTTCCAGCGCCGAAGGTGGCGACGAATACGATCACCAGCACGGCTGCCGCCAGATTCAGATACGGGCGGAAAGGGGTGGTGCGCTTTTGTGGAAGCGGTGCGCGGAGTGCTTCCTCTAAGCGCATCCGTCCCCGTGTTTTAGCCTGTTCGACCTCAAGGGACGGGGCGCTTAGGCGATCAATCAGGCGTCCGGTTTCCAGCAGCGGACGCAGCACCGCCGCGTGACGCGGGTAGAGGCGCATGCAATCCTCGACTGTTTGACCGGCGTTGATACGATCTACCGAGTCGTTGAAAGCGTTCAGGAAGTCTTGATTAGCCACGACCATACTCCTGCTGGACTTCGCCCAGCACTTGCCGCAGGGTGGCGGTGGCGCGGAATTGTAGGGATTTGATCGCAGCGATATTGCGACCCATGATGTCCGCCGTTTCTTGTAAGCTCAGGCTTTGACCGAACCGTAAGATAAGCACTTCCTGCTGGTCGGGAGCCAGCAGGCGCAGCGCGCGCCGCGCCCGTTCGACGCTCATGGTTTGGATGAACTGCACTTCAGGATCGGTATCGGTGGAAGCAGGAACCCATTCCTCCAGCGCTTCGGTACTGAAATGGCGTGTGCGCCCGTAGTGGTCATTCAACTGATTGCGTGCCACGCGGAACAGCCACCCGCGCAGGCTGTGCTGTGGGGCGTTGCGCCCGCGTAAAGATTCGACCAGTTTGACAAAAACCTCACTGGCAAGATCTTCGGCTTGATCGCGGTCATTCACGCGCAAGCGGATGAAATTGTAGATTGGGGCAAAGTAGCTTTCGTATATACGCATGAGCGCGTCTCGATCCCCTTGTCGGGCTAGAGCCAACAATCGGTCTTCGGCAGGTATATCGGGAAGGACAATGATTATCATCAGGTGGCGCCCATCATGGTAAGGGGATGCGGAATAATCTCCCAGATTAAATTATACCTGTCCCGATAGACTAGCCGCATGTTTGGATCGGCTTCCGCTTTTTGCTCAAACGCGCCATGATGGGTGTCGCTGACGACATAATTCGCAGCAAAAGCCGTCCGAATAATCTCCGAGGGATCGCTCACTTTGCCCTGCGTGATGGCTGTCCACTGATTCCACAGATCGGTATTCGCAATCTGGAGATAGGTGGGATCAAGACCGATTAGATAATTGTTATGGGTATTGTGAAAAAACAGGCGGGTGAAGTCGTCCCAGTCGGTTTGAAAGACCATTGTGCCAGCGGCGGTATTATCCTCTAACCATGCGGCTGCCCCGGCTAAATAGGCGACATCCGGCGCGTTGGCAATCATGTTCGTGGTTCCACGTAGGTTGAAAACTGTCCCGACGATGAGCAGCAGGGCGACAACCGGCAGTATAAAGCGGGGGACGGCCAGCGATTTGAACTGTGTGGGCAGAAAGGGCGCTAATTCGTGGGCGGAACGTGCCAGCGCGACAACCCCGAACAGTGCGGCAAATGCTGGAAAATACTCAATAAAGCGCCGCGATTCGAGGGTCATATACAGGGTGAGCAGGGCAACCAGCAGCAGGGTGTTTTCATGCCGATCACGCCGGCGACCCGTGATACCGGGCAAGATCAGCCCGATTGCCAGCGCGATCAAAGCCCCGCCGGAATTTTCGAGCAGGCCAGCGGTGGTGTAGGGATACCACTCATTACCCACACGGACACTGTTTTCGAGGTCAACTTTGGCGCCGAGGTGTTCGATGATGAACACGATATTGCGCGGGAAATAGGGATTGATGACCAGCCCTAGACCGATGCCGAGCGCGGCATACAGGAGGGGGCGCAGATCGAGGCGATGATCTGAGAGCCACACCGCTATCGTGTAGGCCGCTGCTACGCCGAGCATCAGCACAAACCCGTTGTACAACCAAGTGAAGGCGAAGGCGATCACGATGAGCCAGCGGTGCCGCCCCGAAAACAGCACCAGCAGAGCGATCAGCAGAACGAGCAGCGCCATTCCCTGCGCCCGCACCATCAGCAAGCGGTACACAAACGGGCTGGAAACGGCGACCAGCGTGAGCGTCCACAGTGCGGCGGTAGATACGCGCATCTGCCGCAGCAGGAACCAGACCGCAGTGACTACGGCAGATGCCAGACTGACAGCGGCTAGTTTTGCGCCGTTCATGCCGCCCCAGTACGACCATGGGGCAACATAGAGATGAAACAGCAAATGATGATCCACAAACTGCTCCGGGCTGAGGATCGTTTGGGGCAGCCATTGAAAATCTACCGCTAATCTGCGCTGCTGGATGATTTCCGCTGCAATTCGAGCGTGGTAATAATCGTCGGTGCTGATGAAGCCATCTACTTGAAAGACGAGCAGCGCAAATACGCCGCTGAAGCCGATGAACAACGCAAGTCCAATAAGAAGGGTTCTAAGGCCATTCTGGGAACGCATACCCGTACCTGTTTCAGAAAAATGCGAATTGGATGGAGATACAGTATGGATAGGGACGGATTTCTAGTCCGTCCCGTTTTGTAGTTCGTTCGACTCAACAATCCCCATTTGTGGATGAGGACTGTTGAACGAGGGCTAAAACACGCGCTTAGTTGCCGCCGCCCTTATCGTCGTTGCCGTTGTCATCGCCGTTGTCATTGCTGTGGTCATCGCCGTTGTCGTTGCTGTGGTCATCGCCGTTGTCATTGCTGTGGTCATCGCCGTTGTCGTTGCTGTGGTCATCGCCGTTGTCGTTACTGTGGTCGTCACCGTTGTCGTTGCTGTGGTCATCGCCGTTGTCATTGCTGCTGCCGGAGTTGTCCATCACGGGGGTTTGCGGGACGAACAGGCTTACGCCGACCACGATGAGGCGCGGGTCAGTGACGCAGTTTGCCAGCGCGAGTTCACTCATGCGGGCATCTGCGCCATTTGCGATGGCCGAGAAGGTATCGCCAGCCTGAATGGTGTAGGTCGTCCAACCCGCAGGTAGGGCAGGAACACAGTCCGCAGGCACAACAATCGCGTTGTCGTTGCTGTTGTCATCATTGCCATTATCGTCGGCGGTGTTGTCGTTGCTGTTGTCATCGCTGCCGGTATTGTTGCTGCCGGGGACAAAGGTTTCGATTTCACGAATGACAGTGACGCCATCTACGAGGCTGACATGGAGTTTGACGGTAGTACCCACAATGAGCGTCCCGTTGATTTCTGCACCAGTGAGGCTGATGACCGTTCCGCCGATCGTGACCGACGTGCCATCGAGGGCTTCGAGCGTGCCCACGATTTCAAACTCGCCGGCAGCGAAATCGGTACCGATGCTGTTGTCATTGCTGTTGTCGTCCACCGTGTTATCGTTGCTGTTATCCGCCGTGTTATCGTTGCTGTTGTCATCGGCAGAACTCAGCCCCACTTCGCGGATAACCACCTGCCCATCGGTATTGATCGAGGCTTTGATGCTCACGATGTCGCCAATGGCTGCGTTCGCATACAGGCCGGATGTTTCGATGTTGAACTGAATGCCCCCGACGGTGATGGTTGTGCCGTCAATCGCTGAGAGCAGGCCGACGATTTCAATCTCGCCAACATGGAGTGCGCCTGTGCTTGTGCCGGGGTCACTGACCTCGGTGGCAACGAATTGACCATTCTGGGACGTGGCGTGAATGGTGATCTGCTTGCCAAGTTCGAGCGAAGTCTGGATTTCGGCGGTGTTGATCTGAATGACCTGATTGTTGACCGTAATGGTCTGGGCATCCATCGCTTGAATGAGGCCAGTGATTTCGACCAGCGTGGCCGGTTCCTGCGCTCTGATGATGGTGGTGCCAAAGAATATGGTGAAGACCGCAACGAGTGCGACCAGCAGACCGAACATCTGACGATATTTTGAAGTAACCATGACCCAATCTCCCTTTTTGCTGATAACTACCGATCCGTGTTGATTACGCCAATACCGACGGCAAACGGGCAAAAAGGTTTCGGTGACTTTTGAAAACTGGTACTAAAGTCCTGTGTGGGGGAGGGGGTGGGAGGACGAACTTGTGGCGCGTCCTCCCGTTTGGGGCTGTTTTAGTCGAGCCTGTCGGCTTTGTCGCGCAGGCGCTGAATGCGGTTGCTGCGCCCGAACAGTTTGGAGATGCGGCGGCTGAAACGGCGCAGGGAAGCCCGTATCCGCACCAGAAAGTAGCTGAATTCGCGGCGGCCTTGATTGATGAGTGCTTCGGAGCGCCGGTCTACCGGACGCGGGTCGCCCCAGCGGAGGATCATGGCCGCCCATGTCAGGCCGCCGCCGAAACCGACGAACGCGATATTGTCATCCGGCTTGATTCGCCCCTCTTGCACGGCTTCGCACAGGGCAATCGGGATGGATGCCGCCGACGTGTTGCCGTACCGTTCGAGGTTGCTCATAAACATTTCCGGGGCGATTTTGAGCGCCCGCGCTGCCGCCTGAATGATGCGCATGTTGGCCTGATGCGGCACGATGAGCGACAGGTCTTCGATAGAGAGGTTGGCTTTTTCGAGTGCTTGATGGATGCTTTCGGTGATGACGCGGGTGGCGAACTTGAAAACCTCGCCGCCGTTCATGTGCATCTTGTTGAGCGTATGCTCATCGTTCACATAATCGGAGTTGAGGAGGTCTATGCTGCCCACCGCAGGCAGGCCGAGCAGGTCGCCGCCGGAACCATCTGAACGGAGAACCGCCGAAAGAACGCCGCCTTCGGCTTCGCTGGCGCGCAGGACAATCGCGCCTGCGCCGTCCCCGAACAGGATGCAGGTGCCACGATCTTGCCAGTTCAAGATGCGAGTCATGGTTTCGGCACCGATCACGACGGCAGCGCGGATCGAACCGGAACGAATGGCCTGCGAAGCCATTTCCACGCCATACACGAACCCTGAACAGGCGGCGCTGAGATCAAACGCGCCGGCGCGGGTGGCGCCCAAGCCGTTTTGAATCAGGCAGGCGGCGCTGGGAAAGACGTTTTCCGGTGTGGACGTGGCAACGATAATCAGGTCTATATCGGTTGGCAGCATATTGGCGACTTCGAGTGCCCGCCGCGCAGCTTTTAGCCCCAAGCTGCTTGTGGATTCGCGCTCACCGGCGATGCGGCGCTCACGAATCCCCGTGCGCGTGCGAATCCATTCGTCATTGGTTTCAACAATGGCTTCGAGGTCTTGATTGGTAATCACGATGTCTGGAACAGCCATGCCCCAGCCCACGACATGAGCATACAGCCCTGTCCCGGTACGTGGTTCAGCCGATTCGTCTTTACGAATGCCCATTTTGCCGGTACTTACCAAAAATTAGCACCGCGTTATGGCCTCCGAAACCGAAGGAATTGCTCATAACGATATTCAGTTCACGTTGGACACCCACCAGCGGGGTGTAATTCAGATCGCATTCCGGGTCTGGATTGTCGAGGTTGATGGTGGGCGGGATAAAGTTCTCGCGCAGCGCCATCACACTAAAGACCGCTTCAACCGCCCCGGCTGCGCCCATCAGATGACCTGTGACCGATTTCGTGGAGCTAATCGGGACATTGTAGGCATATTCCCCTAACGCGCTCTTGATTGCCAGTGTTTCGCTCTTGTCGTTCAGCGGCGTACTCGTCCCATGCGCGTTGATGTAGCTGATGTCGGTAGGCTGGAGGTGGGCATCTGCGAGCGCAAGGGTGATGGCTTTAGCCGCACCTTCGCCTGTTTCCAGCGGGGCGGTCACATGATAAGCGTCCGAGGTGTGTCCGTAGCCGAGGATTTCGGCATAGATTTTAGCGCCGCGTGCCAGTGCATGATCCAAATCTTCCAGCATCAGCAGGGCAGCGCCTTCGGCTACCACAAATCCGTCACGATCCACATCAAAGGGGCGAGAGGCTTTTTCGGGCGCGTTGTTGCGGCGCGAAATCGCGGTCATATTGTTGAAGCTGGCGATGGCAATATCCACCAGACCGGCTTCGGTGCTGCCTGCCAGTGCTGCTTTGACCTGCCCGCGCCGGATCATTTCGGTGGCTTCACCGATGCAGTTGTTTCCGGTGGCGCAGGCGGTGGAGATGGCAAAGTTCGGGCCGCGCAGCCCGTAGGTCATCGAGATGCGGGCGGATGGACTATCGGGCAGCATCATCGGCACCATCAGCGGGCTAACTGCTTTCGCGCCACGTTCGATGAAGGCTTTCACGCCTTCAAAGATGGATGTGATGCCGCCGATGCCGCTGCCAATGATGCAGGCGATGTCGTAGCGGTTTTCATCCGTGACCTGCAAGCCGGAGTCGGTCATGGCCTTTTCTGCGGCATAGAGCGCCAACTGAGTTACACGGTCTGTGCGGCGTGCTTCGCGGCGTCCCAGATATTCATTCGGGTCGAACCCTTTGACTTCTCCTCCGAAGTGATTTTCCAGATGGCTTGTGTCGAAGCGGGTGATGGTGCCAATACCGGTTTTACCCGCAGCGGCATTTCCCCATGCTTCTTCAACGCTGTTTCCGGTAGGGCAGATGATGCCAATTCCGGTGATGACTACCCGACGACGTTCCACAATGGCCTCCACAAAACGACTGCTCACATGCGGTCGTATGGCTGACTTCTGATCCAATTAACTGTTAATTATATCTGTTTCCATAAACCCCTTACAGGGTTGGGAGTTGCACTTTTGCGGGATTTTCGCTGCTCTCTCCGTTTGTTATAATCCGAGTCATCGGAGGGGATATGATTGTCGTGACCGGCGGGACAGGATTCATCGGGCGGCATCTTGTGGCGCGGTTGCTGGCAGAAGGCAGACCGGTGCGCTGTTTGCTTAGCGAGTCGAAGGCGCGGAACCTGCCGTGGGAGCAATCCCCGGAAATCGTGATTGGCAGCTTGCAGGATGAGGAAAGCGCATTCCGGGCGGTGACGGGGGCGCATGTGATTATCCATCTGGAAAGCGCCCAATGGTGGGGGCGGCAGAAGGATTTGGAACAGGTCGAAATCGCCGGGACGCGCAATTTGCTGGCCGCAGCACGGTCTGCGCGTGTGGGGCGCATTATCAACGTGAGCCATTTGGGCGCGTCGGTATCGTCCGGGTACACGCTGTTGCGCGTCAAGGGGACGGTAGAAGAACTGATTCGTTCCAGCGGGTTAGCGTATACCATTATCCGGTCAGGACTGGTGTTTGGCCCGGACGATGCGTTCATCAACCATATTGCGATGCTGCTGCGGGCGACACCGTTCGTATTCGTGATGCCGGGGCGCGGTGAAGTGGTGCTGCATCCGATTTATATTGATGATCTGGTGACGGCATTGGTTCGCAGCCTCGATCTGATTGACACGGTGGACAGCCTGACCGAGATTGGCGGACCAGAATACATCACGCTAGAGGATTTGATCTCTACCGTGATGCGCGTGTCGGGTGCTGGACGGATGGTGCTGCCGGTTGCGCCTTATTTGATGCGGACGGTGACGGCGGTTTACAGCCGCGTGTTCCCCCGGTCACTGATGACCCCGCAATGGCTGGATATTCTGGCGACCAACCGCACTGCATCGCTGGGCAACTGCTACAACACCTTCGGATTTCAACCGCGCCGTCTGGAGGACACGCTGCTCACTTACATGCCACAGAAGTCCTACTGGTGGCCGCTGGTGCGGTATTCTTTACGTCGGCGTCCACGCGCTGCTTGAGTACAGGGAAATATCATGGGTTTGAGCGAAATTCGGCTGCTGCATCGTATGGATGAGATGGTCGAGGCCGTCGCGCTACAGCGTACCTACTGGGGCGATGATCTAGAATCCGTGATTCCAGCACACATGCTGTTTTCACTGGCGATGGGCGGCGGGCATGTGCTGGCGGCTTTTGATCGGCAGCAGATGATCGGCGTTCTGGTCGGGTTTCTGGGCACGCTGCCGGACGAACCGGATCGGCCTGCGATGGCGAATCTGCAAATGGTGTCTAAGCGAATGGTCGTGTTGGAAGCCTATCGCGGGCAGGGTGTGGGGTATCATCTGAAGCGAGAGCAGCGGCGGTTGGCGATCAAGCAGGGAATCCGGCTGATTACGTGGACATTCGATCCGCTGCTGGCGCCGAACGCGCATTTGAATATTCGCAAACTGGGCGCGATCAGCCGTACCTACTACCCGGATTACTATGGGACTGCGCCCGAAAGCGGTCTGGCTCCGCTGGGGTCGTCTGATCGTTTTCTAGCGGAGTGGTGGGTGACGCAGTACCGGGCGGAAGAACGTATGACGGGCAGTCGGAGGCCACTCATGCTGGCGGATTATCTGAGCGCGGCGACACCGATCACGAACTTGAGCAGCCTGAACGCCGCCGGCCTGCCGGAACCGCCGGACAGCGCACTGGTTCCCGGCGGGGCGTTGGCGCTGGTTGAGATTCCGGTGGATTATGCGGCGCTGACGCAGCAGGATGTGGGGCTGGCGGGGCGCTGGCGGCAGCATACGCGGGTGCTGCTGCAAACGTTGCTTCAGCGGCGTTTCATCGTGACCGATTTTTTGCGTGAACCTTATGCTGGCGTCGAACGGACCTTTTACCTGTTGAGCCAGCCTGAAGGCGTATTTGGTAGTACAGATTTTAGTCATAACTAACCCCAAAAGAGGAATGATGATGAAGTCCATTACAGTCAAATCAATCCAGATTTACACCATTGCGATGACGATGGTCGAAACGCTGCGCACCAGCTTCGGCGAAGAGCCGTTCAAAAGCGCGATTTTGGTGGCTCTGGAAACGGATGCAGGGGTAACGGGTTGGGGCGAATGCTCGGCGGAGAGCAGCCCCGGTTACAGCTACGAAACCGTCGGGACATCGCAGCACATCATGCGCGAGTTCCTGATTCCGGCGCTGCTGGGCAAGACCATCGGCGACGCGACGGAAGTTCCGGCGCTGCTGAGTGCGTTTCGCGGGCACCCACTGGCGAAACATGCGATGGAAGCCGCTGTGTGGGATGCGATTGCCAAAACCAACGGTCTGTCGCTGGCGCAGGCGTTTGCGCGGCATTTGTCCGCCGATCATCAGCCGAGAGGCTATGCCAATGTGGGCGTGAGCATCGGGATTAAGTCCAGTGTGGAAGCTACGCTGGAAGTTATCAACAAGCGGTTGGGGCAGGGGTACGGGCGCATCAAGCTCAAGATTGAACCCGGTTGGGATGTGCAGTTGGCGCGGGGGGTGCGTGCCGTACACCCTGACATTCTGCTGATGCTGGACGCTAACAGCGCCTATACTCTGGCGGATATTGACCATCTGAAGCAGTTCGATGAATTCAATCTGCTGATGATCGAGCAGCCGTTGGGCTATAACGACATTTACGAACACAGCAAGTTGCAGCCGCAGTTGAAAACGTCGGTGTGCCTTGATGAGAGCATTCATTCTGCGAACGATTTCCGGTTGGCGCTTGATCTGGGCGCATGTCGCATCCTGAACCTGAAGCCGGCGCGGGTGAGTGGTTACACCGAAAGCCTCGAAATCTACAGAATTTGTGTGGAGCGCAATATTCCCCTGTGGATTGGCGGCTTGATGGAAACGGGCGTAGGACGTGCGGCGAATCTGGCGTTCGCTTCGCTGCCCGCCGTGACGCTGCCCTGCGACATTTCGGCTACTGACCGTTACTATAACCCCGACATCACCGAGCCGCCGTTCGCGCTGGGGGCGCAGAGCCGCATCGCCGCGCCGACTGCGCCCGGTATCGGCGTAGAAGTGCAGATGGAACGGGTACAGGCGGCGGCGCACCACTGGGACACCGCCAACACCTACCACAAATAAGCGATTGACCGAAGCCCCTTCTCAACATGTAGAGGGGGCTTTAGGATATAACGAGTTGATGGGATTGCTCAGCAAGGGGATGGGGATATGCCGCTGGAAAAAATGACAGTTGGGTTCATTGGCAGCGGCGTGATGGCCGAAGCCATGATTAAAGGGTTGTTGAAACAGGGAATGCTCCCTGCTTCGCAGATCATCGCTGCGGATACACGGCAGGAACGGGTGGACGAACTGGCTGCGCGTTACGGGTTGCGCGGGACGACCGATAACAGCACGGCTGCCGAAGTAGCGGATATTCTGGTGCTGTCGGTCAAGCCGCAGGTGTTGGGCGAAGTGATGCCCGAAGTGCGGCGCGGCGCACATTCTTCCAAGCTGGTGTTGAGCATCATCGCCGGGGCGCGTATTCGCACGATTGCCGATGGCGTGGCGAATGCCAGCGTCGTGCGTGCCATGCCGAACACGCCCGCGCAAATCGGCATGGGGATTACGGTGTGGACAGCCACGCCGGAGGTACTCGATCCGCAGCGGGAACAGGCGAAGGCGCTACTGGGCGCGTTAGGCGAACAGATTCATGTGGACGACGAACGCTATCTGGATATGGCGACGGCACTCAGCGGGTCAGGACCGGCCTATGTGTTCCTGTTCATGGAAGCCCTGATTGATGCGGGCGTTCATATGGGTTTTTCGCGGCGCGATGCCGAACGGTTGGTGCTGCAAACAGTGCGCGGGTCAGTCGAATATGCCGAGTCATCGGGGCTGCATCCGGCACAACTGCGTAATCAGGTGACGAGTCCCGGCGGAACATCGGCGGAGGCGATTTATCACCTTGAAAAGGGCGGTTTGCGAACGGTCATTTCGCGGGCGGTATGGGCGGCGTTTCAGCGTTCGGCGGCATTGGGTGGCGGGGGAACGGTGCGAAATCCCGACGTGTTGGACGGGGATCGGTAGCCACTACGGAGAGGCTGTGAGTATTCCTTAAAAAAGCCCAAATGATGTTTGTGAAAAAGTGGACAGACCGCTTTCCATCAGTTACAATCATCCGAGTTCAGATTCTATCCACAACTCATTATTCCAAGTTCAACCCAGCGACAACGCTGATCGCAGGCGCGGAATTCGGATAGTGGAAACAGTAAACCTAGGAGGCCTGAATGGCAGAGATCTCCCACGATATCTTTAAGTCATTGTTAGAGCAGGTCGAGAGTTTCTCGCCCACCATCGAAGCGGTCGAGGTCGGTCGCGTGATGGAAATCGGCGATGGTATCGCTCGCGTTGCTGGACTGGAAAATATCCGTTTTAGCGAGTTGGTTCGCTTTAACAATGGCACGCCCGGCATCGCGTTCAATCTTGAAAAAGATAATGTCGGTGTCATCATTCTGGGCGAATACGATACGATTCAGGAAGGCGACGAAGTGCGCCCGCTGGGACGTATCGCCTCGATCCCGGTTGGGACGGGCATGATTGGGCGCGTCGTGGATGCGCTGGGTAATCCGGTGGACGGCAAGGGCAGTATTGTCGCTTCGGACTACTTCAACGTTGAACGGATCGCCCCCGGTGTTATCGAACGTAAGAACGTGTTCAGCCCGGTTCAGACCGGCGTGATCGCCATTGACGCGATGACCCCGATTGGTCGTGGTCAGCGTGAACTCATCATCGGCGACCGTCAGACCGGCAAGACCGCGATTGCCATTGACACCATCCTGAACCAGAAGGGCAAAGACCTGTACTGCATTTACGTCGCCATCGGCAAGCGTCGTGGCGAAGTGGCGCGTCTGGTGGCTCTGCTCGAAGAATACGGCGCGATGGAATATACCACCGTTGTCGTGGCCTCTGCGTCTGACCCCGCCGCGATGAACTACATCGCCCCCTACGCGGGTTGCGCGATTGGCGAATGGTTCATGGAAAACGGCAAGCACGCGCTGGTCGTTTACGATGACCTGTCCAAACATGCGTGGGCGTACCGTCAGGTGTCGCTGCTGATGCGCCGTCCTCCGGGGCGTGAAGCGTATCCCGGCGACGTGTTCTATCTCCACAGCCGTTTGCTGGAACGCGCCGCGCAGTTGAGCGAATCGCGTGGTGGGGGCAGCTTGACGGCGCTCCCCGTCATCGAAACGCTGCTAGGCGACGTGTCGGCTTATGTGCCTACCAACGTTATTTCGATCACGGATGGTCAGATTTACCTCGAACCGGAATTGTTCTACGCCGGCACGCGCCCCGCGATGAACGTCGGTATCAGCGTGAGCCGCGTGGGTGGTGACGCGCAGACGAAGGCCATGAAGAAAGTGGCCGGCGGCTTGCGCCTCGACCTTGCGCAGTTCCGTTCACTGGCGGCATTCGCCCAGTTCGGCTCCGATCTGGACAAGTCCACCCAGCAGCAGTTGGATCGTGGTTTGCGCCTGACCGAACTGTTGAAGCAACCGCAGTACCAGCCGATCCCGCTGGCGGATCAGGTGGCGCTTATTTACGCCGGTACGAAGGGTCATCTGGACAATGTGCCGGTGGATCGTGTTAAGGAATGGCAGGCCGCGTTCGTGCGTGCGTTCAATACGCAATTCTCCGATGTTGCCAACAGCATCGCGGAAACCAAGACGCTGAACGATGAGCAGGAAGCCAAATTGAAGAATGCGCTGCAATCGTTCAATGCGAGCTGGAGCTAATATCTCATCCTCCTGTTCTGCCGTGTGCGGTGGGGCGGGGGTGTAACAAGGAGTATTGAATGGCTACAGCACGCGACATCAAGAAACGTATTCGCAGTGTCAAGAATATTTCGCAGATTACCCGCGCTCTCGAAGCGGTTTCCGCGTCGCGTGTGCGTAAGGCGCAGGCTCGCGTGTTAGCCAGCCGCGCTTTCGCTGAAAAAGCGTGGGAAATTCTGTTGAATGTGCAGAGTACGGCTACCAAAGGGCTACCGCTGCATCCGCTGCTGGCAAGTCGTGATGAGATCAAGAACATCATGGTGGTGGTGCTGACTTCGGATCGTGGGTTGGCTGGCGCTTATAACACGAACATCATTCGTGTGGCGGAGCGTTTCGCGCACCGCATGGGCAAGCCAACGCGCTTTGTGACCGTTGGTAAGAAAGCCCGCGACTCGTTCATTCGCGGTGGCAAGAATGTGGTGGCGGAGTTCAGCGGCCTGCCTGCTGATCCGACCATTGCCAGCATTTCGCCGGTGGCACGGTTGGCGATTGACGAATTTTTGGCGGGGACGGTGGATCAAGTGTTCATCGCCTACACCGATTTCGTGAATACGCTCACCCAGCGCCCGGTGGTGTTGGGGTGGTTGCCTCTGGTTCCGTATTCGACGGACGATCAGGTGATGGCCGAGATGGTTAAGGATGTGCCTGCGGTGAGTGCTGGCAAGTCGGACTACGACTATGAGCCAGACGCGGCGGCCATTCTGGATGAAATCGTGCCACGCTTCACCGAACTCCAGATTTATCAGGCGCTGCTGGAAAGCCAAGCCAGTGAGCATTCGGCGCGTATGGTGGCGATGCGTAATGCTTCGGACAACGCGACGCAGCTCATGGGCGATCTGACGCTGGTTTACAACAAAGCCCGTCAGGCGGCCATCACTGCCGAAATTCTGGACATCGTGGGCGGCGCCGAGGCGCTGCAAGCCTCTATCGAAGGTCTGGCCGACGAAATTCTCGCCAGCCAGCCACAAAATGGGAATGGCGCACACGCGATGATGTCTCCGCCGGTGGTGGCGAAGGCGGGCGGGCGCGTTTCACTGAAGGGCGGCAGCGGCGACGACTTGACGGTGATCGAAGGCATTGGCCCCAAGATGTCTGCTGCACTGGTAGCGGCGGGGATTGATACCTACGTGAAACTGGCGGCGTCGGACGAGGCAGCGTTGTTAAAGGCGATTGAAGCGGCGGGGATGCGTTTAGCACCTGCGCTGCCGAGTTGGCCTGAGCAGGCGGCACTGGCTGCCGCTGGCGATTGGGACGGTTTGGAGCGTTTACAAGATCAATTGACCGCCGGGCGCAAAGCCTGAGAGCGTGACGGAGGATAAGACGAATGGCTGAAGTGCAAGGACGCATTACTCAGGTACTGGGCGCGGTGGTGGATGTGGAGTTTCCCGCAGGGCAGCTCCCGGACATCTTTGAGGCGCTCCGCGTTCCCCGTGAGGGACAGGATGATCTGATTCTGGAAGTTCAGGTGCTTCTGGGCGATGGTGCAGTCCGTACCGTTGCGATGGACACCACCGACGGCTTGCAGCGTAACGTTGCAGCCTTTTCGACGGGCAACGCGATCAGCGTGCCGGTAGGCCAAACGTCGCTGGGGCGCGTGTTCAACGTGCTAGGTCGTCCGATTGACGGCAAGCCTGCGGTGTCCGAATCGTCGCAGCGCCGCCCGATCCATGCGAAGGCGCCGACGTTTGAAGAACAGTCTACCAAGATTGAAGTGTTTGAAACCGGCATGAAGGTGATTGATCTCGTCGCGCCGATGTCAAAGGGTGGCAAGGTCGGTATCTTCGGTGGCGCGGGCGTAGGCAAGACCGTGACCATTCAGGAACTAATTAACTCGATTGCGACACAGCATTCGGGCTTGTCGGTGTTTGCCGGTGTGGGCGAGCGTACCCGTGAAGGTACGGCGCTGTATCATGAAATGGACGAAGCCGGCGTGCTGGACAAGCTGGCGATGGTGTTCGGTCAGATGAACGAGCCGCCCGGCGTGCGTCTGCGCGTGGCGCTCTCTGGCCTGACGATGGCTGAGCATTTCCGCGACGAAGGCCGCGATGTGCTGCTGTTCATTGACAACATTTTCCGTTACTCGCTGGCGGGTTCGGAAGTGTCGGCGCTCCTCGGTCGTATGCCTTCGGCGGTAGGTTATCAGCCGACGCTGGCAGACGAGATGGGACAGCTTCAGGAACGCATCACCTCCACCAAGCGCGGTTCGATCACCTCGATGCAGGCGGTTTACGTGCCTGCGGACGACTACTCTGATCCTGCGCCTGTGGCGGTGTTCACCCATCTGGATGGTACGATTGCGCTGGAACGCTCGATTGCTGCCCGCGCCATCTTCCCGGCGGTGGATCCGCTGGCGAGTACCAGCAAGATTCTCGACCCGCTGATCGTGGGCGATGAACACTACCAGACGGCGCGTGATGTGCAGAAGGTGCTTCAGCGGTATAAGGACTTGCAGGACATCATCGCCATTCTCGGCATTGATGAACTTTCGGACGACGACAAGCTGCTGGTGGCACGTGCGCGTAAGATCGAACTGTTCCTCAGCCAGCCGTTCTTCGTGGCGACGCAGTTTACTGGTCGTGAAGGCCGTTACGTGAAGGTGAAGGACACCATTCGCGGCTTCCGCATGATCCTGAACGGCGAAATGGATCAGGTTCCTGAGCAGCTGTTCTACATGGCAGGCCCGATCGAGGACGTGCTGGAGCGTTACGAGAAGTCGAAGAACTAGGCCTCGCCCCGTTTGCCCCCTTGTCGCGCAGCGGTGAGGGGGTTGTAAGAAGTTTCATTGGTGACGAGGAACAGCGGTTTTCATCGTTGAATCGCTGTGGAGGAGGCAAGAAATGTCCATTCATGTAGAGATCGTAACGCAAGAGCGCCTCGTCTTTCAGGAGCACGAAGCGGACATGGTGATGGTGCCGGGCGCCGAAGGTGAAATGGGCGTTCTGCCGCATCATGCGCCCGTGCTGACGACGATGGGGTTTGGTGAACTGGTCGTTCGCAAGGGCAACCGCGAGGAACGTTTTGTGATTTACGGCGGCGTGGTGGATGTGCGCCCGGATAAAGTGGTTGCGCTGGCTGATCTGGCAGAGTCCTCGTTTGATCTGGACGAAACCAAGATTGAAGAAGCGCGGCAGCGGGCGGTGCAGATGATGCGCGATGGCGTGCCGGAGACGGAAAACCGTCAGGCGGCGCTGGCGCTGCGTCATGCCGAACTGGCGCTGAAGGTCAAAATGAAGATGAAGGCGCGTGGGCCTTCCATCCTACGTATCGTGGAAGACGAGAGCGAGGACTAGCGTACCGCGTTTCCATGATCGTTGGGTTCATCAACGAACGTTGTATCCATCGGGCAGACCATCGGGTCTGCTCGATTCATTCATCTGCTGGTTTGCTTGGTTGTTCATGTGTTTCGACAGGATAGAGTGCGATGTCCAGTCATTCCCCGCAGCCGCGCCGCCGGCTTTGGATTGTTGTAGCAGGTGTTCTCGGTTTGCTGGTGATCGTCGGGTTGGTGGTCGGGCTGCCGCTGCTGCAAACCGCCATGAAAAGCTACAGCATCCAACTGGGCGCATTCCCGACGGCTATTCCTTTCGAGGGCAGCGTCACTGAAGCCGAAATTGCCGAGATTGGCGATTTGCTGCGGGCGGCGGGATTGCCGGAGGGCGATTATCTGCTGAGTACCGGCGTGGCGGAACATCTGGAACGCCTGCGGGCGGGATCGGTTAGCCCGGATGCGGTGCGCCGTTACGCGGCTAATCTGGTGAAGCTGACGGAGTTGACCGCCGCTTATGGCGACCCGATTCCGGTCACGTTCTGGGATGTGCAGAGTACCGATATGCGGACGCACGGTTTGCGGGAATATGCTATCGCGGATGCAATTGTACAGCCCGACTCCGAGCCGTACCTGTCGTTGCTGGCGCGGGCGTATAACCGTCTAGTGGCGTTTCATCAGGCTGGCGAAGAACAGGATACGGCGCTGGATGCCGAGTTTGATATTTTCCAGATGGTCGTGGATTACTACGAGAAGGCCGCTGGAGAAGCGCCTGATGATGCGAAGGGGCGTGCCGAGTACGGCAAGGCGCTGGTGCTGATCTGGCAACAGGTGATGTTCAGCACCAACCGCACCAACCCCCTGACGGGCGCAAGCGTGATCTCGCACAGCATTTTCAACCGCTTCAATATCACGAGCATGTGGCGCTACCGGATGGGCGAAAATATCTGGTTGGGCGAAATCTGGGGCGTATCCGGTTTCGCGCAACGCTATGTGGGCGATCCGGGCAACGATAATCAGGTGGAACACGCGACCATCAGCGCGGTGCTTCAGGTTGTGCTGGGCAATCCGGTGAAGGCGCTCAACGCGATTGAGTATAAAGAACTGTTGACTGGCAAAGCGAATCAGGCGCACACCGACGCCGATATTGCCGTGAACAACGCGATTGCGACCGCGTTTGTCCCGCGTTTTACGGCTGATTATCGCGGCACGATTGAGCATTTGCGCTGCGTACTGGCAGAGCGTGAGGGCTGCTAAGACGCGGGTGGGCTGAATCCTGCTCTCTCTGATGCTCTACCATGTATGGTATAGTTGCATCTGTAACGTGAATTGTTCCACAGTTAGGTGGATATGGGACTACTGCGCAAACAACTGGGTGTTGATCTGGGTACGGTCAACTGCCTGATTTATGAAAATGGACAGATTGTGCTGCAAGAGCCGTCTCTGGTGGCTTTGACTGCCGAGGACGAGCGTATTGTTGAAATCGGTCAGCCTGCCCGCGAAATGCTAGGCAAGGTGGACGAGGAAGATATTCAGGTGGTGCGCCCCCTGCGTGATGGCGTCATCGCGGACTATGAAGTGACTGAGGTCATGCTGCGGCATTTTCTGGATAAGGTTGCGGGGCGGGTGCGCCTGTTCAAACCGACGATTATGATTACTGTGCCGTATGGCGTGACCAGCGTGGAGAAACGCGCTGTCCATGAAGCGGCGCTTTCGGCGGGTGCGCGGGAAGCCTTCTTGATCTGGGAGCCGCTGGCCGCCGCAATTGGGGCAGGGCTGCCGGTGGGGACTCCGGCGGGCGATATGGTGGTGAATATCGGCGGCGGAATCACCGAAGCCGCCGTGATTAGCATGAACAACATTGTCCGGGCGGAAAGTGGGCGTGTGGGCGGCCTGCGGCAGGACGATGCCATTATCAGCTATGTGCGCCGCAAGTATAACCTTGCCATCGGTCAACCGACTGCTGAATCCGTCAAGATTCAGGTGGGCGCGGCGACGGATATTGGCGAGAGCATGAGCATGGAGATTCAGGGGCGCGACAACGTAAGCGGTTTGCCGCGTACCATCAGCATCAGCACGGGCGAAGTGGTGGAAGCGTTGCAAGAGCCGATTAGCTTGATCGTGGCTGTGGTGAAATCCGTGCTGGCAACCACGCCGCCTGAGCTGGCTTCCGACATCATTGACCGGGGAATTATCCTCACGGGCGGCGGGGCGCTGCTGCGCGGAATGGATGTATTCTTGACACGGGAAACCGGCGTTCCGGTGTATCGTGCCGAAAACCCGCTGATCGCGGTGGCTGTTGGGGCAGGACGTGCGCTCGAAGACCCGGCGATTTTGCGGCGGATCGGGCAGATTTAACGACTCAGGTCAGGTAGAAGGTCATTCGCTGAAGCTGTACCACCGGATCAATGTACTGAACGCGCACATCCGGCGGCACATTCAGATTCATCGGCGCGTAGTTCAGGATGGCGCGGACGCCTGCCTGAATGAGCAGATCAGCTACTTCCTGCGCTTTTTCGGCAGGAACGGCGATCATGGCGATGCGGATGTTGTGTTCTTCCACTGTATTGCTTAACTCATTCAGCGGTTGCACCGTGAAGGTGGAGATTTGCTTGCCCACTTTTTGCGGCGAGTTGTCGAAGATGCAGGCGATGCGGAACCCGCGATCCGAGAAGCCCCGGTAGTGTGCCAACGCGCTGCCCAGATCGCCCGCGCCCACCAGCGCCACTTCCCACTCGCGGTTGACTTTGAGTACCTGCCGCAATTGGTCAATCAGATACGTAATCTGGTATCCGGTTCCCTGTTTCCCGAACCCGCCAAAGTGTGAGAGGTCTTTGCGGATTTGCGCGGAACTGATGCCGAGTCGCCGCCCCAACTCGTGCGAGGAGGTGACTTCGTGACCCTCGTTCATCAGGCGAGTGAGCGCACGAAGGTAAATGGGAAGGCGTCCAATCACAATATCCGGGATGTTGTGGGACATAGAAGGATACGCATCCTCAATCTTTGTGAAAGATGTCTCAACCAAATATTACCATTCTGTGCTTCTTAACGCTAGATTAGCTTTCCCCTTGAAACTGAGGCAACCCGTAGGAAATATATGCTATTATGGAAGCGATTGCGCGAAAAAGCACAAAGAGATGGTTTGCTCACGTTTTTTCGCCGCTTTCAATTAGGGTTTCCATTTAAGGAACAATAACGCATGTCGGTACGGCGGTCTTTGATCGTTCTTGCGCTGATATTTTTCGCTCTGCCCGCGCTGGTATTTTCTATGCGGGCGAACCAACTCCGGTCGGCAAAGCCCGATCAAAATCTGGTGTTTTACGTCGTACAGCCGGGTGCGGTGTATGTGACGGTGAACGCGATTGGCATGGTGGATGCAGTGGCTTCCGCCAATTTGAGTTTCACCAAAAGCGGACGGGTGGGCGAGGTGTTGGCGAAACCGGGGGATGTGGTGGTCGCCGGGGATGTGCTGGCACGTTTGGGCAGCGACGACGAACAACTGGCTTATGACCGCGCTTTGCAATCGCTCCATCTGGCGCAGTTGCAGAAGGAACAGTTGTTAGAACCTGCCAGCGAGGGGGACATCGCAGTGGCGCAGGCCAATGTCAACAGCGCGTGGGGTGCTTATGCCGGCATCCAGAACGCGGTGTCCAACGAAGATGTTCAGGCGGCAAACCTGCGTTACCAGCAGGCGGCACAGGCTGAACAGGATGCGATTACTGCCCGCAACACGGTACAGGGGCCACAAACCGAGGCCTCGTTACAACTGTTGGATGCGCAAATCGGCGCGGCAGGGTTCAACAAGGAAATCGCTCGCTTGCAGATGGAGGCCGTTCAATCCAGCAACGGCGGCTCGTTAAATGCGGCCTATGCGCGGGTGGTGCAAGCCCAGAAGGTGCTGGAACAGGTACAGGCCGGGCCGACTCAGGCGCGAATAGATCAGGCAGATGTCAGCATTCAGCAGGCGCAGGCGCAGGTGGATCAGGCACTCAAGGCGCTGACTGACCGGCAGCTTCTTAGCCCGTTCGACGGGGTGGTGACGGCGGTCAATACCGAGGTGGGTAGTCTGGTCGGGTTGGGTGTTCCCGTCATGCAGATTATGGATGTGTCCGCGCTGCATGTGACCGTACAGGTGGATGAAGTGGATATACGGCAAATCGCGCCGGGAATGTCCGCGATTGTTAAGCTGGATGCGCTGCCCGGTCTGGAACTTCCGGCGACTATCGAGCAGATTGCGCTGTTAGGAACCAACGATAACGGCATCATCAGCTACGATGTGCGCGTGCGTTTGGACGGGTTTGATCCGCGTGTACGGGTCGGCCTGACGGCGGACGCTTCGGTGGTGGTGGATGAGCGCGCGCAGGTGCTGGTGGTTCCTAACGAGTATATTCGGTTGGATCGCCTGCGGAATCGCTCGTATGTGAGTGAGGTGAATAGCAGCGGTCAGCTTGAGGAGATCGAGGTGCAGCTGGGGCTGCGCGGACAGGACTCCAGCGAAGTCATCAGCGGGTTACACGCGGGTGATGTGCTGGCGGTTGATCTCGGCGGCGACCAGCTATCCATCTTCGGAGGCTAAGGCTGTGAAACGTGTTTTGCGTATCGTCATTCGGGTGGTGATCCTGTCTATTGTGGTGCTATTCGCTATTCTGGCGTTCCAGAATCGCCCTGCGGGGGATGTGGGACGGCGCACTACAGTGGTCGAGGATGCGATCACGGTTGAGAAGGGCGATTTGACGGTGACGGTAAGTGCCACTGGCGCCCTTCAACCCGCCCGTCAGATTGCGTTGAGTTTCGAGTTTTCGGCTCCCGTGCGCGAAATTCTGGTTGAAACTGGACAGACGGTGACGGTAGGGCAAGTGCTGGCACGGTTGGATACTGGCGATCTGGAAGCGGCGGTGACGAACGCCGAGATTGCGCTTTCGGCGCAGCAGGTTGCTTACCAATCGCTGATTGCGCCCCCGCGTGAAGTGGATATTGCGGTGGCTCAGGCCGCACTGACGGCGGCACAGGCACAGGCCGGCGCGGTGTCGTTGGGAGCCGATTCCAACCAGCAGGAGATTGCGCGGCTACAGACCGAGTTGGCACGCAATCAATTGTGGCAGGCACAACTGTCACGGGATGCTGCGGCACAGTCGTCCAACCAGCTTCTTGAGCAAGCACAGGCAATGGGATTTAATGCCAACCAGCAGCCGATTGACCCCGCCGATCATGTGACCAGCACGATTTCACAGGCCGAGTACGGCGTGGCGCTGGCTGATGTGAGCGAGTCGGGCGTGGTGAATCAAGGGCCGGATGTTTCCGGCTTGTCGTCTGCGAACGCGGCGATTGTTTCGGCACAGGTGCAGCTTGATCGCCTGTTGAATGGCCCATCCGATATTGAAGTGCAGATCGCAGAAACACAGGTTGCGCTGGCTGAAGTGGCGGTGGCACAGGCGGAGGCCGCGCTCAACCGGACGGTGCTGACCGCGCCGTTTGATGGCGTGGTGGCTGAAACAAACCTGACAGTGGGCGAACTGCCCCCACAGACGGCAGCCATACAGGTTGTGGATGCCAGCACCTACTTTGTGGATGTGGCGGTAGACGAAACCGATGTGGTGAAGGTGCAAGTCGGTCAACCAGTGACGATCATGCTGGATGCGCTGCCGGACGAGAAATTGACCGGACAGGTGACGCGGGTGGCTGTCGCCCCGATTCGCGCCGGCCAACTTGTGACTTATACCGTGCGGGTGATGCTCGACCCGGCGCAGGCGGCGGTGCGTGCTGGCATGACCGCCACCTCAACCATTGTGGTCAACGCGCTCAAAGATGTTGTGATCCTGCCGAACCGCTTCATCCGCATTGATCGGGCAACGGCGCAGGCTTATGCGACGGTAGAAAGCAGCAGCGGTGTGTATGAGGATGTGCCGGTGGTGCTGGGGGTGCGGAATGAAACCGAAAGCCAGATCATCAGCGGATTGGAAGCCGGTCAGCAGGTGGTCTTAATCCCGCGCAGCAGTTTCGACCCGATAGCCAGCGGTGGGCCTTAGCAGCCGCCGTTTGCAGAAAGCAGATTGTGTATGTGGAACTGGTTGAAACGCGGCGGCAGCAAGTCAACGCAGGCGGTTGATGAGCGCGGACGTAAGGCCGTTATTGATATTGTGGACATCGCCAAAACATACCAGATGGGCGAGGTACAGGTTCACGCGCTGCGTGGCGTTTCGCTGCGGGTGTATGAGGGCGAGGTGGTTTCCATCATGGGGCCGAGTGGCAGCGGCAAAAGTACGCTGATGAACATCCTCGGCTGTCTGGATCAGCCTTCTTCCGGTCAGTATTTTCTGGATGGCGTAGATGTGAGCCGTTTGAGCGAGGAACAACTGGCGCGTATCCGTAACAAGAAGATTGGATTTGTGTTCCAGAATTTCAATTTGCTCAAACGAACGTCCGCGCTGCGGCAGGTGGAATTGCCGCTGATCTACGGGGGGACTGCTAACCGCACCAAACGCGCACAGGCTGCGCTCGAATCGGTGGGGCTGGGGCAGCGCATGGATCATCTGCCGAGTGAGCTTTCGGGCGGGCAGCAGCAGCGTGTGGCGATTGCGCGGGCGCTGGTGAATGAACCGGCGATGATCCTTGCGGATGAGCCGACGGGCAACCTTGACTCGCGCAGCGGCACCGAGGTGATGCAGATTTTCCAGCGGTTGAACCGTGAGCAAGGGATTACGACGATTTTTGTGACGCATGATCCCTGGATTGCCCGTCATACGCAGCGGGTCATCATGCTGCGCGACGGCAAAATCATTGCCGACCGCGAGGTGGCGGAGCCGCTGGTGGCCGGTGAACATGAACGCCCCAGCGAAGCCGCCGAGATGGAAGGTCTTTTCAAAGAAGTGTATTACGGCGGCACAAAAGAAGAATACACCTAGTAGCGGCCTGCCGGGTGCCGCTGGATTTGCCGGATTCCTATGAATTTCACTGAAACGATACGCATTTCGCTCGATGCGCTGCTGGTGAACCGACTGCGTGCGGTATTGACCACACTGGGCATTATCATCGGCGTGGGCGCGGTGATCGGGTTGGTCAGCTTGGGGCGCGGCGTCGAAAACTATATTGCCTCGCAGTTTCAGGCGTTGGGGTCGAACGTCCTGTTTGTGTTTTCATCGCCGCCTTCATCAGGAACCCGCACGACCATTCAGTCGCTTACCACGCTGGAGGCGGCGGATTTGAGTAATCCTGCGTTCGCGCCTAGCATCCGTCAGGTGGCGCTGGAAACGCAGGTGTTTGGAACCGTGATCGCGGGTTCGGAGCGCATCAATCTGGCGATTAGCGGCATCAGCCCGAATTATCAGGATGTGCGCAACTGGTTGCCCCGTGCGGGGGGCGCTTTTATCTCGCAGTCGGATGCAGATAATGCGGCGCGGGTGGCGGTTCTGGGAACGACGGTGGTGGAGAAGTTGTATGGCGATAAAGCCTTCGACCCTGTAGGGCGGACGATTCGCCTTAACGAGCGCGTGTTCACCGTGATTGGTGTGATGGAAGAACGCAGCAGCGGCTTTCTGGGTGACGAGAACAATGTGGTTTTTGTACCCATCAGTACCGCGCAAACCCGCCTGTCTCAGGCACGCACCAAAGATGGCGGCTACCGGGTGGATGTGCTGCATGTGCAAGCGATTTCTAAGGACGCGATGAAGCAAACGACCCGCGAGATTGAAGATTATCTGACGAGGGCGCACGATATTCAATTTCAGGGCGAACAGGATTTCAGCATCATCAATCAGGCCGATTTGCTGACTTCGCTCAGCCGGATTACCGGAGTGCTGACCGCGTTTTTGGGGATGATCGCCGGTATCTCGCTGCTGGTAGGCGGCATCGGCATCATGAATATCATGCTGGTTTCGGTGACAGAGCGCACCCGTGAAATCGGCCTGCGGAAAGCGGTTGGGGCGCGTGGGCGTGATATTCTCATGCAGTTCTTGATTGAAAGTCTGGTGCTGTCGGTGATGGGCGGGCTGATTGGCGTGGGATTGGGCTGGTCGGTTACGCTGGTGGCGGGCGCTCTGCTGCCTGATCTGAAAATTGGTGTGAGCGCGGATTCGATTGTGCTGGCAACAGTGGTGAGTAGTTTTGTGGGTATTTTCTTCGGGTTGTATCCGGCCAGCCGTGCGGCACGGATGCGACCGATTGATGCCTTGCGGTTCGAATAGACAAGAGGATGCAGCCCCGCGATGTTTGAAAATGTGCGTATGGCGCTGGTCGGGTTGGGGAGTAACAAACTGCGCTCGGTGCTGACGATGCTGGGCATTACCATTGGCGTTGCCTCGGTGATCGTGCTGGTATCGCTGGGGCAGGCGGTGGACAATTTCGTGCGTCAGCAGTTTTTGGGCATTGGCACGAACTTGCTGATCGTGTTTCCGGCGGAGAACGCACAGGGCGAAACGCGCCGTCTGACCACCGAGGATGCGCAGGTGCTTGCTGACCCGTTTCTGGTGCCGGACGCGCTGGCGGTGATGCCGCAGCGCAGTGTGAATCGCACAGTGAACGTGGAAGGGCGCGAGCTGGATGTGCGTGTGCTGGGCGTGACGGTGGATTATATGCCTGTTCGCAACCGCACGTTGACGGCGGGACGTTTTTTTACCCGCGAGGAGTACGATAGTCAGGCGCGAATCGCCATTCTAGGGCCGGATGCGGCGCGGCGCTTGTTCCCGGATGGGCAAGACCCCATCGGGCAAAATGTGCGTGTGGCGGGTATCACCTTCCGCGTGGAAGGTCTGCTCAATTCGGTGGGCGGTGCCGGTTTTGGGCCAAATGATGACGATACCTTGTTTGCGCCGCTGACCACCGTGCTGAATCGGTTGTCCGGCGATCGGGAACTGACGGGGGAGCGACCGATTAGCACGATTGTGGTACAGGCGCGGGATAGCGACAGTGTAGATCAAGTGGCACAGCAAATCCGGCAGACCTTGCGAGAATCGCATCAGATTAGTTTTCGTGCTGAAGATGATTTCCAGATTTTTACTCAGACCGATTTACTGGATAGTCTGGGGAACGTGACTGGATTGCTCACGGTGTTTCTGGCGGTGATTGCGGGTATTTCGTTGATTGTGGGCGGCATTGGCATCATGAACATCATGCTGGTCACTGTGACCGAACGCACGCGAGAGATCGGGCTGAGGAAGGCGGTTGGCGCTCAAAAGAACGACATCCTGTTTCAATTTCTGGTGGAGGCCGTGACTCTGGCGCTGATCGGCGGCGCGATGGGGGTGACGATTGCGTTTCTCGGTACGTTGGCGGTGAGTGCGCTGCTGCCTGATCTGGGCGCGGGGATTCAGCCTTCGAGCGTGATTTTGGCAACGATCATTTCGTTTGCGGTGGGCGTGTTCTTTGGGATTTATCCGGCGAACCGCGCTGCTGGCCTGAACCCGATTGACGCGCTGCGTTACGAATGAGGGTCGCACACGGTTGTCAGTGGCGCTTAATCATGTTAGGATCATTCTGTAGTTTTAGAATGTTGTAAACATTTTCTTCGGATGAAAGTTGTTCAGCAGATGGTTTCTCCGGTCAACACGACCAGCAACGGTACGCCCGTTCACCATGCCAGTTTGATTCAAGTTCAGCAGAGTATGTTGGATGGACTCGGTCAGTTGGCTTCGTATTTTGGTTTCAGCAAAGTGATGGGGCAGCTTTATGGCGCTCTGTTATTAAGCGCGGAACCGCTTAGTCTTGACGATCTGGTGGAATTGCTGGACATCTCTAAGGCCAGCGTGAGCATGAATTTGCGCACGTTGGAACACATGGGGATGGTGCGACAGGTGTGGGTGCGTGGGCGGGGCGGGCGGCGCAAGTTCTACGAGGCGGAGACGGATTTCTGGCAGATTATCTCTAATATTCTTGCCGGACGTGAAATGCGCGATGTGGATCGGGCGTTAACGGTCATGGACGATAACGTGGGAGATTTGTCCTCGGCGCTGTCCAGCATGACCCCCGAAGATCAGGCGCTGGCGAAGCTGTATCTGGAGCGAATCGAGCAGATGCAGAGTTTGTTCCGGTTCGCGCAGCTGATGATTACGAGCATTCTCACGAAGACGGGCGATGTAGATTTGAACGATGTGTCGCGTATCAAACTGGAATAGCCCAATGGTGTGCCAGATTCGGACTTGAGCGCAAGGGCTGCACTGGCATATAATCAGTTCCCGCATGGGGAAGTGGCGGAATTGGCATACGCGCATGACTTAGGATCATGTGGTTCTACCTTGCGGGTTCGAGTCCCGCCTTCCCCACCTAAAGAGCGCGTCAGGCGCTTTTCGTTTCGTTGGTCTTCTTAATCTAATATAAAATTTACAGACATCCCTTCTCGTCAGTGCTATAATCAATGCTGTTTTAGCCTCTGTAAGGATACCTGTCTTGAACATCCAAACCGAACGTCTTGAAAATCACACAGCGCGTTTTACTATAGCGATTGATGCTGCCCGTCTGGACAGCGCCAAGCAGGAAGCAGCGCGCAAACTATCGCGGCGGGTGAACATCCCCGGCTTCCGCAAGGGCAAAGCCCCCTACAAGATCGTCCTTCAGTATTTTGGCGAAGGCGCGATTATTGAGGATGCTGTGGAGATTCTGGGAAACAAAATCTACGCAGAAGCACTGACCGAATCGCAGATTGACCCCTATGGCCCCGGCGAGCTAGAAGATTTTAAGCTGGAACCGGAACCCACGTTTGTGTTCGTAGTTCCGCTGCAACCCGCTGTGACGCTGAACGACTATCGTGAAGCGCGTATGGAATTTGTGCTGCCGGAAGTAACTGACGATCAGGTGAATCGGGCATTGACCCAGATTCAGGAACAGTTCGCAGTCATCGAGGAAAGCAGTCGTCCGGTGGAACTGGGCAACCGCGTGGCGATGGAACTGTATGCAAAGACGATCGTCGAAGAAGGGGAATCGGCGGAAGCCCCTGCGGAAGAAAAAGCCGATGACCACGAAGATCATGACGGGCATGACCACGATCATGGTTTAGAGGGCAATGGCGAGGAGTTCATTCACGAGCATAACGCCGTGCTGGTTTTGAATGAGGAGAACGAACAGCCTGCACCCGGTTTCCGCGAGGCGCTGGTGGGCGCGGCGGTGGGTGAGAGCCGCGAATTTGAACTGTCGTACCCGGATGACTCTGCCGAATACGAAGACTTGGCGGGCAAGCGGGCGAAGTTCAAGGTGGTGATTAAGAAGATTGAAAACATGACACTCCCTGCCATGAACGATGATCTGGCGGTGCGGGCGACTGAAAAGCAGGAAAAGCCGCTGGCGACCCTGCTGGAACTGCGCATCAAGGTGCGTGAGGATTTGCAGAAGGCGATGGAGAACGAGGCCAAGTCCAAGTTCTCTGCCGAAGTGCTGGATATGATGGTCGAGAAGGCCACTATCGGTTATCCCGATGTGCTGCTGAATGACCAGACCGACGAGTATCTGGAACGTATGGATCGTGACCTTCGCCGTCAGGGTCTTACGCTGGATGATTACATGCGGATCACCAATAAAGACCGCGATGCGCTCAAGGTTGATTACCGCGAAATTGCGATCAAGAATGTGCGCCGTTCGCTGGTGCTGCGCGAAGTGATGCGTGCCGAGAAGATTGATGTGACCGAAGCGGCGGTGAGCGAAGAAATCGAGAAGATGCTGGCGCAGTTTGGCGAGCAAGCTGAACAGCTCCGGTCTGCGGTAGATACCCCCTCCATGCGCCAGAACGTGCGTAATGAACTTCTGGAACGTGGTGTACTGGATCGGATTGTCGAGATCGGGAAGGGGGAGGCTCCTGCTCTGGATGCAGCGGCGGAGACTCCTTCGGGCGAGGCGAATACGGAAGGATAAAGGGACGATGAACAGCGTTTATAATGTAATCCCGATGGTGATTGAGCAGGGCAGTCGTGGCGAACGGGCTTACGACATTTATTCCTTGCTCTTGCGTGACCGAATCGTGCTTTTGGGAACGCCGATTAACGATCAGGTGGCAAACCTGATTGTGGCGCAATTGCTGTACCTTCAGCGCGAAGACCCGGATCGTCAGATCAATATGTACATCAACTCGCCGGGTGGCGTGGTCTATGCGGGCCTCGCTATCTACGATGCCATGCAGCAGATTTCTTCGCCGGTCAGCACAGTGGCGATTGGCATTACCGCCAGCTTCGGCACGGTGCTGTTGACCGCAGGCGAGAAGAACCTGCGTTACGCGCTGCCGAATGCCACCATTCACATGCACCAACCGCTAGGCGGGGCGCAGGGGCAGGCTTCCGACATCGTGATTCAGGCGAACGAAATCATGCGCCTGAAGGAAAAGTTGAACAACATCCTGCTCAAGCACACCGGGCAGGAACGTGAAATTCTGGAACGCGATACCGATCGTGACGTGTATTTCAGCGCCGAACAGGCTGTGGAATACGGGTTGATCGATTCTGTTCTGGGTGCAGGCACTCCGAACGGGTCGAAGGAGAATGCCAAAAAGTGAGTTTCTTTTCCGGCACACACCGCTGTTCGTTCTGCGGACGGAGCGACTCGGAAGTCGAGCATCTGCTGGCTGGCCCCAACGGGGTGTTTATCTGTAACCGCTGTGTGGAACGCTGCCAGTTGAAACTGATGGAAGTGAACCTCGGTTCCAGCTTCCCGCCACCGAGCGAAGGTTTCCATGTGGACAAGCTGTTGTCCCCGCGTGAAATCATGGCGCATCTGGACGAATATGTGGTGGGGCAGGAGCAGGCCAAGCGGGTGCTGAGTGTGGCGGTTTACAACCACTACAAGCGCATTCAGTCGGATAAGAACGCGGACGGGGTTGAACTGCAAAAGAGCAACATCCTTGTGGTCGGGCCGACGGGCAGCGGTAAGACGTTGCTGGCGCAGACTCTGGCGCGGGTGTTGGATGTGCCGTTCTGCATCGCCGATGCGACCGCGCTGACCGAAGCGGGGTATGTGGGCGAGGATGTGGAGAATATTCTGCTGCGCCTGATTCAGGCGGCAGATGGCGACATCGCACGGGCGGAGAAGGGCATCATCTACATTGATGAGATTGACAAAATCGCCCGCAAATCGAACGATAACCCGTCCATCACCCGCGATGTGTCCGGTGAAGGGGTGCAGCAGGCGCTCCTGAAGATTCTGGAAGGCACGCTGGCGAATGTGCCGCCGCAGGGTGGTCGTAAGCATCCGCATCAGGAATTCTTGCAGATTGATACGACCGACATCCTGTTCATTTGCGGTGGGACGTTTGATCGCATCGAAGAACGGATCGGGCGGCGGATTGGCACCAGCGGTTCGTTGGGCTTCCACGCGGACGAAACGAAAGCCCGTCTGGAAAAGGGCGAGCTGCTGCGCGAGGTGAGTCCTGAAGATTTGATGTCGTTCGGCCTGATCCCCGAATTTGTCGGGCGTCTGCCGGTGCTGGTGAACGTGGATCCGCTGAACCGCGACGCTCTCATCAAGATCATGGTGGAGCCGAAGAACGCGCTCACCCGCCAGTATCAACACCTGCTGCTGCTGGATGATGTCGAACTGACGTTTGAGCATTCGGCGTTGGAAGCGGCGGCTGATCTGGCGTTAGAACGCGGAACCGGCGCACGCGGCCTGCGTTCGATCATCGAAAGCCGCTTGCTGGATGTGATGTTTGAAATTCCCGGCAGGGACGACATCAAGCGCGTGGTGATTGATGGCGATGTGATCCGGGGCAAGATGCACCCGCGTATCTACAACGAAGGTAGCGTTGAACTCACATGGTCGGATGATGGGAAACTGCATCCGGCGGCATAAGGTCGGCGCTGGCGGAACGGTTGTGTGATGAGATTGAAGACGGGGAGCGTGTCTCCCCGTTTTTTGTTGCGTGAAACTGCTAGGGGTCGGTGAACAGGTTGGTGATTCCGGGGAGGACGACCTGTGAGCGCCCGCCCACCTGCCGTTCAAAGAAGCGGGCGAGTCCGGTTTGTTCGGGCGACCAGTTGAAGGGGATTACCCAGCGCGGGCGCATTTCTTTGACGACTTCGACCGCTTCTTCGACGGTGAGCGTGCCTTCTCCATCAATCGGCAATAGGGCGATGTCGGGATGGATGCGGCTCATTTCGGGAATGCGCCCGGTGTCTCCGGCGTAGTAAATGTCAAAATAGTTGACCGAAATAAGGAACCCTAATCCGCCATCACTGATGGGGTGTTCATAGCTGTTGGGGGAATAGGCGGGGATGGCCTTAATTCCGGCGCGATCAATCTGAACACTCTGCCAAGCCCGCAAGATTTCGCAGTTCTCTGCCTCTTTAGCGACATTGGCGCTGCCGAACAGCCGTGTGGAGGGGCCGCGTAGTTTGCTGATGTCCGCCACCGAGAAATGTTCCTGATGGGCGTGCCCCACGAGGATTACGTCCGCCAGAAAGGTGCGGCGTGTTACGCGGCTGGGATTAATGTAAATGAGTGGCGGCCCCTGAATAAAAAAACTACCATGTCCCAGCCACTGTATACGGTCAATCATGATGTTTTATTCCCGGCGATCAGGGTGTTCAGGCAGGCCAATGAGCGCCTGCTGTCTTGTTTATTCAGTGTACGATATAATGGGGTATCAGTAGATACTTTTCCCTTTGCAATTTATGCACTGTTCATCTTGGTTAGTCCTGCGAGGTAGTAATGTCCGACCAATCGAGCCGTAATGCCCCACAGCGACCCACTCAACCCCTTATCAAAAAGCTGACATCACAGGGAACGCCTGTACCGCCTTCGCATGGCACTGCGCCCATTACCCCGCAGGGGTGGACGCCTGCTCCGCTGTCCCGGATGGAAGATACCGGCTTGAATATGCTGAATGTGGCTGATCTGGTCATGAAGGTGCTGTATCTGGGCGGCGTGATGTCCGGCTTGGATGTGGCGGAAGTCGTCCGCTTGCCTTACACCGGCGTGCTGGATTCGATTATTGATTTCTTGAAGCGCGAAAAATACATCGAAGTGCGCGGCTCTGGCGGCTTGGGTGAGGCATCGTTCCAGTACATTATTTCATCACGCGGCGGCGAAAAAGCGCGTGAAGCGTTGGAGCGTTCGCAGTATGCTGGCCCCGCGCCGGTGACGCTGGAACAGTACATTACCTCGCTCAAGATGCAGAACCGTGAACGGTTGGTGGTGCATGAGCAGGAACTAAAGCAGGTCTTGAATCATCTGGTCATCTCGGAGGAAATGCTGGGGCGCATTGGCCCCGCTATCAATTCGGGGCGTTCGATTTTCCTGTACGGGCCTCCGGGGAATGGTAAAACGACGGTGGCGGAGGTCATCGGGCGGCTGATTCTCGGTGATGATATGTGGATTCCGTATGCGATTGATGTGGACGGACAGGTGATTCGCGTCTTTGATGATGTGAACCATGTCGTTACCGATCGCGCTGGCGTGAAACAGAGTACCGGTGTGATCTCCGACCCGCGCTGGTTGCGGATTAAGCGCCCGATGATTATGGTGGGTGGTGAGCTTACGCTGGCAGGGCTTGATCTGGTCTATGACGATACCAACAAGTTCTATGAAGCGCCGTTTCAGGTGAAAGCCAACGGTGGGATGTTCCTGATTGACGACTTTGGTCGCCAGCAGGTGCGCCCGCGTGACCTGCTGAACCGCTGGATTGTGCCGCTGGAAAAAGGCGTAGACTTTCTCACGCTGCACACCGGACGCAAAATCGAAATTCCGTTTTATGTGTTGATTGTCTTTTCCACGAATCTTGATCCGCGTGAGTTGGTGGATGATGCGTTCTTGCGCCGTATCCGCCACAAGATCGAGATTGGTGACCCCAGTTACGAGGACTACCGCGAGATTTTCAAACGGGTATGCGATGCGAAAAAGGTTCGCTATGACGAACAGGCGCTGGCTTACTTGTTGAAAGAATGGTATATCAACCATGATCGCCCGCTGCGGGCGGTGCATCCGCGTGATATTCTTAATCAACTGCTGGACATCGCCACGTATTTTAATCGCCCGCCTGAGCTGACGAAAGAATTACTGGATCGTGCGGCTGCATCGTATTTCGTCAAACTATAATCAGGTGATGCTGTCCCCGGTTCGCTGCCGGGGATGATTTGTGGTAGACATGAGCAAAAATCACGCAGGTACGGCGATTCCGCGCCATTTTGTATACGTGACTGTAGATGGGCTGTTTGTGGCTCGTCTGGCAGAACATCGGTTACAGGATTTGCTTTCGGGGCAGTTTCGGGAACTCGATGATACGGGATTCGGTCACCCCATCGCTGATTATGAATTGAATCAACTCAAATTGGCTGGCATTGTAGAGGACTTCAATCGCCAGTTTGTGTGGCTGCTGTCGTTGGCGGAACCACATCTGGTGAATCCTGATTTGCACACGATTGAAGCGATTGCGGATCGTCAGCGGGTGTATTACCTGAATACCACGCTGCCTAAATCGCAGGCGGATAAAGTGCGGGCACTGCTGGTGGGCATCGGACTCGGCGATGATTTGACGGTGGACGTGCGCGGCGAACAGGTGATGGTGTTTAGTCGGCGCGGGCGGCCCTTCAAGCAACTGCGAGAGGCCGAGGAATGGCAGAAAAAAATCCGTGCGCGAGTTCCGAATATGTTCAGCCAGACGGTTATCGCGTTCACCGAGGTGGACGTTTCACTTAGCCCGATCAATCGTGATACCAAGCCGCTGGATGGGCGGAATATCGGCCTTGATTTGATTATCGCCTCCCAGTCCGATACCACCCTGACGGCTCATAAACAGGCCGTTCTGCTGCTGAACCAAGCGGAAGAACGTGAGGCAATCAGCGAGCTATGTTCAGAGATGAAGATGGTGGTGTGGCCTGCTGATACAGGGCGGGGGGCGATGGAGTTTCTGGAAGACGGACACGCCGACCTGCTGGTGATGGATTTGAAACCAACGGATATGCACGCATGGGCGATTCTCGGCAAGGTCAAAGAGATTGACGGCCTACGCAATCTGCCGATTATCGTAATTGCCGATCATGGCACGCCTGACCAGCAATCTATGGCGCTGGTGGTGGCTCAAGTAGATGTTTACCTCGTTCGTCCGTTGAGCAAAGCGCGACTGCGACAGAACATCTGGATGGTGATGAACAACCGCCAGTAATGACGGCGGGATTGCTTTCCCGCCTTCTGGTTGGTACAGTCGGGTGTACGCTTGGATGGCTGGCGGACGCTGCAACCCCCAACGAAGGAAACCCTATATGATTTTTCTCACGGGCGGGACGGGCTTTTTAGGACGGCACTTAGTTCCGGCTCTGTGTCGGACGGGTAGGCCGCTGCGCGTCTTGACCCGCCACCCGGAGCAGCACGCTTGGCTGAAGCGGTATCCAATGGTGGAAGTCGTCGCGGGTGATCTGTCCGATCGGGCGGTGTTGCACGAGGCGGTGAAGGGCTGCGACGCGGTGATTCATGCCGGTGGTATGTTTCGCTTCTGGGGCGATGAACGCGCTTTTTCAGTCACCAACGCACAGGGAACTGGAAACATCGTGGCTGCCGCATTAGAAGCGGGCGTCCAGCGGTTTGTGCATGTGTCTACGGTGGCTGTGGTGGGGCATCCTGACCCGCGAGGTATTGTGGATGAAACGCACCCCGCGCAGCCTGCGGATGCTTACCAGCGTAGTAAATGGCAAGCTGAGCAGGTGGTTATGAGCGCCTGCTATAGCCATCAACTGCCGGTGGTCGTGCTGCGTCCGGGCGCGTATTATGGCCCGTTGGGGCAGTACGCCTTCAACCGGCTGTTCTTCAAAGACCCGATGCGCGGGATTATCATGCAGGTGGATGGTGGGCGGCATATCATTTTTCCCGCCTACATCAGCGATGTGGCGCAGGGTGTGATTCAAGGTTTGGAGAAAGGGCGCGTGGGCGAAGTCTACAATATCTGCGGAGATTGGATTTCGCATCTTGAGGCCTTTGATATTGTGTGTCGGGAGGCCGGGTTGTGGTGGCCGAGGCTGCCTATTCCTAGTTGGCTGGGCATTTCGACGGCCCGCGTTCTCGAACTTTTGTCGGCGCTGACCCATACGGAACCGTTCTGGCCATTGAATTTGCGTTCCTATGTGTATAACAATTGGCGAGTATCCAGCGAAAAGGCACGCCGCGAGCTGGGGTTTGCTCCGATCTCGTTTGAAGAAGGGGCGCGGCGGACGATCGCGTGGTATCGGGCTGGGCAACCAGACGATTTGCCGGAGTTTGCCTGTCCGTGACTGCTGTCTGTGTGATGAATTGGGGATATGATGCTTGACGAAGTAAAGATTTATGTCCGCAGCGGGGATGGTGGCGATGGAATCGTGGCCTTCCTGCGCGAAAAGTTTATGCCACGCGGCGGCCCGGTAGGCGGCGATGGCGGGCGGGGCGGCGATGTGGTGATTCAGGTCAACCGCCGCCAGAATACGCTGGTTGCGTTTCAGAAGGGCGTCCATTTCAAAGCCGAACACGGCAAACGTGGCGGCGCGAAGAATATGAGTGGCGCTGGCGGCAAATTGATGGTGATCGAAGTTCCACCCGGCACGATTGTGCGGCATGCCGAAACGGGCGAGGTGATCGCCGATCTGGTGCGCCCTGATGAGCAGGTGGTGGTGGCGAAGGGTGGACGTGGCGGGCGTGGCAATCAACATTTCGCCAGCCCTTCTAATCAAGCGCCGCGCTATGCCGAAAAAGGCGAACCGGGCGAGGAGAGGTGGCTGGTTCTGGAACTGAAGCTGATTGCCGATGTGGGGATCGTGGGTGTGCCGAACGCCGGAAAATCCACGCTGCTGTCGGTGGTGAGCAACGCCAAGCCCAAGATTGCCGATTACCCGTTCACCACGCTGGAGCCAAACTTGGGCGTGATGACCTATGACGATCGTGATCTGGTGCTGGCGGATATTCCCGGCCTGATCGAAGGGGCGCATCTGGGCATCGGGTTGGGACATGCCTTCCTGCGGCATGTGCAGCGTACCCGCGTGCTGGTACACGTTCTGAACGGTGCGAGCGAACAACCGCTGGCCGACTACAGCCAGATCAATACCGAACTGTCCCTGTTTGACGAAAAGTTGGCGGAGAAGCCGCAAATTGTGGTGTTCAACAAGCTGGATTTGCCGGAAGCGCAAGAGCGATGGCCGGAAGTGCAAGCGGCGCTGCGGGAGATGGGTATAGAAGCGATGGCGATTTCGGGCGCCACGCAGCAGAATGTAAGAACGCTCATCCAACGCATTTTTCAGGTGATGGACGAACTGCCGGAAGAAGTAAAAGTTCCGGTGACTGAGATGCCGGTCTACGAATTGCCTGCGGACGAACCGATTTTCGAGATTGTGCGCGAAGGCGACGGTGTATTCCGGGTGACGGGCAAGCGCATCGAACGCGCCGCGCTGATGACGCACTGGGAATATGAGGAAGCGATCATGCGCTTCCAGCAAATTCTGGAGGTGCTGGGAATTTCGGCGGCTCTGGAAGAAGCGGGTGTGAAGGTGGGCGATACCGTTCATATCGGCGAGTATGAGCTGGAGTGGAGCGATTAGCGGTTGAGCGTGAATGATGGCAGAGGAGGCGGAACGTCTGGTATGAGCCGCGTTGGGATACAGGGAGGGACGTTTGATCCTCCGCACATGGCGCACCTTATACTGGGCGAAATCGCCGCCGACTGGCTGAACGCCGATCATTATTTGTTTGTGCCGGCGGCTGACCCGCCGCACAAGCGTGGTCAAGTGAAGGCTGCGGCAGACCATCGCGTGGCGATGGTGCAGCGGGCGATTGCGGATAATCCGCGTTTTGCGTTGTCGCGGGTGGATTTGGATCGTCCGGGGCCGCATTACTCGGTGGATATGCTGCGTTTGATCGGGCAGCAGTACCCCGGCGCGGAACTGTATTTTGTGATCGGCGGCGATTCTTTTGCGGCGCTGCCGACATGGTACCGACCGGATGAACTCATCCGGTTATGTCGCTTGCTGGTGATGCATCGTCCCGGCGATGGTGTGCAGGCCGATATGCACGCGGCTGTGCTGCCTGACCTGATGGGGCGGATCACGGTTGTGGATGCTCCCCTGCTAGAGGTGTCATCCAGTGCGGTTGTGGAACGTGTGCGTGCCGGACAGAGCATTCGCTACTGGGTGCCGGACGCGGTGCGTGAGTATATCCATCAAGAGAAACTCTACAGGTGAACGCCTTATGAACTCAACTCGGACGATCACTTCGCGCTTCGTGCTGCTCTCGCTGGGGGTGCTACTAGCGTTGTCGGGGATGGGCGCTGGCCTGACCGTTGCGGCTGTTCAGCCGGTGCCGACGCTCGTGCCGCCGACTCTGGTTCCGACGACAGATGCGGGCGCGACGGATGCGCTGCTGGGCGAGTCGGCGCTGGCGCGGGTGCAGAGCAGCGGCGAGGTGCGCGTGGGACTGCTGTATAACGCGCCGCCTTTTGGCGAGTTGAACGTGCGCGGCGAGGTGTCCGGCTATGATGCTGATCTGGCGCGGGCGTTGGCGGATGCGTGGGGCGTGAAGTTCGTGCCGGTGCAAGTCACGCGCCAAACCGCCTTGAGCCTGCTTAAGGCGGGTGATGTAGATATGCTGCTGGCGGCGCAAACTCATCGCCGTGATCTGGATTTTGAAGTCGAATTCAGCCATACCTATGTGCAGAACAGCCAGTCCATGCTGGTGCGACAGGATGACGGCGCGGCGGGCTTGGGCGATATGGCGAACCGCAAGGTGGGCTATGTGCTGGGGTCGCCTGCTGGTGAGGCCATTAGTTTGTGGCAGCAGCGCACGGGCATCACGCTCACCGTCACCCCGTATCTGACTCTCGATCAGGTGGTTACGGCGCTGGTGGCAAGCGAGATTGACGGTGTGGTGGAAGATCGCGTTCATCTGCTGCGCTTCACCCAGCAGCCCATCGCTAAGATTCTGGATGAGCCGGTTGCGCCGGAACCGTATGCGGTGGTGGCGCGGCGGCAGGATGTGAACTGGCGCAACCTGATTAACAAGACTCTTCAGTATTTGACGCGCAAAGGCCGGATGCAGGAGATTCAGCAGGCGACGCTGCCGGGGACGAAGTTTTTGCCCGGTCTGATTCCGGTGTGGGCTGGCGTGGGGGACGAGGCGCCCAAACCCGCCGAATTCCCGACGGATGTGCCGTATCCCGCGCAGTATGCCCTGCCGCGCATTCAGGCGGCGGGCGTGGTGCGGGTGGCCGGGTTGGATGATCTGCCCGCCGAAGCCAGCGAAAGCCAGCGGCGGTGGGATGCCGTCAATCGCGCTGTAATGGAGGCGCTGGCGGCACGCTGGGGCGTGCGGGTGGAATATGTGCCGAACAGCGCCGCGAATGCTGCTGATCTGGTGGCGACGGGGCAGGCGGATATTGCGGTGGGCGTTCCGCTGGACTGGGCGCTGACGGATCGGGTTGATCTGACCGCACCTTACCTGCTGCATGGCGAACGGTTGATGGTCAAGAAAGACTCGGACTACGAGACGTTTCAGAATTTGCGCGGGCGCTGGGTGGCGGTGTTCGGCAGCGAAGCGGGCGCGGCTGACCGCGTGAACGCGCTGGCGGAGAGTGTGAGTTCCGGCGTTCGCATCTTCACGGTGAACAATGAGCCGAATATGGCGCAGGCCATTCTGGATAGCAACAGCGCCGATGTCGCGTTTGGCGATAGCATCAAACTGCTGGCACAGATGCAGGCCAATCCCGATGTGTTCCGGCTGACGACACGCGGCAGCAACCCCGATGTATGGTACAGCCGCGTTTATGTGGGGCTGGCTGTCCCGCGCAACGATATTGATTTGCGCTTGCTGGTGGAATACACGCTGCAAGAGATCGGGCGTTCCGGCGCATGGCCGGCGCTGCTGGCAGCGGTCATGCAGCCGGAAGACATGCTCCCGGCTGATATTTGGCCGGGGGTAGCGACTTACCTGAACTTCAGTCTGGGCGGGTAGTTATCTCTCGCTGTTTTGTGCTTCCCGTGCGCGGTTTATTCAGGTTGACCATCATGATGCCGATCAGGATGGCGATGCTGCCCGGCATTTGAAGGATGTGCGGCACTTCCTGAAAGATGAAGTAGGCCAGCGTTGCGCTGATGATGATACCCGACTGACCGATGACGCTGACGAAGGTGGCCGGCAGTTGCCGCAGCGAGTAGTTGTAGACAACGTGACCGATGAGCTGCGGTAGGATCGTGAGCATGACCAGCGCGAAATAGGCTTTGGGCGTGAACCCGGTCATTGGCGCGTGTGTGATGCCCACGCTGACCAGCCCGGTAAGGCCGCCGAAGATGAACAACATCCATATATAGGGCAGGAACGAGATTGAGTCTTTCGTGCCGCGTCCGGTGATGGTGTAAAACGCGCCGCAGATGGCCGCGCCCAGCGCGAGGGCGCTACCGAGCAGGGGGTTATCGCCCAGATTCATATCGCTGCGCCCCGACAGTGTGATGATGACCCCGCCGAGCAGCGTGATAATCAGCCCCAACCACACCATCCGATTGAGCTTCGCCCGCAGGATGCGCGTTTCGAGCAGCGCAATCCACAGCGGAGCCGTACCCGCCAGTACACCGCTGACGAGGATGCTGGTGTGCTTGAAGGATTCAAAGTTGAAGACCAAATGAATGCCAAACCAGATTCCTGCGAAGGCTGTGATGAGTACATCCCGTCTGCGAAGGCGGCGCAGTTCGTGGCGGTGGTTTTGTAGGACGAACGGGGTCAAAACCAGCGCCCCCAGTATCATGCGGTAGGCCACGATACTTGTGGTGGGAACGCCTTCTTGCTGCGCGATGCGCCCGAAAATGGAGGCCCATGCGCCGGCGAAGGTGCCGAACAGCATGAGGAGCATGCCACGCGAGACGTTGATCTGATTGGTGAACGATTGCACTCTGGATACGATAACGCTCATGACAATTCCCGGCGCGTGATGCGCCACTAACCGCTGTTGGGTGCTGTGCTAATCAGCCGGGGCTGATGCGGGTTTGGCAGCCGTCGAACGCGATTGACCGATGCTGGCAAAAACCACCCCACAAAGAATGGTCGCGCTCCCGATAATCTGGAAGGCGAGAGGGATTTCTTTGAATAAAAAGAGGGCGATCAACGCACTAAAGACCGGTTCCATTTGAACAGCGATACCCACGTAAGTGGCCGGGAAGTATTTGAGGACAAAGTTGAAGGACGAATGACCGAGCAGTTGCGGTACAGCTGCCATCGCCAGCAGCCAGAAATACCCTTGCGAACTGTAGCCCGTGATGGGGACACCCGTCACAATGACCACCGCCATCAGCAGGATGGCCGCCGTGCCATACACCAGCCAGATGTACGGCATGAGCGACAGGGTGGCGCGTAGCTTGCGACCAATCACGAAATAGGCGGCGACTGTGACCGCGCCCGTGATGGAGAGCAGGCTGCCCAACACCGGGTTCTGTCCGGCGGAAATCGCGCCGCCCGGTGGGATAGCCACAATGAGGCTACCGATGAGGCCGATCAGTAGGCCGCTGATCACCCATTTCCCCAGACGGGCGCGTAAGAACAGGACTTCCAGCGCCGCCACCCACAGCGGGTTGGTATTCACTAGCACCACGCTAATGAGGACGCTGGTGTATTCCAGTGAGAGTATCCATGAGGCGAAATGGATGGCGAGGAATGCGCCGGAGATGCCCACCCATAAAAAGTCACTGCGGCGCAGGCGGCGGATTTCGCCCCAGTAGCGGCGGAGCGTGATGGGCGTGATGATGAGCGTGGCGAGCGACATTCGCGCCGCGCCGATGAACAACGATGGAATATGTTCGCCTTGCGCGAGGCGAATGAAGATGGCCGCCAACGAAACTGCGACCACACCCATCACAATCACCAGATAGGCTTGCAGCGGCGGTTGCTGCGGCACGATTGTGGCAGGCGACTTTGATTCTCTCATGTAATCCCTGAAGGTTGGGCACGGTGAAGATCGTTTGATCCAATCTTCTCATCGTATCATTAGCTATTGGACTGGTCAAAAGTCCATTTTTCACTGGATATAACGAATAGGGCATTATGACATGCTAAACGGTTTGTGATAGCATAAGATTGTCAGCAATCGGTGCTGTGAATTCGTGAAGGAGATATGGATATGGCGTTTGAACTTGCTCCTCTGCCCTATGCGACCAATGCTCTTGAGCCGCACATTGATGCCCGCACGATGGAAATTCATCACGGGAAGCATCATCAGGCTTACGTGACCAACCTGAACAAGGCGTTGGAAAGCTACCCCGACCTGCAAAGCAAGTCGTTGGAAGAACTGCTTCAGTCGTTGGATAGCCTGCCAGAAGCGATCCGTCCTGCTGTTCGCAACAATGGCGGCGGTCATGCCAATCATACGCTGTTCTGGAGCCTGATGGGGTCGGGCAAGGGCGGCGAACCGACGGGCGAACTGGCGGCGGCGATCAATGCGGCCTTCGGCAGTTTCGCGGATTTCAAGACCAAGTTCGCGGCAGCCGGCGTGGGGCGCTTCGGTTCGGGCTGGGCGTGGCTGGTCGTTGACAAGGGCGGTGCGTTGAGCATCACCTCGACGGAATATCAGAATACACCCGTCATGGACAAGAAAACCCCCGTCCTCGCTTTGGATGTGTGGGAACATGCCTACTACCTGAACTACCAGAACCGCCGCCCGGACTATATCGCGGCGTGGTGGAACGTGGTGGATTGGGACAAGGTGGCGGAACTGTACGCTGCGGGGAAGTAACCGCCGCGAGGACATAGATCACCTTCGCAGTCCATCCGACTATGCGGAGAATTAGAAAAGGCGTTACACTTCTAACGCCTTTTCTGTTGGGGTTTTTGCGCCCCACTAAGCCACAAAATCAGCGTAGGGATAACTGCGTAAGGAGCAAATAGATTATGACAGATTTTCGTGTAGAAAAAGACTCATTAGGGCCAGTCAATGTCCCCGCCGGGGCGTATTACGGCGCACAGACCCAGCGTGCGGTGGATAATTTCCCGGTGAGTGGTCTGAAGCCCTATCCGGCTTTCATCTGGTCTATGGCGCTGATTAAACGCGCCGCCGCCGAAGTGCATCTCGATTTGGGGCTGATGGACGAAACGATGGCGAAGGCCATTATGCAGGCTGGCGATGAAGTGCTGGCCGGCAAATGGAATGCCGAATTTGTAGTTGACCCGTTCCAAGCCGGCGCGGGAACCAGCCACAATATGAATGTGAACGAAGTGATGGCGAACCGTGCCAACGAGATTCTGGGCTACAAGCTGGACGCTGCCAAGAAGTCCGTGAACCCCAACGATCATGTCAATATGGCGCAGAGTACCAATGACACCATCCCGACGGCGATCCGTCTGGGGGCGCTGTGGCGTGTGGATGAACTGGTGGCGGCGCTTCAGCACTGCGCAGATGCCTTCCGCGCCAAGTCGCAGGACTGGGACGAGATTACCAAGAGTGGGCGCACCCACTTGCAGGACGCGGTGCCGATCCGTTTGGGGCAGGAAGTGGGCGCGTGGGCGAAGGCCATCGAGCGCAATATCGTGAAGATTCAGCAGGCGGCGGAAGGGCTGCGGCGGTTGGGCATTGGCGGCACAGCGAACGGCACCGGCCTGAACGCTCATCCCGAATACCATGCCCGCATGGTGCAGAAGTTGAGCCAGATTAGCGGCTTGAAGCTGTACGAATCGGACGATCTGTTCGAGTCCATGCAGTCCATGCAGGACGCGGTGTTCTTCTCCGGTGCGATTCGCTCGGTGGCGCAGGATTTGGTACGCATCGCCAATGATATTCGTTTGCTGGCAAGCGGCCCCACCACCGGCCTCGCGGAAATCACCTGCCCGCCGGTGCAACCCGGTTCTTCGATCATGCCCGGTAAGGTGAATCCGGTGATGGCGGAAATGCTGGATATGGCGATGTTCCATATCATGGGCAAGGATTTGACGGTGATGATGGCGGCACAGGCGGGTCAGCTGGAACTGAACGTGATGATGCCGATTATCGCCCATAACCTGTTTGAAGCCATGCACGTCATGATTGGCGCGGTGAACGCCTTCACCGATAAGTGCGTGGTGGGTTTGATCGTCAACCGCGAAAAGGCCGAAGGTTGGCTGGCGAAGAACCCGATTCTGGTGACGGCGCTCAACCCGATCATCGGCTACGAGAAGGGCGCTCAAGTGGCGAAGAAGTCACTGGCGGAAAACCGCAGCATCAAGGACATCGTGACCGACCTCGGCTACATGTCCGAAGCGGATGCGGCACAGGCGCTGGATGCCCGCAAGATGACAGGGCGGCATTCAGGGGATTAGTGGCGGCGGCTAGAACGATAGTTTGGAAATTCCACCCTGCTGTTTTACGGTAGGGTGGAATGAACCGGGCAAATTCCGCATAGGCAACGGGGCAATTTGGGCAATAGGTTGGAATCCGGTATACTCTGCATGTTCGGATTGTCCCAATTATCACAAGTTTAAGGTTGGCTGTGGCAAACCGTCGAATCGGGAAATACGAGGTATTGGAACGGTTGGGGCGTGGCGGGATGGCGGAAGTGTACCGCGCCCGCGATGTGAATTTGGATCGTTTTGTGGCGATCAAAATTCTGCACGCTTTCCTCGCAGATGATCCTGAATTTATCTCCCGATTTGAGCGTGAAGCGCAGAACATCGCCAAGTTGAAGCATCCGCACATTGTTCAAGTCTATGACTTCGACAAAGATACGGACAGCGATTATTACTACATGGTGATGGAACTGGTAGACGGCGTGACGCTGAAAGATCGGCTGAACGCGGCTGCCGAGCGTGGCAAGCTACTGCCGTTGACCGAGGCGCTGCGTGTGCTGCGGGATGCGGCCAGCGCATTGGGTTACGCGCACAGTCGCGGGATGATTCACCGCGACGTGAAGCCGGCGAACCTGATGCTCGACCACGACAACCGGGTGGTGCTGACGGATTTCGGCATCGCTAAAATTTTGACCGGCGCACAATTTACCGCCAGTGGCGGCATGGTCGGCACGCCGGCCTACATGTCCCCGGAGCAGGGGCTAGGCGAACCGGGTAACGAAAGCTCCGATTTGTATTCGCTAGGGGTGATTCTGTATCAGCTGACGTCGGGCAAACTGCCCTATGAGGCCGATACCCCGCTGGCGACCATCCTCAAGCATCTGAATTCGCCAATTCCTTCGCCCCGCGCAATCAATCCAAACATCCCGGAAAACGTCGAAAGGCTGATTCTGAAGGCGATGGCGAAAGACCCCGCCGACCGCTATCAGAACGCTGCTGGCATGATTGAGGATTTGGATCGCATTAGCCGCACAGTGGGCAGAGATGCCACATCCGGCGCGGAACAGGATAGCGTGGTTGTGCCGGAGATGGATAAAGCGCCGATCACGGTCAATCTGACGGATACGCAGAAGGCCGAAGCCGCTGCACTCAGCGCCGCCAGTAACCGCAGGATGCCCGTGTGGGGATGGTTTGCTGTTCTGGCGGGTGTGGCAGCGGCGGTGTTTTTGATTATGATGAGCCTCAATGCGCCGGATGGACGCGCAACGCTCACGCCTGTCCCGCTTGCTGCTTTGCCTGACGCGACCCGCAAAGGGGCGGTGGCAACCGAAACACCCTTGCAACCTACCGCGACTGTGACGACAGCGCCCAGTGCTACGCTGACCAAAACCATCACACCGACGTGGACGGCTACACCGACGCCGATCGCCACCGCTACCCAGACTGCGACGCCGACGCCGACCGTCACCGCCACTCAGACGGCGACCTCGACTTTGACGATTACACCCAGCGCGACTCCGGCGACTCCGGTGGGGCGAGCGCAGGGGGCAGTGGAGATGCGTGTGGGACCGGGGGAAGATTACCCGCTGATTGTGCAGGTGCGGGCGGGCGAGAGCGTGCAGATTATCGCCATCAGCCCGGATAGCGTGTGGTTTAAGGTGCAGACCGCGAACGGGCTACAGGGATGGGCGCTTGCAGCCCGACTGGAAGCAGCAGGTAATTTGGGGGCGCTGCCCACTGCGCTGCCGCCCACGCCCACATTCACTCCCACGCCGACCATTACGAAAACCCCCACGCCGACTCGCACGCCGACCATTACCCCCTCGGCTACAGTGACCCGCACGCCCACGCCGACTTTCACGCCGTCCCCCAATCCCACGCTGACGATTGTGGCGGCTACGCAGTTGGCTGTTCAGCAGACCGCGACGACAGCGGCTTGCCAGTGGGAATACATCATCGTGCAACAGGAGCCGGCAGATGGGGGCGATTTTGCCGCCAATAAGGACTACGAACGCACGATTACGCTCCTCAATTCGGGGACATGCGCGTGGGAAGAAACGGCGTTCCTCGCGTTCGTCAGTGGTTCAGGCGAGAGTTTTGGCGCGGGGCCGTTCATTTTCTTGGGGCAGCGGGTGGAACCGGGTAAGACGATAGACCTGCTGTTCAAAGGCAAGACACCAGCCAAAGGCGGGCTTAAGATCGGCATATGGGAACTGCGGACGCCGGGGCAAATTGCCATCGGTGAGCCGCTGGAAATTAGCCTCAACGTGTTCGAGACGGGTTAAGCAAACCCGTTGCTGCGCTGCGAGATGAGCGATTAGCTGTCGTATTCCCCGTCATGCGAACGGATGGCGGTGTAGATGTCGGCGTCGTTGCCGTGCCCCAGTTCAATCCATTCGATGTTGAGCGTGTCGCCGTCCTGCGTGATGTGGGCGGCGTACAGTGTTCCCGCGCTCAAATCGCCGCTGACATCCGCCACGAATTTGAACAGCACACGACTGCTGCCATCATCACCTGAATAGACCGTTCTGCGGTCGGGCATCACCACACCGACTTCGTGGCTGAAACGCCCCATTGCGTAATGCTTGACGATTTGTGTGCCGGTATCGGTCGGGGTGAGTTCGATCATGTAGCCTAGATCGAAGGGATTAACGGGTTTTCCGAGCCATATACTGAGGGTGTCTCGCTGGTTGTTGATCCAGCCTAGCCAGTTGTCCGGGTTATCGCCGGGGTATTCCTCGGTGCTGAGGCCGGTGTTCCAAGGGGTGATGCTGGCGGCGCAGTTGTTGGCTGTGCCATTGACGGGGGCAAAATCCAACAGCTGCCCTTCGGAGGTTGTCCATGTGCCGGAAGCGTCGCGTTCGAGGTGCATCTGGCTGATGCCGCCCACGCCACATTCAAAGTTGGTGTACAGAATGCCCGTGTTGTCGCCGGTTGGCAGGAACATATTGCCATCGGGTTTGTTGCAGGTGCTTAGATGCAGATTGTCGTGGGTAATGAGGTTCCCGAAGGTTTCCTCTTGAGTTGAACCGGGGATAGGATCACCGACACGTCCCAAAAGCTGATACTCGCCCGCCGCGATCCGCAGGGTGGTCTTTTCGCTGTCACTGGTGGGGACGCTGATGGGGTTGAACGGGTCGCCCGCGGTGTAGCCCGTGATAACGCCAATCGTGCCGCGATCAAACGGCGGGGTGTTGGTGTCGTCCGGGTGCTGCACGTTCAGGAACAACGTGCCATTGGCGGCGATGTGTACGCCCGTCACTTCCGCACCCAACGGGAGGGTGGCGAACCGTTGGAGCGTGTTGCCGTCCCACATCCACAGCACATTGTTCTTGTGACCATCGGAATCTTCACCGATCCAGAGATGACCGCTGCCATCTATCGCCAGATTGTCCGGCCCGGCGACGGCATTTACGTCACAGGTGTTTTCGGCATTGTTTTCGTCGTGGGGGCCGCCAGTCAGCACGGGCGCTACCGAGGTGATGTTCATATCGCCGTCGAGTTGCCCCATAAACACCGCACCGCAGGTGTTTTCGCGCAATTGCAGGTCGCCACTGTCGTCCGCCATCTCTTTGTGGATGGATGACACGGCGAAATAGACTTTGCCTGCATCGGCATCCAGCGCTACGCCTTCCAACTTGTGCCATTCTGTGCTGGCACCTTTATCTATCGCAAAGTGATAGGTATCTAGGAAGGGGGCGTAGGGATCATCGGGGGATAGTGAGGGGACGGGGATTGTTTCCTGCGCGACTGCCAATCCGGTGACGATCAGCAGGCAAATGCAAAACAATCCAACCGGCGAAATTCTGAAAGTCATGTAGCGTCCTGTGGGTGATCGCCTTCAAACGGGGCGATGTGTGGGTATGGTGCTTTGCGTTACGACGGTTATTATACAGTCTCCGGCGGGGTTTAGCCTATTGCGGCTCGGTTGGAGGCGATAGGGTGGCTGGTGAAATCGCGCCGCGCACGTTATTCTGATAGCGGGTTTCAGGGAATTGGATTGGAGCGGGTAACGATGAATCGGGCTGAAGCATGGGCAATTGTGTGCGAGTTTGTGCAGTCAGACAGTTTGCGTAAGCACATGCTGTCGGTGGAATGCGCGATGCGGGCTTATGCGGCGCATTATGGGGAGGATTCGGATAGCTGGGGGTTGGTGGGACTGCTGCATGATTTCGACTGGGAAATTCACCCCACGCTCGAACAACATCCCATGCACGGCGCACCGATTTTGCGGGAGCGCGGCTTGAGCGAGGAAGATATTCGCTCGATCCTGAGTCACGGGCCGCTGGCGGCGGATGATCGCCGGACGCTGCGGGATAAGGCGCTGTTCGCGGTGGATGAACTCACCGGATTGGTGACGGCGGCGGCGCTGGTGCGTCCGTCTAAGAATGTGCGCGATGTAGAAGTGTCATCCATCCGCAAGAAGTGGAAGGACAAGGCGTTTGCGCGTGGGGTAAACCGCGAAGATGTGGAGCAGGGCGCGGCGCTGCTTGGGGTTGACCTGTGGGAATTCCATGTACCACTGGTGCTGAAGGCCATGCAGGAACGTGCCGGGGAATTGGGGTTAGCCGGGGTGGCGCAATAGGCCACCCCGACAGTTGAGCATATGCCTACATCTGAACGTGGACGGGCGTGCCAATGTCCACGAAGTTGTTGAAAAACCACTCGGATTCAGGGGTAGGCATGTTCACGCAACCATGACTCATGGGATTGCCGAAGTTGTTGTGCCAGTAGGTGCCGTGCAGCGCGTAACCCTGATAGAAGTACATAATCCAGGGGACGCCGGGCAGGTAGTAGCCGGGGCCACTCATGGTTTGCGAAGCGTACTTGGCATAGACCGTGTAGTCGCCTAGCACAGTGGGCGAACCGGGCAAGCCTGTAGAAACCAGCACCATGCGCACCATCACGCCATCTTGAAACGCATACAGCATTTGATCGCTTAGATCCACCACCACCTGACGGCCTGCGCCGAGGGTGGGTTGAGGGACATCCATCGCGGCTACCGGCACAGCCGAGTCTACAATCCCTAGATCGCTCACGGTGCTGGCGACGGGAATGATGAGCGTTTGCCCTGCGAAAATCTGGTTGGGATTAGAGAGGTTGTTGGCCTGTGCCAGTTCTGTCCAGTTCAGACCGAAGCGGCGGGCGATGTTGGCGAGGCCATCCCCGCGCTGCACGACATAAGTGGTCGAGTTCGCCGGTGCAATCGGCGCTGGTTCAGCGGCTGCGGGAGCTTGTTCCGGCGCAATCTGCGGCGCAGCGGGATCGTTGAGGTTCGGTTCGGCATTGCCGGTTGCCCATACCGTTAGCTTCTGACCGCGATAAATCAGGTTCGGGTTGGCAATGTTGTTTAGTTCAATCAATTGCTGCTGAGTCATGCCATATTTGGCGGCGATATTGGCGAGCGTGTCGCCGTAAGCAATGGTGTGATAGGCGGGCGTTCCCGCTAGAGTGGGATTTTCGACCACCGCTGGCGTGCTGTCGAAACCGGGGATAATCAGGTTTTGACCGGAGTAAATCCGGTTGGCGTTGGTGATTCCGTTGGCTTCGGATAGCGCCGACACGCTCACGCCGTAGCGCAGCGCGATGCGGTACAGGGTTTCGCCACGCTGGACGACGTGTGTGGTTTGTTCTTGTGCCGCAGCTGGCATGATGGCGGTGGCAGCGAGTAGGACTACGATGAAACAGAGCGTCAGCATGAACTTGGTGCGATGCGCCACGACATGATCTCCTGATTTTCAAGATGATTGCGTATGCTCAAAATTACACGAACTTTTACATGAGGTCAATTATCGCTCATCGGGCATCTGCTAAAGCCTACTCTTTCCCCGTGATTCGCGTCCGCATAATTGCCCCTTCCTGAATTTGCCAGTACAATCAGTTTCGCACAGTAATGGTCGTGTGCTGTCTTGCTAACAGACGGCTACAGAAGCAATAGATAAGCAAAATCCTATGCTGGTACGCACGTATCGGTTGACTGACAAGTTTGGCACAGCACTGCTCAAAAGCCTGTTGCTGTTGACCGACACCCTCCTTCAAGGGATGCAATCCATCACGCGGGTGATTGGACGGCTGTTCGCGCTGGTCTTTGGCGTGCTATTCGCGCTGTTGTACGGGGTGTTCAGCGTTGTACGGAACATCCTGCGGCGATTGGTATGGATCGTTGCTGGCCTGTTCCGAATGCTGTTCAGCGTGGTCGGGCGCGGCGGTAGTGTGACCGCCCGCGCAGTACGACGCAGCAGCACGCGGGTGGTCAGCTCGACCAGCAGCGTCGCTGCGGATGCAATGGCGCGGCGGGCAGCGCAGGCCGAGATGCGTGCTGCGGTGACGGAAGACCCGCTGCGGGTTCAGAACCGTGTGTTGAGCCTTGTAACGGTGGCGCTGCTGGCGGTTTTGATCGGTGTGGTGCTGTGGGCGACCAACCCGGCACGAACGGGCGGCGGGTTGCCTGAAAATGGCACAAATCCGTTGAACGGGAGCGCGTTGTTGCTGGCTGGAACGTTGAATCCCACATCGGCACCGCTGTTGAGTACACCGGTGCCAACCGCGACCACGCTGCCTTCGGTGCTGGAAGCGCGGGGGAGCATCGCGTATACCGCCCGCGAGAACGGGCAGGATGACCTGTGGGCACTGGGAATCGGGACGCGCACCCCGCTGCGGTTGACGAACAGTCCGGGGGATGAGCGTGATCCTGCGTGGTCGCCAGATGGCCGGCGGTTGGCCTATGCGTCTAATCAGGATGGCAACTGGGAAGTCTATATTTACGATCTGGGTTCCGGTCAGACCACACGCATGACGTATGACCTTTCGTTTCAGGGGGGGCCGGGCTGGAGTCCTGATGGTCAGTGGTTGGTCTACGAGAGCTATCAGGGTGGCAATCTGGATGTGTATGTAGTTCCGGTGGATGGTTCACAGCCTGCTCAACGGGTGACGGAGAACGAAGCGCCGGATTTCTCGCCCGTGTGGTCGCCAGATGGCCGGCGAATCGCGTTTGTGTCGTGGCGAGATGGCAATCAGGACATTTATTTGTTTTCGCTGGATAACCCCAGTGATAGCGCCGTCGTGAACGTGACGAACACACCGACGCGGCAGGAAAATCGTCCATCGTGGAGTCCTGATGGGAAACTGCTGGCGTACAGCGCGGTTGATGAGGGGCTTGAGAAGGTTTTCGTAAAGTCAACAGAGAATATACAGGCGGCGGCGCAGGTATTGGAACGTGGCGCAGCGCCTGCATGGTCGCCGGATGGTGCCAGTTTGATTTACACGCTTGAGTCGTTGGAAGGCACGCAACTGGTGGCGGGGCCGTTCAGCGAAACAGGCGTTTCTACGCTGGTGGTGGGCGTGCCGCAACATGCGACTCATCCTACGTGGACGCGGACACCGCTTCCTGCGGCACTGGTGAGCAGTGGTGGGTTGCCTTCCGGCACGCCACAGGCGTCGTATGTGGAACAGGTGGCTCCGGCGGATGCAGACGGGTTGTTCCGGTTGGGGCAGCTTTTGAATGTGGAAGTGGCGCGTTCAACGCCTTATTTGAGCGACAAGGTGAACGACTCGTTCAATGCGCTGCGCGAACGGACTCTGGATCGCGTGGGGTGGGATTTCCTCGGTGAACTGGATGATGCCTTCTGGAACATTGATCGGCCTCCACAGCCCGGTGAGGAACGCCGTAACTGGTATATGACCGGACGCGCTTTTGGCGCTACGCGCAATCTGATCGCCGGCTTCCCGGCAGGCATCGAAATGGTGCGCGAGGATTTGGGCGTGGAAACCTACTGGCGGCAGTATGTGCGTGTGCCGGATGAGGCGCAGGCGGGGCAACTGGGCGAGCCACTGCGTTCGATGCCGTGGGATGTCCTCAGCCGCAACGCAGGTGATGTGCAGGCTTACGATCAAGGCGGACGCTTAAAAACCACTATTCCCGGCGGCTATTATGTGGATTTTACGCAGTTAGCGGAAGATTATGGCTGGCTGCGGGCGGCTGCGGGTGGGGATTGGCGGGCAAATGCCAACAGCATGAATTACTGGCTGTTTGAAAAGACCGAAGGGCTGGACTGGTATCTGGCAATGCGCCAGTTATATACCGACGCACAGCTTGGCGGTTTTGCGCCGACAGCCGTTCCGCAACCGACACTTGCACCATGAGACGCAAGCGTGAAGGGGTTCCTGCATTTTTGCTGGTGCTGGCAGCCGCTGGCTTGTTTGGCGCGTTTGTGTGGCTGAATGCGCGTTCGTCCGAGTCTGTGCGGACAATTATTCCCACGCAGGCTGTTCCCACCGAAAACCCGCAGTCGTGGCAAACGGTTCTGCGTGAGGGATTCGGCAGCAACAGTACCCCGCTGCCAACGGTTGCCATTCCTACAGCCTCTTTCGCGCCGCCTACGCTGGCAGCGGTTGGCGCAGATACCAACCTGCTTCCCATCGCGCCAGCCGAGGTGAGCAGCGATTTACAGCCCACGCTGAACGCGATTGTCACGGCCACCCGCCCGCCTCCTGCACCCGAACAGGCTGTTTCGACGGCTGCATCTGTGACCGAGCAAGCCGTGACCCGACCGCCTGCGGAGTGGCAACCCCCGCCGCTGATGCCGCCGATCAACCGCGACCCGTTGGGACGGGATCACTACTGGTTCTTACGCCCTGTGGATTCCAACGCGACCAATTTTGCCCTGTTTTCGTATCTGTTCGGCTCGGATGGCCCGCAGCAGGATAACCCTTGGCGCGTGCATCATGGCATTGATATGCCGAATCCCATCGGGCAGACGGTGCGTGCTGCCGGTTCCGGCGTGGTGATCTGGGCGGGGCAGGGCTTTCAGGATTCGGCCAGCTACGGCAATGTGATCGTCATTCAGCATGATTTCGGCTATATGGGACAGCCGTTGTTCACGTTATATGCGCACCTTTCCGGTATTCTGGTGAACGCGGGGCAACTGGTGAACGGTGGCGATCCTATCGGGTTGGTGGGGAATACCGGACGGGTGAGCGGCCCGCATGTGCATTTTGAAGTTCGTCTGGGCGAGAATCGCTATGGCGCGACGTATAACCCGTTGCTGTGGATGGTGCCGTATGTCGGGCATGGGGTGATTGCCGGACTGCTCACCGGCGTGAGTGGCGATCTGCTGCAAGATGAAACCGTGACAGTGCGCAACTACCGAACCGGGCTGGTCATACAATCTGCGACCACGTATGTGCTGCTGGATAACGGATCGGATGTCAATTCTGATCCTGAATGGCAGGAGAATTTTGTGTTTGGCGATATTCCGGTTGGTCGTTATGAAGTGATCGTGAATATAGATGGCCTGCGGGTTTCAAAGATTGTTGATGTGCTGGAGGGCATGACCAACTTTGTCGAATTGTCCCCGCAGCCAGCCGACCCGACAGCTACCCCGACCCCGTAGCGCAGGGAAATCGTCATCTCCGGCAATAGCGCCTCGGCTTATGTTACGCTACACTGAGAAAGTTGTATTGTGATATTGCGAGGGAGGATAATCCCCCATGAAGGTTCGATATTTCGCGCTTTTGGCGTTGATCGTTCTCAGTGTAGCGTTGACCGCTACGCCGATTGGAGCGCAGGACACAACGACCAATCGTATTTTAGCGCCGGATACTGCTGTCAGTGGCAACCTCGGCTCTGAGGCGCTGGCGCAGGTGTATACCCTGAGTGCGCAAGCTGGTGACCAGATCACCCTGACAGCGAGCGCCGGAGATGCAGCCGTGGGGCTACTCGTCACTGATGTGGCGGGCGTGACTGTGGCGCAGGACGCCGGCAGCGGGAGTGTGACTTTCCGTGCGGCTGCGGCAGGGACGTACTATGTAACGGTACTGCCAACGAATGGCGTTCCCGAAAGTTCGCTGAATTTTGAACTGACGTTGACGGTGAGTGCTGCGATTGCAGCCACGCCTGTTCCGGTGGTCGAAGCGAGCTTCCAAGTGCCGGGGGAACTGCTGACTGCGACCGGTTTGCAGGTGAAACTGGGCTGGAGTTCGGGCGCGAATCTGGATTTGGAAGTTCGTGATCCGGTGGGCGGCAGTTTGTTCTTTAGCACCCCTACTGCGGCCAGCGGTGGGCGCTTTGGCACGAATACCAATAGCGATTGTTCCCGGTTGGTGACGGATGCGCCATCTGAAGATGCCAGTTGGTCGGCGGGTGTGATCCCCACCGGCAGCTATGAAATGCTGGTTTACTATCAGCCTATTTCGGCGTGTTCAACTTCCGATTCGGTGCCGCTGACCCTGAGTGTGACGGTGGACGGTACGGCGCTGCCGCTTTTTGAAGGGGCGCTGCTGCCCAATCAGGTGTTTATCGCCAGTTTTATCGTGAATGCCGATGGCACAGTGGTGGCGGGCGTGAGTGGGGTTAAGGTAGACCCGCCCACAGCGGTAGGCATTACCCTGAGCGATGCGCAGGCGATGGCGCTGGATGAGACGATTCAGAGTTCGGTGATGAGCAGCCAACCGTACCGGTTGTTTACCTTCAGCGCACAGCCTAATCAGGTCGTGAACCTGTCTATGGCGGCACAGAACGGCAGTCTGGACACGCTGCTGCTGGTGCTGGATGCCAATGGCAACATCGTCGGGAGTAATGACGATGCGGCGCAGGGGAACACCGACTCGACCATCAACAACTTGCGTTTGATTGCGGGCGGCGCATATACGGTGGTTGCCACCCGTTACGGGCAGGCGTTGGGCGGGACGCAGGGCGATTTCACGCTCACCCTTTCTGGAACGCCGATTACAACGACTGCGAGTGCAGGTTCAACCGTTCCAGAGTTCCCTGACTTGCCGAACGGTTCGGTGGAAGTCAGTGTGCAATGGGGTACGGCTGCCGATTTGCAACTTCTGGTGCGTGATCCGGCTGGCGAAGCGGTTTTTGATGACCGTCCTCAGATCACCAGCGGCGGGACGCTGGCTGCGAACGGGAATGTGAATTGCCAAGTTTCGGATGGCAGCCCGGTTTCCTACATCTACTGGCCGGAAGGACGGTTGCCCGGTGCTGGCCCATACGAAATCGAAGTGCAGTATCAGAATGCTTGCAACGATACCCGTCCGGTGGCTTTCACGCTGAACGTAGTTGCCAATGGACAGGTGATTCTGGCGACTACGCAGACCATTCGCCCGACCGAGCGTTTTGTGGCGAGTTACAACATCGGCGTGGATGGGACGTTGACGCCGGGTGAGGGCGGCATTGTCGGCACGGTACAGCGCCCGGATTCGAGCGCGATTGATTATGCGGTGGCGCTGGAGAGCGCGGCGGTGCTGACGAGCAATCAGACGGTGAGTGGCAGCATCCGGTTGACCCGCAAGTTCGATGTGTACGTGTTTGATGGCACCGCCGGACAAAAAGTGAGCATTGGGATGGAAGCCCTGAACGGAACCCTCGATCCTGTTCTGTTTTTGCTGGATACGGCAGGGGTTCAGGTGGCTGAAAACGATGATGCGGCGGGCGGCGGCACTACCAATTCGCTCATTAGCGAGTTCACCTTGCCAGCCGATGGTCGGTATATTATCATTGCCACGCATTTTGGGGGTCGCTATGGGGTGACTGCGGGCGATTATAACTTGACTCTGCGGTTGAATTGATCGCAGAAATGCGTACAATACAGGGGTAGTTCAATTTTGAGCTATCCCTGATATTCACGAACTGCCTGAAAGTGAAAGCGCAATTACTATGAAGTTACGCCTTATTGTACCGGGCTTACTGGCTCTGGTAGTTCTCCTCTCTGCATGTGTCCCCATTCCTAATCTGCGCAATCCGAAGTTTCTGAAAGATGACAGCCTGATCGCGTCTGAGCCGCCGTGTGCCGCCCCTTGTTGGCGCGGAATCACCCCCGGCGAGACAGCATGGAGCGATGCGCTGATTATCCTCGAAGATGCGACGGATTTCGAGAACCCGGAAGTGCAGACGACGGATAACGGCCCGCAGGTGGGCGCTCAATGGAAGCCAATAGATGGGGAATCCTGCTGCCAGATTTACTCGGAAGATGGCAAGACGGTGAGCTTGATTCTGCTCCAGTTGGCGCCAGATATGACGCTGCGGCAGGTGATTGATGCGCGGGGCGAACCGCAGTACGCGATTGGCACGCCGGGGAACGACGATCAGGCGATTGTGAGCTTGTTTTACCCAGACTCGTCTTTGATCGTGGTGGCGTTCGTGGCGGGTGCAGCAAAGGGCGAATTGAGCGAGAGCAGTGAAGTGATTGGCGCGTATTATTTGACAGCCGATCGGATGGATGTCATTCTCAAGACCAGTAGCTTATATAGTTGGAAGTGGTATCAGCCGTTCAGCGCGTATGCTTCTGATGCTGAAAATGCAGATTTCGCCATCACGCCTAGCGTGACCCTGACGCCGACAGAAGCACCGCAGTAGTATTTGTGACAACCGGCTGACGAAGCCGTCTAATGTAAAAAACAGGAACTTGAAAGAGCAAAAGGAGCTGCGCTCGATGACCGAAGAGATGAATGCTAAAGCGCCTCAATCGCTGGGCGATTTGGCGACTAAAATGGAACTGAAAGGCACCGTGAAACGCATCGAGCTGTACGGCGCGTTTGTGGACATCGGGATCGGGCAGGATGCGCTGCTCCATATCTCCCAGCTTGGCAAGCCGAACGTCCGTAATGTTGAGGACGTGGTGAAGGCTGGCGAGGAGATTACCGTGTTCGTGGTCAAGGTGGATGCGGCGGCGGGGCGCGTGGCGCTGTCGCTGGTCAAGCCGGCTGACTTCACATGGGATGACCTGCAAGAAGGTCAGATGGTGAAGGGCAAGGTTGTGCGCATCGAAGGTTACGGCGCGTTTGTGGATATTGGCGCACAGCGTCCGGCCATGATCCATGTGTCGGAACTTTCCGACAATTATGTGGGTGCGCCTTCGGATGTCGTCAAGTTGGGCGAAGAAATCGAAGCGCGTATCATCAAGATCAACCGCAAGAAGCAGCAGATTGATATGAGCATGAAGACTGCTGTCGAAACGGTGGTTCCTGAAATTGAGAATGCCGAGCCGGAAGAAGAAATGCCTACGGCTTTTGCGGTGGCGCTGCGGCAGGCGATGGACAACGAAGACAAGCGTACCGGTCGCACCCGTCAGGCGAATCGGGATCGTGAGCGCCGCGAGAAGATGTCACGCGAGCGCGAAGAAATTATCTCGCGCACGCTGCGGAGCCATTCCGGGAAGTAACGACTGCGCGGTTGGTTGAGAGAAACGAACGGGGCATCCAAACTGGATACCCCGTTTTTCGATTCTGCCGACTATTCGCTGAGGGCGCGGCGCAGGCGGATTAGCGCCATGAGGAAGATGACGGTAATGCTGATCTCATGCCCCAAGCACCAGATGCAGAGGGCTTCCAATCGGAAGACCTGCACATAGACCAGCCAGACCGAAAAGAGGAACGCGAACAGAGCGACGCCGAAAAACAGCATCGCGCCGTAATCCCGTAGGATGCTGATACGCTTTTCCAGCAGCACCAGTGCAGCCAGTGCGAGGTATGTAGCCAGACCGAGATAGGCGACTGGAATGCCCATTAATTTGGCGTAGGAACTGTTTTGAACGACATCGCAGTTAAAGGCACCACCTTCCACGCAAACAGTGGGTGCGGCGGTGATTTTGACATACGTCAGGTAGGCCGTGATCCCGATCCCGATGGCGATGAACACGATGATGATGGTGCGCGGCCAGTTGCTCGCCGCGACAGCCGGGGTAGTGGGGGTGACAGCTTTGGACATGGTTGACCTCTGGTTATTCTGGTAAATCTTTGAGTAGACGAACTGGCAGTATTGTGCCAGCTTGTACTTGAGTGATGTTTTCGGGGACGATGAGCAGGCCATCGGCTTTGACCATTGAAGTCAATACGCCGGAGCTTTGATTGCCAGTGAGATGCGCCCGCCAGCGATTCTCCTGCCTCGTCAGCCGGACGCGCAAGTAACTGCGCCGCCCGTCGGATGTCAGATCGTCCGCCAGTTCAGCCTGTACCGTGCGGTTCGGGTCTGGCAGATGGGCGAGGCGCAGCAGGGCAGGGCGCACAAAAACCTCAAACGTGACCATCGCTGAAACCGGATTACCGGGCAGGCCGAAAAATGGGACGCCGCCGATTTGCCCGAAGGCCAGCGGTTTGCCGGGGCGCATGTTGATGCGCCAGAAATCCACCGCGCCCATTTCTTCAATGACCGTGCGTACCACATCGTAAGCGCCCACCGATACCCCGGCTGAACTGAGGATGAGGTCGGGTTGTTGCTCTAGCGCCTGACGGAAGCGCATCCGCACATCGTCCAGCGTGTCCCGTGCGGTGGGGATGAGCAGCGGAATGCCGCCATAGGTGGCGACCAGCGCCGCCAGCGCATAACGGTTGCTGTCATGGATTTTTCCCGGAGCGAGGGGGTCGCCGACTTCCACCAGTTCATCCCCGGTTGAGAGAATGGCGACTCGTGGCTGACGAACCACCGCAGGCCGCGCACAGCCTACGGATGCCAGTAGCCCGATTTCGGCGGCACGCAAGCGCGTACCGGCTTCGAGTACCGTTTGGCCTGCGCGGACATCTTCTCCACGCTGACGGACGTTATCCCCGGCTTTGACAGGCCGCACAATTAGTACCGAATCCAGCGCATTGTCGGTGGGTTCCCATGCCGTCAGGGTATGTTCCACCTTGACTGCCGCGCTTGCCCCTTCGGGCATGGGCGCACCTGTCATGATTCGCGCCGCCTCGCCGGGGCGCAGGGGACGCGAAGGTGTTGCGCCTGCGGGAATATCCATTACAACGGGCAACCGCGTTGGGGCTGAGTCGCTGGAAGTAGCAGTGTCGGCTGCGATGACCGCGAAACCATCCACAGCTGAATTGTCGAAGGGGGGAATATCTGCCGGTGCGGTGATAAACCGGGCTAGAACCCGACCGAGGGCGGACGAGAGCGCGATTTCTTCGGAAGGAAGCGAGGTGAAGTGCGCTAGAATCCGTGCGAGTGCATTCTCAACCGATAACAGATCAACCACGACGTATCCTCGATGCTGCAATGCCATTTCAAAACAGATTATATCAGGTTGATGCGCCAAGCGTGTAGAAATAGTGGTATGATTAGAAACCAACATTAACGATCTTTAATCGTTCATACGGGTGGTTTGTCATACGATGGTTTCTACTGTACAGCCAGTGACCGTGTTGAACCTTCAGTCGCTACTCGATATGCTGCCTGACCTGACGCCGAATGGCCGTTTGCTGATTGAACGTGCCTACCACAAGGCTGAACACGGTCATGCCGGCCAGTTCCGCAAATCAGGCGAACCCTATTTTACGCATTGTGTCGCGGTGGCTTTCATTCTGGCTGAAATGAAGCTGGATGCTGAAGCGGTCGCGGCGGCTCTTATGCACGATCTGGTCGAGGATACGGCAATCGAGTTGAATGACATCCGGGGGGAGTTTGGCGATTCGGTAGCGGTTATTGTAGACGGTGTGACCAAGCTGAATAAGCTACCGCTGAAGGCCGACGCGACGAAAAAAGGCCGTGAGGCGGATCGGGAACTGGAATACTTCCGCAAGATGCTGCTGGCGATGGGCGATGATGTGCGGGTGGTGCTGGTCAAGCTGGCTGACCGACTGCACAACATGCGGACTCTGGGGTACATGCCTCCCGATAAGCAGCAGCAAAAGGCGCAGGAGACGCTGGATATTTTTGCGCCGCTGGCAAATCGGTTGGGAATCTGGCAGCTAAAGTGGGAACTGGAAGACCTGAGCTTCCGCTACCTCGACCCGGACAAATATAAGGAAATCGCCCGTAATCTGGATGAGCGCCGCGCTGACCGCGAGGCCTACCTGAACGGCATTATCAGTTCCCTGCGTGAAAACCTCGCCAGTCAGGGCATCACCAAAGTCACCATCACCGGACGCCCCAAGCACATCTACAGCATCTACAAAAAGATGGATCGCAAGAGTGTTGCGCTGACACAGGTCTACGATGTGCGGGCGGTGCGTGTGCTGGTGGATGATGTGATCCAGTGCTATCAGGCGCTGGGGGTTGTCCATAATCTGTGGCGGCCTATTCCCGGCGAATTTGATGATTATATTGCTGCGCCGAAGGATAACTTTTATCGCAGCTTGCATACGGCTGTGGTGGATAACAACGGCAAAACCGTTGAGGTGCAGATTCGGACATGGGAAATGCACGAGGATGCGGAATACGGCATCGCCGCGCATTGGCGCTACAAAGAAGGCAATCGTAAGAAGCGCGATGAAGCCTTCGAGAGTCGTCTGACCTTCCTGCGGCGGTTGATGGAATTTGGCCCGGAAGTGGAAGACGCCGAGACGTTCGTGGATACCATGAAGTCGGAGGTGTTTCAGGATCGGGTGTATGTGTTCACGCCGAAGGGCGACATTGTTGACCTGCCTGTGGGCGCCACACCTATTGACTTCGCGTACTACATCCATACCGAAATAGGCCATCGTTGTCGTGGCGCCAAAGTCAGCGGGCGTTTGGTCGGGCTGAACTACAATTTGCAGACGGGCGACCAGATCGAAATTTTGACTTCCAAGCGGGGCGGCCCCAGCCTCGACTGGCTGAACAATGACCTCGGCTATGTGCGGACGACTCGTGGGCGGGATAAGATTCGGGCGTGGTTCCGCAAACTCGATCATGACAAAAACGTTCAGAGTGGCCGCGAGATGCTGGAACATGAGCTGAAGCGGTTGGGGCTGGATCATACTGCTTTTGATACGGTGGCGGGGATGTTTAGCTTTGAACGGCAGGACGATTTCCTCGCCGCGATTGGCGCGGGGGACATCACCGGGCCGCAAATCGCCACACGCATTCTGGAGGCCGAACGCAAGGATCAGCAGAAGTCGCTGGTCGAAACCATGATTCACGCTCCTCAGCCCGTTCCTTCTCAGGTACAGGTGGAGAAGAACGGGATCAACATTAACGGCATGGGCGGAATGCTGGTTTCTCTGGCTCAGTGTTGTAACCCGTTGCATGGCGACCAGATTATCGGGTACATCACGCGGGGGCGCGGGGTTACGGTGCATCGCCGTGATTGTGCGAATGTGCAGGGCGGTAGCGAACCGGAACGCTTTGTGGATGTGTCGTGGGGGCAACTGCCCACCGAACAGCGGTATGCGGTGCCATTGGAGATTGTCGCCTATGACCGGGACGGCCTGCTGCGTGATATTAGCACCGTGATCGCGGATGAAAAAGTGAACATGACGAAAGTCTCGGTTGCTACACGGCAAAATATCGCCACGTTGCAACTGACGATGGAAATTGCGAATATTCCCCAATTGACTCGTATTCTGAACAAGATGGAACGCATCCAGAACGTGATTGAGGCACGCCGTCGCAAGATGTCTTAAGCCTTAAACGGCGTATCTCTTAATATCATGTTGCATAAGGCCCGTAAGTGCGTTATAGTTACCAGCGATGAATTCTGTAAAGAGTGTGGGTAACTAAGTATGGACAATGTGGTGCAGACGTTGTTAGCACGCCAACTTCACGGTGTGGATTCGCGGGTGATGGTGCTGCACCCCCGCTACAATGCACAAAAATGGTTAGCCTCCCCGTTTTTTAATGAACCCAATATGATCTATGTGCGGTTCGGTTCCGCGTCTTCTAGCGAAGATATGGATATGGCTTATGGGCATGCGTTGGCTTCCCAGTGGGACGGACGCCCTTTGAGCGATTTAAAACTCATCATTATGGATGAGTATGACCGCATCAATGATTCCCTGAGCGTGAGACTTGTACAGGCGATACTGCGTGAGACAACCGCCCGAATCCTTATTTTTAGCCGCAGCATGCCCGGTCATTTGCTCAGTGATACGATTGTGTCCGCGCAGGCTAAATTGGCGCCGTGTTCCACTGAATTGATGCTCACCGAGTTTTCGCGCTCTCGCAGTATGCCTTTGCTCGAAGTACAGGCGCTCTGTGCGGGTCGCGTTTATGTGAACGGTCACTTGATTGAGCAATGGGATGGTGCGCTTCCCCGTGCGCTGTTTTTCTATCTGGTTGATCGCGGAATGGTTACGCGCAAACAGATTTTTGACACATTCTGGCCGAAGTTGAACATTCGTGAAGCCACGAATGTTTTTCATGTGACCAAACGTAAGATCAATGAAGTGCTAGGCTTTGATCTTATGTCGTATAGTGCGGGTTTTTATCGGGTGTCCGAGGATATTGAGCTTCGCTATGATGTGAATCTGTTTTTGGAGTGGATACAGGAAAGCGCCGTCACTGCTTCGGAGAGGGCGGCGGAACTGCTCAATCAGGCGATTGCCTTGTATCGGTGCGATTTTTTAGGGGTGCTAGGCGATGAGTTTGCATGGGTGCGTGAGCGCCGCGAACAGCTCCGGCAAACCTATGGCGATGCGCTCGGTGCGCTCGGTCATTGGCGGATTCAGCAGGGCGAATCGGATTTCGCGCTGCACCTGTTCGGGCGTGCTAGTTCAATCCACCCGCACCGTGAAGATTTAGTTGACCAAATGATGCGTCTGTATCGTGATCGTGGCAAACCCGAACACGGGCTGATGGTGTACCAACGTCTGCAAACTGAACTTCAGCGGCGGTTGAATATTCAACCCGCCCGTTCGCTGCAAGAACTGGCGCGGGAGATGGGTGCAGGGGAGTAGCGAAGGGGCAAACGAGACGCTCGCCCCCGTGCTGTGCTGTTTATTCGTTGACCGGCTCTGGTATTTTGAACGGGCGCTGGTAAGTCACCGCTGTGGTTACACGTTCAAATGTCAGCAGGTATTCACCCCCCGTGCGTCCGCGTGGAATCTGGGGTGATTTATCGAAGCGGGTGATGTGATACTTGTTATCGGTGGTGAGGATGATGATGGTTTCTTCCAACCGCCCGATGACCGCTGCCGCTAACTGCTTGCTGGCTTTCGGCAGGCGCATGGCAATTACGCCGCTGCCTGCGCGCCCTTGAACCGGATAATCACTGATCGGCGAAATCTTGGCTGCGCCATCGTCGGTGATCGTCCATACAAATTCGTCCGGCATGACGACCCCCGCGCCAATCACCTGATCGTTCCCTTCGCCCAGTTTCACGCCGCGCATACCGCCTGCTGGAAGCCCGGTGGCACGCACATCGTTCTCGCTGAAGCGGATGCTCTGACCCTGTGCGGTGGTGAGCAATATTTCATCGGTGCCGCTGGTGGGCATCACCCAACCAACTTCATCGTCCGATTCCACATTCATCACCGTAAACGTGTTTGCCGAAATCCCCGGAAGGTCTTCGATGCGAAGGCGCTTCACCTCTGCGCCGCGTGTGGCGAATAGCAGATAACCGCTTTCGAGGTTGGGCGGCAAGCTGAGGATGGCCGCTAGGCGCGATTCGGCTGGCAGCGGGCAGAGCGTGTTGAATAGGCCGCCTTCGCCGGGGTCGTGCGCTTGCGGGGTTTGCTGCACCGGAACGGTGGCGCACTGACCGTCCGTCGTGACAAGGTAAAGGACGTGCGCCGTGTTGCTGGCAAGCACGAAACGCGGTGGGTCGGTGAAGGCGGTGGCGGCTTTGGGCGGTGTTTTTTCAAAACTGCGCCCCAGTTTGCCGCTGGCGGTGAGCGTCACCCATGTGTCCTCGGAGGGCATGAGCATGTCGCCGGTTTCAATCGTGGTGACGGCGGTGCTGTCTACGATGGTGGTGCGGCGGCGATCCCCATACGTTTGCTTGATCGTGCTTAGTTCTTCGCCGATTGCGTCTCTCATGCGCTGCGGGCTGGCAAGCAGCCCTTCGAGATGCTGGATCAGCTTGACTTTTTCTTTGTGTTCGTCCTCGATCTTTTTGCGTTCGAGCGCCGCCAGACGGCGAAGCTGCATATCGAGAATGGATTGGGCTTGCACCTCGCTGATGCTGAGCAGTCGGCGCAGGTTGGTACGCGCCGTCTCAGCAGTTTGCGATTTGCGGATGGTGGCGATGACTTCTTCCATCGCGTCCAGTGCCTTGAGCAGCCCTTCGAGAATGTGAGCGCGTTCACGGGCGCGGGTGAGGTCAAATTCGCTGCGGCGGCGAATGACTTCCATACGGTGGTCAAGGTATACGCGAAGCGCCTGCTTCAAGCTGAGTGTGCGCGGTTCGCCGTCTACCAGTGCCAGCATGATGATGGAGAAGGTTTCTTGCAGCGGGGTGAGCTTGAACAGGCTACTGAGGACGCTGTTGGCATCTGCGCCGCGCTGAAGCTCGATCAGCATCCGTAGCCCCTGCCGATCGGATTCGTCGCGCAGGTCGGCGATTCCTTCGATTTTGCCATCGCGCACGAGGTTTGCCACGCGCTCGATCAGCGCCGATTTGTTCGTTTGATAGGGGAGTTCGCTGATGATAATGCGCGACTTGCCGCGCCCCATCTCCTCGACATGCACTTTCGCCCGGATGGTGATCTTGCCGCGTCCGGTTGCGTAGGCGCTGACGAGTGTATCCTCATCGGTGTCCAGCCCGTCAATGTGGCGGTAAACAAACCCGCCGGTGGGGAAATCCGGCCCTTTCACAAACCGCATCAAATCCTGTACGGTGATGTCGTCGAGGCTATCCCAGTTTTTGAGGAGATAGGCGAGCGCATCGCAAATTTCGCCCAGATTGTGCGGCGGGATGTTGGTAGACATGCCGACGGCAATCCCCGACGACCCGTTCACCAGCAGATTCGGAAAACTGCATGGTAGGACGGCGGGTTCTTTCAGGCTGCCGTCGAAGTTGTCATCAAAATCAACGGTTTCCTTTTCAATATCCACCAGCAGTTCTTCGCCAATGTTCGCCATGCGGGCTTCGGTATAACGCATGGCTGCTGCGCCGTCTCCGTCAATGCTGCCGAAGTTTCCCTGTCCATCAATCAGTTCGTAGCGCATGGAGAAATCCTGCGCCAAGCGTACCATTGCTTCATAGACTGCCGAGTCGCCGTGCGGGTGATACTTCCCTAGCACTTCACCAACGATACGGGCGCTTTTCTTGTAGGGCGTGGAGGCGCGTATGCCCATGTCGTGCATGGCATATAAGATGCGGCGGTGTACGGGTTTAAGCCCGTCCCGCGCATCGGGGAGTGCGCGGGCGACAATGACACTCATTGCATAATCGAGATAGGAGTCCCGCATTTCCTGCCCGATATTGACCTGACGAACTATACCATGCGACATTATGATTTCCTGCGACATCTTGTTTCCCGTCTGCGAGGTTTCATTCTAGGGAAAGTCAGAGTATGTGTCAAACACCAATATTGAACGAACGTTCTAATTATAGCACAGCGCCTTACCCTATCTTCGCCCCTCTGCTCATCGCGCAAGTTCAATCGTTATGGTAGTATGCGTGGTATGATGACTCAAAAACTCACCCCCCTCATCTGGATTCTGGTTGGTGTCGTGTTGCTGGCTGGATGTGGTCAGCAACCCGTATTGGTCTATGTGACCCCGACGCCGGAGCGTGTGTCCAGCGATGCGACCGTTGTCCCGACGGCGGTGCTGGCTACACCTACACCCCCTTCTGCAACTGTGACGGATGCCCCGACGGTTGCACCCGTGACTCCCGTTAATGCGGTGGGCGCGTTGATAGACAGCAGCTACACGTTGCCGCCGCCCCCGCCGACGGCGACATCGCTGCCGCCCACGCTCGCCCCCACGCAACCGCCTGCGGAGCCGACGGTGGTGCCGCCGACCGCAGTACCGCCGACCGCTGCGCCGCCTGTTGCGCAGGGCGCGATGCCTAATCTTGACCCGGTTCGCATGGGCATTCAGCTTGATCCGACTTTGAGTCAGGACGACTGGAATCAGGCGATACAGGATATACAACGGTTGGGCGTGAAGTGGTTAAAGGTGCAGGTGAACTGGAAACAGCTTCAGCCAAACAGCGCCGACGAAATTTCGGTAGATTTCCGCCGCTTGGAGATTTATCTCGAAACCGCCTTCAATGCCGGTCTGGATATTCTGGTGAGCGTGGCGAAAGCGCCCAATTGGGCGCGGAGCAACCAGAATGAAGATGGCCCGCCGGATGACCCTCAGGCGCTGGCAAATTTCGTTACGCTGCTGCTGAACGAGTTTGGCACTTCGGTGGATGCGGTAGAAATCTGGAATGAGCCGAATCTGTCACGGGAATGGCAGGGGCAACCGCTGAATGGTCAGTCGTATATGCAGTATTTTGTGCCTGCTTATCAGGCCGTTACCGCTTATGTGCAGCGGATGGTCAATGATCCGCAGACGCCCCGCACAACGCCGCTGACGGTGATTACAGCGGGCTTGGCGCCAACCGGAGATAACGCCGAAATTGGCTCCCGAAATGACCGTTCCTACTTGCAGGAGATGTATATGGCAGGGCTGGGGAACTACCGGGATGCAGTCGTGGGCGTTCATCCTTACGGGTGGGGTAATCCGCCGGATGCGCGCTGCTGCCAGATGGGAACCGAACGCGGTTGGGATGATGACCCGCATTTCTTTTTCCTCGACACGATTAGCGATTTCCGCGATATCATGGTACAGAACGGTCATGCCGATGGGAAGCTGTGGGCGACGGAATTTGGCTACGCAACGTGGGACGGTTTCCCCGGCGACCCGCCGCAGTTGTGGATGGCCTATAACGATAAGCGGGTGCAGGGGCAATATACCGTTACGGCTTTCCAGATGGCGCAGGGAATGGATTATATGGGGCCGATGATGATCTGGAACTTGAATTTTGCGCTGTTAGCCGGAATGGTGGAGAACCGCGACGAACGTGCCGCCTACAGCCTGATTACGCCGCTGAACCCGCGTGAACGGCCTGCCTACTGGATGATCTATGATGCGGTGCGTCCTGATGTGCAGTTGGAGAAATACGACTAAGCAGAGCAGGGCTGGACGAGCAGAATAAAAACGCGCCGGTGACATTCACCGGCGCGTTTTTGTTGCGTTCGATCAGGCAGGAAGCGAATGGCAGTTAGCCATCCATGTTTTCATCCATGCCTTCGTTGTCATCATACGATTCGTCCACGATTGCCGAGGCATCGTAAGCGCCCTGTTGTTCCAGCGTCACGCTGGGGGCGACCAGTTCACGATCCTGATAGGTGTGGAAGCCCGTTCCGGCAGGGATGAGCTTACCGATGATGACGTTTTCCTTCAGGCCGTACAGCTTGTCAATCTTGCCTTCGATGGCCGCGCCCGCCAGTACCTTGATGGTGTGCTGGAAGCTGGAGGCCGAGAGGAAGCTGTCGGTGCTGAGTGCCGCTTTGGTGATCCCCAACAGGATCGGAACGCCGGCTGCCGGCTCTTTGCCGTCGGCAATCTGGTGTTCGTTCAGGTTGAGGAGCTGAAGTTTGTCAATCAATTCACCCGGCAGCATACCGCTGTCGCCGCTTTTGGTGATTTGCACCTTCGACAGCATTTTGCGGATCATGATCTCGAAATGCTTGTCGGAGATGTTCACGCCCTGATTACGGTACACTTCCTGCACTTCGTTCAGCAGGTAGTTCTGGGTGGCTTCTTGCCCCAGAATGCGCAGGATGCGGTGCGGGTTCTTGGAACCTTCGGTCAACTGCTGACCGGCTTTGACCTGTGCGCCGTCAAAGGCTTCGGGAACCAGACGGGCGTTCGAGGGAATTTCGTATTCCTCTTCCACGCGCCGTTCATAACGGATGTAGAGCGTGTGGCCTTCGATGTGTACCAGACCGTGCATCTTGGCGATGATCTGGCCTTCGCCGCCTGCTTCCTGCGCGACGACATCCCCTTCTTTGACTTCTGCCTCATCGTTGACGAGGACATCCCAGCCTACAGGGATTTGGTGCTGGTCGCTGAAGGCTTCGCTGTCAATGACTGTGGCGATGCGCACGCCTTCGCGTTTGCTCAAGCGCAGCGTACCGCTGATGTCGGTGACTACGGCTTCGCCCTTCGGCTTCTTACGCGCTTCAAAGAGTTCTTCCACGCGGGGCAGACCGCTGGTGATGTCACCACTGGCTGTCGCCGTACCGCCGGTGTGGAACGTGCGCAACGTGAGCTGCGTACCGGGTTCACCGATGGACTGCGCGGCTACGATGCCGACTGCCGCGCCGATTTCCACCATGTCGCCACGACCGAGATCACGCCCGTAGCACAGGGCGCAGATGCCGTGAATGAGGGCGCAGGTCATCGGGCTGCGGACGCATACTTCTTTGATGTCAGCATGCTGCTGAATGCGATCCGCGATTTCTTCATCAATCATTTCGTTGCGTGCCACGATCAAGTCGCCAGTCACCGGATCATGCGTATCCAGCGCGGCACAGCGACCCACGATGCGCTCGTACACCGTCTGTCCGGCGATGTTGTCCACTCGGCGAATCCACTGACCGGATTCTGTGCCGCAGTCCATACGGTTCACAATCACGTCCTGCGCCACATCCACCAGACGGCGGGTGAGGTAGCCGGCGTCGGCTGTACGCAGGGCGGTATCTGCCAGACCTTTACGAGCGCCATGCGTGGAGATGAAATACTCCAGCGCGGTGAGTCCTTCGCGGAAGTGACTGCGGATGGGCAGGTCAATGATGCGACCAGACGGGTCGGCCATCAGACCGCGCATACCGGCCAACTGGGTGATCGGGCCGAAACCGCCTTTGGTCGAGCCAGAAATTGCCATGATCGCAATCGGGCCGTATGGGTCGAGGGTCTTGCGGATCAAATCCTGCAAGCGATCCTTTGCCGAGTTCCATTCGTCAATCGTGATCTGGTAGCGTTCGTCTTCGGTCAGCAGGCCACGACGGAAATCGCGTTCGGCCTGATCTACAGTGTGTTCAGCACCAGCCAGAATTTCGCGGCGTTCATCAGGAATGGTCAGGTCGTTGACCGCGATGGTCGTGCCGGAAATCGTGGCGTAGTGGAAGCCGAGATTCTTGATGGCATCCACCACATCGGTTGTCCGATCCGGGCCGACTTTGCGGTAGCAGCGGTCTACCAGTTCTTGAAGTTGCTTCTTGCCCATCGTGTCTTGCACGAAGCGCATTTCGTCGGGCAGGATGCGATTGAAGATGGCGCGGCCAATCGTGGTGATTTCCGGCTCATCCTGCGCTTGGCGGGTGTCGTAGTAATTGCCGAGCAGAATGGGCGTGTGCAGCTTGACTTTGCCGAGGTTATACAGGTACTCGACTTCATCAATGTCCACGATCTTGAGACGCTCGCTCAGGTTCGCCAGTTCCATCTTGTCGGCCAGTGCCGGCTTCTTTTTCCACAGCTTTGCCATTTCCAAGCTGTTGTTCAGCATGCAGTCAATTTCACCTTCCAGCAAGGCGCGCACGGTGCGGTCAATCGCCTTTTCGGTGACTTTGACTTTTCCTTCATCGTCGGTTTCGGTGACATCATCGAAGACGACGATACCGGGAACCGGATTGGACAGGGTGTGATAGTAACCCGCGCTGCGGAAGGCCACGCCGACCTTTTGGGTGCCATTGAGCATACTCATGGCACGGAACTCATCGGCGCGTTCCTTCAGGCTGATAAGTTCAACCGTCGGATCCATCGTCAGGTAGTAGTTACCTAGCACCATGTCTTTCGAGGGGCCGACGATAGGCTGACCGTCTGCGGGCTTGAGCAGGTTGCGCGTGCTGAGCATCAGCTCACGGGCTTCGGTGACGGCCTTGTCGCTCAATGGGACGTGTACGGCCATCTGATCGCCGTCAAAGTCGGCGTTGAAGGCGGCGCACACCAGCGGGTGAATTTGAATGGCCTTGCCTTCCACCAGCTGCGGCTCGAATGCCTGAATGCCCAGACGGTGGAGGGTGGGAGCGCGGTTCAGCAGAACCGGACGATCCTTGATGACCTCCTCCAGCACTTCCCAGACTTCGGGTTTTTCGCGCTCAATGATGCGCTTGGCGCCCTTGACGTTGCTGGCGTATTTATGGCTGACGAGGCGGCTGATGACGAACGGGCGGTAGAGTTCCAGCGCCATCGTCTTCGGCAGGCCGCACTGATACAGCTTGAGCTTGGGGCCAATCACGATGACCGAACGACCCGAATAGTCCACGCGCTTACCGAGCAGGTTGCGGCGGAAGCGGCCTTTCTTGCCCTTCAGCATATCGCTGAGGGATTTCAGTTCGCGGCGACCCCGGCGGCTGAGCGCCTTGCCGCGCTGGCTGTTGTCTACAAGGCTGTCTACTGCTTCCTGAAGCATACGCTTTTCGTTGCGGACGATGACATCCGGCGCGCCCAGATCGAGCAGGTGCTTGAGACGGTTGTTGCGGTTGATGACGCGGCGGTAGAGATCGTTCAAATCGCTGGTGGCGAAGCGTCCGCCGTCCAACTGCACCATCGGGCGCAGGTCGGGCGGGATGACCGGCAGCACGGTGAGGATCATCCATTCCGGGCGGTTGTTGCTCTTACGCAGGCTTTCGACCACGCGCAGGCGCTTGGTGGCCTTCTTCTTGCGCTGCTTGGATTTGGTGTTGCGGACTTCGTGCCACAGTTCCACCGACAGGCGATCCATATCCATGCGCTTGAGAATCTCGTAGAAGGCTTCCGCGCCCATGTCGGCGTGGAACACCTGCCCGTAGCGGCTCTTGAGTTCGCGGAAGCGGGTTTCGGGCAGGAATTGCAGCACATGCAGGTCTTGTAGTTCCTGACGGGCTTTTTCGGCAGCCTGCCGCACGGATGCCATGCGGTTATCTAGTTCGGCGCGCTGCTCGTTAATGCTGGCGGAGGCATCGCTCGACAGCGAATCGGCCTCACCATCCAGCTCGCTCAACTGCGTTTGACGCCGATTTTCAATTTGCGCCTGCACATCGTTCAGATAAGCGGTGGCGGCTGTTTGAATGCGTGAGATGTGTTCGTAGGTGATCGTCTCGCCTTTGGCCGCGATGATGGCGTTCGCGCCTTCAAAGTCAATATCGGTGGGCGCGTTTTGACCAATTAACGACTCGATGCGGTTTTGCACCGACTGGGCTTCCTGCATCACTTCGTCGCTCATGCGGCTTACTTCACCGTCAAAGTGCGAGTGAATGGCTTTTTGACGATCCTCGAAGGCGATCAGAGCCGTGTCGCGCTGAGAACGCACCGTCTCGAGCTGTTCTTCCAGATCGCCGCCGATGATGGCTTCTTTCTGGCTGAGTTCGCGTTCAACGCGCCCCAGTGCCTTCTGGCGTGCTTCTTCGTCTACGTGGGTAATGACATACTGGGCGAAGTACAGCACACGGTCGAGGTTGCGGCGGCTGATGTCCAGCAGCAGACCCAGATAGCTGGGTACGCGGCGGGTGTACCAGACGTGCGCGACAGGCGCGGCCAGTTCAATATGTCCCATACGTTCGCGGCGAACGGCAGCACGGGTGACTTCCACACCGCACTTGTCGCACACGATTCCGCGATAACGGACGTTCTTGTACTTGCCGCAATAGCATTGCCAGTCTTTGGTGGGGCCGAAGATGGCTTCGCAGAACAGCCCATCTTTTTCCGGGCGCAGTCGGCGGTAGTTGATCGTCTCCGGCTTGGTGACTTCGCCATATGACCATGAGCGAATTTGCTCTGGCGAGGCTAGGCTAATCCGCAGTGCGCTGAAATCCTTTGCTTCCAAGGGCTACACTCCTCTGCGCTATACCGAAGTTGAGGCTGATTTAATTACAATAGGCTTCCAAATGGAGGAAAAGACTATCGAAAACAAAACAGCGGTTGGCATTTTTACCCTCGCTGTTCTTTCATTGAAGTGTGTTCGCGTATTCATTCGTAAAAGAGCATTCTACGTAAATACGGGGTGGAAGTCAAGCGACGATTCTAAGATTTGAGGGGTAAACCTTGAGATTTGTGCAGTTTGTTTGAGGGGAGATACAGTGGTTGTACGGGAGGCAGTCTGCTATGATGTGCGGTGCTGTACCGATGGGGGCGATTATGGACGATGTGCGCGGTTTGATTTTTGATCTGGACGGGGTGATAACCGATACTGCCGAATACCATTACCTTGCGTGGAAACAGGTTGCGGACGAGGAAGGGCTGCCTTTTACGCGGGAGGATAACGAGGCGCTGCGGGGGTTGTCGCGCCGCGAGAGCTTGCTGCGCTTGCTAAAAGGGCGGTCAGTGGATGAAGCCACCCTGCAAATATGGATGGCGCATAAGAACACCTACTATCTGGCATATCTGGACGAAATTTCACCTGCTAGTTTGCTGCCGGGGGTGGCGGTGCTGCTGGAAGATGCCAAACGCGCTGGCTTAAAACTGGGTATCGGGTCGTCCTCTAAGAACGCGCAGCAGGTGATACAACATCTGGGATTGAAGGCGCTGTTCGATGTGATCGGCGATGGCTACTGCGTGGTGAACGCCAAGCCCGCGCCGGATTTGTTCATGTGGGTGGCGGGCGCGCTGGGGGTATTCCCGACACAGGCGGTGGTGTTTGAGGATGCCGAGGCAGGCGTGGAAGCGGCACAGCGCGGCGGCTTTCGGACGGTGGGGATAGGCGCGGCAGCACAACGTGCAACCTTATGGCTGCCATCGTTGCAAGCACCACCGCTGGCGGAGATGCTGCAACGACTGGCGACTGTGTAGCTCCGGTAGACACGAATCAAGCAGGGGCAAAGGCGTTAGGATTGGCGGGACTTCTTCTGCCCTTCCTCGTCCTTGCTGCCTTTATCCTTGTCTTTTTTGTCTTTGTCACTGGCGTTCTGGTTGTCGCGTTTGGGCTTGCGGGATTCGTAAAGCATGGTGGCACTCCTGTATCGGACGCTCATAAGCTAATGGATAAAAGTTTTAGCGCTCGCATAGAATGGGTGGGGCATACTTGGCGAGGCAGTCGAAGCGAAACGGTGTGGCAGCGAGATAGCGTAGGAAGGCATCGCGCAAGCTAGGCAGGTCG